>Ga0070691_10000008_pt1 | contig 59845 bp, 96 predicted proteins | sample KBSK1101metaG_FD_64673 | JGI IMG/M metagenome (GOLD analysis project Ga0070691, IMG submission 64673) | Corn, switchgrass and miscanthus rhizosphere microbial communities from Kellogg Biological Station, Michigan, USA - KBS K1-10-1 metaG | ecosystem: Host-associated > Plants > Roots >... | reverse complement strand
GATGCCCGAGCCCGCCTCGATTCCCGAGCCCGCCTCGATGCCCTCGCCCGCCTTGATGCCCTCGCCCGCCTCGATGCCCGAGCCCGCGCGCAAATAACCTGTCAAGGAGATTTCATTATTGATGCTTATCCTTCCGGCGAAGAAGAAGTGTTTCCTCTCAATGATAGCCTCCGCTTCGAAGACGGCCTTTTCATCGCATCCAGCGCGATCCATCAGCCAGTTCGCATCCGATGGCCGGTCATCTTCGGCGAGCGCATCCAATACCGACTGGTATTCGGCCTCACCTTCTGGGAATTTCTTCAGGAACCATGCGTAGCCATCTTGGCAGGCGTTCCATGTGCGTAGCATTTCTTTCGTGATTTTCATTTCTATCTCCCTTTATGCGGCTCGCGCCGATGGTGCGGTTAAAGTGCTGCAGAAAGCCTGCTTTTCGGATTAGATGAAGGCTTAACTGGCTCTGGCCTTTGGCCCCTGAAGTCCGTAAATGTCGTGTACATTCCTTCATAGGCCAGTGTCACATCGGAAATCATCCCCTGCCTATTCTTTGCAACAAAAACATCTGCAATCCCTTTGAGGTGAGTTCCTGGGTTATCAACTTCGTCGCGATGGACAAACATCACGATGTCGGCATCCTGCTCGATAGCACCAGAATCTCGAAGGTCAGAAAGCTTCGGGCGAGACATGCCGGCCGCATTGCGGGAAAGCTGCGACAGGGACAGAACTACGATATTCAGCTCCTTCGCCAATGCCTTCAGGCCGCGACTAATTTCCTCAATCTGCTGATTCCTGCTGTCGCCTTCTCCAGACATGAGCTGGAGGTAATCAACAACGAGCAGGTCTAAACCGTGCTTTCGCTTGATAAGCCGCGCCTTTGATCGAACGTCCAGCAGCGTCAATGCAGGCTGGTCATCAAGGTGCAAATTCATCGAGTTGATTTTTGCTGTAGCCGCTGTAAATGCGTCCCAATCCTCTCTCTTCATTTCTCCGCTGATGATGGAGCTAAGAGAGACGCGGCCTAGGGACGCGATTGCGCGATCAAGTAGTTCGCCGTTCTGCATTTCCTGCGACAGGTAAAGCACCCCATATTCATACGCAGCGTTGAGTGCGATGTTAAGAGATAGTGCTGTTTTCCCCATCGACGGTCGGGCACCAAGGATCACAAGCGCGCCCCGGTTCGGACCTCCGATAAGCAGCTTGTCGATATCACGGAATCCGGTTGCTATGCCGCGAACCTTTCGTTCTACGCGATTCTCTAACACATCGACATGCGCGATCATCGCCTGGCCAGCGCGGATAGGTTCGCGCACTGAGCGACTTTCTGACAGCGCTGAAATGGCCGACTGCGCTACATCTAGCACTTCGCTAGCCGTCTTTGCTCCTGGATTGAATGCAAGCTCTGCAAGGCGCGATGTTTCCGCAATCAGTCCACGACGCAACGCCCGATCACGAACAATTTCCGCATAGCGCGCAATATTTGCCGCGCTCGGCGTGTTCTGCGCCAGACTATTCAGATATGGAATGCAGTCTGGCACGGAGTCGCCCAGCGCCACACCAACCGAAATTACATCGCATGCCTTGCCAGATGAAATCTGGCGCTTGATTTCGGCGAAGATGGCGCGATGCTCGCCGCGGTAAAAATGATCGATGCGCAGATCACCCATCCGATCAACTGCATCGTTGTCCAGCAACAGTGCGCCGATCACAGACTGTTCGGACTCAATGCTATGAGGTGTTTGTAACTCGTTGTTCACTTCTTCCCCTTTCTCTCAAATTGTCCGCCTTTGATCCTTGTGAACGTCTCGCGCTCCATCAGCCAATCAAATCCAACGCTAGGCGGCAATTCGCATTTTTGCGCTATCCACGAAAAATAGACGATGTGGAAATCCGTTTTTTCGCTGAGCGTCAGAAAGTCACGGATAGCGCCAGCGCGTGCGGGGCAGAAAATCAATTCGTCTATCGTTCCAAGCTGCTCCCCAAGCTCATCATTGAACGCTTGGATCACGGCCCGCTCGGTGGCTGTGTATTCGGATTGAAGCTCATCCATCCATCCTTCGGCATTTAGCCAAGTTGCCGGATATGGGATGAATTTTGGATCGCGCCACTGCTCCGACTTCACGGCCCGTCGCAAGCCGATCATGATCTCGGCAAGTTTCTGCTCATCGGGAGCTAGTTTTGCAAATGCCTTCTCGGCGGATTTCCGAGAACTCTTTCTCGGATATTCGGCGTAGAACCTAGCAAATCTGTCTCGCATCGCTGGCGATGCAATAGTGTCTTTTGGGGTTGTCTTTTGATTGTCTTTTGGATGGTTGTCTTTTGTGGTTACCGATTCCGTAACCGGTGTAGTTACCGATTCCGTAACCCCTTCGTTACCGATTCCGTAACCCCATACTACCGATTCAGTAACCGTTACCGATTCAGGAACTGTTACTGAATCGGTAACCCTAGACCATATTATGAAATTCTTGTTCACTCCAATCAGATGACCGAACGATCCCTGGCGACGCGTAATGATGCGACGCGATTCCAGTTCACGGACAACAACGCTGACATGCGCCTTGGCTATGCCAGTCATGGAGGACAATTGGCTTAATCCGATGTCGTCGGACTTCTTATTGAACCCGTAAGTTTTCCGAATGATTGCCATCAAAACGGTCCACTGGCGGCCTGTCAACCCAGCACATAAAAAGGCATCCAGCAACTCATTAGCGAGCCGCGTATAGCCATTTTCAAGTTGCGGGGACTTACTCATTACGCCCTGATTTTATGAAGACGATCATGTGCGAGGACCACTGCTTGATCAGCGCAGATTTTTCTTGATGAGAAAGTCCACCAATATTCAACACAGCCGCGATTTGATATGCAGCGCTAAGATGGGGATTATTCGTCGGCACGAATGGCTTGCGTGGAACGTCTGGTGTTTTCATGTCAAGCCCTTAAGGAAGACCCCGAACAAAGGTCGTGTTCCCTGACAAGGACGGCGAGCGCCTAAATGGGACTTTGGACGGGGGCTTCCTGAAAAACTCAACATGGTGGTTTCCTTGTCTTTCGGTCACGACAACCGGTAGCCGAGCGGCAACACTGATAAGTTACATCTTTCCCTTTGGAATTTCAAGGAAAATTATGATCAAAATCAAACCGGCTCGCCCTTCTTATTGCGAAATCGCTTGATGGTGCTGGCCATGGAAGGGCAGAGGGTTTCGGCACGCAGCGCGCGGCCGGTAGCCAGCTCGATCCGAATCGCCGCCTCCAGGCAGATCCGCATCAGGCCGTTCTTCATGCGCGATACCGTGGCGACGTTGATCCCAGTCTTTTGGGACAAGGCCAAGCCTCGGCCATATTTTTCATCGATCCATGCTTCGAGTTTGACTTGTGCGGCTTGCTCGGCTGCGGTTAGCTGGATATTGGATTTCTTGGGTCTTGGCATGATTTCTCCTGCGGAATGTTTGTAATCCGCAACTATAGGCGCTTTGTTGCATCTATTCAATGATTCTCTCAGCAGCGCCTCTTATACATTTCATGGCGTAGATGGTGAGAGCCAGCATCACTCCGAGTGCGGAGGCCATGACATAAGCTGCCAGAATCAACAGGCCAAGCAGGCAGGCGACGGCATAAACCAGTCCAGACAGCGCCACGTCGATTGATTTAATCATGGTTTTCATAAGTTACCTTTTCAGTTATTTTTCAGAACGGCGCGCATTTGCTCGACGATGGCCCTTTGCTGTTCGAGCAATTCCTCCTCGGTGCCATAGGCAGCCTCGAACCGCCTGATCCACGGATGCCGGCTGATGAATGGTCCCTCGTCCGCGCCGCCGCGATGGTGACGTGCGCACAGGCCGATGGAAAAACTGTGCCCCATGCGCCTGTCGCCCTGCTTGAGATGATGGACTTCCGCTTGCGCTATCACGCCGTGATGCAAGTGACACACGATGCAGAACTGCGAGATCGCGCTCATCCAAGCTTTTTCTTCAGCCGTTGGCTTAACCTTTCCATGCCCGGTACGCTTGGCCCGTGCGCCAACTTGCTTCAGCTTCGCCGAGGATGCCTTGATCGGCGTTGATCGCTTGAGCGGCTTCCAGTCGGGTTTAGGTTGAAATCCGCTTCTCTTCATGGCGTGACGCGCTTGAAATTAATGACCCAACAGAACGGATTGGCATCCCAGCTGCCGGCACCGTTGATCGATTCCCAGAGTTCAGCAAAGTTATCAGCAGCAGATATGCTTTCATCGCATCCGGCATTGTCCGGGTTACTGTAAGACGGCGACCAGCCGCTTGCGCTTACTCCTTCTGCGCGCGCATCGGCCTCGCTGATGTCCTTCAAACGCTCGACACGAACGCCGGTCACTTCGAGCAGGATGCGGCTTGCCCAGCGCGGCATGAAGATGGCTGGGCGCTTCCAATACATCGGCGTAACGCTGCTACGCCTTTTAGCGAACGATTGAGTATCACTGACACCGTCGGCAGAATAGAGGTAGTCTTTGTCGCAATCCATTGTCATGTCGATGAAGTGCCATTCGTCTCGGCCCTTTTTCTCGCTAAATCGCGTTTCCCATCTCCCCCACGCGAAGAATGTTTCCCTAACCCATAGGCGAGACTCACCTGGCTGGCCGTATGGGCACAGCGTCGTGATGTGATTAGGATGATCTGACTGCGAGTTTAGCCACCCCTGCCGTCCGTTCTCCAGGGTGACGATCTTTAACAACTCAAATTGAGGGTGGCCGATGATATCTTTTATTTTTGCAATCCGGCGTGTTTGGGTCTTTCTGCCGTCGAGGATCGCTCTGACCATCGGCGCGCTGAAAAGTATTGGCTTTTCCTTCATTTTTATTTCCTCCACTGGCACCCGTCACACTTAGGATCGGATGCGGATTTGTCATACGCACACGCCGCGCAATCAAACACATTCTTGATCGGCACCATCTTCGGCTTGCGCGTCATGCCGTGCGGGTCGTCGAACCAGCCGTCTTGCGCCCAGTGGGTTGCATCTGGCGCGGGACGCGGCTTTCCGTTGCACAAATATATGGCGGTCACAGCAAAAACCCTCTTTCCCGCATAAATACAATTGGGTCTTTTGCGTTTTTCTTTAAATTGCACTCTGCCCTCAATAACTGAACATTGTCGTCAGTATTTTTTCCTCCGCGAGCTAATGGAATTATGTGATCTATGTGGAAGTTGGCACCAAGCTTCTTTTTGCAACATGCTCATTTCTTCTTTTGGAGTGCTAACAGCTTAGTAACTATATCTTTTGAAAGCGTTCCTGAGTTTTTTCTAGCCCTTCTATTTTGTCTCATCACCCTTACGGCATCTGCGTTTTCCTCTTCCCATTTCTTTGTGGCTGCTCTGCATTTTTCTCTATTGTTTTTGTAGTACTCAGCATCCCTTGCTCTCGCTTTCTCAATGTTTTTTAATCTTGATATTTTTGACGAATTAAGAACGCTTTCCCAGTTGGCTTCTCTATATTTGTTCATGTTTTCATAGCATTTCTCTCTATTTTCTATGCCGTATTGTTTGAGGTATGCAGCCCTTTTGTTTTTTGAAGCAATCTTATGGTCATCTGTTTTTGGTTCATCAAAACGATCACCACTCATATAGCTAGGTATCAAATTCCCAGATTTAATAACACACCATTTATGAATGTGAATCATTTTTTCATCATGCATAACTTTGATATACCTGCGTGTCGTGTTCTTCGCCAATCCAATTAAGACTGCCAAATCAGTAACAGCCATTGAATAAACATCCAATATCTTCAATATTTCTGCGATATTGCTTTTCGCAATTTGGCTAGTTAATGCATTTGATTCCATTTCACCGCCCTCATTCTGCGTTTTTTGTCTGTTAGTGACAGCCGTCATTATCCTAATCACCTACGAAAAATGCTTCTCGAACGTGGTGTGGATTATCTCGACTTGCTTATCACTGAGCTGGCTAGTGTCCTTGTTGTGCTGCACGGTGTCGTAGCAGTTGCGCACGAAGTCCTGCTCCCAGCTCGAAAGATCCTTCGTTCCAAGCATGCCGTGCAAGGATGACAGCATTTGCCAGATCGTTAGCGTGCGCATGTCAGTTTCTCCCGCTTACGACTTTCCCGCCACAACTGTTGATAGCAGCAAAAAGATCATCCAGCTTTGCTGCATCGATTTCCACTAATACCGTGCGCGTAGTTTGCGCCTTCAGCCAACGCTTGAAATAAGTATCTAACGCCACACCTGTGTCATCTTCTTGGCTAAGAAATACAAAGCCGCATTTAATAACAACATTGGACGAATCCGGTATTTTGTCAGCTTCGATATACTCTTGATGTACACCATCTACGATAATTACATCGTCATCATGCCATGATCCATCAGGCCAAAATTTGGCGTCGCTATAGAATCGCTTAAACTCGGCACCTGTAGTTTTTGCAGACATTTCAATCTCCACTGTTATGTGACTTCATTTCTTCTTCCTTCGCTTGGCTGGACTTTTCTCAACAAGAGAAAGAAGGCCCATGTGCAGCTCAACATCAATATGCGTTGTTTTGCCATTGATGATTCTGCTTATCCTTGATTGCGACGTGCCAAGAGATGCGGCAATTGAGTCTTGTGTTTCGCCCTTGTCAAGTAGCGCCTGAATAAGTTCTGTTGTCGTTTTCATGTGTTTAATAATAGCACATTTTTTATTTAGGATTGCATATTTATTTTTGCATAAATTGCTTGCAATATGTTTTTGCGTATCGTAAGATTCATTCCATGTCAGCACACAACGAGAAGCGAACGATGCAAACGAAGCCAACTATTGAAGAAGCTGATTTGTGGATGAAGAACTATCTGGCATCGGTTGATGCAGCGCGAGCAGAAGCGCTGCGCGTTGAACGTCTGCAGGACGCTGCGCCGAATCTGGCTCAGGCGCTCGTGCAAGCAATAGAAGCTTCCGGCTTCTCCGTTTCAGGCCCTACCGATGTTCGAGCAGCTGAACACGGCGAGCCAGCTTGGGTATGCAATGCTCGCGCCATTCTCGCAGAATCTGGAGCTCAATCATGACAATTTCAGGACTAGCAGCAGCACAGCGCAACTATGATCGGCAGATGCCTGTAGAGCGCAGCAGCACAGGAGAAGAACGGAAACGCCTGATCGCTGACGAAGTAGCGCACATGCTCACCACGGATTACGATCCGATGAAACCCGAGCATTTTGTCGAGGCGATCATGGAATCGCCAATCAAAGATGTGGCTCCAGCCATCGCATTCCTCGACAAGTGCCAGTATCAACAAGCTGGCGAAGCATTCCGCATGATCGCGCTTAATTACTGGTCGAAATACTGCACTCCGATTGCGGAAAGTCGCATCAAAGAATACTGAGTACTCCCTGGTGCGCGTATATCGCGCCGTCACCCGCACGAAACGCGGGGCTAACACACATGCGGATTGACGGTAGGCCAGTTCAGTACCGCTGGCGATTCGGTTGCAAAACACTGAATTCGGTCCGCGGTCGTGTTAGTGAATGCGCTAGCCCTTGCGCAGTAAGGCAAACACGGGTCAGGCCAAGGATTACCTTGGACACGAAAGTGGATTGGCGATGCCAACGTTCCAGCGTAAAGCTGGCGAAGCCGATGAACCCATTCGGGAGTTGAGTAGGGCACCCGACACTAACAGAAGCACCAGCGCGTAACTTCGGGATAAGCGCAGCCTCGGTGAAAGTCCGAGGGCCAAGAAGTTAGGAGAGTAGTAAGGCAATGGGCAACGTACAGGCTAATCGGGCTGGACATGCGGGTGGCTCCGCTAGCAGTCTGTCGGTCAGAGGTGCACACGCAGTCTTTGGATGGCCGGCATCGCCAATGCCGCAACCACCTAAAGCCCCTCCTAACTTGTTGGTGAAGCGTAGGGCCGATACGCACCAGAGATGTAGGTTTTGGATACTCGAATCATCAGGCGTAAATCGCGAACGATCATAGGTAGATACGGCACCGCGAGCCAGTCTATCCGCCGAGATGTGAGTACAGGATGCCGAAAAGCCGGGAGTAACTAGCGCCACCGGCCACCAGCAACGAATCCGCCTGTCATTGGCAAGCTACGCAGAGTGAGCGCACGGCTTCTGCTTACGGTTTGTCAGTGCCCTAAAGCCCTTGCCGGGTAAGAGCAGGGGCAACACAGAAGGCCATTTGCGTAGCTGATTGGTCAGATGGTGCAAAGCGAATACCGAAATGTTAGGTACGCGAGCACAGCACGATGGGCACCGCACCCATGGAAGCGAGTTCGATTCTCGCCGCAAATGGTCTTCTGTGTTGGGGGAATAGCGTAGGGCGATACGCAGCCATGTTGAGGCGTCCAATGCTGCCGTGGAAATCGGCACATACAACAAACGCTCCGTAGTAACAGACGCGAACGGAGCAAGCCGGGAGTAACTAGCGCCACCGGCCACCAGCAACCAATACAACAAGGGAGATGAGATGAAAACCACATTGAACAAAATTCGCAAACAAAGTCCTTGCTCGGAAGGATGGGAGAAGCTTCTGCGCAATCTCGGAAAAACGAAAGCAGACGACGAGCCCATTTCCATTATTCAAATCCTCGACAGCAATGGCCTCGACGATGCTTTGTGGTGCTTACGCGCCGTCTCTGGCCATGATCGCGAAATCAGGTTGTTCGCTGTGTGGTGTGCGCGTCAGGTTGAACATCTTATGGGGGATGGCCAAAGCAAGAACGGGCTCACGGTTGCGGAAAGATTTGCAAATGGTGAAGCGACAGCGGAAGAATTAGACGCCGCTTGGGCCGCCGCTTGGGCCGCCGCTTGGGCCGCCGCTAGGGACGCCGCTAGGGACGCCGCTAGGGACGCCGCTAGGGCCGCCGCTTGGGCCGCCGCTTGGGACGCCGCTAGGGCCGCCGCTTGGGCCGCCGCTTGGGACGCCGCTTGGGCCGCCGCTAGGGCCGCCGCTATGGCCGCCGCTTGGGCCGCCGCTAGGGACGCCGCTAGGGACGCCGCTTGGGACGCCGCTAGGGCCGCCGCTTGGGCCGCACAAGAAAAGCGCCTGCGTGAAATTTGTGAAAAGATTGAGCAGCAAGAAGCGGAAAACGCATAACAACCAATACAACCACGGGAGATCAAGATGCAAACAACATTGAACAAGATTCGCGAACACGGTCCTTGCGTTGAAGGGTGGGAGAAATTACTTCGCCATCTCGGTAAAACGAAAGCCGACGACGAGCCATTGCCAATTATCAATGTTTTAGACAGTAACGGACTCGATGACGCGTTGTGGTGTTTGCGTGCCGTCTCTGGCCATGATCGTGAAATTAGGCTGTTCGCTGTGTGGTGCGCACGTCAAGTTGAGCATTTGATGGAAGACGAACGCAGCAAGAACGCGCTAACGGTAGCCGAACGCTTTGCAAATGGCGAGGCAACAACGAAAGAATTAGACGCTGCCAGTGCCGCTGCCAGTGCCGCTGCCAGGGCCGCTGCCTGGGACGCTGCCAGGGCCGCTGCCTGGGACGCTGCCAGGGCCGCTGCCTGGGACGCTGCTAGGGCCGCTGCCTGGGACGCTACCAGTGCCGCTGCCAGGGCCGCTGCCTGGGACGCACAAGAAAAGAGGCTTCGTGAGATTTGCGCAAGGACTGAATTGGCAGAAACAGCAACTATCTAACAACCAATACAACGCAGACAGTGGAGTGAAACAAAATATGCAATTTCCTACCTACGAACAAATGTATGAATTTTTGAAGGATCACTATCTTCATTCACGCTTCGAAGGTCGTAACGCCATGTGGCCAAAAGGCGTTCCTGAAGGCGGGACTTATTCGGAATTGGTTGCGAGAAACGCGCTGGATTATCTGCGTACTAACGAAGTGGCGTTCATTTCCCCGTACGAAGCCGCGAGCGGAAGAACTATCCAGTATGACCGCCAGCTGACGATTCTCAACCCTGACGAACCAAGGGCGCAACTTGGGAAGAAGGCGCCAAACCTTACTCATATTTACGGGCAATCGTTTTCGTAATCAACGCAGCATCCAATAGGGAGAGTGAGATGAGCGAAGAAATCAGCAATGGCATCAAAAATTTGCATGAGCTTGCGCAAAAGGCTCATAGGCCATTTCGCGATGGCGGGCCGGCAAGCGAGAAAACATTGCGCGACGAGTTTGCATCGCAGGCACTGCCTGCAGTCATTTCTGCTTACGTTGAAGCGAATGGCCGCTGCATCGGCACCGAACATGTGCTGAGTAACTGCTCAGACATCGCGTTCAAGTTCGCCGACGCCATGCTGCGCGCAAGTAAAGCATGACTGCCGACCGCCGCAATCAATACGGCTTCCCCGTCGAGCTTCGCCTCGCACGCGCTCAGCAATACGCCACAGACGCCAAAGAGCGAAACAAGCAGCCGTGCGCCTGCGAAGCATGCCGTCAGCGCGAAATCGAAGCCGCAGTCATTCAAATAACGAACAACTGGAGAGCGCAATGAACGAGTCGAATCAAAATGCCCTCACGGTGCGCCAAGAGTTCGGCGGCACCAGCACGACGCTTGCCCTTGCCGAAACCGCATCAACGGCCGTCGCCGCGCAGGCTAAGGCCATGGTCGAGGCGCGTTATGTAATGGCCCTTCAGCGTCCTCGCAATTGGGACCAGGTGCGGCAAGACTTGATGAAGGAATGCCGCCGGCCGTCCTTCGCGCACAACAAGAGCGCCTACTACCGCAAGCCGATCGGTCAAGGTGTTGAAGGCCTTGGTATCCGCTTCGTCGAAGTAGCCCTGCGCTGCATGAAGAACGTCCTGGTCGAGACCACGATGATTTTCGAGGACGACACCAAGGAAGTGCACCGCGTCGCCGTCACCGATCTGGAATCGAATCTCACCTACCCGCTTGACGTGCGCGTATCCAAGACCGTCGAGCGGTCCAAGCCCATGGATGATGGCTCTTTCATTTCCATGCGCATGAACAGCTACAAGAAGCCCGTCTACACGGTACCCGCCACCGATGATGACTTGCTCAATAAGCGCGCTGCGCTGATCTCCAAAGCAATCCGCACCCTGGGCCTGCGCATCATTCCCGGCGACATGCAGGACGAAGCGGAAGAGATCATCAAGCACGTGCGCCTCGATGAAGCCGCGCGCGACCCGGATGCTGAGCGCAAGAAGATCGCGGACGCATTCGGCGGCATCGGGGTCAAAGCTGACGATCTGGTCGAATACCTCGGCCATGCGCTTGATGCCTGCTCGCCGGCCGAGCTGGTCGACCTGCGCGGCATCTACGGCGCCATCAAGGACGGCGAGACAACGTGGAAGGCCGTCATGGAAAACAAGGCCGAGAACAACGGCGGCGGCAATGGCGATGGCGGCAAAAAAGCCCTTCCGGCTTGCTCGCCCGAAGAGTTCGAAAAGAACAAGGCCGACTGGCGCAAGCTGATCGTCGACAAGAAGAAGACGCCCAAGGCACTGATCACCATGCTGGAGACCAAGCGCGTCTTCAGCGAGGAACAGAAGCTAACGATTGATAGCTGGTCCCACGAGAACGACTGACTCCAACCACACAAACCCCGCGAGAAAAACATGCAAATCCATGAACTCCTCCAAGGCAGCGACGAATGGCACCACTTCCGACTGGAGCATTTCGGTGCCAGCGAGGCGGCCGCGATGCTAGGCCTATCGAAGAAGGTAAAGCGCAACGAACTGCTGCACATGAAGAAGACCGGCACCGCCAAGGAGTTCAGCGAATGGGTGCAGAAGAACATCCTTGATCACGGCCATGAGGTCGAAGCCCTGGCACGTCCGTTCATCGAGCGGGACATCGGTGAAGACCTCTATCCCGTGACGTGCTCGGAAGGCATTCTGTCCGCGTCCTGTGATGGCCTGACGATATCCGAATCGCACGGATGGGAGCATAAGCAGTGGAATGCCACGCTTGCTGCAGCAGTCGCCGCCAAAGAACTGCCAGATGAATTCATGGTGCAGCCGCAGCAATGCTTGATGGTCACCGGGGCCGAGCGCTGGACCTTCACCGTATCCGATGGTACCGAGGAAAACAGGGTGTCGATGGAGATTCTTCCCGATCCCGTATGGTTCGACCGCATCCGCGCCGGCTGGAAGCAATTCGAGAAAGACCTTGCCGAGTACGTCCCGGTCATCGAAGCGCCGGCAGCCGTAGGGCGCGCGCCCGAATCCCTCCCTGCTCTGCACATCGAGGTCACTGGCATGGTCACCGCCAGCAACCTGGACAAGTTCAAGGCGCACGCGATTACGGTTTTCAAGGGAATCAACCGCGAGTTGACGACCGATCAGGACTTCGCAAATGCCGCGCAGACGGTGAAGTGGTGCGAGGACATCGAAGACCGCCTTGCTGGTGCCAAGCAGCACGCGCTGAGCCAAACCGAAAGCATCGACGCACTTTTCCGCACGATTGACGAGATCGCGGCCGAAGCACGCGCTACGCGTTTGGAGTTGGACAAGCTGGTCGAGGCGCGCAAGAAGCAAATCCGCCTGGACATCCAACAAGATGGCGTTAAGAAGCTGGTCGCGCACATCGAAGCACTCAATACGCGGCTCGGTAAGGCCTACATGCCGGGCATTCCCGCCGACTTTGCAGGCGTCATGAAAGGGAAAAAGACCGTCGCCAGCCTACGTGATGCGGTGGACACGGAGCTGGCGCGCGCGAAGATCGCGGCGAACGAGATCGCAGACCGCATCCAGGTCAATCTGACCACCCTGCGCGAACTGGCCGCAGATCATGCATTCCTGTTCGCCGACACTGCGCAGATCGTTCTGAAATCGCCGGACGATTGCACCAGCCTAGTCAAGCTACGCATTGCCGAACATAAGGCGGCAGAGGAAAAGCGACTGGAAAACGATCGCGCCAAGATCGCCGAGCAGGAGCGTGTCAAGGCAGAGGCAAAAGCGCGCGCCGAGATAGCCGAAGCCAAGCGGAAGCAGGAGGCGGAAGCCGCCGCAGCGAATCAAGCAGCCACATCTACCATGAGTGCACTTTCCGACGCGCGTGCTGCCGAGTCGCTGCCAGGAAAAATGCTGGACGAGCTGGAGGCTGTGACCACTGAACTCATCGCTGACATGGCTATTTCCCGCACGTCGATTGCATCCAGGGCAGCGCTCCTCAGCCCGCCCACACTGCGCCTTGGCCAGATCAGCGAGCATTTAGGTTTTGTCGTGACCGCCGATTTCTTGACCAGCTTGGGATTCCCGCCGGCCGAAAAGGATGGAAGCGCAAAGCTGTATCACTTCGAAGACTTCCCGCGAATCTGCGCCGCGCTAGTAGCGCATATCCAGCAAGTGCAGGAACGCTTGGCCGCCTGACATGGACAAGAAGGTCTATTTCATAGTGGAAGATGGAGGCCGCTCGAACAGGGGCCACATCTACCACGATGGCATCAAGCATGCGCCAGCTGGGTACAAGGTCACGATCGAGGAACCGGCCAAGTCGCGGGATATGGAGTGTAAATATCATGCCATGATCTCCGACATCGCAAAGCACTGCACCTTCATGGGCAAGAAGTGGGACCGTGAAAGCTGGAAGCGCCTCCTAATCGAAGCATTTGTCCAGGTTATGCGCGAGGAGGCTATTGCCAATGGTGAGCGTGATCCATTTGTCGGACAAGGCATGTCGGCACCGAGCTTGGACGGAATGCGGATTGTGCAGCTGGGCGTTCAGTCACGCGGATTCAGCAAGCGCATGGGATCTGCATTTATTGAGTATCTATATTCGTACGGATCGACGCATGGCGTCGTCTGGTCAAACTCTAGCAAAAGCTACATAAATGAGTGGGCAAAAGAAAAGGAATAGCATGAAGAAGACGAAAGAATTGACCGGCGCATTGCTGGATTATTGGACGGCAATGGCAGGAGAGGAGTGGAAGAACGCACACCAGCTCTTCCCGACAATGACACTGGACCCGACATTTTCTGGTGTCGAGTTGCGCGACTATCCGCGAGGTGAATATGGCGCGAGCATGCTGACATGCGTGCTTATCCCGAGCAATCCATTCCGGCAAGACCCGCAACCATTTTGTCCGTCCATCGCGTGGGAACAAGGTGGCCCAATCATCGATCGCGAGAAGATAAGCACGGCTCCATTAAACGATGATGTTTGGGTGGCATTCAAATATGAAGATGGCCTTACTTTCGACTTGGCCATAGATGAGCCAGATGCGGCAGGGAAAACGCCGCTCGAAGCTGCCATGCGCGCATTCGTGTCATCGAAGTTCGGCGACGAAGTGCCAGACCAACCGGGAGCATGACATGACAAACGACGCAATCATCGCCGCGCTACTCACGGCCCTGCGCAAGATCGGCGAAGTGGAGAAGGTACTAGAGGCCACCTGTCCAGCCGACTGGCGCAGGCGCGCTCAGATCATTGCCAAGAATGCGGTAGCGGAAGCGGAGAAAAGCTTGCGCATGAATCGGGCTGAACTTACGGTAAAGGATGAAGCATGAGCGCACCAAGTTTAGCGGATAAAGCAGTCAGCGCACTGGCGTCAGTTCGCGCCATTGGAGAAAAATTGGATAGCGAGCATCCAATGCGTCATGCTGTTCGATGCATGAAACGAACAGCAGAGACAATTCTTGAGGATGCAATGCGCAATGCTGAAGAAATCGCCAACCAGGCAAAGCAGCTGATCAAGGACTATGACGACTCTATTGCAGAGGGCACTCATGACTGACCGCCAAAGCCAAGTAATAGAACACCGCATGCGACAGGCCAACGCCGTAATCGGCGCGCTGGCTGATCACGGGCCGCGGCTGTTCTATTCCTCCCAATACAACATAACCGGTTATTTCTACGTCGATTCAACGATGCAGGGATGGTGGGTCGACTACAAAACCGGGATGAAGGTCTGCTCGCGCCACGCGCCGATGCTGTACCAAGATCCAGAGCGCGGATTCCTGCAAGAGCTACTCACCTACATCCGCACCGGCAAGGCCATCGATGCCGACAGCATGAAGCGCTTCTATTACCACCCAGCTGCATACGCGCAGGTATGGGAAGCGGCTAAGGATTTGGAATTGCTAGATCGCAAAAATGTCTTGACGGCATAGTTTCCATGTATATACTAGAACCATTGATTGCGTGGAACCAATCCAAAGCCGTATTAGCTAGGGCCCTGCCGACTTTCTCAGTGTGAGTCGGGTTCCACCAGGGTCCTAACTAATGCGGCTTTTTTATTGGCCTGTCTGCTTGGGCCACCAAATAGAGAGATTTGACAATGTTTGAAATTGACACCACTCCATTCCCCGCGAGGCGCATTGTCGCCAGCAAGTACGACGAAATGTTTTCCGAGATGCGCCCCGGTCAGTGCATCAAGACCGAGTCGGACAACGTGGGAAAGGTTTGCGCCGCCATGAAGAAATGGCTTGAGCGCAAAGGTCGTACTGATGTTGTGGTGCGCAGCGTGCGTCGAATGGATGACGGATATGGCCGCGTGTACATGATGCCGACCAAGCCGCTAAAGATGGCGGATGTAAAGGGGCGTGTCGTGTCAAAGCTCGAAATGAATGCGTCATGACCTCTCACCCAATGTTCCGGAATACGACTATCTACAGGGAGTCCAATTGAATGAGCTGGCTTTATCTACCATCGAGTGCTTTGCCGGCGTCGGGATGCTTGGTGAGGGACTGCGAGCCGGGCGCCCCTGCACCGCGAAGCAATGACGCCATGTACGAAGCTTGGCACAAGGTAGGCGCGGATATCGCAGGGCTGAAGTTTGAAGACTTTATTGCTGCATTGGGCAGTGCCGCCCCTGCACCGCAGCCGCAAGATTTGACCATGTGGGGCTATTCAGACGAAGACGAGTATATGGGTGACACGCTGGACGAATACGCCAAGCAACGTGGCTTCTGCATTGGCGATTCGTTCGACGTAACTGAAGGATGGAGCCGCGAGCGCAGCTTCGAGATCGTCGGAGGCGGGCCTACTGCCGGCAATCCGAAAGGCGAGTTCGTGTTCAAGGCGCTTGATTCGATTGCCGCCCCTGTACCAGCAGGAGGAATAACGGAAGAGTTTAATGCTACCGCCACCGATCCAAGCGAGCTGCTTGCCGATCTTCGCGCGGACAACAAGCACTATGCCGCCAACTTCATCGAGGCCCTTCTCTCTCGCAGCAATGCACCGCAGCCGGAAGCCGCACAACCTGAGCCGATAACGATTGACGAACGCAAAGAGTTTGATAAGTGGCATATCAGATATGGCAAAGGATTCACTGTCTATTCTGAATTCAATTCAGTCGAACTGACTGCCGCTTGGAAAGCATGGCAAGCACGCGCCGCCCTCCTTCTGCAATCGCCGAGCGACAGCCGCGATCACATCATAAGTTTGCTGCGTTCAACCCTATATGCCTTAGCAAAGGGAAAGCTCAATGCTAACGAGCTGCGGAGCGCTGCAATGGAGGCTTATGAGGCTTCAGCTCTGCAATCGCAGCCGGCACAGCAAACAGAAATTGAGCCAAAGTCAGTCACGCAAGCGCGCGGGAAGATTGCAGAACGCAAGGCGGCGCTGCCGTCCTTTGTCGCGCCTCTGCAATCGCAGCCAGTACAGCCATGCGAATACGAGCGAGGATTTAAAGATGGTCAGGAAAAAGTAGATGTATTCCGTCAACGCGCATTAAAAGCTGAAGCGCAATTGGTTGCTAACGCCGTCGCCATGTTAGACGCCGCACAGTCAGCGCCATCTACAGCAGTTCCGGACATCAAAGAAATGGTGAACCGATTCCTCTGCTGGAAGTTGCCGACGGACTTTTACCCTGATTGCGGGATTAGCTTCGATGGTCGCAAGGACGACGAGTGGAACAAGAACAAGACGTGGCCAATTGGCACGAACCTTTTCAGCGCCGACCAAGCAAAAGCGATGTTCGAGTATTGCTTGCGTGAAGGTCTGAAACCATTTGGACAGCGTACAGCGGCGGAAGCTGTTGCAGCGTGGAAAAGTATTACACCTGCTGCGCCCTCTGGCGACGCGAAGGATGCGGAACGCTATCGCTGGTTGCGTCATGCGGATCTTGATGCGCTGGCTGCTGCCAATTGGGGTAGTGGTGGTGAGGTCTATACAGGTGAGATGTTTGATGCTGCTATAGACGCCGCCATGCAGCAGACGAATGCAGCTACTGATGGGGGCGAGTGAGATGACAACTGTTCGATTGAAAGGCGCGTCTGCGCGGAACTGGTTTGCCGAGCAGTTTGTGAAAGAGTATGGCGCTGACGAAGCAATAGCGCGAGAACGCACATGCGGACCAATGTTAGAGGCGATTGAGCAGGTTATTGCCGACATGAAAAGTTCTGCCACCAACGGCGCAGCAGATAACAGCAATGAGGTGAATGGATGAGCTACACGGAAATCCGCGCCAAGATGGTGACGGCTCGAAAGCGACATTCATGCGAATGGTGCGCAGAAGCCATCCAATCCGGTGAGCAAGCGTTCTACCGTGCGTATGTCTTCGATGGTGATTTCATGACAGGGAGAATGCACCCAGAGTGCGAGAAAGCAATGCGTACAGTCTCAGATGCTGACTTACAGGATGGATGGATGGCTGGTGACTATAAACGCGGATCATCGGAGGGCGCATGACCACACACGACGACAAAGTAAGAGAGCTTCCACCGCTTCCTGAACCGGATACACATTGCTTTGATGAGGATAATAATAAGGATGTGTGGAGCCATTCAGCAGAACAGATGAATGAATTCGCACTCCGCGCCCTCTCCACCGTATCAGACAAGGAAGATCAGCTATCTAGTAAGGGGTCACTAGATAACGGCTTATCTAGTGAGGCAGCCCAGCCGGTAGCGCGTGACGATGTGCGGGATGCGGAGCGTAGTGACCTTATCGCAGCGATAGCGGGGCTGCTGAAGTTTTGCGAAGATCACTTTGATGATTCAGAACTTGGTCATCCGGCAATCTGTGGCGCAGAAAACATCGTGTTCCGCGCAAAACGGGCCGCTATCCAATCCACCAAGAAGGAGGAAGGAAAGTGAGCCCGCAGGAGATTGCTGAACTACACAAGGCAATGCTTGGAAATTACCGAGTCGATCAGAAAGTGCGTGCGCTTGAAAGACTTGGTGACACACCAAGCGGTGACTCGCCAGGAGGTCTTTATGCTAGTCCAGGTGAAATCCTGATCGTGCGCGCCATCAATCCGACCTATGCATATCCAGTGGCCGTATCTCACGAACACATTACCGACCGAACCTTCGGCGTTGCGGTCAATGAAATAGAGCCTTTTGAGGACCAAGCCAATGTCTAACCACTCATTACTAGAAGCGCTGAAGACGGCCATGCCGGAGTTCAGGCAACAAGACGACTGGCTATTGTCAGGCAATGCTTCCCTCATGAGCGAAGACAGCCACGAAATCATTCATGTTGATACCGTGCTGAAAATCGCAGCCGCCATCGCCGCCACTGCCTCACCAGTACCGGCAGCGACGTTTGCGGATGACGAAGAGGAAGCTTGTTCGTCGTGCGGTCTGACTATGCGCCAATCACGCATGCTGGCTGCGCTCTCCACCAAGCCATCCCCTGATGCGGGACAAAAGCGACACATGAAGGTGAAACGCGATTACTCAACATACAAAAGAGACGGACATGGACGATATAAGACTGCTTGAATTAGCTGGAAAGGCTTCTGGTGAGGTATATGGAGCAGACAGAAATCCTCTTGAACGTGATGATTTGGCGCTGCGGCTGGCGGTGAAGCTTCGATTGAATATCATGCTGGATGACCCAGATGCCGCACGCGCTGGCTTAACTCTTCATCAAACTGGGGCACCTACATCAGATGGTCGCGGCCCATGGTATAGAAAAGAGTGGAACGCCGACTACGAAGGCGACAATCACGAGACCACGCGCCGCGCAATCTGCCTTGCAGCCGCTGAGATCGGCAAGTCTCTTCAAAAAGAATCCGCCATGCAAGCGCTTGTCGACCAAGCCCAAGAGCTTGATATGGGCTATGGCAAGTCTCTTCAAGGAGAAGAGAAGAAAGGCGGGGCAGCATGAAGGCATCCACCACAATGGTACTTGCCGGCCTGATTGTTGCCGCGCCCAAGATGACGGACTCGACGGCTGGATATTTCATGGTCGCCAGCGGCATTCTTGCACTCGTCTTTTCGCTCGTCGAATGGATCGATGCGCGCGTCGCTACGAAGTCCAATGGAAAGGAGCCATCGTGACTGAGCTTTTAAAGTTCCCCTTCTGTGGGGGCGAACCTGTCCTGAATCACATTGAGCCGCACACGCATCATTTGACGTGGGAGGGCAAGCCGATCATGCCCGATTATCCTGGCAGTTGGACGATTGAATGCTGCGACGTTGGCATGATTAAGGACTCGCGGGAAGACGTTGTGACCGCTTGGAACCGCCGCTCTATTCCTGCCAGCACAGACATGGAAGCACTGAGGAAGCAGAACGTGGAGCTGCAATCTGAATTGGCATTCGAGCGAAGCCATCGCAACCAGTTGCAAAAGGCTCTGAATTTCTGGCTGCCCTGCGTTCCGAGCGAACCCGAAGAAATCAGCAAGCGAGTAGCAGACGACGCAATGCTTTTGATGGGCTATGGCGGACATGACGAACAATCCGCTGAACAGCTTGGATGGTTGAGCCTTGATGCGACGCGCTTCTATCGCTATTTGCGAGAACGAAACCTCGAATCGGTCTATGAGGGCGGTGTATTTGCAGGACTGACGCCTGACAACGTGGTGCTGAGTGGCGAGGACTTAGACGCTGCTATTCGCGAAGCCATCGCCACACAGCCAGCCGCAAGGGAACAGGAAGGGAGGGATAAATGAACAAAGGCACATGCATTCATTTCACCGGCTTGCGTGAAAGAGAGTCGTGCTGCAAGGCAGGCATCAATTATTCAGAGGCGTTCGACATCAACAAGCCTGGAATCCTGTTTCGCCTACCGTGCATTCAATATCAAACGGTGGCAGCAGATGGCAAAAGCACATACATCAAATCCGGCGAACCGAGTATGCGCAAAGAAATCGACAGGCGCGGCGAAGCGATGTCCCCTTGTACGCACTTCCGCGAGCCGACATCCGAAGAAGTCGAGGCAGACCGCCGCGAGTCCGATGCTTTCATGAACCGTACGATTGTGGCGCTCAAGGTCGCATCTAAGTGGCGGGTAAAGCCAAATCCAGCGGAAGACCGGCGCGATGTTGTCGAATGCCCGATCTGCAAGGGCAAGCTGCATTTGTCGCAATCAGCATACAACGGCCATGTGCATGGCAAGTGCGAAACGGACGGCTGCGTATCGTGGATGGAGTGAAGCCGCCTAGCACTGAACAGCAGCATAGAGGGCGTTGTTTCTGTATCAAACGGGAAAGCGAGAGTTGCAAAAACAAATCCTGTTAGCGGCTGGATCAGCGAAAACACCACCACGATAAGAATTCGTCGCATGCACAAATCAAGCACAGGATGGCAACTTGTTTCAGATGCAGCAGCATAGAAGGAGAAGAAAGTGAACGACTTCAAGTGTACTTTGACAGCCTGACAGACGACGAGCTGAAATCGGCATTTAAGACAGCGGAAGCAGATCTTGCGGACGCGTCAGAACAGCAACCTAACTCTGAATGGCACCAATGCTGTTTTGCTGGGTGGTTTCTGTATGCTGAAGAGATGACGAGGCGCGGCATTCGTGGCTAGGCAGGCTGTTGTTCTGGCTGCACCACTGTAATAAGGAACGAGATTGAAAGCAGCAGTACAACGAATAATCGCAGTGAGCCTTAAGGCGCGGTTCTTCCGCAGTTCATCTGCGCGCTTTGTCAATGCCAGAAGATCGTGCTCAGTTGCTGCAGGAAGCTCGACGGTTCCGGTGCCGGCTTCATCAGCTCGGGCGGCACTTGGGGCAGCGGCCTGTCCGGCAGGTTGATTACAGATGGTTCTGGAGATGTGCAAGCCGTGAGCAGGACTATTAGCGTCAGCATCATCTTTCGCTTGCAGATCAGAGAGTGCTTCATGTAATTATCTTTGCTATCGCCACATCATTTCGTGATCTATTCTCCATTCAGAATTCGCCTCACGGATTCGTATCGGTCGATGCATTCATTGGTTCGCCGCACTTCTGCATCTGCGTCGAAGGCGAGACTTGCAAGGTCGTCAGCAATCGCTGGCAGTAGTTCGGCGCGTGCTTGACTTTCAGCTCCGCTGGCAACTCCGGTACGCTGATCGGGTCCGGCTTGACCACTTTCACAAGCGGCGATGGGGATGGACAGCCGCACAGCGCCAGTGCGCAGAGCGGCGCGCAGAGCAGTTTCGTGAGCTTTTGCATCTTGTTGCTCCTTCTGTTTAAGTTCTGCGATTTGATCGAGCTGGCTGGTGAGCTTGAGACTCAGCGAGCGGATCTGTGCATTGGCATCGGCCAGCTCCTGCTTTGCCTTTAGATTTGCCTCGAGCTCGAGCTTCTGATAGATCGCTTCTGCCGCGTCATAGCCGCTCTGATAGACATGATGGTGGTAGGCCACGCAGCCACCCACAAAGGCTACGATTGCCAATCCAATGGCGATCAATCTCAGATACATGGGCCCTTCTCCAATCGGTTGATTTCTTCCTGCATGCGCTTCAATACTTGTAAGGAAATGGCGCGGTCCTTCTGCAATTGCTGGATATCGGCTTCCATTTTTTCTAGGTTGTCGGCGATGTATTTGGCTTCTTCGTGTGTCATCGTCACAGAACCGTCCGGGTTGTCAGTCACGGCATGGGCGGTGGTGCAAAACAGCATGGCGAGCAGGGCGAGGCGTAACATGACAGTCTCCTTGCGCCCTTGGCTGACCAAGCTCCCCGCACTAGGGCCGCGCACAGGGTGGTTTCCTGTAGGCTAGTACTTTGTTGACTAAAATCAATGTTTTATTGATCTTTCAGGAAATTTATCCGGTCATGCCAAGACTTGCTCGGCCACTTTAAACAGTGCCAGCCGGTCGGATAATCCATTGATGCCACCGTTAATCCGGCGCGTCACCTTTACCTGATCGCCGGCGTCCGCTAGCTCATTGAGCCCGTGGCTTTTCCAGAACCACGCAGCAGAACGACAAGCGTTCACCGGCCCTTCAAGAAGCTCTGGATGCTCGATAAGATTCAGGCCAAGCGCCTCTCCGCACTTTGCGTAGTTCGCACGTCCAGTGACTTGGATCAGGCCTCTTCCCTTGTATCGGCGGCCATCCCCCAGCTCTGTATTGCCAAGATCCTTGCGGCCTTCGTAGGCGTCACCAGAAGCGAGCTCGCGCACGTAGCGCAACTGCCCCGATTCATGCCCGACTTGCGATAGAAATGAGGCTTGGCGCGCATGCGTATTTATCTCGAACTCTGCCATCGCGTCGACGAGTGGCACAAAAAAAACCGCAATGCGCGACTTCGCGTAGGGCATGATCGTCAGGAGATCGTCCTGCGTCATACCGCGTCTTTCACATCTTGGGCTATTTCCTTGATGTCTTTTCCACGGCTCAAGTATTTGATGATGGCCCCCAAGATCCACCAGGCCGGGAGTGCTGCTATTAAGTACGCGCCAGCCTGTATTTCTTTATCCGGTATCCATGGCGCGAAGTTGACGATAGTCCTCATCACGGCATCGCCGAAAAAGTGAGAAGAAAGTCCGCTAACAAAAAGTCGGGAAAATCCTTCCTTGCGATCTTTCGGCCAAAGAAAAAGAAACCCAACCGCACCGCCCAATATCCCGATCACGCCTGGGGCTACAAGCACTTTGATTCCTGCCATGCCGACGGCAGATCCGGATATTGTCTCGCTCATTTTCTTTCCCATGGTTGGCTAAACTTTGAGATAGGCATTTTTGGCCTTCTTGTTGCAAAAAAATATTTACATTAAAACTTCTTGCCCTGGCCTCGCTGTAAAAGTGGGAGTCCCAGTATTATTTTCTGTGACAAGCTGCACGTAGGAACCGGCAGGAATAACTCCAGTAAGTGTTCCAGTTACATTCTGGGTTAATGACAATCCGATCGTCAGCGTTCCAGTATTACCGTTGACGAACCTCGTTATTTCTTGTGTCCCAGTAGAGCATGCGTTGTTACTGTAAACACGAAGATACACAGTGCCTTGCTGACCTGTAGACAACGTCAACGATGTAGCAATATCAACGCTGTATGCGACAATAGCGTCTCTCGTGCTAGATACCTGGAAACAGGTATTAAGAGATCGAGTCGTATAGCTAAAGCTGCGTGTTGTACCAGCAGTTACTCTTCCTTGCGCGTCAGTAGTTATGCTGCTGTATGTACCGGAAGTTCCAGTGTTAGGCAAGCTAATCGTGCCGCTGGTTGTAATGGTGCCGCCAGATAGTCCTGTGCCTGCCGTAATACTGGTTACCGTTCCACCACTGTTGGCATAGTTCGGTACATTGAGAACGCCAGTTGTGCTGTTATAGGTCGCAGCGCCAGATGTTCCGCTCGTCGTCAACGATATAGCGGAACGAGAATTAGCAGTTGCATTAGTCAAGCGAGAATCATTACCCTTCACTACTTCACTAGACGCAGCATCTCCAGATGAAGGGACATTAAGTGCAGCAGCCGTGCCCAATGTCGGCTTACCGCTCAAATCGCTATATGCGCCTGTTGTCGCAACCGTAGATAACGATGGCTTATTGAGAATCTGCGCAACACCAGACGATGCATTCCAATCAGAGTTAACTTGCGCAGATGGGATAGTCGGCTTATTGCTCAAATCATTGTAGCTGCCACTCGTAGCTACTGCAGCTAACGCCGGGGAACCTAGCAGGTCGGCATACAATCCGGTCATTCCTACTGTAGAAATTGTCGGCTTGTTGAGGATTTTAGAGACTCCACTAGTTGCGTTCCAATCGCTATTTACTTGACCAGATACCGTCACATTTAAAACACCGCTTGTGATGGAAAGTCCTGATCCTAGTGTGGCCATTCCTGGCAAGAGAGTTGACCCGTTGTAATACAAAATACTGTCATTCGGCGCAGTATTTGGCATCGTCCTAACAATGGTTGCAGTGTCAGTGCTATTCCTTTGTTCAATACGCAAATCGTCTGCACCAGAAAAAGCTAAAGTTGGTACTAAAAATAGCAGAAGAAGACTTTTCTTATTCATTGTTTAATTTTCAATTAAAGGATTCTTACCCAAGTATTTGCAGCGACTTTTTGAAATGAATAGCACTCTCCTAGGGCTATCGTAGATACGGTATTGAAAAAGGTAGCATTGGACAGCGTAATTGCCGTTATCTGTTTTGAACTCCCAACGGAGCGAACCTGTCCAATCCGGCTATTTGCGTCACTTGGAAAATTTACGGTTAAAGTCGCTAACGTGCCGGCCGGGGTAAGCCATAGCAAACCATCGACAGAGTTGTCCGTCATGCTGATAGTTTGTCCAGCTGTTGGCGATAAATTTTGGACATCTTGTTGCGCATTCGGCGTATACCCAAGAGCCGCTGCAATCGCAGCTGCTGATGTGGCATCACTTGCAACAACGCCTGTTCCCATAGATACATTTGCCATGATTCACATTCAATAAGATGCGCCGATGGCTGTAATGGTGACGGTGCCTGAAGTGTATGCCGTGACATTGAGCCGCAGCGCATAGATCGGATAGGCATAATTGCCGTCTTTGTTGCCTGTCTGGCCCGTTACCACGGAATGGTCAAACCAAGTGGCATTCGCGGGAGTGGTGGTGCCGTTCGTGCCGTCACCGAGGACGTCGAAGGTGTGCTGAACTTTGTAGGTCAGCGTCGCGCCAGCGCTCACTACGCAGCCGAAGCCGACTTGGAATTGGAGATATTGACTGACTACGATCGGCGAGCTGGTGGTCTGGGAGCTAACCGACATGACGACTGGACGCATAGAGGCCTCACAAAATAAAGTTTGCGAAAGCCCATACGGCAATCAGAAATCAATTGTATTTTACAAATTAATGCTCTAGTGTAAAAGCATTAATTTTAATGTTCGCTAAAGCGCTATCCCAGCGCTACGCAATTACCATGTCAAATTATGTCTAATAACGAGTTATGGCGTCACTTGGCTGGCGGGATTCTCATCGGACTCGCGCCATGCATCAAGCTAATCATTCATAAACTCAAGGATTGTTGGCATCGATCCCGCACCGGCTAGTGGCGCACCTGACCGTACAATATTGGACAGAGCGCCAAAACTTTGTGGACGCTTTGTCAGTGCGGCCGTGGCCAATTTTTGTCCCAATCCTGTATAGGGCAATGATGCAATGCCCATTCCAGCCACTGCAGGAACCATCATTGCACCAACAGGACCGGGCATCATGGAATGCCCTGCTATCCCCGCTATCCCCGCTTGTACCGCATGCCTAAATGGCGTTCCCGAATCTGGCAATTTATTGCCGAGCACGCTCTTTGCTGGCTCGGACAAGTCTTGCATTAAGGCATCGCCTTTAGCAAACGCGCCTTTATTTCGGCTAGTATCCATCGCCTTGACTGCATTTTGCAATTGAGCTGGCGTGAATGTCCCTTCTTCAGCACCCAGCGAGGCGGCCGCTCTTTGTGCGCGCAAATACTTGGCATAGCCTGCATTGATCTTTTGCAGTTCGTCGGCTGCCTGCGGATTGGTACGCTGTACCAGATTGCGCAAGGTATTCTGCGCCTCTTGGATGGCGAGCCCCATCTGGCGATTATCATAATTCTGATCGCGCATATAGTTCTTTGCCATCTGCCCGAGATTGCTTTCCGCCGCCTTCAATCCATCCGAGGTAATAGCCCCCTTAGCCAGTCGATCCAGAATCTCATTCTGGATGATCCGACCGAATTGCTCATAGTTGGATTGAGGCAGATTTTTCGTCAGCGCCGAGAGCGAGGCCAAATCGGCCCCGAACTGAGCATCTGGCACCGTAGCACCGATTTTCCCCAATACGGTATCGTATGCATCGCCGAGCTGTTTGCCAGCATAATCAATAGCATCTCTCCCCATCACTCCTTTGGGAAGCGCTGCATTAATCGGCTTAAGCGCCTGATTGACTGCAGCGCGATTCAAGTCTTCGATGGATCGCCGCTGTGCATTTTTGATCATATCGCCCAGCACGGGAATGCTCGTTGCTGCCTCCTCTGCACGCTTGAATCCACCGCCGAGCATCTGACCGAGGGTGGGATTGATGCCTTGATCCACCAGGGCTTGTACTTCTTGACTCGGATTCGGCTTAATCATTCTTCCAGCAACATTTCCGATGCCCGCCCCGAACAGGCTACCCAATGCGCCGAAACCCGCCTGCATCGCCTTTTTCTGGAAGAAATCGCTGTCGCCATTGGGGGATGTAGTGGCATCCGTAACCGGTTGCGTCACCGTTGAATAACCTGCTCCTTTTATGGCTGGCAGCATGACCGCTTTGGATGCATTAGCAATAGATCCGAGTGCGCCAACTGCTTTGGGTGCCTGTGCAACTGCGGAACTGCCTCCTGTGAGCATGAACGGGACGGAGCCAGCGAGTACGCGCCCTGCACCTGCTGCGATCGAACCAGGAGTCTCGGCTTGATATTGACCCTCCTGGTTCGCCAGCCGCTGATTCATCTGATTGGCCTGCGTCTTGAACCAATCCCCTACAACTGGAATACCGCTATACAGCTTGCTATAGGAATTTGCCAGCAATTGCGCCGGTACTTGGACATTATCTGCCGCACCTTTTGCCACCCCGTGGGCGAAATTTTTTATGCCATCCCAAATCCCTGCGGCATCTTGTTCGCCTTGTTTTCTAGCGGCTTCGAGGCGCGTTGGCTGATCCCACTGGATCTGCGATTCATCCGGTGCGTCCCAATTCACTTCATTTGTATTGATCGGCATGGCTCAATCCGCATATTTAATACTGCCGTCTGAATACTGGATGACCTTCCTACCATTATGTGTTCCAGTGCGCATGATCTTCGGTGCTGCATTCGCAGGTGCCGCCTGACTCTCTTTGGCAAGCATCGGTGATGCTTTTGGTGACGTTCCCTTCGCTTCGCCGGTTACCTGCTTTGGCTCGACATAACCAAGCTTTTGTGATTGCGTTGCCCACCAATTTGGGAAACTAGAAATATCGGCATTAGGCGATGACTTGTATTGATTAAGCGCGTCCTGCTCGGCCTTATCGCGTTCATAGACCTTCGTCGCAAAGTTATAGACCTTCTCGATGGCATTCGGATCTGTGTCAAGGTTCGGGTTGTTATGCTGGAATACCTTGAATTCTGCCTGCGTAATGCGTCCACCTTGGCCGAGGGATTGTTTGAGCGTTTCCATAGCCTGCGTTGCGGCTAGCTTCTGGAATTCCTGCGCGGCCGACAAATCGCCACCAGCGATTTTGTCTACCATCTTTTGAGGAGCGCCGAATCCTTGCGCGATCTTGGCCAAATCAGTGCGGAATTCCGTCCCGCCTCCTGCTTGGAATTTTTGCAAGGTGTCGCGCGATTCGGCGATACGCATCATCAAATCGCCGCCAGCGGAAACGCGATCATTGAGCGACTTTTCATAGTCCGCCATATTTTTGGCGGTATTGGTCGCGTATTCCAATCCCGGCTTATTGCGGCGCGCGATATCAGCCTCCATCTGCAATTTCTCTTCTGGCGACATGAGAGGACCGCCATCAGGCGCAGACGTACTCTTTTGCGAAGTCTGCGCAAAATCTGTCACGCCGTTGGCAAAGGCTTCTGGATCCTGCTTTTGCAGATAAGCTATCTGTTGCGGAGATAACTTGCTGAGATCAAGCCCTTGTGGTCCTTCGGATGAGCCGCCGCCATTGCCTTGACCGGATGGGACTCCAGTCGCACCGCCATTCGCAATGTCGACATATTGGCCTACCGTCAATGGCCGATTGGCCAATGGTCCGCGCATCGGGAACTCGCTCGGCTTCAATGGCGTCTGATCATTTTGCGCGCGAGCGATCGCACCTGCCTTGGCAGCTTCAATACCAGCGTTTGTCTGCGAGAATCCGGGAAGCGCAACCACATTCCCGCTTTGGTCCAAGCCAATGCCCTTGGTAGGGTCAGGAATATAGACGCGTCCCTGTCCCGGAATGTCATAATACGATCCAGGTTTGCGCTCGAATCCTTCCGTGGCCAGCTTATATTCTGGCAGGAGATCGACACCAAAGCGCTTGAACATCGCCAGCTTTTCCGGCGTCATGCTGGCGATGCGTCCGGCCGTGGCTGCTTGCGGATTAGTCGCCGGAATCGACGGCATACCGGACGGCGGTGCCATCGTCCCATACGTCCCGCTGCCAAGCTGCCCCGGCATCGCTGCTGGCTGCTGTGCCTGACCGCCACTGCCACCGCCCAAGAGCTCATTAGCCAGCATGTTGTCGATTTCGCGCTGACGCTGGAACTGCGCCGCTTGGATCAAGGCTTGCGTCACATGCGGCACATAGGATGCCTTAAGCTTCTCCTGTGCGCCTTGGGTATCGTTCATGGCCTTTAACGAGTTGCCGAGCGCCTCGCCGTAACTACCAGAATGATTGGGCGCCAGCCATCCGGCAGCAGAGGCAAGCCATTTGCGATTTTCATCAATGGGGTTTTGGGCGAGCTGCGACAATGCCCCCATCAACTGGTCATTGCTGCCAAATTGAGACAATGCGCCTTTAGTATCATCAGTCATTTATGACCACCCTGCCGCTATACGATCAAATAATCCAGAACCCTTTGCCAAATCTGCACCCGCTCCAATGAGCTGCAAAGCGCTCGGCCCCATGGTCGCATCCGGCAATGGCTCGGAAGTCGAGACGGTGTTCGACTGCGGCACGATATTGTTTTTCGCCATGCCGCTCAGCCATGTGAGATTGTTCTTGTCCCAGTCGCGCTGATCCAAGAAATCCTTATAGGCGAGATCCATGTTTTGCTGATTCAGACCTTGCTGCTGCTGTCCTGTCGCTGCCAATGCCGCTGCATCTTTCTGGGCTAAAGCTTGACGCATTTGGGCCAAGGCGGATTGCTGCTGTGCCACGCCAAGACCGGCATTCGCGCCGATCTGCGCCGCCTGATTTGCCATATTGCCCGCCGAGAGATTGGTATTCGCTCCTAACGTGCCAGCACCGAGTGCCGTTGTGGCCTGCATCTGCTGTTGCTGTTGTGTGCGGTTCGCATCATTGCCGAAGATGTTCGCCGAAGTGCCGAAACCGCTTTCCAACGCCTGCGATTGACGTCCCGAGATATCCGCCTGCGCATCACGAATCGATCGGCCGAGAATGTCGGCATTGCGCGTAGAGCCAAACTGGCCGGAACCGATAAATTGATCTTGAACCTGCGGAATGATGTTTTCCATCAGATTACGATTGCCAAGGCGGCCGATTTCATTGACCACGCTTTGCGTGTAAGGCGACATATACTGCTGCCAATTGGAGGTCCAGCTTTGGGCCGGTCCTGCAACTGCGGCATTGGCTTGATCACTGGCTTGGCCCGCAGTGGTGGTCGCTGCGCTGCCATAGGCCGCTCCTTGTCCGAGCCTGTTATCGACATTAGGCATGATATTGCCTAATGTATTAGTGGATGCGTCCAGCTCTGGCTGCCAATTACCTTGGCTGTCCCGGATCGTTTGGAATGCGGTAGTTTGATCTGGTGTGAATCCCGCAATGCGCGGTGCCGTATAGGGGGTATATCCCTGACCAGCTAGGCCCACTGCTTTGCCAGCGATGCCGGATTGGTAGTCCGCCAGCCATTGCGGGATTTGTCCGACTGCCGTGCTGTTTGATTGCACATTAGGCGGCGCAGAACCTTGGGTTAGCCATTCAAGAGCCATTATCGATTTCCTTTCATGGCATCACGCAGATATTCGAGGGGAGATTTTGCCTTTGGCGGGATGTCATTGTTTGGTCCAGAGCGCGCATGTGACCTTACCTCATGCATCATGCGATGCAAAATCTCAGCGCCCGCATTGCTACTGCCAGAGCCTAATGCCGACACAACGTCGGCCGGAACCATGAACTCATCGCGCGAACCCATAATGGGAACGTCATCCGATTGGCCGTCCGAGATTTGTCCAAGTGCGCCTTTCACTTGGCCGCCGTTCGCCATCATTATGGATGATGGGTCATTCTTATCCACGCCAGCGAATGCTGGATCTATTCTCCTATTCGCATTATTTACCATCCAAGAGGGGAGGATGGACGCTATTGCGGGAAGCGCGCCAGCAGATGAATTATCTGTTTTCACAAGTCGCGCCATATTCGCCGAAACCCCATCAGGAATATCGTCCAGCGATAAAACTGGTCCTCTGGGTTTATCAACTGGGGCAAATTGGCCCGCTGGAGAATTAACTATTTCACCAGAATGCGTAGATTGATATTCTGGAGAATTCACGAATCCGCTCTTGAGCTGATCGAGCGTCATTCCATGGCTCATCGCATCTGTCCAATCATGCAAGCCTTGTGCATCTGGTGCGCGATTTAGATACGTTTGGTACATGCCAGAAACCGTGTCTTCTGGCTTTTGGAACCAGTTATGCTCGCCGCCAGCCATCCCGTATTGCGTAATATCTCCGGTATAGGGATTAGCAACGTGACTTGGCAACGTGTTGAAATAGTCACTGGCCCATTTCTGTTGATTGGGCGTCCACGATCCATTGGCGGACGCTGCGGACGGACCTGCAGCGCCTGTGGATGGATGACTGTTGCCTCCCAATACTTTGGCCCCAAGCGCGAGCGCTGTTTCTAATAGTTTTGGATTGGATTTGACGGCATCAAAAATCGAGCTCAATGCGCCTTTTGATGATGCTGTTCCCGGACCGACATAAGAAGGATCGATTCCATTTTCTGCGGCAAATCGCGCGTCAGAAAATGGCACGTTGCCACTAGGCGTTGCTAAACCATCTGCCGCCTCTGCTCCCAAGGTTCCAGTCCCAACAGCATCGGCAAGACCGCCATAACCAGCAATCCCAGCATCCGCTAACGAACTGGCTGTGCCAATGCCGCCTACACCTGTTGCACCGCTAGTGATACCCATGCCGCCCGTATCCGCGCCAAAAGCGGCAAGATCTGCGGCCGAAGGGATGGCAAAAGAGCTGGACCCAGCTGCGGTGCCTGCACCCGTACCAGCTGCGCCTGTCCCCATGGCTCCGGCTGCGGCCGCCGCCATAAAAGGAGCGAACGGCGCAAGCCATCCAAACCTATCACCAAATGACTCAGGTTCGTTGTAAGAAATACGGCTGGTAACAGAGTTGTCAGGGTTTACAACGTCCTGCTTAAAAGCCAAAGGTCCGTACTGGTCTGTGATTCCTGACTGATCGGCAGACTTTTTAACGTAAGTTCCGTCTGCTGGGTTCCAGCCAATTGAACCTAAACCCAATGTGCGCTGGATGCCACCTTCATTACCGCCAGAAACCTGTTGCTGGTAATAGTCGTTTAACTGCGCGTAGTTCGGCGTGCTGCCGTCAAAGAGCCAAGAAGGATAATTTGGGTCGCTCGTCCTCGGACCATTATCCGACTCCATTTGCGCATGTGTGAAATTGGTAGCCATGCCTATCCTTGGGCAATATCTGAGAACCTTGCAGCCCAAGTTCGCCAATCATCGAATCCTAACGGATTCGGCAAACCTTCAGCCACAAGATCCAATACGTCACAAACATTGAGCGCCCAGGATACCCACGCATCCTCATCTAGCGGAATGCCTACATTATATAAGGCTAATTCTTCATTTACTACACTGGCCCAGTGAATGAAGTCAATATTTTCCGGGAGTGGGATGTTAAATTGCGTCATCCGCGTTCATCCCCCGGCTCGGCCGTGATAAGCACCTGCCCCATCTCGTAATTGCCGCCTACCACGTTCGACTCGAATTTGAGCGTCATGATGCCGCGTTGGCCGCGCGTGTCGATGTGCTCAGTCTCCGATGTGAATTCGTATGGCCCAGATTCCTGATTTTCGCTATTTGGATAATTTTTCCCCTCGATGTACATATTCATCTGGCCTGTCTGCACGAAATCTGGTTCGACACGGACAATTTCCGTCAGATTCTTGATCGGCTGTAGATTTTCGGATGGGCCACCCGTTTTATACGAAAAATTCGCCGTTTCGATGTAGCTTTGAATCGCGTCGACCTGCTGCCCAATGATTTTGTCCATCCCGAACTCATGCTGCCAAATGACATCGATAGTCTGCGCGGCCGGAGTATTTGAAATCGTCGCAGTCGCGCCATTGCCATTGCTGATTGGTTCTCCAAACATGAATGTGACTCCACTAGTCACGCTGATATTCATCGAATTAGGAAGCAAACGAACTATCGTCCCTATTGCACCAGAAGTGGTACCCGCAATCGTGTCGCCAATCGAAAAGACTGTCGTCGTCAATGGGAGATAGGTGAAATAAATCGTGTCCTGAGAATCGTCACCCCCAGCCATCACAGGAAATTTAAGCAATTGCGAACTCGACCCTGCGCTCCGAGCAATAACGCTGTCATACCATATCTGCTCGCGCACGTTGTAAATAATGACATCGGTGCATTCGGTCGCATTACCGCGAGGATAAAACCACCAGATTTCCCCGAAGCGCGGCACTTTCATGCCCCATACTTTTTGCCGCTGACTGTAGTTCAGATTATCGAAGAACCAATTCGCCGACATCTGATTGGGCAGCTCTTGCACGACGCCGTTATAGACATAGAAACGATCTATCCCGATCCAGAAATACAATCCGCTGTATTCCACCATCGTATGCTTGGACATGATTGAAATGTCAGCCGATACGGTGTCATAACTCCATATCCGCGTGCCGCCTACGAACGTCACACGGATCAAAGAATCGAGCGACCAAAACAGGCCAGCAGGCGATCCAGAGCCGCCACGTTGCGGCATGCCGCGCACGATCTTGGTCCCGCAGGGATTCGCTGAATTAGCGAAATTAGAACCTCCCGTTGTCCATCCTGTCGCAGTCGAAAAGTCATTCGCATTCGAGTTCCTGATCAGTCCATTGCTACCAAAAACGAACAGGAACGGCTGCAACACCACGCAGCCACCAGATACCAGGATATTGCCAGAGCCATCGGCGATTTGCGTCAGTGCCGTCGTCGCCGTGATATCGCCAGCGTATATTCCGCCTGCCGTATCCGAAGAGATATCGTTCAGATCAGGTGTCGCCGCTGCGATCAGCGCTGTATAGGTGCCGCCCGTACTGCTATACATCGACGCCGCAGACCACGCGTAGTTGTCGTTTTTTGTAAATCCAGTCGGTGTGCGATCATAAATCGCTCCACCGACGCCGTTGTTATCCACCTGTAGCCGTTGAATGCCCCATGGGCTAAAGGTGTGAATAGAATTCGTCGATAAACGACTATCGACATAGGTCTGGCGCACCGGCCCCGTCACTTGGTCACTGATCGCACGATATCCGCCGATCTTTTTTGGCCGACCACGTTGAAACCGCACCCACTGCCCATCCGAGTAGAAGTCCTTATCGAATGACGTGCCATCCCGCTTGATGCCTGGCTTGCTGGTAATCTGGAATATTTCTTGAAAATCAGCCATTGACCGTGGTCCTGTCTGGAATGCGCATCATGTTTTCGGCATTGAAGGCAGCTAAGCCGCGATCATAGACGGATTGCCATCCCTGTAGCTCCTTAGTGTTTTTCGCCCATGTATAGGCTTGCACCAAGGTCTGCGCTAGCAGCAATTGCGGCGCATTGGTCGTGAGCCAGTTAGTCTGATGCGAAGTATCCAGCGGCTGGAGCCGCGCATGGTAGAGCAGCTCGAAGTTAAAGGCAGTGCTCGGCGTTGGGACAATTAGGAAATTGTCGAAATTGTAGTCGGCATAAAAGCGCGGCGATCCTGTTGCGTTAGGATTCGGCCAGAAGTTGCGGCAATACTCGTAGGAGCGCGGCAGGATTTCCACGCGCTCGCCATTGGCATTCGTGAAATTGAAGCTGATGTTGTCGCGCCAATAGGCTGGCTTCGGCAACGTGCTCATGCTCGGCTCAAATACCCCAGTCACCGGCTGCTGGAAACCGAGTATCTTTAATTCCGTCGCGAGCGTGTTCTCGGCGAGCATGACGAAACGCGGAATTTGCGCCTGCAACGCTTCGTCATTGGATCGCTCCAAGTAGCTGGTGACATCTTCCACCAGCGAGTCATAAGTCATCTGCTCGGCCATTTTTTATTCCTTTTATTTACCGCAATGGCCTTCGTCAAATGGATTGAGAAGATTTGAGCAAATCCAATGTGCGAGAGCTGCGCGCCATCCGTTACCCTTAATGTGGCGCGACACACGAGCAGTAAACAACCATTCCTGTGGAAATTCCAAGAAAATGAAGCTTGATGCGATGTTGAATAGGAAGTCCAGCGGATATCCGATTATCAAAATTGGCCAAGCAAGATTTGAAGCCGTCTTCGTCAACTTACCTGCATCACGGGCATGTTTCAAGCTCATGATAGCTAGAAAAAATAGCCACGTCATGAAGGCCAGGGAAAAATATAAACATGCGGCAAAAAGTATTGGCATGATTAACCTCCGAGATCGAGTAATTGAGCACGTATAGCGGCGATTTGCGCTTCCAGATTAACTGCTTTGTTAAAACCTACCGTGTTTGGATAGGAACCTGTGACTTGCTTGATCAATTCTCTGATGATGAGAACTTGCTCGCGTTGTGCGCGCAATGTGATCGGCGTGCTGATCTCAATTTGCACAATCTCGTTTTTTAGGTTCTCGATCTGCCTTTGATTGTCTGCCTCAATCGCTGCTGCCGACAATTGCAGCTCTCCCGCGATATAGCTGTATCGATTAAGCGTAAAGTCGCTCGGTAATTCTTCTACTTCCACGATCTCCCAACCATCAATTACACGCTTTGGATAGACAGCATCATTCGAGCGAATTTCATCGTCAGTTTCAACGAACGGACCTTGAGCGAGGATGACCTCTCCTTGAACTAAAATCTGAGTCATGCTGCGATCTCCGCCATAATAAATCTAAGTTGATATGTTGTTGTACCCACGGTCGTTCCTGATGCTGTTGATCCAAGAATGGCAAAGCGATTAGACGCTACAGCAGGAATAGGAATTGGCGTGGTTCCGCTTGCGTTATATGCCAGTTCTGGAAGGCTAAATGAACCGCGATTATTAAAATAGTCCCCATTTGTTCTAATAACTTGTCCTCTAACTTGGCCATAGTTATTAACTGACCCCACATGGAGAATTAAGTAATCTCCGCTAGTTAATTTAGAGAAATTAAATTGAGCAGGACTTGCTGGGCTAACATCACGCAAAGAAATCCCAGCCCCATATGTAATAGTTGACCCATTGATTTTGTTTGGCACTACTTGAAGACCAAGTCCGACACCAGTTGCTGCGCCTGTTTGCCTTAATGAAACGAATTCAGTTGTCCCTTGTGGCAATATGGCACCGAAACCACCGCTCGTTGATGCTGCTGAGGCATTAGAAATATTCTTATACACCTTAGTACCAAGAGTAAGAGTTCCCGCGCTCTCTGATAAAACCAATGTCCTGGACACACTTGAGCTGTCAAAATACCAGCATCCAAATGTGTTAGTTCCTCCTGCGGATACCAGCCACAAATGTGGGTTATAGCGTGTCGCGGAATTTGTCGTGAACTCGATCAGATTTGTTGATAGTCCTGTCTCAACATTAGATGCCGTCCAAGCCGTTGTGGTCGTACCTGAAAACGTAAATCCGCTTACCGTCACTTGAGTTGTATTGTGGTCATCCGCGATAGCTAGTTTCGTTGCAGATAGAAGAGCGGAAGAACATGCGGCAGTTTGAGAACTTTGGCAGTTTGTTGCCGCAGCAGGGGTGGCTACTGTACAAACCGGTGGATTGGCATTGGTAACGGAAACTACTACAGCACTATTATCGTAAGGCGCAGCAGCCCCACTCTTGTAAAGAACAGCAGCAGTTGTAGTTGTAAGTTTATATGTCTGTGTGCTGTTTATGACATTGTTAGCTACAATAATGTCTGCCTTAGATCCAAAATTTACTGTCGTGCTGCCTGATACCTGAATACCCATTACACTAGTATTCCCAGCGCCTGTGGCCGTCGCCCAAGACACTAGGAATAGATTGGTATCGAGTTGGGCAATTTTAGGCTCTCCAATCATGTCCTCAACAATAATTCCTGTATTAGATCCAGAATTGCTAGGAGTACCCACAGAAAGAGAATAAGAAGGAGTTGAACCAGTCAGGGTTAGAACAACACCTCTTAGAATATTTCCTGTTGACACATAGAATACTATCGCGTGAGTAGCATCTATCTTGAAGCACTGCTTAGGAACGCTGGATGCAGTTGTATCCACAGTTACTGGAGTGCTCAGCACCTTTCCCACATTATCAGCAACGAAAGCAGCAAACCCATTCGCTGCCAATCCGACGAAGTGAATGGACGTATTGCTGTCCAGCGCTACATACGGTAAAAAAACTGTGTTTGTGTACGTGCTGCTGAATGTGCTGTCGATGGTGGTAAGGGCTGGCTCTAAGTTATTTCCTTCCACTGACCATGTACCAGCAGCTGTGGTATTCGTCTCAAGAGTCACATAGGCAATGCCGCCACCAGCAACGCTCATTAACGAAGTACCGCTGCTGTCCCTTATCCCGATAGGATAGGTGCCGGCGTTTTTAATTATGAAACGAGGTCCGCCAGTAGTTAATGCCGTCGCATCTGGAAGAAATACGCTCTTCCCTAGAACAGAGCTTGTGATGACCTGATATGGGAATGATGCTGTGGTAAGAGAAACATCAGCAGAGATTGACTGTGATTGGACTGGCGCAACTCCATTTGTTGGCGGAGAAAATGGTAAAGGGAAACCATAAAGTCCTTGATTCATGCGAAGTCTCCACTATTCAATGCAATTACATTGAATGTCTCTGCATTATTTGGGGCGCAGCGCAAGCTATACCCGGCCTGAAGGATTAGAGGAAGATAGCCTTGGTCCGCAGAGCTTGTCGATGACATCGTGTTAGTGAATGCCTGTACTGACCCGGAAGGGGTGATCGCTGTTACAGGAACTTCTCGCCACAAATAAGATGTTGGGCTTGCCGTTGTCGATGAATATGAACCTAGCGTTGAAGCATTGATCGTTGGTGCTGTTCCCATCGTATAGGTGAAGGTCGTTGCACCTGTCACCGTAATTGCCGTATCTGTGACGTTGTAGTTGTCAGGGAAAGCCCCTTGCAAAGTGATCTTGTCGCCCGTTGTTCTTCCATGCGATGCGGAAGTCGTGACTGTCGCAGTAGTCCCCACAAAAGTAATCGACGTGATGGCAATACCTGGGACGCCTTTTGTGATGTAGAAGCGCATCATCCCAGCCGTCGTCGTGCCGGTCGCTTGCGTTACGATCTTGTCGTAACGTGTTCCACTGGCCGCTGTTGCCGTAGCAGTTGCAATGACACCCAACGTTCCAGAACCATCACGAGCCGTATTTGCGGTAGAAACCGTGACTGCGCCAGTCTTCGGGATGCTTGCGTAATTTGCGGTAGTAGTCATTTAAACGATTCCTTGTGCGTAAAGTAGAAAGTCAGGGACAGGGGCATTTGGTAAATTCGTCACGCCGCTAATCGTCCCGCCTGTGATCACAGCGTTCGGGATAATCATTTGGCCGAGCGAATTAACGGTCCATGCCGTTGATCCACCACCGGATGCCGACATGCTTCCAACCACTGGTTGGAAAAGTCCGGTCGCCGTTGCTCCAGAAAATGAGAGAGAAGGTGCTGGCGCGCTCCCTGCATTGAGGATGAGCGAAGTAACACTCGTGGATAACGTGTTATTTGCTTGCGTGACGTTCACGCCGTCGCAAAACAGAATTACGCTCTGTCCTTGTCCGACTGATACCGTGGTACCCGGCGTCGGCGTTTGCATGGTGAACGTGAATGCGCCAGTCGTGCTATTGGTGACGTAGTAAATCTGCACCACGGCTGGAAGAACCACGGTTTCATTGCTGGTCAGCGTGCCGATGTATTTTTGAACTACGCTGGACGCCTCCACTTGAGTGAGCGTATCGGTGCCGCCGCTAACGGTCTTGGTGAGCTGCGTGAAATTGAATTGCGTGCTGCGGCCGCGCCCTACCGTGTACCAGGTCGCCGTGGTGGCGGCATGGATGAATGCAGAATCCCCCGGTTGCATCTGAATGGTGGTGGATGCATCAATCGTTTCGCCAGCTTGCGGAGTAATTGTCAGGGTGCCAGTGCCTTGATTCCTTACTTCAAAAAAGAATCCACTGGTAACAGATGCTTCTGTCGGCAATGTGAACGGAGATGAGCCGCCAGTCCAGACATACACGCGAGCACGATCCGATGCCGCTATCGTGACAGGCGCATTCGTAATGGTTACGGGATGGTCCTGATTTAGCGTTGCGCCGATCGCCTTGACGCCCAAGCCTTGCACACTGGCCGCACTAAGCGAGCTGGAACCGGCCCCGAACAAAAAGGCATTCCAACTCCCCGCCAGCGATGTGTTATCGGTGACATAAATCATCACCTGCTGACCAGCCGCGACGGTCGTGATCGTCCCGCCAGCGTTATCCAGCACCGAATAGGTATTGGAGCCGGGATTCGTGTAAAGCACATTCTCGCCGGTCGAGACCTGATTGGCTGGCGGCATCGTGATGGACAGTCCACCAGTGGATGCCGTGACATCCATGATGCGCGCGACGTAATCAGTATTGGTCGTGCTCAATGAAGGCCATTGCAGGGTCACGCTGGTGGAGAGCGCGACCGTCCGCTGCGCTACGTCCGCAGGGTTTAATACTCCTCCGCCGAAAACTGCTGAAAAGCTCATTTATTCTTCTCCATCAATCAAGACTGATATCCGGCCTTGGGTATTCAATCGATATTTGATCCGGCTGACGCGCTGGCAGTCTCCACGGATCAAAGTCATCCATGCAGTGCTTATGCCCTCGGATTCCAGGCGCGTTCGGGTCAGACACCATGTCTGCGTGCGCCATCTTAAAGCCGCATCTGGAGCAAATTCCAATTGCACAATCCGACTTGCCGCGCGTGTCTAGCCACATTGGCATTTGCTCACCTCGTATAACCGCCGATGCGTGGTTGAATGCGCGTCGGTGCCGCGTCCGTTTCGCCAGCCTCTGCCTGTTCCAAATGCTGCTGCGCCAATTGCATCAGCAGTTCGATACGCCCGGGCGGAAGTTCTTTCGGCGGCAGCTCCATCGCCATGCGCGAGGCCAGCAGAAAAATAATCCCCTCTAACCATCGTTGCGGGACTTCGATTGCGTTGGTAAGCGTTCCTACGTCTTGAATCTGGCGCTGGTTCCAGACAACGATTTGCGCCGTGACGTCGTTCGGCACGGGCCACAGCCATAGGCGTGGCGTCATGTACTGCTTGTCGTACCAGAATTGAAGTGGACGTCCGGCGAACGCCTTGTTCGGCATGTCCGCATAGTCATCACGGTTCAATTTCGACATCGTGATTTCCAGCGGATTGGTGCCGAAGCTTACCGTCGAGACCACGAGCGCAGGCAATGCCGTTTCTCGAATGCGCCAGTAGCGCGCAGTAGTCGTCGGCTCTACATCAAACCAGTAGGTGAGATTGGCAACACTCGTGAATGCTGGAACAGTGTAAAGCGCGGTCCATGATAAGTTATCGGACGATGTTTCAACCACCAATGTATAAGTCGTTGCCGTGGTCGATAGAACGCCGATCGTATTGACCGCATAAGAATTTCCAGTGCCGAAGTCAATCGATTGCGTGGTCGCGCTGCTGGCCGTCGTACCGGTCGGATAAGTCATCGTCCGGTACATGCAATTCAGGACGTCAACCGTGCCGGCTGGAAGGTTGTAGGACGCCTGATTCAGTGCAAGGCCGAGAATCGTGCGCTGGACGCACCACAGGCTAATGCCGCGATTGGCAAGATCAGAGAGGAGGAAAAAGAGGTTTTCTTTCGCGGAAATCTGCTGTTCCGCTGAGAGCGACGGCGCGAGTATGCCGCAACGGCGCGCCGCATGCTCGATCAGATTTGTCACATCGGCGGTGACGGTGCCGACTGTTCCGGATGTCGCCATTTAGGTGATCTCGATATGCTCTCCTTTGCGGCGCCTAAGCTATCCAGCTATGCCGCAGTGGTGATTAAAATGCTGAGAAAAATCATCTTCCCATGTCAGAGATGAATATCCATCCCTCAGAAAGTCTTTTCTCTATCATGTCGCGGATTACTCTTCGCTTGCGTTCACCATCAAACATAAAGCGGCAGCCAATCGCTGCAGCCCTCATGCCGATAGACATCTTTTCTTTGTGCTTATCGGAAAGCTTCTTACCAAAGAAATGATGTAATTCTCCAGTAATTCGCAGGGAACAATCTAGCCTCATTTCTTCAGTCATCTGTCTGCCTGGCTTGCCACGCTTTGCTTCAGATATTTTCCTTTTTGTCACATCACTATGTGACTTACCGAAGAATGGATTAAGGTTGCCGACCTTCTTTTTACCAATTTCAGACTGTTTTTCACGTAGTTCATGATTACTCCACTGCTCTCTGGCTCTTTTCGACATTCTTAGAATCTCTTCTTCAGAATGTTTTCTACCGAAAAATGGATTACCAGACCCAGATACGCGCTTGCTAATTTTTTCTCTTACCTCAGGTGGTGGAGACCAACCAGCACCACCTTCACCACCATCTGTCTGATTTGCTAATTTCACGCCCATTCTACGCAAACACTTGATTATCCCGCGCTCAAGATCATATGCTATTTCTTCAGAAGAGCATTCAAACTTCCCAACCAAGATGTTCTCTATCCCATACTTCTTAAGAACATCTTGATGGAATTTATTGTCTCGTTTTATTTCCCTAATACGTCGATCATTGCCTTTCCCAACGTAAAACGGATGTCCATTAGGTTTGCAATGAACATACGCGAAATAAGCCACGCTACACTTGAACTGTTCCAAACGCACCCACGGTGGTGCTATTCGGACCAACCGCCAACGCCGGCAGGCCGATGCACATCACGAGGCGCTTGGAGCCGTCCGAGGCACTGGACAGTGCATAGGTGCCGCATACGTCGCCCGTAGCATTGGTCGCAGGCGATGTGGTATCGGACACGGTCAAGGTGCCCGTATCGCGCGCCAGCGTATTGTTCCAGCCGACGCTGACGATGTAACCTCGATCCGTCACGCGCACCGGCAGGCCAATCGTATCCGTAAATCCGACCGAGATATTCCCGGCGCAGACGGCGCTGACCGTGGCGGAAGTGATTGACTTGAATGCCTTCAAGGTCGCAACGCGCGACGTACCGTTCAGTGTAATCAACTGCGTCATTGGTCGGCCGTACATGTCATAGCCGCTGAAGGTAATCGTCTGCGTGGTGTCGCCAGCGTTCGACGAAACGGCGTCAATGCAGCGCTCGCAGTCCAACACGTAGCGCGTGGTGCCAGTCGAATCGACCGAAGTTGTCACGCCAGTGCCAGCGGTCAGTGTGAGATTGCCAGCTCCGGCAACTGCTTGTGCGGCTGCCAATCCGCTCGTCTGCTTCGTCAGCGGCACGAGGTCGAACAGATAGACGCGGCCCATCGGACCAACGCCTAGCGTCATCGGGGAAGGACCAGTGCCGCCGGTCAGAGTTTGCATGTTCGGCGCGTAGGCATTGCCGAGGAAGATGTCGTCAGAAATATGCATGGTTTTGCTCCTTCATGAAAAGTAGCGATTAATCCTTCAAGCGGATGCGCCGCCATGAAGCTTTACGCATCCGCATTGCCTTATCAGGCACCTGCAGTGGAAAAAAATGCACGAGGATCCGTCCATCCGTAAGCCTTGCGCATAGTGCTCTTGTAGCGCACGTTATCGGTCTCGAAGTCGCCTTCCATCGATTTCTCGATGTTGCGGCGGACCAGAACCTGCAAGCCCTTCGGCGCATCGGTGGTGATGCCCCACTGGGTAGCAGATGTCATGCGAGAGATAACCGCGACTTCCTTCAGGTAGCCCATCGACTTGACCGGGTTAATGTCGTTGTTGTTGGTGCCAGTGCGCAAAACCGAATTCAGCAAGACTTCTGCCTGCAGTTCGTTGCCAGGAGCGACCACCAACTTTTGTGGCATCAAGCGGATCTTCTTACCAGTGTTGTCCACGCCATTCGTGCGGATCTGGATCAACAGCTGCTCAAGCGAAGTCTGAGACAGTGCGGCCGGTGTCGCCAGAATGTTGGAGAACGTTGCGCCGAAGTTGACGTTCGGTGCAATCGGATGCGAAGCCGAACCGAGCGCAACGCCATCGCCACCGAGATACGAGCCGTTGTAGGCGCGGTTGATGATGTTGGCGCAGTTCAGCTCATCTGTTTCAATCATCGACTGGGCCAGATGCTCCGAATACTCCTTGCCGATGCGGATGTGGTCGCCGTCTTCCACCAGTACCTTGGTGAGAGCAAAAGCCAAACCGAACACGCTATAGACATAGCGCTTCTGGAACAGAATTCCGCCAGCCTGGTAGGTGACTGGCGAACCGTCAGGCAGCATAGGCGCAGCACCGAAGCCGTATTGCACAGGTTCTTCATGGTAGGCGCGCGGGATGCCGTCGCGAACCGTGAAGATTTGCTTGTATTCGTCTTTGCGCTGATCATAGAGACCGTCGAACGATTCGTTGAGGATGGGCTCAACGATCGCGCGAAAGTCTGTACTGCGCATGATATTAGTAGCCATGGCTCATCTCCCTTAAATCGCTACTTTGTTGGACACATACTGCGAGCGCGCCAACTGGACTTGAACGACCGTATAGGCATCGCCAACGGCATTACCCGGATCACCATTGAAGCCGATGATGCGGAACTGTTTTTGCACCCCGGCACCGCCGAGCGTGCTGTTCAAAGCAGAGGAGCCAAGACCCGTCGACGCCGAACCAGTCGAAGGATTGACAACATCCGCCTGATCTCCAATAGCCGTTTGCGCGATCGAACCGTTTGCCTGCACGTTGTAGACGATCTCGGGATCAGCCCACACATACGCAACAGGTGTCGTGTTGGTGTACACAGTTGTACCAGCTGGCCAGTAGTTAGACCATGTCGGCTTACCAGTCGAATCGACGTATTCGACGCCCTGGAAAATGCCGAGCAAATCTGCAGCAGTCGTGCCGACAGTGATCGTGCCGTTTGTATCGAGAATGACCGGGTTATACTTGTACAAAGCCGTACCATATGCCGAAGTAATGGTGTACGGATATGCGCGAGCATTCCCGGTCGGATGATCCGCCGGGATAAACCCGAACGGGGACGCGGTTGCACTCATGTTAATTTCTCCAAAAATGATTAGCTGAAAATCGGCACGCGTTTAGCGCGGCCGAGTTCTTCAAAGCCGTCGCCCTCGATTCGCCCGAGTTTGCGGCCGTTGCTGTCCTCTTGTTCGTTCTGTTCCTCAATCCGCTCGCGCATGCCCACCTCGTATTCCATCGGCATGTGATGATGGAATTCCGCCATGATCGATTGATACATTTCCTCTTCGATCTTGAACAGAACCATCTCATTGCAAGAGATGAAACCGCTCCATTCGCCATCCTTCATGCTGAACTTGTCCATGCCATAGACCTCGCTCGCCTTTACCGGTGTATAGCCAAGGCGCATGCGGTTATGAATGGGGTCAACCTTGCTGTTGGTCGACAGCCAGCAGAGATGGAAACCTGGGATTGGGGTGGGAGTTGGCAGAACTTCCTGCTTCCACTCGTTGCGAATCATCTTGCGACGTTCTTCGAGCGAGAAGGCAGTGCCATCGGATTGTGTGCGACTCAGGTCGGCAGAACCACGGTCTGCGCGTACATTGTCGCCGTCGGATTTACGTAGACGGTCATCGCCGCCCATAAAGCCTTGATTTTCGGTATTTGCGTGTCGTGCCATGTTTCTCTCCTTAGCTGCGGTTCTGTTTATCGTATTCACGATAAGCTTTGATCATCTTCGCTCTGCGCTCTGGGTTGTCCCACGCGCCAGCGTCTTTCAAAGCCTGAACCCTGTCAGGAGAGAGGTTGTATTCACCCTTGGATGCGCCGGAAGTAGATTCCCTTCCCGATCCGGTGACGACACTCTTACGGCTTTCTCGCTTTCCTTCGGTTGAAACACTAGCACTATTATATCTGTGCGGCAAGTACCTTTTGAGCTGGCTTCGGTATTCTTCCCAATATTGCGGCGTTCTTGGATCCCATCCGCTTTGCGTCAGGTTCTGGTCGATGTTGAGCGCTATCTTGCTGTCCATATCGCGGCCGTTGAGGTCTAGCCACCGATGCTCAGACATGAACTCTTCGCCATATTTCTTAATACGTGGATCAAGCGTCTGCGGCCGTTGCTGTTGCTGGCTATAGGCCGACTTGATGTTGGTAAGCCGTTCAGCCTCTTGCCGCGCCAATAACAGCTTTTCCGTAGCCTCGGCCACGGCACGGTGGTTCCCCTCCGCACTCGCGACCGCAATCTGATCCTTGAACCAAGAAGATGCGTCCGACGCTTCCTTGATCTTGGCGTCGAGCTGCGCCATTTCGCTGCCGGTTGATTTGCGCTCCACAATGGACAAGCGCTGGTTCATTTCGTTGATGATGGAATCGCGTGCCGCGATCTCACGGCGCAGCGATTCCTCGCGCTCCTGCTGGCGCTGCTTCTTCCGCTGCCGTTCTTCGCGACGACGCTTGCGAATCTCTTCGCGCTCTTCCTCGCTTAGTTCTGCGTCACCATCCTGATGGTCCTCATGTTGATCTTCGCTGCCTTCCTTGGTGCGACGATCCTCATCAATACCATCGCCTTCTTGGCCGGACTCAAGCTCTTCGTCCAACTCTTCTTCGCGGTCATCCGGCAAATTATCATTAGCCATTTCTTCTCCTTCTAAAGCTGTTCAGCTTCGATTGATTTACAGGATGAACGCCTGCACGTTTTCCGGGGATTCCGTAATCTCTGAAATCAGCTCGTGATCATTGAAGATGCAGAAAGTTACTTCCTCTTCTTCGCCGTCCACCTTTTTGCACCAGCGGTCACCACCCCAACGCGGCACGCCGACGTACATTCCAGGGGTAGCCCATGCACCCTCTGGCCATGGAGATTTCGTCTCGCGGTTGCAGAAAGCCAGCGGACCAAGTGCAATAACTTTTGCAACCTGCGTGTTCCATTTTTCGGTCTGCTTGGTTTCCTCAACAATCACGATGCCGCCTGCGGTCTTCAGCTTGGTGCGGCGCAGTTGCACCAGCACGCGCGCGCCGAACGGGCGTCGGCCGGGGTCTAGTTCCGGGAAATACCAGCTCAAATCCGCATCTTTCGTGGACTTGTCGGATTCCTTGCCGTTGGCGAGAATGCTTGGCACATCCTCTGACGATGGTAAAACCAGTAGTGACATTGCTTGTTCAGCATTCATAGCGATTGCTCCTTTTTATTGATTTTTGCTTTGATTTCAAAATCATGAACAACTACATACTCTTTAGTTGTTCCTTTATCATCCATGAGAAATTTAATGTTCGAGTGAGAAGTTTGAACAATATCGCCAGCAGATACCCACTCACCTTCAGGCCATAAATTCAATGTTTCCCTGTTCCGATAGGACAGCTTCCCAAGTTTTACAACTTTAAAAACGTTGCTAGAGTTAATAACTTCCAGCAGTACATTTGGGCCTAACGGCTGATACTCATCTACATTCATACGAATGTCTCCTCGATATGCTCCTGTTCAGGAGCGGTTGAAATGCTTTAGCTTTCGCCGGTTGCGGGTGGTTCGGGATCAGCCGGTTCGGTCGGCGATGGCTCACTCACATCGGCGGCAGTCTCTTCGGCCATCTTGCTAATCAGCTTGGCCATCTGCACTGACGCGGCGTCCACACGTACAAATGTCGTTCGCACTCCACCCGTCAGTTCAGGCGCATCGACAAGTTCGATCGACACGCCATGCGCGATGTATCAACGCTGCCGAACTTGGTATTCGCAAAATCTTCCAACGTGGCGCAATCTGACTGCTCGACTTCCTCCACCACGCCAGACGGATAGGTGACTTTAAATTTCATCTTCTTTCCCTTCCAAAATTTCTTCTATGACCTGAATAAGCGCGCAGCACTCGGCGTAGCTACCGACGATGAATTGCAGCTTTTCGAGGCTCTGCGGCGGACTTTTCAGCGTGTCGATCTCGAAATCCTGCTTGCGCTGCAAAAGATACTTGAGCGCTTTTTCTAGCACTTTTTCATCTTCTTGATTTGGCCGCCCTGCTTATAGCCTGGGATGCCGTTATCGCGTTTCGCTTCAGTCAGCGGACTCGCTGGCATTCCCTTCACCATCCCGCCCTTCTTCAATTTCTGGCCCATGGCCATTTGCTTGTGCTGCGGCACTAATTTGTTGTTGCTCATACTGTTCTCCAGTTTGTTGAATCGGGTTACTCGACTTATTGATTAGCTCTAGGATGGTCCTGAGCGTTTCCTGCTGCTGTTCGTAGCGCGACCGCATAGTTTCTTGCGCCTGCTCGAATCGTATGCGCTCAGCTTCACGATCTGAACGCATATTCTCGAGCATCATTTCTACCTTATTGTCCTGCTCGTTCTTTGCCAAATCAGTCTGCTGCTCTGCGGCCGTCTGATCTGCTTCGGCTTTGGCAGCCAACAGCGAGGCGTGCGCGTCAGCGATGGTCTTGGCCGATTCGCTTTGCTGCTCCGCTTGTATTTCCATGGACTTCTTCTGCTCCTCGGCTTGTCGATCCTGCTGCTGCTGCGCGTCTTTTTGTTGCAAGCTCATCGTTGCTACTTTTTCATTCGAGGCGATCTGCGCTTGGCCAAGCTGTATCTGCGCCTGCGTCTGCGGGTCTTGTGGTGGCGGCGGACTGAACTGCTGCATGGCCTGCTGCGCCTGCTGCAGCATCTGCATGATCGGGGCTAGCTGTTTGGCGAGAACCTGATCCGCTATGGCAGAGGCATGGAGCTGCGTCTGGTCGCTCTCTGGATGCCCTGTCACCTGCACCATCGCTCCGGTTGCGCCTTTTACGTGTTGCTCGTACATCATAGGCAAATGCTCTTTGACGACGTGCTGAATCAAGGTAGGTAGCGCAGGGATCGCAGCCACTGGATTGGCGCAGAAGATGGGTGACAAGGCATAGTGCAAATGCGTCATCATGTGCGACAAGTGGTCTTGATCTGGATAAGCCTTGAGCGGTTGCTTACCCTCGGACGCTTTCACATTTTCCGTCACCGCATCCAGACGCTCTGGCTCGAATGTCTCGATCAGTAATTCGTTCGCCTCTGGGACGTTAAGAAGACGAAGGCCGCGTTGATTGACCTTGTCCATCTTGTAAAACTGCGGGAAGTCCTTGGCGAGCTGCAGAACCGCCTGAAATTGCGCGTAGCGCTGCGCTTCGGAAAAAATGTTCGGGTCGGACACTGGGATAATGTCCATGGGACCGGCAAAATCTTGGCGCGTGACGACCAGATCTCCCAGCTCCTCGACCGTCTCTTGATCGTCCAAGTACTCGGCATTAATCCGATGCAGAATCTCCAACACTTTGGCTTGCGAAGCATGCAGCCGTGCATGGATGGCAGAAAAGGTAACGCTGCCCTGTTCAATCAATGCCAGCGCTGTGCCTACTGGCATATTCGCGCCAGCATCGGCGATCTTCTCTTCCGAAGTTGCGACCACGCCCTTCGCCTGTGTGGTGAGCCAATCCAAAAGTTGGAAAAGCACGGTCGAAGGCGGATTGAATGGCATCGGCATCGCGATCTTGCGAATGTCGTCCACATTAGGTGCAGCTTCAATCTCAGTCACTTCTGTCGGCGAAATGGCAATATTCTGCCCAGCACCGCGAGCGCCAGCCAGCTTCAGCATGCCCGGCATGTTATTGATGTGCGCCGAATCCATCAGGGCGCGCAAGGCACCTGTCAGCGCGCCAGACATTGATCCTATGATGTGCGGAAGGCCAATCGCATAGGCACCGCGCCATGGGATGAACTTGAATTCGACGATCCAATCCAGCGCTTCAGGATAAATATCGTCAGCATCGTTGTCGCCGTCGTCTTGCCAATTGCGGTAGATCGCGAGGACTTTGCCGCTAGTGACATCGATCGTTATGATGTATGGCGCATCTCCCTCAATCCACGGATCTCCACAGTCGTATTGCACACAAGTCTCGTAGATCTCGCGCAGACCGTCTTCGTTGTAAGAGAAATCCTCCAAGCCCTCAACCTTGTCGGTTGCCTTCTTGGATGCGCTTTCCTCCGGCATTTCCGCATCCACCGTGCGGATATCTCGGTATAGGCCGCTAGCGATGCGCGACTCGAAAATCTGGCGCGTGATCATCTGACGATGGGTCTTGCGGTGCGCGCTGTAGAAGTCGGCACAAGCAAATGGCAGGAAAATATCGTCAATCGGTACGAACTCGGCACGCGGACGCTCAATGCGCCGGTCTGGCCAGAATTTGAGATACTGGCTACCACCCAACGGTAATTGCGTCAGCAGCTGTTCCAGCTCGGCGCGGTACTCCCTGATTTGGCGAGTGAGCTGCCAATTCATGTAGGTCTTTTTGCGCTCGGCCTTCTCGACCTTCTCGTCGGTCGCCTCGCCAATGATCTTGGTCTTGCAGGGTCCGCCGGCCGGAAAAATCTCCTTGATCGCCCTCGCCGCAAAATCAATGCAGCCTTCCGTTAGGACCGGATGCACCACCATGCTGGCACCGTCGAAGTCGGCCCCGCCGGGTGCCTCTCCTCCCAAGCCAGTGCGCCGGATGCCATCCGCATATTGCTCGTCGCGCTTCTTGCGTGCTTCCTTGTCGCGCTCAATCAGATCAATCAACTCGGACGCGATGGAGCGCAGCTCGCTTTCATCCATCGACTCGGCGAGGTTGTCATCAAAGGAACCCGCGTCACCCTCTTCTTCCATCTCAATAATGACCGTGGCGGAACCGTCCGGATTCTCTTGCACGTCGCCGTTCTCGAACGGATCAGGCTCGTCCGTTTCCGGCTGCTTCTCGTCCACGATAGGATCGATATGGCGGCCATATTCCTGCTCGATGGGGAATGGACTGTTAGGAGTTTTGGCCATGTGCTTTTGATTCAGGCAATAAAAAAGCCGCTCGAAAGCGGCTCCCGTTAAATTTTGGCGGAGAACTAAGGCTCGTCCCTGCTACTTCTTTATTCTTTTTATTGAGAGTACGGATTACGTTTCTTCTTCGCGTAATCGTGCTCTTCTGGCTCATCGTCCATGTATTCAGGCAATACTAGCATATTGCTATCCTTGAAGTAAATCAATGCCTGAGTCAGAGAGTCGACCAAATCCTTATGTTCTGAGTTAGGGAACTGCTCGCATTGTTTTAGCAGTGGACGAGCCCAAGTGATCGGCTTTCCTGGCTCCTTCTTCGACTCCAAAACATAGATGACATCCATCTCCAAGATGGGAGCGGCCAAGTGAGCTCGCATCTCCTTGCTAGCCTTGCCAGGGTTGTAGGTCTGCACCGGGATTCCTGCGCGCCGAATGTCTCGCACCAGCGCAATGCCGCTTGCCTTTTCTTCAATCAGCATCACATCCGCCCTGCGCGCCGGGTGCATGCGGTCATCCTTCACGCCGCCATATTTCGCGCTCCAGTCGTCGATAATCCTTTCCCGCAAATCTGGATAGCTCAGATGCTCGTCCCACGCATCTAGCAGCAAGCCGCACTTGCGACCTTTGTGCTTGAATAGCCCCCAAACAGTGCACGCGGTTGGGTCGTTCGACTCATCATCAGTGAACGCCGTGTCATAGCTTTGCAGCACAAACTCAAGATCTGGAAGCGGCAATGTATTCGGCCACAACTGGAAATGCTCAATCTTCAGGATGCCACCGCCGGCAGGGGACGGCCTCTGCTGGAGCTGTCCCGCCGCGCCATACTCTCCCAAGCGGGCCGACAGCGTATCGACCGTCTTCTGCGGATAGAGCGCAGGCCACAATAGCTCTCCGTGCACTTTGCGCGGATCTTTGAATGGCAACGGAGTTTTGCTTCTATCGCCCTCATACGCCATCGGCAAGCACAGGTGCACCCAATCAGATTTGTAATCGGCCTGCTCCATGATGTGGCCAGACAGGTCTTTCTCGTGCAAGCGCTGCATCACGACCACGGTTGCCGCCGCCCTGGAAGCTCCACGAGATGACAGCGTGCGATCAAACCAGTTCAGGGCGTTTTGCCGTTCGGCGTCCGATTCGGACTTCTTGACGTTTTGCGCATCATCGACGATTTTCCGGTCTGGGTGAATACCCGTGCCACGCCCGCCGACCGAAGACGCAATACGGAAACCTCCATCGGTCAGCGCATAATGCAGCTTCTGGTTCACATCCTTGCGGATTTGGACCTTTGGCCACAGCCTTTGATACCACTCCGACGTGATGATGTCGCGGCATTTCATCGCATCCCTAATCGAGAGCGATTCGTCGTAGGACGCGCCGAAGTAGCGCAGCGAGGGATTCTGCGTCCATTCCCAAGCCGGCCACATGACCGATACTAGGATAGACTTCATCGCCCCTGGTGGGACGTTGATCAGCAGGTTCTTGATTTCTCCCCGCGTCACCGCTTCTAGGTGCTCGCAGATGACGTCAATATGCCAATTGTGCTTGTACTCTTCGGATGGCTCGATGACATGCCAAGCGCCTTGCACGAAGTCGACTAGGCGCGCATAGGATTGACGCTCACGTTCCAGTAGCGCCACTTCGAGCATCTGGCTAAGCTGCGCCGAACTTAGCTTGCTGACTTCAGATAGGTCCATTCCTGCGGCTGGAAAACGTACATCTCGCAGCTGGCCAGATGGCGTTCGCCGACTAGCTCAACCGATGGCGTGGTATGCCAAAACAGGCGAATTCCTTGATGCTGATGTTTGATGAACATAGGAATCATGCGGCAAAGCTCATCAGCGGATTCTTCTGGCGATACTCCGATGGCTTGGATTTTCGTCGGCTGAAGGATCGATAAGCAATTCCAATCGCGCGGCTCGATCGCCACGCCGCATTCTTTCGCGGCCTGCTCTACGCGATGGGTTAATTCGTCTTTCATTTTCAATATTCCTTCCGAATATTTTGCGATGCTGCGTTGCACAGCGTGTATTAATACTACACCGACTTTTTTGACACTCTTCATAGAGTACCGCGACGCACAAAATTATGCGCGCCTAGCAACTTCCAGTTTGGACTTTATGGAATCTAAGCCTAATCGACTTTTCTCCATCACGAATTAAATAGGCCCCTCCAATATCTACACCTTTCACATCGCATTCGGACATTAAGCTACATAGGTTCTCAAAGCTATCGTGAGTAATTTTCATATCACGGCCATTTGGATCTGGCAAGTTAAGTGCAACAATGTTTCTGAATTCCTCCTCCCATTTAATGGTTTTCATAAAGTCAAGAACAGCCTCTGCCATCTCATCAATCTTTGCCAAGATATTCTCCTCAAGAGCCGCAGGGTTATCGCCGCCCAATATAAAACATCGATAGGTGCAGCGCTTTGTCTCTTCTCCGTCCCGATATTAAAACCAAGCGCGCGGAGGTCCGTCTATTTCGTATGCTTTCATTTATTAGATATCTTCTCGTCAATCGCCTTCAGTAAGGCGGCTGTTCTTTCAATCACCTCCATAGGCAACGAAGAAAGAGGTACATATTTAGTACTTCCCAAGTATTCCGCTGCGACCTTTCTAGGTTCCATCGCGAACTTGATGCGCAAATCCTCCAAAATGGAGGATATCTCATCAACATCTTGGTCTTTATATACTCCAGGGAGACGCGCAGCAATATTCACGCAATTATTCGCAAAAGCTCCAACGTCTAATCGATATTCAAGCGCGAACATTATCTCACTCAGTATGGTTATTGCTTCATCAATGCCGCCAATCTCGTACAAACGCTCAAATCCTTTTCCAAGATTAGCCGCATCCTCCAGCAGGGCGCTCGCAAAATGGAGCCTATTTAATATATCATGCAGCTGTTGCTTGTATTCCATTTTCAATATTCCTTCCGAATATTTTTCGGTTTCATAGGATGAGGCAGAAATTCTCTTATTTTCCTCTCGATACTAACAAGACTATCCCGATGTTTAAGTATCGGCTGGTCATCTTCAGTTCTTACATCGCCGTAAAACTTATAGACAAATTTTGTCCTATCGTGAACGCACGACAAAATATCTACTAACTCTTCATTTGTAAAATCAATCGCCATAACATAGTTTTTCTTGTCTTTCACTTATTCCCCCTTCGCCTTCTTCAGCAGCGCAATGAACGAGTCAAGCTCTGGTCCTTTTAGCTTCGACATGTCCATATCCTGATGTTGGATCGGGCCACCGTCCTTGCCAGTCAGTTCAACTTTTTGCGCTTCTGCGATTCCATACGCCTCACGCTCAAGAGTCACGAGCGTTTTCAGTGAATCCGCTAGGCTCTTCATGGTGCTAGTCCGACCGCCAAGGGAAATCACCTTGTGGTACAGCTCATTCAGCTTGTCCACGCCCTTATCGTCTGGCGCTAACATCAACTCGCCAAGCTGCTTGTAAAGCTCGATGTTGTCTGTCTGCTCCTCGAGCTCAGACAGAAGCGACATAACCAGATTACGGCTGCGATGTATATCCCTGCGTTGCGTTAGCTGAACTGTGGCGATAGCGGTGGCGTTGGCTTCGATGATTTCTGATTCTGGTACGCGCGTCTGGTTGCGTACTTCTGCGCGTACCGCTTCCTTGCGTACTAGTGCCTCTGCCTTTGCCTGAACCTTGGCAGCTAAGTCGCGCTCCCAATCTTCCTTCTTTGCGCGCTTACGAATAGCACCTTCAGTAATGCCATGTTCAGACGCAATCTGGCGCAAAGCCTTTATGCCAGCGCGGTAATCAGCCTCTATCTGAGGCCAATCGGGCTGTTTAACGTCAGGCATAGTTCACCATCATTTCCCTCGCCCGCTCTTTGGCTTGGCCTTACGCTTGTCCGCCTGAACGAACTCCTTGCCCACCTTCTGCGGGATGCCGACCTTTTTGGCGAAATCCTTGTTATGCGCAACGGCTTGCATGAGCCGTTTTTGAGCTGGGCTTTTGCTTGGCATTTACAATGTTTCCGTCAGATCGAAAACTACAACGTTAAGGAATCTACGCCATTCCCGCATGAAGTCTCGAACAAGCATGCGATCTCTACCGCCTCTTTTGCTGTCTTCCCAAGATGCATAGCGGAGATTGCGTAATCTCTTCCAGCTCCTGCTGCATAAAACTTATCTTCAAACACAAGAGCGATTGGCTCCCGTTCATATCGCAAGATTTCACCACTTGCGGTTATAACGGTTAATATTCCTCGGCAGTTGTTCCCGTCCCTGTTATCTGGATATTTATCTGGATCGGCACCATTCTTGTACCATTCGGCTAACGCCCTACCGACATCGAAATCGCCAGAGAACGCCCATAAACCACCACCATCAAGCCTACCGATTTTCGTTACCGTAGATGGATAACCATACTGCGTGGCTCTCTTATCTGCTGCCAGTGTTTTCCCATCCCATGCAATGACAGTAATAGGCCGCCTCCATTTGTAGAAATAAAAAAGCCCCCTAGGATCGTTGTGTCGCTAGGAGGCGAAATTCCCGGCTGTCGGGGGAGTGCCTAGGCCGGGAAACTCAAACCGTGTTGATGCGATTCCGCGTTCCTGCTGCCGATAAATTGATTTATATTGTACTAAATCAACAGTATTGGTGCAAGGAATTAAAAAATGGTAATTATATACTTGACTGGACTAATTAATCGTAGTGCCTGGAGGAGCAAAAATATCTATTGGAGAGGCATTCAGCCATGAAATCAGACCACGACAAAATTCAGGATCAGCAGAAAACTAAAACCAGCCAAAGCTTTCTGACCTACCTACAAGAACAGCGCCGTCAAGAGTTGGTATTTGATTCCCCGTTGGCGCATGACACATCGTTAAGTGCGTCAAGGGAAGGCATTGTCTCTTATCCAAAGGACTGGCCGCAGGAACGGGTGGATTCATGTCGGCTCGTATCTTCCCAAGCCAATTTATCAAGCTCTCAAGATGGCTGACTTGTACTAAATATTCCTTGCCTTCAATAGTTAGAGTGATAGTGGTTTTGTCATCGCTAATGACATAGGAAATATTTGGCAAATTCTCTTGCATGATCTCCCCTTAGAAATCCATCGGAAATCTCTCGCATGACTAAGGCAGGAATTCTTGAGAGAGCGGAGCGCGGTAAATATCACCTCGCTCACAAAGACGAAAACCCGCTGGCAGGCGGGCTTTCTGATGTCAACTCCTAACCGTAAGAGGAGAAAGGAAGGTGACGAAATGTTGCTAAGAATAATACCTGGTTTCATCGATTTCAACTGTGCCGGTCATCGGCTCAGTGCGATCTACTTCTATGGCTGCGCGGGTCACCTGATACTCTTCTCTCATTGCATAACGAAAATCGACGTCGATCATGTCCATGTCTCATCCTTCATCTGGATTTATTGGCTTGGCAGGCAAAACCCACCACATTGCATAATCGTCATCAACAAGCGGAGCATTCGGACAGCGCGTGTCATGCTTGAATCCAGCTGGAACCACAACGCCATACCCACATTGCGGACAGAATTCACGCTTTGCTTTCGAAGTCAGTTCGTCGCTCATCTCTCATCCTTCATGGTGTGTGGCGGTAATTAGTTGAACGGTTCTTGCCTCGGCATCAACCACATCGCCCTTTACTCCGTCATGCTCCCGAACCGACTTCGTTAGCATTTTTATTCCATGCCGCACGTATTTGGGGACTTGCTTGATCTGGTCGGCCCTCCTGGCCACCGCATGATCGGCATCTTCCTGCGACATCACGCCGGCATCCATCAGCGACTTGATGGCCTGCAATGATCCGCGCTGCATGTCTTCATCAAGGCAATACTCGACACGCATCCATCCGAGAACCAAGCGCAAGTGCTTTACTTCTGTTTCGGTAAATTGCAATTTCATTACTCCATCCTCCAAAGTTCATGCACCACGCATTTTCGGCATTCAGCCAGATCATTGGCAATTTTGAACGGATCTTCTCCAGCTGGAACCATGATGGACAGCCTGAATTGCGCGATGCCTTCGCGCTCGCGCAGCGTTAATTCGTACTTGCTCGGGCGGCCGTGGGCGAAGATCAGCGCCAACAGATTGTATAGTTCTGGCACGGTCCATGTTGGAGATGAACTAGGTGCTAGGATCAATGCTCTGGATTCCTTCACCTCCAAATAGCACCTTCCATGGCAAAAATGCGTTGCCTCTAGTCCGACGCGTCTGAACCTGGACTCCATGTTTCGCATATCGTGCTGCCGGCGGTATTCAATTTGGTAGATTGCCATGGTATGCCCATCCGTTGTGCTCCGCCGCGCGCCGCTGCAAGTACCGGATCTCGTTTGCCACGCCTTGATAGATGAAATCATCGACGCCGATATACACAAGGATCGTCAGCAGCTGCCCATCGAACCAGCCGCGCATATGGTCGTCGTTGTCGTTGGTGGAATAGTAGAACCGAGCTGCGGTCAGGCAGCGCGCTATGATGTCGTTGCCATTTTCAAGAATTATCATGCCGCCACCACATCCAGCTTCTCGACCAGATCGGCGTACCACGGCGCAGTAGCGCGGTTCTTGAATCGTTTCTTGGCCTTTTCCTTGGCCCGCATCGCCGCCTCTACCTCGTCTGTGGCTACTATGGTGTAGTGAATGCGGATCATGCCTTGTCCAGGCTGATCGCCGCGGCTGCGCAGATAGACGCAAAACTTTTCCATCATACAGTCTCCTGTTCTTGGATCTTGCGGGCTGGCGCAATCGAAATGATGCGGCGCTCGCTGTCCAAATCCATCGCGATCTTGGACCTCTCATGCAAGGCTCTGGCTATGAACAAGCCGTAGCCCTCGGAGCCGATGTCGAAGTGTCGCGCCGCTTCGGCCTGTAATCCTAGGAAGCGGTCACCAGGCTGCAAGTTTTGGATGTACTCATACGCCATGCGCGCCACGATTTGACGTGCGTTTAACTGTGTTTCCCCGTGCTCGATGATTAACATGACACTCCCCTTTTTTTGTTTCGGCGATTGCTTCGCCGTGTGAAAAGTATTGCACCACGTTAGACATAAAGCAAGTAGTTTCTTGCGCCTTCTCAATTATTATGAGCCCATTCAGGACCGGCGCAGCAGATGCACTTCTTCGCCGGGACCAGCTTCACAATGTCGCTCTGATGGGTGAACAAGCGTGCGATGGCGCTTCCGTCTTTGTCGATCAATGTGATGATGTCGTTGCCATCTGTATCGCGCGATATTTCAATGTCGTGTTTGTTCATAGTCTATCGCTGATGTACGCTAGTCCGCAGATGGCGATGATGAAGCCGGTGAGCCCGTAGAAGATAAGCATTTCCATTCGCCGATCTTGTTCTTGGATCATGCGCGCATCCTCTTCTTGCATCTTCAGCTCATGTTTCAGTAGGGCCAAGATACGGCGCTGCTGGCGCTTCTTGCGCAGTTGTTCCGGTGTCATCATGGGGTCTCCTCCTCGTCGAAACTAAACGTCCATTTCGCAGCCACGCGCTTGTGCATTTCCGCGATCGCTGCCTCGATTTCCCCTTGCGTCACTATCTCCAGTTGAGACTCGTGCAAGTCGGCGAACGCGCGCAGCGCCTGCAAACCCTCCGCATCCAAGCCGTACCGCGCGCCCTTGTCCACCCTGTCCACCATCCGATGCAGCGCCAGCATGGCCGGCTGGATCAGCTCTTTGCGGTGCTGCTTGCCAAAGCCTGAATCCAGTTCGGTCAGCAAATAGCCGATGTTCACGGCATAGATCAGCACATCCGCATGCGCCGAAGTCGCGCGCCCATGGGTCAGCGCGTCGAGCGCCGAGAAGTAATCAGCCAGGGAGGCGATGCGGCGCTCCTCGTCAATCGGCTGCGACTTCTCATAACGATCAGACAGCAAGCCAAGTCCTCCAGCGATATCTTTTCGACCGATGCGCGGCTTGTGCTTCTCGAGCTTCTTCAAGGCACGGCGCTGCTCTCGGCTTAAGGTATGCTCGCTTGATATTTTCTGGCTGACTTTGGTGAATATTTCTGCGGTCGGATTCATAGGCATACTAATTTTTCACAGATCCAAGCCAAAAAACTTTCTCATGTCATCAGCATCAATAATTGTTCTTCCATCGTTGAGCCGATAGCATTTAAGTTCCATATCCAGCAGTCGCATGACCCCGTGATGGGTCGCATAGGGCAAGTTAGAGTCGTTACAAAGCTCTTCTACTTTTTTCCACTCAATCGAATTTAGCTTTTCTATAGGAGTTGTGATTTCATAAAGATCATTCATTTTTCAGATCCTTCAGGTTATGCGCTTCTGCGCGGTTAAGTCTCTTTGATGTGCAACTTGTGCACCGTGGCCATAAGGTGTTTTTTGATCCTGTAGGCCGGTGCCTTCCTGGTGATCTCGCTCTTGCAGTCCTCGACGGTCAAAAGGCCATCTTCCAGATACACGTAGTCGGCCAAGTACCGTAACGCCGGCTTCTTGCGCCCGTCCAGCACCACCGCAGGGGCCAGCTCGAACGGCACCTGGCGCCGCAAGTCCTTGATGGAGCCAGCCGCCTCCTGAAGCTTCAGTTGCTGCCAGCGTGCCGCCTCTTTCTTGGAATCGAACACTATTCCGTCGACCTCGGTCTTCGTGTTGCGATACTTCGGCGGCTTCTTCGCCGGTTCGGGGCGCTCGACTTTGCGCCGCTCGTAGGCGGCCAGCATCTCAGTAGACCATCTGACCGCCTTAGTCATGGCTTATTCTCCGTACAATCCGGAAGCATGCATTCGCTCTTTCAATTCATAACCCATCAGAGGCCATATTTTTTGCACTGCGTTCTGGCGTGCGATCTTGCGGCCAATCTCAACATCGAAGTTATCAGGGCTGGCGCAAGCGCTTTCGCCGGTGACGGTGAATCCGTTGCGCAGCACCAGCACGCATAAGGTCAGAAGTTCCAATGGATGGCCAGCAGGGACTGGCGGCTGGAATTTGTCCGGCACTACGCCAGTGGCACCGTTGATGTACCACTCCGTGGCGATGTTCGCCTCGATGTCCGCAGGCGTGATGCGCGGCGCGGTCAGTCCCTTTTCCTGTATTTCCTGCTCTATTTCCTCCCAAACGGGATTACGTTCGTACATGTTCAATTTGATTGATTCGTTGCTCATTACATCTCCTATTTATGCCGTTTCCGGCGGTTGAAAACCTTCTTTCCTAGCCTTCAGCAGCAAGTCAAACAGCGCATCCTTTGCCGCCTCGGCCTTTTCCTTGCTCGGACTCAGCCGCTCCATGGAGCCGAGCGCGTACCTGGCCAAGCAATCAGCACAATCGAAGTTGTACGCGCCGCTCGTCGTTTGATTGCCGGCTATCTGGCATTCGCGGCAGAAAATGTCTGGGTTGATGTTCTTTGTCATGGCTTTTTCGCAAGTCCGCGCCACGGAAGATACTGCGATAGGCATTTCCATCCTGATTCGTCGAATCTCCATTTCGCTCCGTCCCAATAATCTTTTGTTATGTATGTGCCATAGTTTCGCCGATACCAGCCGATATGCGCTGGATTCTGGCTGCCATCGAACCACGGCGTAACATCTAGCTTTTTCTTCTTCATTACGCATTCCTCCATTGATCAACGACACTTAGTAAGAACCCACGCCCACGCAAGAGCGACAGCGGCTATTGCAAACGCATCAGGCCATCCCATATCATTCTCCTTTGATAAACAGTCCTTTACCCCAACTCGCCAGCTTCACAGTGATAGCGCCCTCCACCATTGAAGTGGCTACGCTGCTACCAAGCTTGAATCCATTGATGGCAGCATGGTTCATGAGGTCTAGCATGGCCGGCGATACCGGCAATTTCCGTGATTCCAGCAATGCGCGATTGCTGTCTTCGAGCGCAGCGACGATTTCTTGGGGTGTCATGATCGACTCCATCGTTATTGCAGCGTTATCGGGCCACTATCATCGGCTGGCCCTATCTCCACCAATGGTGGTGCCAATCCCTCCGTGATGTTGTATTGCGTTTCCGCGATGACGCGCAGGCACTCAAGCTGCTCATTCGTTGTCACGCCGACGATGGCAGCGATCAAGTCCTTCTGATTGTCGAGCAGCAGGTCAAACAGGCGAATCGTTTCTGGCGTCATGGCTGGCTCCGGTGGATTTTTAGGCTTCGTCTGGAATCAGATCGATGCTCCTGTACTTCTCGCGCCGGTCGCCCATCAGGGCACGCAATTCCTTGATGCTCCATCCACTGATCTCGTGCATGCGGATCAGCATCAGCGGCCCGATCGGTAGGCGGCGATGGCGGAGCTTACTCAAAACCGGTGGCGCAACTTCTAGAACGCGCGATAAATGCGCATCGTTCCTCAGGTCCAGCTTGTCGATCAACGTGTCCAGCAGGTTGTTCGGGTCGTAGTTCAGTTCTTGGTTCTGTTCCATGGCTTTATCCCCCTTCATGTGCGCGGCGTCGATGTCTACGCCTTGAAATTCTCTGCTCATGCTATCTCCCTGTTGCTGATGTTATGCACCACGAAACCAGCGCATCATCCGACCGAGTAGCGTTTTCGCTTTTGCGGCTTCTCGTTCTGCTCGCAGTTCATCTTGGTAAGCAATGACCTCTAGCGCCTCTCCGAAATTAATTGGTATGCCCATTCGAACTTTGTCGCTTAGTTCTTCAAGTCTTGCATCCATGTCCGCTCCTTTCGTCCAGTAATCATTTCGGCGCTTTCCAGTCAAGCACCACCTTCGGCAACGCAGCAAGCGTCAGCGTAGCCTTACCCTTTTCTGTCACTCGCTGCGTGCGTTCCTTTGATGCCGGCAGGTTCAAGCCAAAATTCTTCTGCAAGTGGCCAGGCTTCGCAGCGTTGGCTGGATCTTGTTTTGGCATGTGAGTCTCCCTCGTTATTCAGTCGTCGAACTGGCTTCAGCCTCAACCCAATGGCCGCTGATTAAATCCTCAGGCTTGGTCTTTGCGCACACCTTTGCGTAAAGGCTCCATTCTTTTATGTGGATGCGAAGACCGGCAAAAATACCCATGCCCTCGCCCGCCTTGATGCCCGAGCCCGCCTTGATGCCCTCGCCCGCCTCGATGCCCTCGCCCGCCTTGATGCCC
>Ga0070691_10000007_pt1 | contig 64190 bp, 66 predicted proteins | sample KBSK1101metaG_FD_64673 | JGI IMG/M metagenome (GOLD analysis project Ga0070691, IMG submission 64673) | Corn, switchgrass and miscanthus rhizosphere microbial communities from Kellogg Biological Station, Michigan, USA - KBS K1-10-1 metaG | ecosystem: Host-associated > Plants > Roots >... | reverse complement strand
CGCCGCGGCGCGGCCGGGGTGCAGGAAGGGCTCCGGCGCCGGCTCGAAGTCGAGCGCCACCCCGAGCTGGCCGGCCAGCGCCTCCAGCACCGCCTTGAGCGCGAAGAAGTCGACCGGCTCGCCCCCTCCCCGCCACGACTTCTCGACCAACGCCCCGCAAGCCAGCCCCGCCAACCGATGCAACTCCACAAACGGCGCCGCCCTATCGCCAGCAAAGACCCCCCCCAGCGGGCCGACGGGCCGATTTGTCGTCGTGGGCTCGACATTTCGGCCCGTCGGCGGGTGGTTCAGGTAGATCTGGCCGGACTCGAAGAGGGCGACGGCGTCGGTGTCGCGGGCGAGGTTGCGGGTGGCGACGTCGAGCAGCGAGCCGAGCAGGGTCGTGCGCATCGCCGACTGGTCCTCGGAGAGCGGGTTGGCGAGCGTCACCGGCTCGGCCCTGGGATCGCCCTCGGGGATCCGCAGGCGTCCGTTCTCGCCGGGGTCGGTGAAGCTCCAGCCGACGATCTGGTCGAAGCCGAGGTCGCGGAGGACGTCCTCGGCGCGGCGGCGCAGCTGCTGCTCGCGGCTGAGCCCGCCGAGCTTCTCGGCCACCGCCGGCAGCGTCGTCGGCAGGTGCCGGTCGAAGTCGTGGATGCGGCCGACCTCCTCGATCAGGTCGACCTCGCGGGTGACGTCGTAGTGGCGCTCGGGCGGGACCTCGACCTCGAGGTCCTCGCCGGCGACCTCGACCCCGAAGCCGAGCCGCTCCAGGTAGGCGGCCTGGTCGGCCTGCGGGATCGACATCCCGAGCAGGCCCTCGACCCTGGCGGCGCGCAGCGTCAGCCGCGGCGGCGCCGGGATGTCGGCGGCGACGTCGATCGTCCCCGGCACCAGCTTCGCCCCGCAGAGCTCGACCAGCAGCCGCGAGGCGATCCGCTGGGCGCGCAGGCAGAGCGCCGGGTGCAGCTGCTTCTCGAACCGCGCCGAGGCCTCCGAGCGCAGGCCGAGCAGGCGCGAGGTGCGGAGGATGTTGGTGCCGTTCCAGGTCGCGACCTCGAGCAGCACCCGCGTCGTCCTCGCGGAGACCTCGGAGACCTGGCCGCCCATCACCCCGGCGATCCCGGTCGGGCCGTTCTCGTCGCAGACCAGCACCGTCTCGGCGTCGAGGGTGCGCTCGACGCCGTCGAGGGTCGTCATCTTCTCGCCCTCGCTCGCGGTCCGCACGGTCAGCGCCCCGCCCGGGACCTTGTCGAGGTCGAAGGCGTGCAGGGGCTGCGCGGTCAGCAGCATCGTGTAGTTGGTGATGTCGACGACGTTGTTGATCGGCCGCTGCCCGGCCGCGCTCAGGCGCGCCTGCAGCCACAGCGGCGAGGGACCCACCTCGACCTCGGTGAAGACGCGGGCGGTGAAGCGCGGGCAGAGCTCGGGGACCTCGACCGCGACCGAGGCGAAGTCGCCCGCCTCTCCCCCGCCCGCGGCCGGCGCGTCCTCGCTCCAGGGCTCATCGGCGAGCGGCGCGGCCGAGATCGCGTGGACCTCGCGGGCGACGCCCCAGACGCCGAAGCAGTCGGAGCGGTTCGGGGTGACCTCGAGCTCCAGCACGGGCTCGGCCAGCGGCAGCACCTCGGCCAGCGGCGTCCCCGCCGCGACCCCGTCGTCGAGGACGAGGATGCCGTCGGCGTCCTCGCCGACCTCGAGCTCGGAGACCGAGAGGATCATCCCCTCCGAGGCGACCCCCCGCAGCTTCGCCTTGCGCAGCTTCTCGCCGCCCGGCATCCGTGCCCCGGGCAGCGCCACCGCGACGGTCTGCCCGGCGGCGACGTTGGGGGCGCCGCAGACGATCGTGCGCTCGCCCTCGCCATCCTGCACGGTGCAGACCCGCAGCCGGTCGGCGTCCGGATGCCGCTCGGCGCTGAGGACCTTGCCGACGACGAAGCCCTCGGGCGAGGGCGGGCCGACGGCGCCGATCCGCTCGACCTCGGTGCCGGTCATCACCAGCCGCTCGGCGATCTCCTCGACCCCGACCCCGGGGTCGCAGTACTCGCGCAGCCATGAGTACGGGATTCTCATCGGCTGCCCATCATCCGAACTGCTCCAGCATCCGCACGTCGTTGTCGAAGAAGCGCCGCAGGTCCGGCACCGCGTGGCGCAGCATCGCCACCCGCTCGATCCCCAGCCCGAAGGCGAAGCCCTGGACCCGCTCGGGGTCGTAGCCGTTGGACTCGACGAAGCCGAGCACGTTGGGGTCGACCATGCCGGCGCCGAGGATCTCGATCCAGCCCTGGCCCTTGCAGAGATTGCAGCGCTCGCCGCCCGCCAGGGCGCCGCTGCCGCCGCACTGGAAGCAGGAGACGTCGACCTCGACGCTGGGCTCGGTGAAGGGGAAGAAGTGGGGCCGCAGCCGCACCTCGCGCTCGTCGCCGAAGATCGCCCGGCAGAGCGCCAGCAGCGTCCCCTTGAGGTCGGCCAGGGTCAGCCCCTCGGCGATCGCCAGCCCCTCCATCTGGTGGAACATCGGGCTGTGGGTGGCGTCGGAGTCGCGCCGGTAGACCTTGCCGGGGACGACGATGAAGATCGGCGGCGGCTGCGACTCCATCGAGCGCACCTGTACCGGCGAGGTGTGGGTGCGCAGCAGCACGTCGGGGTGCGAGCGCACGTAGAAGGTGTCCTGAAGCATCCGCGCCGGGTGCCCGGGCGGGTGGTTGAGGGCGGTGAAGTTGTAGTAGTCGTGCTCGATCTCGGGCCCCTCGGCGACCCGGTAGCCGAGCCCGACCATGACGTCCTCGATCAGCCGCGTGGTGCGGGCGATCAGGTGCGCGTGGCCGACCGGGCGCGGCGGCGCGCCCGGCAGGGTGACGTCGATCCGGTCGCCGGCCAGCCGGCTCTCCAGCTCGCTGGCGTCGAGCCGCTCGGCGCTCGCCTCCAGCAGCACCTCCAGCTCCTTGCGCGCCTTGTTGGCGGCGCCGCCGACGCTCCCACGTTCCTCCGCGGGCAGCTCGGCGATCCCGCGCAGGATCGTCGTCAGCTCGGCTTTGCGGCCGAGGTAGCCGACCCGCAGCTCCTCCAGGGCGGCACTGGAGTCGGCGGCCGCGATCGCCGCCGCCGCCTCGCCCCTGATCTCCTCGATCCGCTCAAGCATCGGGCCGGCCTTCCTGCATGGCGGGCGACGATATCCGCTGTGCGGCTATCGCCGCCGCGGCGGCGACGTTGAGCGACTCGGCGCCGCCGGCGCGCAGCGGGATCGTCGCCTCGACCTCGCACTCGGCTAGCACCTCGGCCGGCAGGCCCTCGCGCTCGGCCCCGAGGCAAAGCGTCGCCGCCCCCGCCAGCGAGTCGAGGCCGCCGCCGCCGTGGGCGACGAGCGCCGCCCGTGGGGCCGGGGTCGCCGCCACCTCGGCCCGCGCCGGCGGCCGCGCGAAGACCGATCCCATGCTCGCCCGCACCGCCTTCGGCGAGAACGGATCGGCGCAGCCAGGTCCGAGCGCGACTGGGACGTCGAGCAGCGCGTGGGCGCTGCGGACGATGGCGCCGACGTTGCCGGGATCGGCGACGGCGTGCAGGTAGACGCAGGGGGCGAGCGGCCGCTCGGACCAGCGCAGCGGCCAGACCGCCAGCGCCCGCGTCCCCGAGCCCAGCGAGGAGACCGCCCCCAGCAGCTCCGGCTCGACCTCCTCGGCATCCCACTCCGGCGGCGCGCCCGAGCCGGCGGCCGCCAGCACGAAGCGCGGTTCCAGCCCCGCCGCCAGCCCGGCCGCGACCAGGTCCTCGCCCTCGCCGACGAACAGGCCCTCGCGCTCGCGGTGCTTGTGCTCGCGCAGCCTGCGGACCAGTTTCAGCTTCTCGTTCTGTGGGCTGGTGATCATCGGTCTCGGTTCTCGCTGTCGGTTTCTTCTCCTGGAACGAAAAAGCGGGCCGTTCTCACGGCCCGCCCGGGAAAGTGGAGTGTCGGTGAGCCGCTAGGCGGCCGCACCCTCCCGGGCTAGCTCCACAAATCGGCGGAAGGCCTCGCGATCGCTGACGGCGATCTCGGCCAGCATCTTGCGGTTGACCTCGACTTCGGCCTTGCCGAGGCCGTGAATCAGCTCCGAGTAGCTCATGCCCTCGAGCCGCGCAGCGGCGTTGATGCGGGTGATCCAGAGGCGGCGGAAGGTGCGCTTCTTGTTGCGCCGGTCGCGGTAGGCGTACATGCCCGACCGCTGCACCTGCTCTTTGGCGAAGCGGTAGGAGGAGTGCTTGCGGCCGAAGTAGCCCTTCGCTTCCTTCAGGACCTTGCGGCGCTTCTTGCGCGCGTGCACGGAGCGCTTGACGCGGCTCATCTCTTCTTGCCCCCGCCCAGCAGCGCCCGCACGGTCGGGGCGTCGTTCTTGGAGATCTCGACCGGCCGCGCCATCTTCCGCTTCCGCTTCGGCGACTTCTTCTCCAGGATGTGGCTGGAGTAGGCGCGACGGCCCCGGAGCTTGCCGGTGGCGGTCTTGCGGAAGCGCTTCTTGGCGCCCGAATGGGTTTTCATCTTCGGCATCGGGCTCGCTATTGAAGCAGAAGGCGACGCCTGGGCGGGTTCGCGCCCCGGCCGCGGGTACGCTGGCGCCGCGATGCGGATCATCTACGTGGTCGGGACGCGACCGAACTTCGTCAAGACGGCACCGGTCGTCGCCGCCCTGCGAGCGCGATTGCCGGAGGGCCGGCACGCGATCGTCCACACCGGCCAGCACTATGACCGGCTGATGTCGGAGGTCTTCCTCGAGGAGCTCGGCGTCCCCGCCCCCGACCACATGCTCGAGGTCGGCTCCGGCAGCCACGCCGAGATGACGGCGCGGACGATGGAGCGGCTGGAGCCGGTGCTGCTGGAGGAGCGCCCGGACCTGGTGGTCGTCCCCGGCGACGTCAACTCGACCCTGGCGGCGGTCCTGACCACGGTCAAGCTGGGGATCCCGGTCGCCCACGTCGAGGCCGGCCTGCGCAGCTTCGACCTGACGATGCCGGAGGAGGTCAACCGGATCGTCGCCGACCGCTTCTCCGAGCTGCTCTTCCTGCACAGCGCCGAGGCGGTCGACAACCTCCGCGCCGAAGGCATCCCCGAGGCCCGCGCCCACCTGGTCGGCAACACGATGATCGACACCCTGGTCGCGCTCGAAGACCGCTTCCGCGCCGCCGGCGCGGCGGCGCGGCTCGGGGTCGAGCCCGGCGCCTACGCCCTCGTCACCCTGCACCGCCCGGCCCTGGTCGACGGGCCGCTGCTGCCGCAGACGCTGGCCCAGCTCGCCGCCCTCGCCCGCGAGATGCCGGTCGTCTTCCCGGTCCACCCGCGCACCCGCAAGATGATGGAGAGCCTCGACGCCGAGCACCCAGGGCTGCTGCTGAGCGAGCCGCTCGGCTACCTCGACTTCCTCTCGCTGCTGGCCGACGCCGGCGCCGTCCTCACCGACTCCGGCGGCATCCAGGAGGAGACGACCTACCTCGGCATCCCCTGCTTCACCCTGCGCGCCAACACCGAGCGGCCGATCACGATCAGCGCCGGCACCAACACCCTGCTCGGCCTTGACCCCGCGGCGATCGCCGGCATCCCGGCGGCGCTCTCCAACCGCAGCGAAGCCCAAGGTCAACCGCCTCCACTCTGGGACGGCCACGCGGCGGAGCGAATCGCTGACATAGTCGCCGCCCGCGCTTGAGGCCCATCCCGGTAGGGGTGGAGCGTCTTGTACTTTTTCGCCGCCGCGACACGGGCGACAGCAGGCGGCGATCCTCGAAAAAGTTAAGTGAAACCCCTACCGGGATGGGCCTTTAGGACTCAGCCGGAGACTCAGCCGCATCATCGCTTTGCGGCGCCGCACCGTCCAGCTTGTCGACCTCTTTGCTCGGGGCCAGCAGCATGCTCATGTTGCGGCCTTCCTGCAGCGGCGCCGACTCGATCACGGCGATGCCGCCGAGGTCCTCGAAGAGTTTCTGCAGCAGCGCCCGGCCGCGCTCGGGGTGCGCCTGCTCGCGACCGCGGAACATGATCGTGACCTTGACCTTGTCGTGGTGCTTGAGAAAGCGCTCGACGTGCCCCTTCTTGGTCTCGTAGTCGTGGGCGGCGATCTTCGGCCGCAGCTTGATTTCGCGGATGTTGACCTGCTGCTGGTGCTTGCGCGCCTGCTTTTGCTTCTGCTCCTGCTCGTACTTGTACTTCGAGTAGTCGAGCAGGCGGGTGACCGGCGGCTTCGAGCCCGGCGCCACCTCGACCAGGTCGAGGTCGGCCTCCTGGGCGCGTTTGAGGGCGTCGTTGATCTCGACGATCCCGAGCTGCTCGCCGTCGGCGCCGATCAGGCGCACCTGCGGCACGCGGATGCGCTCGTTGATCCGAGTCGTGTCGCGCTCTGGTGGGCGCCGGTCGAACCTACGCGGGACCGGCACTATCGAGAAGAGCGGTGGAGCTTCAAGAGGACGAGAGGTCGGGACGCGGGCACGGGACGCTCAGCGGCGGCGGTGATTTGAGGTGCCTGCAGTCAAGTCGGCCGGAGTATAGAGGGAGATCGGCGGTTGGCAAGGCGGCGCTGCTCAGCCTGTGCCGGTCTCGGACTTGACGCGCTCGGCGAACTCGGCGAAGGACATCTCCCCCAGCTCGCCGTCGGCGTGGGAGCGGACGGCGACGGCGCCGGCCTCCCGCTCGCGGTCGCCGACCACCAGCATGTAGGGATAACGGCCGATCGCGGCGTCGCGGACCTTCTTGCCGATCGACTCCGAGCGGTCGTCGAGGGCGACGCGGACGCCGAGTTCGCGCAGCTGCTCGAAGGCACGCTGCCCGTACTCGTTGTGGCGGTCGGAGATCGGCAGCACGATCGCCTGCACCGGCGCCAGCCAGACCGGGAAAAGGCCCGCGTAGTGCTCGATCAGGATCCCGGCGAAGCGCTCCATCGAGCCGAGCAGGGCGCGGTGGATCATCACCGGACGGTAGGGGGCGTCGTCGGGGCCGGTGTAGTAGAGGTCGAAGCGCTCCGGCATCTGGAAGTCGAGCTGGCAGGTGCCGCACTGCCAGGAGCGGCCGAGCGCGTCGGTGACGTGGAAATCGATCTTCGGCCCGTAGAAGGCGCCGTCGCCGGGGTTGAGCTCGTACTCGCGCCCCTGGCGGTCGAGCGCCTCCTTCAGCGCCGCCTCGGCTTTGTCCCACTGCTCCTCGCTGCCCATCGACTTCTCCGGCCGGGTCGAGAGCTCGACTTTGACGTCCTCGAAGCCGAAGCGCGCATAGAGCTCGTCGATCGCCTCGCAGATGCTCGCCACCTCGTCGGCGATCTGCTCCTCGGTGCAGTAGACGTGGGCGTCGTCCTGGGTGAAGGCGCGCACCCGCAGCAGCCCGTGCAGCACGCCCTCGCGCTCGTTGCGGGAGACGCGGCCGAACTCGGCCAGGCGCAGCGGCAGCTCGCGGTAGGAGTGGCGGTCGGAGGAGTAGACGAGGCAGGCGCCCGGGCAGTTCATCGGCCGCAGCGCGAAGCGGCGCTCGCCGTCGTCCATGAAGTACATCTCGTCGCGGTAGTTGTCCCAGTGGCCGGAGCGGTGCCAGAGCTGCTCGTCGAGCACCTGCGGCGTGGCGATCTCCTGGTAGCCGCGCTTGCGCAGCTGCTCCTGGACCTCGTCCTCGATCAGGTGCAGGAGCTGGGTCCCGTTGGGGAGCCAGAAGGGCATCCCCGGCGCCTCGTCGCGCAGCATGAAGAGGCCGAGCTGGGGGCCGAGGCGGCGGTGGTCGCGCGCCTTCGCCTCCTCGATCCGCTCCAGGTGCCGCTCGAGGTCCTTCTTCGAGAAGAAGGCGGTGCCGTAGATCCGGGTCAGGCTCTCGCGGTTCTCGTCGCCGCGCCAGTAGGCGCCGGCGACCGAGCTCAGCTTGATCGCCTTGATCCGCCCGGTCGAGGGCCCGTGGGGGCCGCGGCAGAGGTCCTCGAAGGGACCGTTGCGGTAGAGGGAGACGGTCTCGACGCCTTCGTCGCGGACCAGGTCTTCGATCAGCTCGACCTTGTAGCTCTGGCCCTGGCCCCCGAAGATCTCGATCGCCTCGGCGGCCGGCACCTCGCGGCGGCCGAACTCCTCGTCGGCGGCGATGTGCTCGAGCATCGCCGCCTCGACCTTGCCGAGCTCCTCTTCGCTGATCTTTGTATCGGCGGGGAACTCGAAGTCGTAGTAGAAGCCGGACTCGATCGGCGGCCCGATCGTCACCTTGGTCCCCGGATATAGCTCCAGCACCGCCTCGGCCATCACGTGGGCGGCGTCGTGGCGGATCAGCTCCAGCGCCTCGGGGTCGCGGTCGGTGACGATCCCGATCTCCGCTCCCCCCTCCGGAAGAGGCGCCGAGAGGTCGCGCAGCTCGCCGTCGACCTTGATCGCCAGCGCGGCCTTGGCCAGGCCCGGCCCGATCGCCGCGGCGGCGTCGGCGCCGGTCGCCCCAGCGGGCAGCTCGAGCGCCTTGCCGTCGGGCAGGGTGACGGTCAGCTTGTCGGTCGCGGCCTCCACGCGGGCCATGGTACGCATCGATCAGCCGATGAGGAGTGCATTGACAGCCATATAGACCGCAAACGCACTCCTCGACCCGCTTCGGATCAGCGCGCGGGCCCCTGGCGTGCCTGGCGCACCGCGATCAGCGGGCAGGGGCTCTGGCCGCGGACCGGGCGGGCCGCTTCCCAGAGGACGTAGGGAGGCGCGACGCGGCGCGCCCGCAGCCCCGGGAAGGGCGCTTGCGCGGATGCTCCCTCGGTGACGACGAAGCGGACGCCCGGCGGCGGCGCCTCGAGTTCGCCGGCGGCGGCGATGCAGACCCGTCCGCCGCGCAGCTCCCAGGAGATGTAAGGGACGCCGTGCTCGTTCGCGAGCAGGTCGTCGGAGGCGAGGACCAGGGTCGAGTCGGCGGCGACGAGCGGCCGCAGCCCGGTCAGCGCCGGCGAGTAGGAGGTCGGGCCGATCGGGGCGTTCGCCAGCGCCAGGAGGGAACAGACGCCCGCCGTGACCACGAAGGCCGCCGCGGCGAGGGCCTCGACCCGGCCCTGGGCGCTTTTGTCGCGCATGGAGGGGTAAACGCCCCCAGCGCCAGGCGACAGCAGCGGCAGGAGGATGGTCAGGGCCGCGATCGGGGCGGCGATCTCGATCGCCTTCGCGGATGCGTAGGCGGTCCCCCCCACCCTGGCGGCGGCATAGGCGAGGGCGGCGGCGCCGAGCGCGGCGAGGAGCGCCGACTCGCGGCGGCGCCAGCAGCGGGCGGCGCCGTAGACCAAGAGGACGAGGGCGAAGGCGGCGCCGAGGTAGTAGCCGGCGGCCGGCACGGCGCCGTCGCCCGGCGCCAGGCGGAAGTCCCCCGAGGGCCAGATCCCAAGCATCTCGAAGGGCGAGACCTGGCCGAAGAGGTTGCCGAGTCCGGGGCCCCTGGGGTCGAAGGTCTCGAAGTTGCGGAAGTCGATCATGCGGCCGACCTCGGGGGCGATCAGGACGAGGAAGGCGAGGGACGCCAGCAGGACGGGGGCCACGACTGCGGGTCCTGTCGCGGCGGCATCCCCCACGGTGCTCGGCGGCGGAGCCGCCTCCGCGCCGCGGGGGACCCCCGCCACCGCGCCACTCGCAGGCGAGCGCATCCGGCTGAAGGCGTACTCCGCCAGAGCCCAGATGACCGCGGTGCCGGCCATCCAGATCAGACCGGGAAAGCTGTAGACGTAGACCGAACCAGCGGCGATCAGAGCTGCCGGAAGAAGGCGGAGCGGGAGGTCGGTCCAGGTGCGGGTCGACTCGCGCAGGGCGAGGGCGAAGGCGAGGACGAGGAGCGCCTCGATCGTCTCCTTGAAGGCGCCCTGGGCGAAGTAGGAGGCGACGACGTAGGCGAGGCCGACGAGGAGGGCGGCGGCCGTCCGGGGCAGCGGCCGCAGCTCGGCGAAGGCGGCCAGCGCCGTCAGCGGCGCCAGCACCGCGACGGCGATCGTGAGGCCGCCGAAGCCCTGAACCAGGCCGACACCGAGTCCCTTGTTCAGCGCGACGACCAGCGCGTGCGGGCCGAGCGGGTAGCCCTGGTTCAGCAGCTGCGAGCCGTGGCCGTGGGCGAGCCGGTCGGCGGCGAGCAGATGCTGGGACATATCGGGGTTGAAGCTGGTGCCGAGGATCCCGAAGTGCCCTTCGACCGCGAACGGGAGCGAGGCCGCCAGCAGGGCGATCAGCGCGACCGGCCAGCCCGCGCGCAGCGCCTCCACCCCGCCCTCCAGCCGCGCCCGGAGGTACGCCACCGAAGCGGCCGCGAGGACGAGGACGGCGATCGCCGACAGCACCCCGTCTCCGACGACCCGCACCGTGCCCCAGCAGACCGCGCAGAGCAGCGCCAGCCCCACCGCCGGCGCCAGCCACGACCAGCGACGGCCGCCGCAGAGGGCGATCGCCGCCTGCCCGATCGCCAGCGACGCCCCGACCACCGCCAGCACGGCTGCATAGGTCCCGATCACAAGGCCCGCGAGCCTAGACTGCGGGCATGGCGTTCGTCCCGCCCGCACGTCATCTGCTGCGCGCCAGGGACCTGGCCGACGCCCGCTACTTCGAGCCGCTCGGGGTCGACGACCTCGCCGCCGCGGCGGGGCTCTCGCGGGCCCACTTCAGCCGCGAGTTCCGGCGCGCCTTCGGCGAGTCGCCCCACGCCTACCTGCTGACCCGCCGGCTGGAGCGGGCGGCGGCGCTGCTGCGGACCACCGACCGCTCGGTCAACGAGATCTGCCTCGCCGTCGGCCTGCAGGGGCTCGGCTCCTTCACCACCAGCTTCAGGCGCACCTACGGGATGACCCCGACCGCCTACCGGGCCGCCTTCCCGCCGGCGATCAGCCAGGCGGTCGTGCCGGCCTGCGTGGTGCGCGCCTACGGCCGCCCCCAACACCGCACGTTTCGAGAAGACAGCGCCGAGGGCGCGACCTAGCATCGCCTCAAACCGATCCCAACAAGGAGGAACCGATGAAGATCGCCAACGCACAGCTCTGGGTCCACGACCAGGACGAGGCCCTCGCCTTCTACACCGAGAAGCTCGGCATGGAGGTCCGCGCCGACGTCACCCTGCCCGAGATGGGCGACTTCCGCTGGCTCACCGTCAGCCCCGCCGGCCAGGAGGACGTGGCGATCGTGCTGATGGCGATCCCCGGCCCGCCGGTGATGGACGCCGAGACCGCCGCGCAGGTGCGGACGCTGATGGCCAAGGGCTTCGCCGGCACCGCCTTCCTCACCACCGACGACTGCCAGGCCTCCTACGAGGAGCTGCGCGCCCGCGGGGTCGAGTTCACCGAGCCGCCGGAAGAGCGTCCCTACGGCATCGACTCGGGCTTCCGCGATCCCTCGGGCAACAGCATCCGCCTGACCGAGGTGAAGCTGCCGGCGACCGCCTAGCGACCGCGAGGAGGAGAGTGGGCGTTACTGGGCTCGAACCAGTGACCTCCACCTTGTCGAGGTGGCGCTCTCCCAACTGAGCTAAACGCCCCGGGAGGGGTGAATCTAGCAGCGGAAACCGGAGGCCGGGCGGCGGTCCCCGCCGGGCTAAAGGTCCCGCTCCCATTCGCCGATGCAACCCGTGCAACTTTTCAGTCCCGCGGGTGTTTATCAGTACGTCGCACGAGCAGCGACAGCTAGAACTTCAAAGCTCGAGGACCGACGAGCCAGCGACTTAAATCTCTCTGGTGGTACGTCCTTCGGAAACAAGGGGCCCCTATGGGGCCCTTTTCCGTTTCCGGGCGGAAACGCCTAGACGTGGTCGTTCGGCAGGTGCCAGCGGCGCGGCGCGATCAGCTCGTCGATCTCCTTCGGCCCCCACGAGCCGGGCCCGTAGGGAATGGTCGGCGGCGGCGCCTCCAGGACCGGCTCGGAGATCTCCCAGAGGCGCTCGATCGCGTCGGAGCTGGTGAACAGGGTGCGGTCGCCGACCATCACGTCGTGGATCAGCCGCTCGTAGGCGTCCAGCGCGCCCTCGGTGCCGCCGAAGGTGTCGGCGTAGCTGAAGCGCATGTGCGCCTCACCCAGCTCGATCGTCGGCCCCGGCACCTTGGCGAGGAAGGAGGCGGAGATGCTGCCGGGATCGCCGAGCTCGAAGGTGAGATGGTCGTGGCCGAAGGACTCGACCACCTGGTCGCAGTCGAGCGGGAACATGCGCCGCGGCGGCTGCGCGTAGGCGACCGTCAGCAGGTGGCGGCTCTCGGCCATGCGCTTGCCGGAGCGCAGGTAGAACGGCACTCCCTCCCAGCGCCAGTTGTCGACGAAGGCCTTGATCGCGACGAAGGTCTCGGTCTCGGAGTCGGGCGCGATGCCCTCCTCGTCGCGGTAGCCGGCGTACTGGCCGCGGACGACGTTGGCCGGCGAGAGCGGCGGCATCGAGTCGAAGACCTTCTCGCGCTCCAGGCCCAGCGCCTTCGGCTCCAGCGAGGTCGGCGGCTCCATCGCGACGAAGCCGAGCACCTGGAAGAGGTGGGTGACGATCATGTCGCGGAAGGCGCCCGTCTGCTCGTAGAAGTCGCCGCGCATCTCGATCGAGAGCGTCTCCGGGATGTCGATCTGGACGTGGTCGATGTGGTTGCGGTTCCAGACCGGCTCGAACATCCCGTTGGCGAAGCGCAGGGCCAGCAGGTTCTGCACCGCCTCGCGCCCGAGGTAGTGGTCGATCCGGTAGATGCAGCGCTCCTCGAAGACGGAGTGCAGCAACGCGTTCAGCTCCCGGGCCGAGGCGAGGCCGGTGCCGAACGGCTTCTCGGTGATCACCCGGGCGCCGGCCCCGAGGCCGGCGGCACCGAGCTGCTCGACCGTGCCGTGGGCGGCCCGCGGCGGCAGCGACAGGTAGTAGAGGAGGCCGGCGTCCTCGCCGAGCTCCTCGCGCGCCCGCGCGATCTCCTCGCCGAGCGCCTCGAAGCCGTCGCCGACGCCGACGAAACGCAGCGACTCGGCGAACGGGTCCCAGGTCGCCGGCGAGAGGTCCTCGCGGCCCGAGGCCTCGAGCGCCCGCCGCGTCTGCTCGCGGAACTCCTCGAGGTCGATCTCGTGGCGAGAGGTGCCGACGATGCGGAACCGCCTCGGCATCAGCCCGACCTGGGCGAGATGGAACATCCCCGGCAGCAGCTTGCGCCTGGCCAGGTCGCCGGTGGCGCCGAAGAGGACAATCACCTGGTTCTCGGGGATCTGTCCCTTGGGAGCGGTGGCGGGCACGGGAGCGGGTGCGGTGGCGACGCTCACGCCTTCCAGGCTGACAGATGCGGGCCGCTGGCCAGGGGACCGAACGCGACCTATGCTGGCGCCAGCGATGGAACGCCAGCGGACAGCGAGCGGGGCCGGCTCCGACCAGCGGGCGCTGGACCGGGTCGAGCGCCGCTTCTGGCGCGAGATCTGGGAGTCGGTGCCGGCCGGCGTGGCGCGCGAGCGCGGGATCGCGCTGCGCCGCTTCGGACCGGTCCAGGCGGGCGCGGTCGAGGCGCTGCCGGGGGTCGGGATGCTGAACCTGGTGCTGGGGGCGACCGAGTCGGGCGCGGTCGCCGACGGCCACCTCGCGGGCGCGGCCGAGTGGATGCGCTCGCGCGGGGTCGAGTGCTACGTGCCGGTCGCCTCCGGCCTGCCCGAGACCGCGGCCGCCGAGGCCTGGCTAAGCGAGCACGGCTTCTCCCCCGGCTACGCCTGGATGAAGTTCGTCCGCGACCCGCACCCGCCGCGCTTCTCGGCGCCGGACGACGTCGAGGTGATCGAGCTGAGCGGCGGCGAGGAGGAGCCGTTCGGGATGATCGCCGCCACCGGCTTCGGCCTGCCCGCCTGGGGCGCCGCCTTCTTCGCCGACCTGCCCGGGCGACCGGGTTGGCGCTGCTACGTCGCCCGCGTCGACGGCGAGGCCCAGGCCTGCGCGGCGATGCTGATCGACGGCGGCGTCGCCGAGTTCGGGATCGCGGCGACGCTGGAGCCGGCCCGCGGCCGCGGCTGTCAGCGCGCCCTCCTTCACCGCCGCATCCTCGACGCGGCCGCGGCCGGCTGCGAGACCCTCTTCGTCGAGACCGGCGAGCGCGTCCCCGACCGCCCCAGCGCCAGCTACCGCAACATTCTCCGGGCCGGCTTCGAGGAGGCCTACCTGCGGCCGAACTGGTCGGCGAAGGCGCCTACCGGAATCGAACCGGTGTAAACGGCTTTGCAGGCCGCTGCGTAGCCACTCCGCCAAGGCGCCGGGAGGCGGGTCAAGCCTAGCGACGCTCAGAGGCTCTCGTCCGTAGGCATCCGGACCTTGCCGCTCAGGCGGTGGCCGGCTCCAACGGGCGCTGCTCGGGCGCCGGGTTCGAGAAGCGCAGGATGCCGTCGTCGATCGCGCCGTGGCGCAGCATGCGCAGGTCGACCGGGTAGTTCTGGCGCAGTTTCCAGGGCTCCTTCGAGCCCTGTTTGGGCAGCCGGGAGAGCGAGCGCTGGACGTAGCCGGAGGTGAAGTCGAGCAGCGGCTCCTCGGTCATCTCCGGATCGCTCACCCGCGGCATCGCGACGCTCTGGCCGGCGGCGTCCATGTGGTTGAGCAGGCGACAGACGTATTCGGCGGTGAGATCGGCTTTCAGCGTCCAGGAGGCGTTGGTGTAGCCGACGGTGAAGGCGAAGTTGGGGATCTCGCTCAGCATCATCCCCTTGTAGGTGAACGCCTTCGGCACGTCCGCCTCCTCGCCGTCGACGCTGAGCTTCATGCCGCCGAGGAAGAGCAGGTTGAGGCCGGTCGCGGTGATCACGACGTCGGCCTCCAGCTCGGCCCCGGACTCGAGCTCGACCCCGCCCTCGGTGAAGGTCTCGATCCGGTCGGTGACGATCTCCGCCCGGCCGCTGCCGAGCGCCTCGAAGAGGTCGGCGTCGGGGACCAGGCAGATGCGCTGATCCCAGGGGTTGTAGCGGGGTTTGAAGTGGGTGTCGACGTCGTAGCCGGGCGGCAGCGCCTTGATCGCCCCCCTCCGCAGCAGCCTTTTGACCAGCTCCGGCCGCCTGCGGCTGAGCCGGTAGAAGGCCCCCTGGAGGAGGACGTTCTTCCAGCGCACGATCGGGTAGACGACGCGGTCGGGCAAGACGGTGCGCAGTCGGTTGGCAAGCCCGTCCTTGCCCGGCATCGAAATCACGTAGGTGGGAGAGCGCTGCAGCATCGTCACCTTGGCGGCCCGCTCGGCCATCGCCGGGACCAGCGTCATCGCGGTGGCGCCGCTGCCGATCACGACGACCCGCTTGCCGGCGTAGTCGAAGTCCTCCGGCCAATGCTGCGGGTGGACGACCTCGCCGCCGAAGCTCCCGATGCCCGGGAACTCGGGCGTGTAGCCCTGGTCGTAGCGGTAGTAGCCGCTGTTGACGAAGAGGAAGCCGCAGGTCACGCGCACCGTCTCCCCCGTGTCGGCGCGCTCGGCCTCGACCGTCCAGCGCGCCTTGGCGCTCGACCAGGAAGCGGCGAGGACCCGATGCTGAAGCCGGATGTGGCGTTCGATGCCCGCCTCGCGGGCGGTGTCGCGGATGTAGTCGAGGATCTTTGGACCCTCGGCGATCGATTGGGCGTCGGTCCAGGGCCGGAAGCGGTAGCCGAGCGTGTGCATGTCGGAGTCCGAGCGGATCCCCGGGTAGCGGAAGAGGTCCCAGGTGCCGCCGATGTCCTCGCGCGCCTCGAAGATCGCGTAGCTCCTGCCGGGGCAGCGATCCTGCAGGTGGTGGGCGGCGCCGATGCCGGAGAGGCCGGCGCCGACGATCAGCACGTCGACGTGCTCGTCGCTCATGCGCCGCATTCTCCTCGCTCGCTCACGGCAGCAGCACGCGGAACTCGATCCCCGCCCGCTGCAGACGGGCCGTCAGCGCATCGCCCATCGCCGTCGCCGTCGTCACCTGGCCGGCGCTCTCGGGCAGATCGTCGAAGACGAGGCAGAGCGCCGACTCGGCCAGCATCTTCGAGGTCTCGCCGTAGCCGGGGTCGCCGCCGGAGACCTCGGTGACGACGCGCTCGCCGCCGCCCTCCCCCACGAACCTGACCTTGAACCAGCTCTTGGCGCGCTCGGCCTCGTCCGGGCCCTCACCCGGGGATTTGAGCTTCAGCAGCAGCTTGCGGGTCGGCGGCAGCTGGGCCAGCAGGCCGACGGTGCCGACGCCGGCGCCGAGCGCGGCGACCGTGGCCAGGCGCTTGGCGACCAGGTTGTGGCCGTAGGCGAAGTCGGGGCCGTAGCGCTCGAGGGCGGCGGCGGAGCGGCGGACGACGGCGCCGTCGATCGTCGGCAGCGGCGTCACCCAGCCGCCGAGCTCGGAGTCGTGGCGGATCCGCGCCGCGGCGGAGTGGATCTCGCGGCCGGGCGGGCGCGGCTCGCTGCGCCGGCGCTCCTTGGCGGCGGCCAGGGTCTGCCGGGCCCGCGCGAAGCCGTTGACCGCCGAGTGGTAGGTGCCGCCGGAGTAGCTGGCGCCGGAGCGCACGTAGCCGTTGACGGTCAGCGGCACCCCCTCGGGCAGCTGCTGGACGGTGAAGTAAGCGCCGAGGTCGTGCGGGATCGAGTCGAAGCCGCAGCAGTGGACGAGGCGGGCGCCGCTGCGCTCGGCCTCGGCATGGTGCAGCGTCCACATGCGGTCGACGAACTCGGGCTCGCCGGTGAGGTCGACGTAGTCGGTGCCGGCGGCCGCGCAGGCGGCGACCAACGGCTCGCCGTAGAGCGCGTAGGGGCCGACGGTGGTGATCGCGACCCCGGTCGACTCGGCGACCTCGGCGAGGGCGGCGCGATCGGCGGCGTCGGCCACGACCAGGTCCGGCGCCTGGGCGCTTTTGTCCCGCACAGCGGAAGAAAGTCGCCCAGCGACCGCCTCGAGCTTCGTCCGATTGCGGCCCACCAGCGCCCAGCGCAGACCCGCGGGCGCGTGGGCGGCGAGGTACTCGGCGGTCAGTCCACCGGTGAAGCCGGTGGCGCCGAAGAGGACCAGGTCGTATTTGCGCTCGGCGGCCACCGGGCCATTCTGCCACTCCTGGCCGTCTGGCCAGAGTCGGCTGGCTTTCGTCCCCCCCGAGCGCGAGGATTGGCCGATGTCGGCGATCGAGACCGAAAAGCTGACCAAGTCCTACGGGAGCGCGCGCGGCATCGAGGAGGTGACGATCGCGGTCGAGCCGGGTGAGGTCTTCGGCTTGCTCGGACCCAACGGGGCGGGCAAGACGACGATCATCCGCACCCTCCTCGACCTCCTGCACCCGACCGGCGGCAGCGCCCGCATCTTCGGGCTCGACAGCCACCGCGACAGCGTCGCGATCCGCGCCCGGCTCGGCAACCTGCCCGGCGACTTCGGCTTCGGCAAGCAGGCCAGCGGCCGCGAGGCGCTGGCCCTGCTGGCGCGGCTGCGCGGCGTCGCCGACCGCGGCCGGGCCGAGGCCCTGGCCGCCCGCTTCCGCGCCGACCTCGAGCGGCCGCTGGGCGAGCTCTCGCGCGGCAACCGCCAGAAGGTCGGTCTGATCCTCGCCCTCTTCCACCGCCCGGAGCTGCTGATCCTCGACGAGCCGACCGGCGGCCTCGACCCGCTGATGCAGGAGGAGTTCCTGGCGGTGGTCGCGGAGGAACGCGAGCGCGGCGCCACCGTCTTCCTCTCCTCGCACGAGCTGAACGAGGTCGAGCGGGTCTGCGACCGGGTCGGGATCATCCGCGGCGGCCGCCTGGTCGCGGTCGAGCGGGTCGCCGAGCTGCTGGAGAGGACGCCGCGCCGGGTCAGCGTCGAGCTGACCGGGGACGCCGAGCTGCCGGACCTGAACCAGCTGCCGGGCGTCTCCGGCGTCCATCGCGACGGGCGCAGCCTGCGCTTCGAGGTCGCGGGACCGGTCGACGCCGTCGTCAAGGAGCTGGCCCGGCACGAGCTCGCCGACCTCGAGTTCGCGCCGCCGACCCTGGAGCAGGTCTTCCTCACCTACTACGAGGAGGGCCGTTGACGGCGCTGCTCGCCAGCCAGCTGCACGAGCGCCGCCGGGCGCCGCTCGCCTGGGGCCTGCCGATCGGGCTGATGTCGGCCTTCGTCGTCGCCATCTTCCCCGCGGTCGAAGAGGCGCTGTCCAAGGTCGTCGGCCAGTACCCCTCGGCCCTGAAGGAAGCCTTCGGGATCGAAGAGCTCTCGACCGTCACCCAGTACCTCGACGCCGAGATGCTGAGCCTGATCGTGCCGCTGGCGCTCGGCTACCTGGCCGGGCGGGCGGTCGCCAGCGGCCTCTCCGGCGCCGCCGAAAACGGCCGGCTCGACGTCCTCCTCTCGGCCCCGGTCGCGCGCCGCGGGCTCGTCGCGGCGACCTTCCTGGCGGCCGCGGTCGAGCTCGCCGTCGTCCTCGCGGTCAGCCTGGCGCTGACCATGCTCGGCAGCCTGCTCGCCGGCGCCGGCCTCCCCTTCTGGTCGGCGCTCGCCGGCTTCGCCAACGTCTGGCCGCTGGCGCTCGTGTTCGCCGGCTTCGCCGTGCTCGCCACCGGCTGGTCGCTGCAGACGAGCATCGTCACCGGCTCCGTCGCCGGCCTGCTGGTGACGATGTACGTGGTCGACTTGGTCGGCAAGCTCGACCCCAGCCTCGACTGGCTGCGCTACGGCTCGGTCTTCCGCTACTACGGCAAGGCGATCGAGAACGGGATCGAACCGCTCGCCTTCGCCGGAGTGACCGCGGTCGCGGTAGCCGTCGCCGGGGTGGGAGCGGCCCTGTTCGAGCGGCGCGACATCGCCGGCTAGCGCCGCTCCCATGCCGACCCACCGCGCTCACCGCATCCCCGGCCGCCACACCCACTGGCGCCTGGCCAGCCGCCGCCACCTGCTGCTGCGCGGCGGTGCCCTGGCGGCGCTGCTGGCGGTGGTCGGGCCGGGGCTGCTGGCCGGGCTCTCCGACGACGACCCGGCCGGGATCGCCACCTACTCGATCCTCGGCGCCCGCTACGGCTACGAGCTGCTCTGGGTCCTCGCCCTCTCGACCGCGGCGCTGATCGTCTTCCACGAGCTCGGCGTGCGGCTCGGGATCGTCACCGGCAAGGGACTGCTGACCCTGGTCCGCGAGCGCTTCGGTGGCCGCGCCGCCGCCCTCGTCCTCGGCGCCCTGGCGATCGCCAACACCGGCACCCTCTGCGCCGAGTTCGCCGGGGTGGCGGCGGGGATGGAGCTGCTGGGCGGGATGAGCCGCTACCTCAGCGTGCCGCTGGCGGCGATCGGGATCTCGGCCCTGGTCCTGCGCGAGAACTTCCGCCACGTCGAGCACCTCCTGCTGGCGCTGAGCTCGGTCTTCGTCGCCTACGTCGTCTCCGGCCTGCTCGCCCACCCCGACTGGGGCGCCGCCGCCAGGGGCCTGGTCGTCCCCAGCATCCCGCTCGACCGCGAGGCGCTGCTGGTCGCGGTGGCGACGGTGGGGACGACGCTGGCGCCCTGGGGCCTGGCCTTCATCCAGTCCTACGCGGTCGACAAGCGGCTGCGGGTGCAGGACCTGCGCTACGAGCGGATCGACGTCGTCGTCGGGGCGGTGCTGACCGGCGTCATCGGCTTCTTCATCGTCGTCGCCTGCGCCGCGACTCTGCACCCGGCGGGAATCGACGTCAACGAGGCCGGCGACGCCGCCCGGGCGCTGGAGCCGCTGGCCGGCAGCCTCGCCTCGACCCTGTTCGGGCTCGGCTTCCTCGGCGCCGCCCTGCTCGCCGCCGCGATCGTGCCGCTCTCCACCGCCTACTCGATCTCCGAGACCTTCGGCCGTCGCGCCGACCTCGACGACGACTTCGGCGAGGCCCGCGCCTTCTACCTCAGCTTTGCCGGCGTCACCGCGATCGCGGCGGCGGTGGTGCTGATCCCGGGGGCGCCGCTGATCCCGATCCTCTTCCTCTCCCAGGCGCTGAACGCGGTCCTGCTGCTGGTCCTCCTCCCCTTCATCCGCGCCCTCGCCAAGGATCGCGAGCTGATGGGCGAGCACGCGCTCGGGCGCACCGACCGCTGGACCACCGGGATCGCGCTGGGGCTGGTGGCGGCGTCGGTCCTGGCGCTCGGCGTCCTCGCGATCTTCTGAGCGCGCGGCGCTCAGACCCCGAGCGCGGCGCTGAGCGCGAGCATCACCGCGGCGCCGGCGAGGACGCCGGCGCTGGGGCCGATCCGGTCGCGACCGCCGTAGGCCTTCGGCAGCAGCTCGATCGCGATCAGCGCCAGCATCGCCCCGGCGGCAAAGGCGAAGGAGAACGGCAGCAGCGCCTGGACCTGTTCGACCAGCAGGTAGGCGATCAGGGCGCCGACCGGCTGCGGGGCGCTGGTCCCGACCGCGACCCAGAACTGACGCATGCGGCTGAACCCGGCGGTGGCCATGGGGATCGCGACGCTGGTCCCCTCGGGGATGTTCTGGATCGCGATCGCCAGGATCACGAAGAGACTGAGACCGGCGCGGTCGGAGGCGAAGGCGGTGCCGACCGCGAAGCCCTCCGGCAGGCTGTGGACGAAGAGGACGAGGAAGACCAGGGCCGAGGTGCGCGCCCCCGGGCCACTGCGGCCGAGAAAGGTCGTGTCCGGCTTCAGCCACCGCCGCGCGACGAGGAGCAGTCCGGCCCCGACCAGCAGCCCCGCGATCACCTCCAGCGCCGGCCCTTCTTCGGTGGCCGGGATCAGCAGCCCGGCGATCGAGGCCACCCCCATCACCCCGGCGGCGAGCCCGAGCAGGAACGGCGTCAGCGTCGCCGCCCGCTCGCCGAGGAAGAAGACCGGGATCGCCCCCAGCCCGGTCGCCAGCGCGGTGCCGCACGCGGCGAGGAAGAGGACGACCACGTCGGGCATGGGGGAAAGCTATTGGCCTTTAGGCCACACGGATCATCTTCCGGCGTCGGCGACGACAGCCAGGCTTTCGGCGACCCTGGGATCGAACTGAGTGCCCGCACAGGCCCGCACCTCGGCCAGGGCCACCTCGACCGGCATCGCCTTTCGGTAGGAGCGGGTAGTGACCATCGCGCTGAAGGCATCGCAGCAAGCGACGATCCGCGCCTCGATCGGAATCTCCTCGCCGGCCAGGCGGTCCGGGTAGCCGCTGCCGTCGTAGTGCTCGTGCGAGGAGCGGACGATGCGCCCGACCTCTGAGAGCACGCCTCCCACCCGGTTCAGCATTTCCTCCCCCTCGATCGTATGCCGGTACATCACCTGCCACTCCTCCGGGTCGAGCGGCCCCGGCTTGTTGATGATCTCCTTCGGCACGGCGATCTTGCCGACGTCGTGCAGCAGGGCCGCGAACTCGACGTTGCGGCGCTGCCGGTGGTCGAGTCCGAGGTGGTCGGAGACCGCCAGCGAGAGCTCGACTACGCCACGGCTGTGGCTGCCCGTGTAGGCGTCGTCGGCCTCGACCACGTCACCCAGCAGCATCGCCGTCCCGCGATAGGCGCTGCTCAACTCGATCGCCTGGTCGACTCGCGCCTGGCGCTCTCGGGAAAGCACGGCGAGCACCGTCGCCAGGGGGAGGATCAGAAACGCCAGCCCCGCGCCGATCTGGATCGCCGCGAAAGCGACCAGCAGCCCGATCGGAGCCAGCGCCCCGTCCAGCGCATAAACCGGCGCGACGAGTCCGCTGAGGGTGCGCACCGAGATGCCATCGATGAAGCGCTCCCGGATGGCGGCCGGGACGAAGTCGAAGGCGAACTGGGCCAGCAGGGCGACCAGGTAGACCGGCCACTCGTCCCAGGAGAAGACCTGGGCGCCGGCCGCGACCAGGACCAGCGCCGGGCCGACGGCGTGCCAGCAGTCCCCCAAGGCATGGAAGGCGCGGTGGACGCTGGTGTGGCCACTGGCATAGTCGTATCCCCGTCCCAGCAGATCGCCACAGGCGACGGCCAGCGGCACCGCCGGCGTCGGAAGGAGGAACAGCATCGGCACCAGGACCAGCTCGGTCGGGACCGTATGGCCATCGGCGATGTCGAATTTCGCCCTGCTGCAGACGACGTACGCGCCGATCAGGATCGCCAGGGTGGGCACGTCGAGAGCACGGGGAGACGGCAGCAGCAGGGCCATTGCCAGGGCGACGACGACGAATCCGAAGGCGAGGGCTCCCTCGACCAGCCGTTCGACGCCCTGCGCACGCAGCTGCACTCGCTCGCGGCCGCGGGCGAAGAGGTGCTCGGCGTCTTCTATCTGCGAGACGAGTGCCATTCCGATGCGGCCAGCGTTCGCCAACCGCGCATGTTCATCGACTGACGGTGCGGAGGGATGAGTTCCGCAAGGCAAATCCGCAATACGCCAGGCACGAAGACCCCAGAATTCGGTAGCCGTTTGTATGAAATCCACTCCAGCCGGTGGCGTTTGGGCCGATCATCTGCCCGCACACACATAAGTCAGCTGAATAAGGGCAAACCTGCCGCGAGGCAGGGACGCAAAGTTGGAGATCTCGCGCTCGGCTCGAGACGGCTCAACTGCCAGCTTGGTTTGACGACCAGGCTTTTTGGCCTGCGACCAGGAGGTTTCCCCACATGGTGCCCATGTCCCGCCCAGTCCTCAGCTCGAGCCGCAACAGGTTCGCCACCCTGCTGATCGCCGCCCTGCTGGCGCTGGCCGTCTTCGCCGGCTCCGCCCAGGCATGCTCATATTCCGGCGCCAAGGCGGTGTTCGGCCCCTGGGGAGACCAGCGCAGCTACGTGCTCGCCCCCGACGGCGGCTTTGAGGCCGGCGGCTCCGGCTGGCAGCTGAGCCGCGGCGCCGCGGTTGTCGAAGGCAACGAGAGCTATTACCTCAACGACGCCGGGGACTCCAAGTCGCTGTCCCTCCCCGCGCGCAGCTCGGCCGCCAGCCCACCGGTCTGCATGGCGATCGACACTCCCTCGTTCCGGTTGGTTGCCCGCAACGGCGGCGATCCGTCCTCGCAACTGCGCGTGGAAGCCGTCTACAAGCTGCTCGGCCTGGTCCGCACGAAGACGGCCGGTACCCTCCGCGCCGATTCCACCTGGGCGCCGACCCAGTCGGTTTCCACCGTGCTCACCCTTTCGACCGTGGTGGGGACCCTGATCCCAAGCGCGATCGAAATCCGCTTCACCCCGCTCGACTCAAGCGGCCAGTGGCAGGTTGACGACGTCTACATCGATCCCTTCCGCCGCGGCTAGACGGCGCAACTTCCAGGGGTGAGAAACACCGGCAAACAGGGTAGGCGGACGGCAGGCAACCGAAGGAGATGCCGTGTACGTAGTCCCCATCATCGTCCTGGCAGTCGTGATTGCAATCGGGGCCGTGTGGACGCCCGTCTTCGCATTGGTCATTGCCATACCGCTGTTCCTTCTTTTTCTCGCCTACGTCGGCTTCAGTCGCCGTGCCGACCAGCAGATGACGGCCCCGGCGGACAAGCCGGCGTCCGCGGAGGAAGAAGACAGTGGCGGTATCTGGGGCGAGAAGAAGGCTTAAACGCCTCGATCGGAATGGCTGACGCCCAGACGAAGATCACTCCCTACCGTGACGGCCCATACCTGGTGCGAGGCCCCTTCTCGATCGTCGACCAAGACGGCGAGGAGATCGAGGTAGGGCACCGGATTGTCGCTCTCTGTCGCTGCGGGCGCTCACAGATGCGGCCTTTTTGCGACGGCACTCACAAGGCGATCGGGTTTCGAGCCGAAAGCGGGCTCCCGGCCCCGACCCCAGGCGAGCTGCCCGCGGATCTCGAGGCGTAGCGCCGCCGCAAGAGGCGCGAAGGCGTAGCCGAGCGTCTGAGGCGGACCTCTCCATAGCGGACGCCGCCGCGCATTCGGGACGCGAGGGCGAGCCAGGCACAGAGGGAGCGTTCGGCGACCCAAGCCGGCGCCAGCAGCGCAGAGCTGGCCGGAAAGCGGCCGGCACCGCCGGCACGGCGGCGGCCGGCCTCGGCGGCGAGAATCAGCGCCAGCGCCGCGACGCCAAGGTGGCGACTCGCCGTTGAGCGGCGGGGAACCGCCACGGCCTCGGCGAGCGCCAGCGGCAGCGCCGCCAGGAACAAGCCGATTCGAGTCGGGATCGCGAAGTCGTCGTATGCCTGGCGCACGCGCTGGGAGCGGAAATGCGCCGTGCTGGGCGGCCGGCGGGCGACATAGAGGTCAAGCGGGGTGAGCACCGTTCCCCCCGTGGCACGGATGGTCCGCATCAGCTCCAAATTCTCGAAAAGCACATCGCCGTCATAGCCCCCAGCGGCAAGAAAGGCTGAGCGACGGACGGCGAGAGTGCCAGGAAAGTCGCCGACAGGGAACTCGAGATCACCCGTGAAGACACGGTTGAGCAGGGTACGAGCGGTGTCCCAGCGAGCGTGCCAGGGCAGTTCGTCGAAGTAGTTCTGCGGGCGCACGAGGTGGGCCTCCTCGAGGAGATCGGCGACGCGGCAAAGCGCGGCCGCGTCGTAGCGGACGTCGTCGTCGGCGAGGACGACGCGCTCCCAAGAACACTCCCGCATGCCGGTGACGACACCGCCCACCTTGCCCATCTGGAAGTGCAGATCCGGATGCGGTCGCAGATGTCGAGCGACGCCGCGCAAAGCCTCCGCATGTCGGCCGAAGTGCGGTTCGGGTGAGCCGTCGACCACGAGCACCTCCTCGACCTCGACGGAAATCGCGCGCAGGTAGTCAGCCAGCTCGCCGATCGGACCCGGCTCGCTCCAGCGCAGCGGCAGGACGTAGGCGATGCGGGCACTCACCGCAGCGAGCTCTCGCCGTCGCGCCACGAATCGAGCAGACGCTGGGCGAAGCGGGCCTCGAGCAGGAGCAGGGCGCGGGCGCCGAAGACGATGTCGGGCGCCAGCTCCGGCTCCTGCCGTGCCAGGCCCCCGGCGAGATCGTAGGCGGCGATGTTCTCGTGCACGGCGTCGGCCTCGACGTGCTCGTCGTAGAAGTCGGTCGCTTCGGGGTCGAAGCCGAGCCGGCGCAAGCCGTTCCCGTAGCGGCGGTTGGGAATCGAGGAGGTCATCTCGAACATCGCCAAGTGCCCGACGATGGCACCGCGCCGGCTGCGGCGCAGGCCGGTCGCCGACATCAGATTCACCGTCGCCAGGGTCGTCCCGGGGAGCCGGTCCAGATAGGCGTTCTCGCGATCGTCGAGGCCGAGCGCCCGCATCGTCTTGGCAAAGAGGCGCGAGTGCATCCGCTCCGTCCGTTCCCCGCCGTACTCGTCCGCCTGCACCTCCAGCAGCGCCGTCTTCGCCGGGCCGTCGAGGCGGGGAATGGCCCAGCTGTGCGGATCGGACTCCTTCAGCTGATAGAGGGACCGGTGGATGACGAACTCGCGGAACTGCTCGATGTCAGCTTCACGTTCCATGTAGCGAGAGAGTGAAGGGCCGTCGTCCTCAGCCTCGAGCCGAAAGAGAAGCTCGCCCAACTTCGTCGGGTCCACTGCCTCGCCCATCCCCACCGCATCGGCGAGCGCGCCGAAAAAGGCCTCCTCCAGCGCGTTGCGAATCGCGATCAAGCCCGGATCCCACTCCCATCCGGGATCGACCCCGGCGAAGGAGCGGTAGTGCAGCTCGAAGCAGAGGTACAGCGCCAGCTGAAGGTCGTCATCGCCGAGAGGATCGTCAACGGCCGCCGCAAGACGCGCTGCCTCTTCGGAGAGCTCGGCAGAAAGATCGGCATCCGCCTGTGCGGACGTGAGCGTCCTCGCCACCCAGCCACTGATCGGACCCGCGGACGGGAGAGCCGGTCTCGATTCGATTCGTCTCTCCGCGACTCTGGTCATCCTCCTTTGTCTCCCCTGGGCGGGCTGTCTGAAAACACGAGCGTGTTGCCGAGGCTGGCGGTACCCGATTGCATGGGACATCTTCGTCAAGGACGACAAGCAGTGCGAAGGCTTGCGCAAGAAGGGGATGAGCGAGCAGCGCGCCGCCTCGATCGCCAACTCCTCGGAATCCTCGAAGCGGGTGCCGGGTGGATCAGTGAGAGCGCTTTGGGAGCCGGGACCCCCTCAGCGGCGAAGGAGGGGCGTATCCCCGCCCCGGGCGTCGACCGCGAACCGTCCGCAAAGCCTGCACGGTTCGAGCAAGAGAGGGCGCGGAGCGTGGGGCTGCCGCCGTCGTCGATCTCACCTCGCTGAGCACATAGCTGAGGTACCCCTGCCAGAAGCGCTTAAACACGGCCGGCAACCGGCTTGAAGAAAGCAAAAATCCGGCTCGAGGATCCTTGGCGACAGACAGATCCCGTTTGCGCGCGACCCGCCCTGGGCACAGGAGAAGGACCTGTCAAAGCGGAGGTTAGGAGGAAGCGATGGCAACCGCACGCGAGATCATGACCGGCGGCGCCGAGTGCGTCGGAGAGAACGAATCGCTGGCCGATGCCGCGAAGAAGATGCGCGAGCTGGACGTCGGCGCACTGCCGATCTGCGGCGAGGACAACCGCCTGAAGGGAATGCTCACCGATCGCGACATCGTCGTGAAGGCGATCGCCGAGGGGAGCTCTCCCGAGGAGACGAAGGCGGGCGAGCTCGGCGAGGGCAAGCCGGTGACGATCGGCGCCGACGATTCGGCCGAGGAGGCGCTGCGGACGATGACCGAGCACAAGGTCCGCCGCCTGCCGGTGATCGACGGCCATGACCTGATCGGCATCGTCAGCCAGGCCGACGTCGCCACCAACCTCACCGACGACCAGGCCGGCGCGCTGGTGGAGGCGATCTCGGCCGCTCCTAGCACGAGCAGGTGAGGAAAATGACCGTGGATCGCTAGCTATGCAGGCTCCAAGTAGAAGACCTCGGCAGAGACATCGCTGCGGGTGTCGATGCCGCTGATGAAGGCTCGTACCTTGCGGTTCAGAGCGGTTTCGACGATGGCGCAGAGCTCGGCCTCGCTGGCGTGCTGGAAGAAGAGCCGGACATCGCGCAAGCGCTGGTGCTCGTCCATCTCGACGAGCCTGCGCTCTGCCGGCGTCAAGCTGTCCTCCAGGGTGCAGAGCACCGTGTTGGGGCCGGCAAAGCTGGTTCTCGCCTTGGTCGGTCCACGGCCGAACTGGTCCTTATAGAGACGCACCATCTCGCGCGAGATCTCGGCTAGGGCCGAGGCATACGGATCGATCGTCACCTCCGAGGCTGAAGCCGTGCCGTCACCCATGATTTGGACCTCGAGCCTCTCCTCCGCGGTTGAACCGAGCGCAAGGAATGGAGACTGAGAACCAGACGATCGGCTGAACCAGCGTAGCGCCTTCCGGCTCTTGCACACGCGAAATCGTCCGCTAATCTTTTCGTGAGGCTTCGGACTTTGGCGTCGGGGCCTTGTTGGAGAGTGAGACACGGCACTCGGTCTTTGGCCGGGTTCCGGGACTCCGAAAAGAGCCCAAGGTTTCGCGGAGGCGTCGCTTTGCCTCATCTTCAATGCCCTAGCTGTGGAATACGACTCGCCGCCCATTCGGCCCCTGCTGCCTGCCCGCGGTGCCTGCTGCGCAGACGAGGGCGATTCGAGCTCGTCCCGGCGCCCGCGCGCGCCCTTCAAGGCCAACACCCAGCCGACCCAGCCTCGATCGATCGTAATGCAACCTTTTCGACTGACTGAAAGAAACGTACGGTCAGGGTGCCTGGAGATCCTGGTCGAAGGCGAGGTCGACTTGGCGGTCGCCGACCAGCTCGAGCAGACCCTCGCGCGAGCCTCCCAATACCAGGAGGTCTTGATCGGGCTCCAAGCCTGCGAGTTCGTCGACTCCAGCGCTATCGCCTCGATCGTCAAGGCGCACAACATGATGGGAGCGGCTGGCCGGCGCGTTGCCATCTACGGGGCGACGGGCCAGGTTCACCGCATTCTCTCGATCACCGGCCTAACCGAAAACGGTTTGGTCTTCGCGACCCTCGACGAGGCTCTTTCGGAAACGAGTTAACCGGGGGAAACGAGGTTCCCCTCTCCTCGGGAGCGGGTAGCGAAGCGACATGGCCAGCGGGAAACAGCGCAAAGCCGCGCGGCGCAACGTGAAGCAGGCGCAGGCCGGAGCGAAGCGCAAACAGACCCTCAAGAACATGCCCAAGCGGACCAAGACCGCACTCGGCAAAGAGGCGAACAAGGTGCGCAAGGGCGAAGCCAAGACGCGCAAGGAACTGAACGAAGAGGCGAGCCGCCTGGAAATCGAAGGTCGCTCGAAGATGGGCAAGGACGAGCTGCGACGGGCGATCGCGCGGGCTCGCTGAGATGGGAATCGTCGAGTCGGCTCGGGGAGTGCTCTGGGCGCGGAAGCGCCAGCCCGAGCAGATCGCCTATCTGGCGGCGCTGGCGCACGAGCGCTTCTCTCCACCGGAGCTGATCGAGCAGGCCAAAGCGGCGGAGCGGCCGGCTTCGACAGCATCTGCTGCAGCGAGCACCTGGCGTCGTGATGGGCGCCGGGCGACCCCGCGCCGGCGAAGTCGGGCAATGCCTGGGTATGGCTCGGCGCGGCGTCGGCAGTGACCCGAGAGGTATCGCTGGGACCCGCGGTGACCGCGATCGCCTACCGCTACAACCCGGTTGTCGTCGCCCAGCAGATCGCGACCCTGGTGACCTCGCTCGCCGATCGCGCCAGGGCTGCCGGGGAAACGACGATCAAGGTCGAGCCGTGAGTGCCGGCGACACCGCGGGAGAGCATCCAGTGGGGCGTGTGGCCACGGCCGGCGGCGCGCATCGTCTCGGCGATGCCGGGCGCCTCCCGTGCTGCGCAAGCTCACCGCGCCGTTCGAGGCCGGCCGGCCACCGGATCCCCGCGGGAGGCGGAAACGAGGACTTCTCGTCAAAGCCAGTGCCGCGTAGCGACTGGAACCCGCAGAAACTTGACACAAGGGCACTTAGATTCAATAATTTCCGAGGAAGCCAGAGCAAAGCCCACGACGGGCATTTCGAGAGGAGGTATTCGAGATGGCAATCGTGAGATGGGACCCCGGCCGAGATCTGGATCTGCTGCAGAGCGATGTGAATCGCCTCTTCGACGCCTTCTTCGGCGCCCGCGGCGCCAACAGGAGCAATGGCGGCTCTGCGCAGCGCTGGGTGCCGGCAATGGACCTGACGGAAGAGGAGAACGAGTACGTCCTGCGCGCCGACCTTCCAGGGGTCAGCGAGGACGCCATCGAGATCGAGGTCAAGGACGACGTGCTGACGATCTCAGGAGAGCGACGCTACGAGCACGAAAATCGCCATGAGGGGTTCTACCGTGTGGAGCGCTCATTCGGACGTTTCTCGCGCTCGCTCGATCTGCCGAGCGGGATCGACGCGGAGGCGCTCAGCGCCGACTTCGATCGCGGCGTTCTCGAGATCCACATTCCCAAGCCCGAGCAGGGCACCCCGACCAGAGTGCCCATCGGCGCCGGCTCGGCGGCAGAGACCGAGGATTGATCTTTTATTGGCTCGGGCGGGATACCGCCGGCCGGGATGCCTCGCCGCCGACCAGTTCGCCCTCGGGGACTCGCAGACCCGATGGACGCGGGCCCCCGAGGTCGCTTAGCTTCGAGGCTCAGGTAGGCGGACATCGTTGCCCCTTGATGGGGGCTATCTGTTCCGATCGTCGGGGGCGAGCTAGAGCAGCTCTACGAGGCGTTGTGCGGCACGGGCGGCACCGTCGACCTCGACATCTCGGTATTCGACCTCACGGCCGATCTCCTCGGCGATCGCCGCCGCAATCCGCTCTGGCGGGGAGTCATCGAAATCCATGCGACGACCGGCTCCGTAGCGTTCGAGCCGATGGCGGACGTGGAAGTTCTGCTCGAAGTGGTGGCGCAGCGGGAAGTAGAGGAACGGCCGCTTCTGCGCGGTCAGCTCCATCGCCGTCGTCAGACCGCCCTGGACGACTGCCAGGTCACAGGCCGCCAGGTGGCGGTAGAGGTTGTGTACATAGGGGACGACCTCGAGACCGGCATGCGAGGGAAGCGAGGCGGGGTCGATTCGCGGCCCCGCGACGACGATCATGCGCAGGTCGGGGATCCTCTCCTTGGCCGCGGGAAAGGAGGCGATCACTCGTCGCAGCAGGTCCGCCCCGACGCCCGAGCCGCCGACGGTGACGATGCAGACCCGCTCGTCGTCGCCGTAGCCCAGCTCGGAGCGCAGCCTGGTGCGATCGCCGAGGTCAGCGGGGTCGAAGCCGGTGACATAGCCGGTGAAGTCGAAGTGGCGCTCGGTCCAGTCGCGGATCGCCGGCAGCTGCGGTCCGAGTCGCTCCGGGACGATGTCCTCGGGGTTGCCCACGAACAAGGCCATGTCGCGAACCTCAGGGTGCTCGGCGACGTGGTCGACCATGTCGGCGTTGTGGTCGGCGGTCAGGAAGCCTTCGCGCTCATTCCTCTCGTCCATCGGCAGAAAGCCGACGAAGTCGGTCAGCCACGCGAACGGGACCCGCTTCTCACCTGGGTTCTCGTGCAGGTAGTAGTCGAGCTCCCAGGCCTCGTCGCCGATCCAGAGGTCGTAGCGCTCGTCGCGCACGACGTCGTGGAAGAGCATGAAGTTGGCGGCGAGGATCTCGTCCATGCGGCGCAGCGCCTGGAAGCAGTGCAGGTCGTGCTCGGCGGACTCCGACTCGATATGCCGGGACTCGTTGGCCAGATGGGCGCTGGCGGGGTGGATCTGCTCCCCCTCCGCCTCCAGCACCCTGGTGACCGGGTCCTGGGCGAGCCAGTCGATCTGCAGGTCGGGATTGAGGCGGCGCATCTCACGGGCGATCGCGATGTCGCGCTGCGCGTGGCCGAGCCCGATCGGCGAAGAGATATAGAGGACGCGGGGACGGTCGTCCCGGCGGTAGACGTTGTCGTCGCGGCGCTTGCGCTTGCGCCCGAATGCCTTTTCGGAGAAGTCACGCAGCGCCAGGTTGACCCGGACCGGCTTGCGCCCGTGCAGGAAGTGGCCGGCGCCCTTGACCACCTCGAGCTCGGCGCCGGCGAGCCGGGCCAGGGCCCGACCGTCGCGCAGCGGAGTGATCTTGTCCTGGTCGCCGTGGATGACCAGCATCGGGCAGTCGACGTCCTTGGCCAGGCCGCGCAGCACGCGACGACGATGATGCACTCCTCCTTCCGCGGTGGCGATCAACGTCTCGGGATCGGTGTCGAGCGCCCACCCGACCCCGTCCTCGATGCCCTTGGTCGAGTGTGGCTCCGGCAAGCACCGCGAGATGAACCACTCGGCGAATGCCGGGTAGTCCTGGCGCCAGTGGTTGGCGTTCATACGGGCCCACCAGCGATAGGCCGGCGCCGGCCTGCGGAACACGGGCAGGGTCCTTGGGCTGGCCAGAATCGACCAGTGGGACGGCGTGTACGGGAACATCGGGCCGATGAAGGCGGCGCCCGCGAAGCGCTCGGGAGCAAGGCGCGACATCTCCAGTTGGTACTGGGCGCCCCGCGACCAGGAGGCCGCCACCGCGCGCTCGGTGCCGGTCGCGTCCATCACGGCCAGGCAGTCGCGCGCGAACTCCTCGGGTCCGTAGCGGCGCGGATCGAGGCAGCGGTCGGAGCGGCCGTTGCCGAGCCCATCCATGACCAGCACCCGGAAGTGACGGGCGAAGTAGGGGATCTGCATCTTCCAGAAGCGCGAATGGACCAGCGACCACGTGGGGAGCAGGAAGATGGTCTCCTCGCCCTCGCCGTAGACCTCGTAGAAGAGGTTCATCCCGTCGCGCTCCACGAAACCCTCGCTGTCCGGATAGCGGGCCCGGCTCTGCTCGCCCTCACGGCCGGCCGACTCCGCGCTCGGCGCGATGGGGGCGGTGGCCCTCACTCCTTCCCCTTCTCGAGTGAGGTAAGCCAGGTGTCGATCGAGGCGAGCAACTCGGTGTGACCGCGGTCGAATCCGAGCAGGCGCTCGAACAGCAGGCCCTTGTTGAACTGCATCACCAGCGCCGCCCAGGACTCCGCCGAGAAGCGGACGGGGTCGAGGCCGTACTCCTCGATTGCCTCGGCCAGGGCATCGCGAAGCAATGAGCGCCATTTCTCGCTGACACCGTTCAGCCGCTCGCGCAGCTCGGGCCGGTGCCAGGCGAGCGCCTCCAGCTCCGCCCAGACCTTCGGGTAACCCGACGCCAGGTCCTCCTCGATGTAGGCGACCGCGGTGCGCCACTTCTCGGCGAACGGCGCCTCCGTCGCGTACATCGCCCGCTGGCGCTCGAGAACACGGCCGGTGAATCGCTCCAGGGTCTGCAGCAGCAGCTCGTCGACCGAGCCGAAGTAGTAGTGAACGAGGCCGTGGTTCTGCCCGGCCTCCCGGGCCAGCTGTCGGGTCGAGATCCCCGCCGCTCCCTCCCTGACCAGGAGTCGCTCCGCGGCGTCGAGGAACGCCGCGACGTTGACCTCTCTGATCGAACGGTCGCCTTCAACTCCACTCTCTTTTGCAACTAGGTTAGTCATTTGACTAAGGCGACTATCTAAGCAGCCAGCGCCAGCGCTTGTCAAGCTGCTCGATCGCATCCGAAACCACGCAATTAGTGCCTGGAATAACGAGGCGACATGCGGGATGGTTCGATTTGGTTTCGGCGACCCGCGCCGGGCCCGACCCGCGAAATCATGGAGGGCGGCGCGTGTGAACAATACGATGAGGAGATGGGCCGAGCAGGGCGAATCATCCTCTTTGCGGTGCTGGGCGCGATGCTCTTCATTGCGTCAGCGAGCGGGCAGAGCGCCGACGAGAAGCGGGCCTCGGTCGATCCCTACTGGCTCGGGCCCTTCTTCGCCGGCTTGCCGGTGAGCGAAGAACGCGAGGTCCCCGTCCCCGAATTCGCCTACGGGGAGTGCATCTCCGTAGGTGAGGGCGGATGCCCGTGGCCGGCCAGAGTCGAGACGTCAACCACCTGTGCCGTCAACCCGATCGCCCACGAAACGCCTTTTGCCCCAGTCTCCCTCCTCCGTGGCGGTGGTTTGACGACCGAAGACGAGCGGGTCTATGTGAGCACCGGCGACCGGACGTTCACGGTCGAAACCGGCAAACCCGAACTGAGGAGCGCGGCGCTGCGCGAAGCCCGCCCCCATTCGCAGCCTGCACCGGAACCGCTGCCGCCGCCGGTGTACCCGATCACGGTCCTGAGAGAGCTGAAGCGGGTGACCGCGGCGGCGAAACGACTGCGCGGGGTCAAGGCGATTGCCAGAGAAACCGAATTGAGCCCGGAACAGGTGAGGTACCGGCTGCGGGTCGCCGAACTGCTTGGGCCCGAGGCGCTCTCCGGCGTGCCGGTGCCGACGATGTCGACTGCGAGGGTGAAGCGGCTGATCCAGCTGGCCATCCTCGTCCGCCTGTACCCCACCCGAACGGCCGAAAAAAACGGGATGACGGTGGCCGAACTGCGGAAGCTGGTCAGCCGCGTGCGCGGCCTCACCGGCTTCTGCTAATCAGAACTGGTATTCGGGACGGAGGGTCACCCTGAAGCCCGGGCCACCAGTGTCGATCGGCTTGGCTCCGAGCAGCGGCACCCGGATCGTGCTTCGCCACAGCCCTCGGCCGCGGGGGCGGGCCGCAAAGCTCGCGTGTCCGCTGAAAGGGGCCGGCGGGCGCAATGCGGCAGTGCCTGCAGCGTAGTCGAAGTCGAAGGCCGAGGCCGGGCCACGGACCTCGGTCGCGCGCCAGATATCGATACCTTCGCGAATTTCGATCTTGGCACCCAAGAAGATGCTTTTTCCGCCGCTGTGGCGATGGGCAACCCCAGCAACGAAATAGCTCGAGAAACCGCGGCGCACTGCCGTCAACGTCGCCGATTCCCTTTCGCCCGTCTCGTCTCGAGAGATCGCCGCCAACAGGCGCGAAACACGGGCAAAGGGGTCCATCGCTTCGACTTCGGGGCATTCCCATTGAGAGATCACGCTCATCGATCCGGTCGCCTGCGGGCCTTCGATCCGCACGAATTCCCGCTCGCCGGTGAAGTCGATCGTCCCGATGAAGACGCCTTCGCGCAGCGTCCGCGGCGCTCCCGTACAGCCCTTCCCCGGCTCAGTCGAGCTCAGCGTCTTGGTCGGGGCGAAGGCGACGTCGATCAGACCGAGTCGCCCGAAGTGCGCTTTCAGCCCACCTTCGGTTGCTTCGCCGGGCACTTTGTAGGTGGCGATCTGACCCTCCTTCCGCAGCTCGAGGGTCACGGTCCCGTCTTCGGAGTTTTCGAGGCGCGCGTGCAGGCCATTGCTCGCTTTCAGTTTGAGCTTGACCAGAACTACGGTTCCCTGTTCCGGGCCCGCACCCAATGCCACTCCGGTCAGAACTGCCAACAGCGCAGTCGCGACCGCAATTACCGGGAGCAGCAAGAAGACACGGCGCACGACCCCAGGGTATGCGGAATGAGCGCAACACGGAACCGTCGCGATATGTGCAGAGTCAGCTCGCCGCCGATCCGAGAACCAACCGGCTGGGCCGGATGTCGCCGCCGACCTCAACTCAAGGTGACAGTGAGCGATATGCGGCGTTTCGGGAACTTCTGACCAGGAGTTCCCGAAATCGCCAGGACCGGTTCCCGTGCAGCGATTCAGACACCCCGGGAAGGCCGAAAGCGACCGAAGCCGGTGGCGCCGCCTACGAATCCGCAGGCAACAGCTGGAACGACCCGCCCTGAAGCGGCGTTACGGCCCGAAAATGGCGCTCGTCGAAACTGAGCAGGCGCCGGGTTCCAAAGCGCTCCGCCAGAACCAAGATCGAGCAGTCGGCGAGGCCCAGGCCGAGATCGGAGTAACTGACGTCGAGCTCGGCGACCGTCCGGTAGTCGCCGGCCTCCAAGCAAGCGACGTCGTAGCGTCGGGCGGCGAGATCGCTGAGGAAGGCGCGCCGAGCTGCTTCGCCGAAACGGGCACCGAGCAGATAGTCGACCTCGGCGGCGACCGGCGCCGGGAGGACCAACGAACCCTCCTCCTCGTCGCGAATTCTCAGCAGGGCCTGGAGGCGAGGCTCCCTGGCGTCCGCCATGGCCACCAGGGGGGCTGCATCGAGAATGAGCGTCACTCGCCGAAGCCGCGCATCAGCTCGTCCTCGGGGATCTCCGAGATCGGCCGAGAATCGGTATCGATGCGCTCGAAGTTGCCGGCGAGGACGAAGTTCCGATCCCGCTTGGGCGTGGGCCGGTAACAGGAGATCGCCTCGCGGACGATCTCCGCCTGGGGTCGGCCCTCCGCGCGGGCCAGACGGGCGAGGCGGTCGGCCTGCTCGTCGTCGAGGTAAATGCTGGTCTTGCGCATGACGAGAGCAGTATAGGGCATGATGTAGGGCAGTCACTCGCCGGTGGCAACCACGGCTTCTTCGGCTTCCTTCTGCGTCCGCTCTTCCTCGGCGATCGCCGCGCTCTTTGCTTCGATCAGCAGCGACCGCGCCGGTCCATCAGGTTCGAGCGAGAGGGCGCGTTCGGCTGCCCCGACCGAGAGAATCGCGGCACTGCCGAGGTTTTCTTCGCCGCGTTCGATCAAGATCGCGACGGCGCGCTTGAGCACTTCTTCTTCGTAGGCGCTGTCACCGGTCTCCGCCGCCGCCTCGATCGCGTACATCGGCGAGTCCAGATCTTCGCTCCCGAGGAGCGTCTCCACCGCTTCGTGCGGTGACTCGTGGTCTTCGATTTCCGCCCACGCGGGCGCCGGCCGCAGGTGCGAGAGCGCCGCAATTTCGGCCGACCTGCGGCCGGGCTCGGCGGCCAGCCGCCGCACCCCGTCAAGGTTGTGCTGTAGACACCAGGACGTGGTCGGCGACACTACGGCGGCTGACCGGAACTCTTCGGCGGTCAGGTCGGCCTCGCTCTCAGGGAGGGTGTAGCCGCCGCGGGCAGGCGGCCCGGGGACGCCGATCACGAACCGTCCGGCGTCGAGGATCTTTTCGCCAGGATCCACTACGTACTTGACGTCGATTGCGTAGAGGTTGGTGGTCGAGGTGAGGAGTTTCTGGAACCTGAGAAGGGGGCGCGCGCCGTGGCCAGCCTGGACTTCGACGTGCAACTGGCGCCGGATCACCGACTTTTCCCCGTTCGGGAATTCGGGCATCGTCACCCGGTAGGGCTTGCTGTGGGGCACATCGGGACCGCCGCCCTGGGTGAAGCAGACGGGGACGCGGGTGCCATCGAGGACGGTGATCCGCGCTTCGTCGACCCAGGCCGTGTCCTCGCCGTTGTTACGGACGGTCGCCGTGACCGCCGGTTCGGATTCCGGCGTCTGGCCCGTCCCGCTGTAGCCCACGCGCGGGTTCGACACCATGACTTCGCCGAGTTCGACTTCGACCGGCTTCTGGTCTTCGAAGTGTTCGATCACCTTCGGCCCAACCGCAAGGCCGAAGCCCAGGATCACGGTCAACGCAGCCGTTACTTCGACCCAGCCGGGGATGCGGTCCTTGATCCGCCGCGCCCGGCGCAGCCCGGCCTGCGCTTCGAGCGACCCTCCTCCCCTGCCCTTCTTCCGCCGGGACCACCTCATGGCGCCGCCACTAGGTCTTCGGCCGCCGGGTCGACCTCGACCTCGCGACCGCCGACCGCCAGCTCGAGACGCCCAGGATCGCCGATCTCTTCGCCCCGCCGTAAGGTCGCCGTACCGTCGCCGACGGCCTGCACGTCGAACCCGGAGTCGCCGGTCGGCTGCCAGCGGTGGCCGGCGAGGACGTAGCGTTCAGCGAGCGAGTCGTGCTTCGCCAGGATGCCATCCCCGTTGCAGCTGATCGGCGCGAACGCCCCGCTGACCGAGCCGTCGGCGGCGACCTGGACCGACCTCACCTGCGGAAATTCTTCTCCGCGCGGGGCGGGTGGGCGTTCGACCACGACCTTGCCGTGCGCACGCGAGGAGACGACGATCACGCTGTCGCTGGAGTAGCAGGCCCCGCCAGAGAGATTGGAAACCAGCGCCAGGGTGTCGGGCGAGGAGCTCGGCTCGTCGGCGACGAGGATGCCGTGCGCGTTGCGGGCGAGCTTGATCGCGCGCCCATCGGGATCGATCTCGAACATCTGGCTGAAGGTAGAGCGATTGGGGTCACGACCGTAGGCGGCGACGATCGGGTGGCCACCGACCACGCCGAGGAGGTTCGGGTAGTACGGGGGCAAGCCGTGGATCGGGGTCGTACGCACCGACCCGGCGGTGGGGTCGATGTGGACGAGCGCCGAGCCGTCGGTAGCCACTGAGAGGATTTCGTCGCCGTCCCAGGCCACCCCGGCGCAGGCGCATGGCCAGGGGCGCGGCCGCTGGTCCCCGGGGAGGATCGCGCTGATCTGCTGCGGCCCCGACCAGGCGAAGCCGGCTTCCGACCAGTCGTACGACGGCGGTGGGTTGGAGGATTCCGCGAGCTGCCCGATGCGCGCGGTTTCGCCGCCGCTGTCGGCCGCGTAGAGGTCGCCTTCGTGGCGGAAGACGAAGGCAATCGACCCCCGGTCGGCGACGTCTTCGAGCGGGCCGCCGGCGACGTCTTCGTCGACCCGCCCGCAGCCGGCCAGCTCGCACATGCGCCGTCTCATCGCTGCAGCCCCCAGCGCCCAGATCTCGGTCGCGCCGGTTTCGTAGTGATCCTCGTCTTCGGCAAGTTCGCCGGTCTGGGCAGCCAGCAGATCGCCGTCGGCGCTCCAGTCGAGCGCCAACGTCGGGCGTTCTTCTTCGTGGGGAAGCGGCTTCGACACCTGTCCGATCGCGGGGTCGACGAGGACGACGCCGTTGTATTCAAGCGAGACCGCGAGTAGCCCCCCGGTCGGCTGCCACGCCATTTCCTTGCCGCCGTCACCCAGTTCGATCGGCTTGCCGATGACTTCGCGGCCGTCGGTCGAGCGGAGCTCGAGCATCCCTTCGCCATAGGCGACCGCCAGCGAGGAGCCGTCCGGAGCGAAGGCCGCCGCGGTCGCGCCCTTCACCTTGACCGCATGGCCTACCTCGCCCGCGTCGAGGTCGATGAAGCTGATCGGAATCGGCTGTTCGTCCGCGGCCTGGAAGGCTTCTTCGTCGGCGAGGCCGACCACCGCGATCGTCGATTCGTCGGGCGAGACGGAGATGTCGCCCGCGCCACCAACCGGAATCGACTCTTCGAGTTCCCAGGTTTCGGTCGACCAGACCGCGATCAGCTGCTGGGCCACCGAGTAGACCGCGACCTGGTGGCGCCCGGTCAGCAGCATCACCTTGCTGATCAGCGTTGGGGCTTCGGTCGAGACGCCACCGATCCCGAGTTCGAGCTCGCGCAGCGGCTTGCCGCTCGCCGCGTCCCAGACGCCCACCGCGGCGTTGCCGTAGGGGTCCCGGCCGGCGGCGACAACGTATTCGCCGTCGCCGGCAATGTCGTTGACGTAGAAGGCTTCCGGGTCTTCAGCCTCGCTCCACCAGGCGGCGTCGGGTTCGTAGCTGCGAACTTCATCTTCTTCCTGGTATTCGTCGTCCGGGAGCGGCGACTGCGGGCGCACCGCCCTGATTTTTTCGGTGTGGTTCGGGTTGTAGCCGGAGGCGATCAAGAGGTCGCCCCGCGGATCGAACGCCCCCGCCGAGGTGGATTCCACTTCTTCCATCGAGATACCGACGGCGGCGGAGGAAAGCACGCTCACCTTGCCTTCCGGGTTGATCGCGGCGATCCCGTGGTAGCCGACGTCGAAGGCCCGCACCGGAAGGCCCGAGTAGGGCTGCTGTTCCATCCCCGGCTCGATCATCCCGGTGGCGTTTCCGACCCACCGCCCTTCACCGTCGGTTGCAAGCGCCACCGCCGGGACCGGCGGGCCGATTTCGACCCTGGGACCGGTGGGAAGTTCTTCTTCCGGTTTGACCACCAGGCCGCCGGTGGCGCCGACCACCACTTCGTTCTCGCCGTAGGGAATGCGGTCGAGACTGAGGATCCGGCCCGGCACGACCCCGGGGTCGACCACCGTCTTCCCCTGGCCGCGCCCGATGTCGACGTCGGCGACACCACCTTCGGCCGTCCCGACCAGGAGTCCTTCCTGGTCTTCGAAGACTTCGGGCAGAAATTTGGCGGCGACCAGCTTGAGATCGGCGCCGCGGACCCAGGGAACGATTCCCTTCACTTCGCTCAACGAGCCGCGCGAGACGAGCGCGCCGGTGGTCAGGTCAACCCGCAGCACTTCACCGCCCGAGCCGATCGCGACGACTTCGTGCGGGTCTTCCTTCGAGAAGGCGACCGCCAAGGGCTTTTCGCTGGAGCCGAGCCGGTGTCCGAGCGGGACGATGCGCGGCCGTCCCGGGTCAGCGATGCCGACCAGCTCGAGGGCACCGCTCTGGTCGACAGCGGCGATATACGGGGCAGTCGAGTAAGCGTCGCCGAAGGCGACGATTGGCGTCGCTGCAGCGACCTCGCCAAGCAGGGCGCCGTCCGCGCGCCGCCACAACTCCACCTTCCCCTCTTCGCTGCAGGTCAGAAGGTCGCGTTCGAGCACCAGCGCCGCGGTCGCTTCGCCGGCGCCAGTGTCGACAACCCGTTCGATGCCCTTGTCGGCGGCGGCCACGTCGATCATCGCCAGTTGGCCTGCCGTCGAACCGGCAGCGCCGAGCGCGGTGCGCGGTGCCTCCCCCGGCCGGGCGGCGAGGTCGGCGGCAACGTTGCTCTCGAATTCCGCCATCGGTTCGGCCCTATCCCCACCAGCGGAGGCGAGCTGCCGCAACCCGACGCCAGCGGCGAAGACGACCACAGCGGCGACCACGATCACCGGCCACCGCAGGGATGGCCTGCGTTCTCTCCGTTGCCCCCCGCCGGCGCCTTCGTCTCCCGACACATGCGCAAACCTACGTGATTGCTTAGAGGGCCGCCTTTACAAGTAAGTTCGTTAAGCAAAGGTGGTGCCGCCTTCGCTTAACCCCTCGACACGAGGAAAGCGGCTGAAGGGATTCGAACCCTCGACCTTCTGCATGGCAATTAGGCCGGATTCTGGCAAGTGCAGTGTCAGAACTAGCTAATTTGCAGGAGATTTCCATACGGCCTGACAAGCACTCGTCGCCGTCGATGTGCGCGGATATGCACCGACATGCAGCGTTTCGGGCACTTCTGGCGAGAAGTGCCCGAAACTGCCGACCGCGGTTCCAATCCCTGAACTTGGGAGCTAGGAGCTCCGGAACTTCACCCGTGTGCTCACCCGGTACCCGATCCGACGCTCGGCCAGCCGCCTTCCCCGCAGCAGGCCGGCTTCTCCTTGCGCCCCTGCCCCACGCCACCGATCGCGAACCTCTGCGAAAGCTCGACATAGAAGGCGCGACTATCGTGACGGCCGACTGCGACGACGATGGCGACGCCGGGTTCGAAGGTGGTGATCACGCGCCAGTCATCGACCAATCGCTTGCAGCAGAACCCGGAGTAGCCGCCGTCCTCGGCGCCCAGCAGGCGGTAGCCCGCGACCCCACAGCCCTGCTTTCGCAATCGGCCTCAAACGCCGCGTAGCTCTTGCGTGCCCTGCCCCGGAGACGATCGATTGCGGCCACTGCCGCTGGCGTCACCCGCAGCGTGAAGTCCGCCCCCGCCATCGCGGCGGACCTTATTCAGCGCTCGATCAACTCGCCGCGCCGCAACTGCTCAACGCCCTCGCGCGCCCACTCTTGCCCAAGTAGATCACAGTCATGAAGGAAGGCGGCAAGCGCCTCGCTCCAGCGCCTCGCCGGGTAGCTCTCGCGAACAGTGCCCAGCACCCGCTCAACTTCGATCACGCTGCGCTGGGTGATCTCCACCGGCTTGTGGCCCTCGACCCGCTCCAGCAAGCCCTCGGCGAGCCACTTGCGAATCGTCGGCTCGCTAACCTCCAGCCGCTCAGCCGCTTGGGCCACGGACAGGCCGCCCGGCAAATCGAGCGCCTTCTGAACCCGTGCGCTCACCGCCTCTACCCGCTCAAGCGCACGCTCCAACTCTGACTTCGAAAACGAGGCGGTACGCAACTCGGAGACCGCGTCGGCAAGCTCTTCGGCCTCCAACCGCGCAAGCGCAGCACGTCGTCGCAGCTGCGCGGGAGCACCGTAAGACATGAGCGCAGACTAGCAGGTCGTTTCGGAAATAGCCACTGTTTCCACAGCGATATCAATGGCGTCCGCGCATGTGCTCAGCCGGGACGCCAACGCCTCGACACAGGCATGTCTCATCTCAAGATACCTCAGCCTCAGGTAGTCCTTGCCGCTCGGGGTCGTTAATCCAGTCTCCGACCGAGTCCATGAAAGCCCAGACATCGGTTTTGCCGGGGGGAACGTAGCTTTGTGCGCTAGGGCTAGAGCCGAGCCTTTCAAACGCTTTGACGATCCAGCCCCCCTTACCGCGACTCTTGTTCAGTTCCAGAGACGACAGCCAGCCCTCGAGTTCGCCGACATCGACAACAAAGATTCCGTACTTGCTGAGCTCTTTGAAGAGGCGCTTTGCCTTGCGCTTCCGAGTCGTGTTGAGAGGCGAGATGCCAGCCTTCTTGTAGCTGGGGCTATGAGTGTCGACCGGCAGGGCGTTGAGCGAGTCACGTACTTCGATTCGCAGTTTGTCGAGGGCATCGATCGTCTCCCGGTCGACGTTGATCACCTTGTAGAACTTATTCCACTCGACCTTCTTGGCGCACACGACATCGAGGTCGATGATCGCCGCAGCCGCCACACCGAGCTTTCGTAGCGGGCCGATGATTCGAGGGATCGTTTGCCAATTCTGGGCGTTGGTGAAGAAGGTATCCGTAGTGCCGCGTTTGGCGTCAACGAGACGCCGATTTACCTCCTCATAGAAAGCGCGATCGTGGTCCGACTCACCGACAACAACGCCACGGTGGAAAAGGCCGGAGAGAGCGTTGGTCGAGCGCAATAGCGGATCCCGGACCAAGCTTTTTAGCTCAGCGGGAACCAGCATTCTTGCGTCGGCAACTCCCGTCTCGAAGGTGAGGCGGACAATCGTCACCTCGACACCCGAGGCGATGCAGCCCATCAGGAACTCAGCTGAATGGGTCGCGGCAACGAGGCTTGCGTTCCGCTCCCTCGTCAGCTGGGCGAGGTTGGAGCCGAGCTGGCGGGCCAGCGGGGGGTGCATAAACGCCTCGGGCTCATCGACTAGAAGGATGCGGTGGGGCAGACTGATAGCAGCCGCAACCAGACCGGTAAAGCAGACAAGGCCGTCGCTCAACTCCTCGATCAGCACCGCTTCGCCATGGAATTTGACCGCACGCTCATCCCAACCGCGCTCTTCAGCACTGTCGGCTGGCGGGCGACTGCTCATCCGCACCCGAAACTGACCGCCTTGACTGGGGTCGATGACAAAATAATGGCCCGGGAAGGCCTTCTCGACCATCTCTCTCACCCGCAAGCGCAAGGGGTCATCCAAGAACAGCGCTGAAAGGTGATGCTGGGGCGGCTCCTGCAAGTCATGGAAAGGCCCTGGCTGCATCAGATCAAAGCGGGTGCGGCCATCAAGTCGGGCGGCAAAGCATTTCAACACCTGCGAGCGCAGCCAGGACGGTGCCGATTGGTCTGCCGTTTGCCTCAGTTGATTCTCAAGCGGTCCTTTTTGCAGCCAGTAGCGACCCTGGCCGCCCCCCTCCACTTTGAAGGGCGCCAACATGATCGAGTTCGCTTGCGCCGGTTCGCCTGCCGGAGGCTGGGTCTCGAAAGGTCGCAACTCCTCCAGAACCGCTTCGGCATCGGATGGCCACTCGACTTCGACCTCGTCAACTACCTCCCGCTCGCGGTCCTCGCCCTGGACCCAATGCATGATCTCCCGTAGAGCCATGCTCTTGCCCGAGTTGTTGGGACCGACAATAACCGTCACCGGCGAGGTTTCCTCGGCCAGGCCAGGGGACGCCTTGAAGGTCAAGGTTTTTAGGCGAAAGCTCACGAAGAGAAATCAGGCGTGCTGGAATCGCACTGCGTTACCCATGGAAAGTCGCGTGGCCGCGATTGGCCGAGCGCCGCGCGGACAGTTACGGGCGCAGGGCAGCCGGCGCATCCCATTCGAGTCGACGGTGATTCGCTCCGGCATCATTGAGCAAGGATATCTCGCGGTCCATGCGCCCGCTACCGCCACGGCGGGATCAATGCAAAGGCGGAATCGGCGCCAGTCGCCGCGTATCTGACCCATTCCAGGCACTAATTCGCATTAGTGCCTGGAATGAAGGCGATATGCGGGGATGGTTCCATTTGGTTTCGGTGCCCCGTGCCGAAAACAACCCCTCGACGTGCAGGGCATTCGCGAAAAGCGGCTGAAGGGATTCGAACCCTCGACCTTCTGCATGGCAAGCAGACGCTCTAGCCAGCTGAGCTACAGCCGCACGGGGCGGATTCTAGCCGCGCGGCCCGGTGGCGGGTTTTCCGCGCTAGCCTGATTCGTCGAGCATGCTCTTCCGTCAGATCATCCACGAGGATCTCGGCTGCGCCTCCTACCTGGTCGCCGACCGTGAATCCGGCGTTGCCGTCGTCGTCGACCCGCAGTGGGACGTCGAGCCCTACCGCCGCCTCGCCCGCCTGCACGGGGTGCGGATCGGGCACGTGCTGGAGACTCACAACCACGCCGACCACGTCTCCGGCCACGGGCGCCTGGCGCGGACGACCGGGGCGACGATCCACATCCACGAGCTGGCCGCGGCCGAGTACGGGCACGAGCCCTTCGCCGACGGCTGGGTGCTGGAGCTGGGCGACCTCAGGGTCGAGGCGCTGCACACCCCCGGCCACCGGCCCGAGCACACCGCCTTCCTGCTCAGCGACGGCAGCCGCGGCGGCTCGCCCTGGGCGATCCTCGGCGGCGACTCCCTCTTCATCGGCGACGTCGCCCGCCCCGACCTCGCGGTCGAGCCCCGGGAGGGCGCCGCCGACATGTTCCGCTCGCTGCACCGGCGCCTGCTCGCCTTCGACGACGAGGTCGAGATCTGGCCCGGGCACCTCGGCGGCTCGCTCTGCGGCGGCTCGGCGATCGACCTCAAGACCTCCTCCACCCTCGGCTTCGAGCGGCGCCACAACCGCGCCCTGCGGATCGAGGACGAGGCCGAGTTCGTCGAGGACGCGGTCGCCTCGCTCGGCGACCGCCCGCCCAACGTCGAGGAGATCGTCGCCTTCAACCGCGGCCCGCTGATCGAGGACTTCGGCACCCCCGCCCCGCTCACCCCGCACGAGGTCGAGGCGGCGGTCGACGCCGGCGCCGTGGTGATCGACGGTCGCACCAACGAGGAGTTCGACGAGGCCCACATCGCCGGCGCCCTCAGCACCTCCGCCTACGACACCGGCTTCGCGACCAAGGTCTCGCGCGTCGCCCCGGAGGGGGCCGAGATCATCGTCGTCGCCGCCTCCGACGGCGACGAGCGCCATGCCGCCGAGCTGCTGGCCGCGGTCGGGATGCGGGTCCGTGGCTTCCTCGAGGGCGGGATGACCGCCTGGCGCACGGAGGAGCGCCCGGTCTCGAAGATCGAGCTGATCGACCCCGACGAGCTGGCGCGGCGGGTCGACGGCGAGGAGGCGCCGCTGGTCCTCGACGTCCGCAACGCCGCCGAGTACGCCGGCGAGCACATCCCCGGCTCCCTCCACATCCCCTACGGCGACCTCGCCGGCCGCTTCGACGAGCTGCCGCGCGAGCGCCCGATCGCGGCGATCTGCCGCGGCGGCAAGCGCAGCGGCCTCGCCGCCTCGATCCTGCAGCGCGAGGGCTTCGCCGACGTCATCCACGTCGGCCAGGGCGTCGGCGTCTGGCGCGACGGCGGCCACCCGGTGCAGAGCGATGCGCGGACGCCCAGCCCGGCCGCCTAGCTAGCGCTGGCGCTGGTAGTAGACGGGCGGCGAGGGCGCCGGCGTATCGTCACGCACGTTGTTCTGCTGGCCATCGGTCGAGACCACCGGCGTGCAGATCGCGGTCACGGTCATCGACATGCCGTCGCTACCCGTGTAGCCGGTTGCCTCCCAGCCGCCGCGGGAGATCTGGGGCCCACTGTCGTTGACCGCGGCAAGCAGGTCGTTGTTGACGAGGGCACCTCCGCCGATGACCTTCTGACCGAGGGGACAGTTTGCGGTTGCCGTGGTGCCGCTCGGCTTGAACTTGGCCAGGTTCACGGTGGTAACCGCGTATTGAACGGCGGCGAGGCTGCTTGCGCTAACCCCGGTGAGACTCTTGCCGACGACCTGCTTCCCGGTCAGCGAGCCGGGCTTGATCTTGGCGCCGGTGAGAGTGCGGGCCTTGATTTGTGCCCCGGTCAGGCTGCCGGCCTTGATCCGGTTGCCGGGGATCGACTTCGGCTTGATCTGCCTGCCGTTGATCTTGTTCGACGCCGCGTAAACGCTGCCGCCGAGCGCCAAGAAAAGCGCCAGGACAGCGACCACGTTCGAGAACGAGAAGACCTTTCGTATCCCCTTCACCGAGCCTCCGATCGGACGAGCGATCCCGTCACATAGTTGGAATGCCGACTACTTATCACTCTTTGAGGTAATCCTCTCAGCCGGGACGGTACTCGGCCCGAAATTGATCCGGCGCGGGATTAGGATTAATCACTTTTGGGTAGAGCCACTTCGTCCGCGGCGCCCGGAGCGCCAGCCCACCCGAAGGAGGAGAGATGAGTCGAACCAAGTCCCTTCTGGCGCTTGCGCTCGGCGTGATCGCCGCCCTGGCCACGCCGAACGCCGCGTCCGCCTGGGCGCCCGCCGCGACGGCCACCGTCCACCCCGGCGTGATGACCTACACCGAAGGCGGCCAGTGCACCTCGAACTTCGTCTTCCAGGACGCCTCCGGCGTCTACGTCGGCCAGGCCGCGCACTGCTCCGGCACCGGCGGCCAGACCGAAACCGACGGCTGCACCAGCGGCTCGCTGCCGCTCGGCACCAAGGTCGAAGTCAAAGGCGCGAGCAAGCCCGGGACGATGGTCTACAACTCCTGGCTGGCGATGCAGGCCAGGGGCGAGACCGACCCCGACACCTGCGCCTACAACGACCTCGCCCTGGTCGAGCTCGACCCGGCAGACGTCGGCAGGGTCAACCCCTCGGTGCCCGGCTTCGGCGGCCCGACCGCAGTCGGCAGCGCCGGCGAGCTCGGCTCCACCGTCTACTCCTACGGCAACTCCTCCCTGCGCGGCGGCGTCACCAAGCTGAGCCCAAAGCAGGGAATCGTGATCCAGAACGAAGGCGGCGGCTGGAGCCACGTCGTCGCGACGCTGAGCCCCGGCATCCCGGGCGACTCGGGCAGCGGCTTCCTCGACGAAGCCGGTGAGGCGATCGGCGTCCTCAGCACCCTGCAGCTGGCGCCGCTGCCGGCCACCAACGGGGTCGGCGACCTGGCCAAGGAGCTCGCCTACGCGCGCGCCAACTCGGCCTTCACGGGCGTTCAGCTGGTGCACGGGACCGAGCCGTTCAAGCCCGACCTGCTCGGAGCGATCCTCGGCTCCTAACGGCTACTCGGAGTCCAGCTCGGCCAGAAGGCCCGGGAGATCGAGCGGCGCCACGAACATCTCCACCTTCTGGCCGGGCTGCGGCTCTGGCCACTCCCGCCTGGGGCGATCCCAGTAGAGCTCGATCCCGTTGCCGTCGGGGTCGGCGAGGTAGAGCGCCTCGCTGACCCCGTGGTCGGAAGCGCCGCCGATCGGCACGCCGGCGTCGGCGACCCGCTTCAGCGCCACCGCGAGCGCGCGGCGGGTCGGGTAGCGGATCGCCGTGTGGTAGAGCCCGGTGCTGCCGGGAGGCGGCGGCGAGCCGCCCTTCGACTCCCAGGAGTTGAGGCCGATGTGGTGGTGGTAGCCGCCGGCCGAGACGAAGGCAGCGTCCTCGCCGTAGCGCTGCATCAGCTCGAAGCCGAGCACGCCGCAGTAGAACTCGAGGGCGCGGTCGACGTCGGCGACCTTGAGGTGGACGTGGCCGATGTCGACGCCGGGATCGATCGGCTCTACCTCGGGCGCGGGCACGATGCCGAGCCTACTCCCCGTCCAGCGCCGCGTTGACGAGGCGGTCGGCGTCGGCGTTCTGCTCGCGGCGGACGTGGCCGATCGACCAGCGCTCGAACGGGGCCAGCGCCGCCTTCACCTCGGCGTGCAGCTCCTTCATCGTCGCGTCCTTGACCTTGTAGCGGCCTTCGACCTGGCGCACGATCAGCTCCGAGTCGCCCAGCAGCTCCAGCTCGCTCGCCCCGTGGGCGGCGGCCAACTCGATCCCCAGCAGCAGCGCCCGATACTCGGCGACGTTGTTGGTGGCGCGGCCGATCGTCTCCCCCCGCTCCTCCAGCACGGCGCCGGCGGCGTCGCGGACGACGACCCCGACCGCGGCCGGGCCGGGGTTGCCGCGGGCGCCGCCGTCGACGTTGACGGTCAGCTTCGCCATTGCGCGTTCCACTGGCGGGCGGCGACGTCGAGCTGGTCCAGCTCGGTCCCCCTGGCGAGCTCGGCCACCGGCTCCTCGGCCTCGGCTAGGGGGACGGCCCACTGGTACCAGGTGAGGTCCCAGGCGACCGTGACCCTGGCCGCCTCGGCGGTCCCGGCGGCGGCGCCGATCGAGACCCGCGGCCGGCCCAGGGTGCGGGTGAGGCCGGCGACGGTGCGGGCCGCGTCGCTGGCGTTGAAGCGGGCTACGGCGAGTTCGAACCTGTCCGCGGCGGCGGCGATCACGCCGGCTGCAGGTGGGACTTCAGCCGCATCACGGCCTTGGTGTGCAGCTGCGAGACGCGCGACTCGGTGACGCCGAGGACCTCGCCGATCTCGCGCAGGGTCAGGTTCTCGTAGTAGTAGAGGGCGACGACCAGCTGCTCGCGCTCGGGCAGCGAGCCGATCGCCTCGGTCAGGCGGTCTTTGACCTCGCTGCTGGCCAGGGCCTCCTGCGGGTCGGCGGCGCCGTCGTCGGGGATCGTGTCGAGCAGCGAGACCTGGTCGCCGGAGGAGTCGGAGACGGTCCAGAGCTCGTCCAGCGCGTAGACCGAGGAGTTGGCGATCTCCAGCAGGGAGCCCTGCAGATCCTCCTCGGACACGTTCAGCTTCGCCGCCAGCTCGGCCTCCGTGGGCGCCCGCTGCAGTTCGTGCTCGAGCTTCGCCTGGGCGGCTTCGATTTCCCGGGCCCGCGAGCGGACCGAGCGCGGCACCCAGTCGAGCGAGCGCAGTTCGTCGATGATGGCGCCGCGGATGCGGGTCATCGCGAAGGTCTCGAACTTGATCCCGCGCTCGGGCTCGAAGCGCTCGATCGCGCCGATCAGCCCGACCAGCCCGTAGGAGATCAGGTCGGCGTCGTCGACATGCGACGGAAGGCCGGCGCCGAGCCTGCCGGCGACGAACTTGACCATCGGCGAGTAGGCGACGACGAGGCGCTCCCGCGCGATCCCGTCGCCCTCATCCTTGTAGCGACGCCAGAGATCGCGAAGCTCTACCTCTTTTACGCCCGTTTCCATGCTCGCCCTCCCGATTCTACGTTCGGCGGCCCGCTGCGGCGTTTATGCACGGGGGTGGCTGGCGGCATAGGTGTCACGCAGGCGAGCGGCATCTACTCGGGTGTATATCTGGGTGGTCGAGATCGATGCGTGTCCGAGCAGCTCCTGAATGGTACGCAGATCGGCGCCCCCTTCGAGCAGATGCGTGGCGAACGAATGGCGAAGCGAGTGCGGGGAGACGCCCGCGGAGAGGGCCGCCTCGCGGGTCCAGAGGCCGAGGCGGCGGGTGACGTCGGAGCTGGAGAGGCGCTTGCCGCTCTTGGAGAGGAACAGCGCCCGCTCGCGCGGGTCGGCGGCGAGCGCGCGGCGGCCGCGTTCGTTGTAGCGGCGCAGCGCCCACTGCGCCGGCTCGCCCACCGGCAGGATCCGCTCCTTCGAGCCCTTGCCGAGCACCCGCAGCTGCTCGGTCTCGAAGTCGAGCGCGCCCTCGTCGAGGTTGACGATCTCCTCGCAGCGCAGGCCGCAGGAGTAGGCCAGCTCCAGCATCGCCCGGTCGCGCAGCTCCAGCGGCGTGTGGGCGGGGATCCGCTCCAGCAGCGATCGCATCTGCTCGGCGGTCAAGACCTTCGGCAGCTTTTCCTCGCGCTTCGGGCTCGAGACCAGCTCGGCCGGGTTCTGCCCGACCCGCTCGGTGCGGACCAGGAAGCCGTAGAGCCCGCGGATCGCCGCCAGCTTGCGAGCCACCGTCGCCGGCGCCGCGCCGGCCTCCGAGAGCCCGGCACCGTAGCGGCGGACGTCGCGGTGGCGGACGTCGCCCGGCCCCAGCCCCTGCGGCTCGACCCAGTCGACGAACCCGTTCAGGTCGACCGCGTACGCCCGCCGCGTCCGCTCGGCGGCGGCGCGGGCGCGCAGATCGCGGTCGTAGTCGGCGAGCGCCGCGTCCCAGTTCACAAAATGGAATTCGTCCTCGCCGCTGCTCGTCCTGCGCGCGCCCGGCTACCCGATGAAGATGGGGGTGCCCACTTCCACCCGGTCGTAGAGCTCTTCGACGTCGGGGATCGACATGCGGACGCAGCCGTGAGAGGCGGCGCTGCCGAGGGAGTAGGTCTCTTCGGTGCCGTGGATGCCGGCGCCTTCGAAGATCCCCATCCAGCGCGCCTTGATCGGGTTCGAGGGGCCAGGGGGGATGTCCTGACCGGCGAGCGAGCCGGCCCAGGAGGACTCCGGCACGTGCCAGGTCGGGTTTTCTTCCTTTTCCTGGATCGCGTAGAGGCCTTCCGGGGTTTCCAGGCCTTCCATCCCGACCGCGACCGTGTAGGTCTTGGCCAGCTTCAGGTGTTCCCAGAGGCGCAGGGTGAAGGTCGAGCGGTCGAGCGTGAGATAGGACGGGTACTCGGCCGCGACCTCGCGTTTGGTCACTTCGGGGTGAGTGGCGTGGACCTCGGCGACGATCGCGTGCGGGGCGTTGGCGTTGAGGACGGCGGCGTTGAGGTCGTCGGTGAGCGCGTTGTCGCGCAGCTTGCGCCCGTTCTCGCCGGCGACGACCGCGAGCGAGTCGCCGCTCGCTTCGACGTCGGCGTCCCGCGGCTCGCGGTCGATCTCCGCGGCGACGTGGCGGACGAAGCGGTTGACGGCGCGGTCGGAGTAGGTGACCTGGGGGGTGATGCTCTCGCTGACTTCGTCGCCGGTGACGTAGCGGACGAGACGTCCTGGGAAGCCCCCGTCCTGGCTCTCGGCGACCGCTTCGGAGACGGCGTCGCCGACGTCGGCGCGGACCCTCAGCTTGGCGCCCGGCAGGGTCCAGCTCTCGCCGTCGTAGCTGACCCGCAGCGAGTGGCGCAGCGGCGCCAGCAGGCGATGCCGGACGAGTGCCGCGGCTTCCTCCCGGTCGAGGCCGCCGACGTCGACCCCGGCGACGCGGACGCCGTCGGCGATCTTGTCCTTCTGAGAGCTGTCGTAGGCGTAGGCGCCCGCGAGCGCGAGGAGCACGACGAGAACGGCGGCTCCCACTCCTATCTGCGTCTTGCGGCCCATCGCTCCCCTCGGATCGTCCTCGCCAGGTTCCCGCCAGTTGCGAAAAGTTTAGGCATTCGGATCATTCGGCCCGGCGGGCCGTCTTCCCTGCAATTTCCCATCTGCATCGGTCCTGTCGACGGCGGGGCCGGATATCTTTGGCCGGTGCGCACGAAGGACGAGGTCCGCCGGGAGACCTGGAAGGCGATGGAACGAGAGGGCGTCTCGCGCTTTCCCGGCGCCGAGGGACGGATCCCCAACTTCGCCGGCGCCAAGCTGGCGGCGGAGAAACTCGCCCGCCACCGGCTCTGGAATCGGGCGCGGGTGATCAAGGCCAACCCGGACTCGCCCCAGACCCACGCCCGCCGGATCGCGCTCGAAGACGGCAAGACGGTGATCATGGCGGTGCCGCGCCTGCGCGACCCGCACCCGTTCCGGGTCCTCGACCCGAAGAAGCTCTCCAAGCAGGCGGTCAAAGAGGCGGCGACGATCAAGGGGGCGCTGAAGCACGGCCGCGTGGTCGCGCTCGACGACCTGCCGGAGATCGACTTCGTCCTCTGCGGCTCGGTCGCGGTGAACCTGAGCGGCGCCCGGGTCGGCAAAGGCGGGGGCTACCACGACCTCGAGTACGGGATCCTCGTCGACGCCGGCAAGATCGACGCCCACACCGCGGTCGCCACCACGGTGCACCCGATCCAGATCCTGCGCCAGCATCTGATGACCACCACCCACGACCTCCCGGTCGACCTGATCGCGACGCCACGGGCGGTGATCGAAGTCGAGCGCCAGTACGAGCGCCCGCGCGGGATCCTCTGGGACCACCTGCAGCCGCCGCAGATCCGCGAGATCCCGGTCCTGGAACGGATGGGCTACGCGTAGTTCCCGAGCCTGGGGTCGGCTAAGGTCGGCGCATGCCCACCTACATCCGCTTCAGCGAGGACCACTCCGTAGTCGTGCTGGAGAGCTTCGAGGAGATCGGGAAGCGGGTCCGCGAGGCCGAAACGGCGCAGATCCCGCTCTTCGAGGCGACCCGCGCCGACGGCCCGAAACTGCTCGTCAACGCGAGCACGATCAGGACCGTCTCGGAGGGGAAGAAGAATGGCGGCCGGAAGGGCTGACGCCGAGGCGGCGCTGCGGCGCGACCCCCGGATCGTCGCCGGATCCGACTACGGGAACCCCGACCCCGAGCCCGAATGGCGCCAGGTCGACTGGCGCCGGCACCTGAACCGGGTCGAGCTGCCGGGGGCGAGCGTCAACTACGTCGAGATCGGAGCGGGCGAGCCGATCCTCTTCGTCCACGGGCTCTCCGGCAGCTGGCAGAACTGGCTCGAGAACCTCCCCCACTGCGGCCGCGAGCGGCGGGCGATCGCGCTCGACCTGCCCGGCTTCGGGGCCAGCCCGATGCCCTCCTGGGAGATCGACATGCCCGCCTACGGCCGGCTCCTGCACGACTTCTGCGAGAAGCTGGGGGTCGAGGGTGCGACCGTGGTCGGCAACTCGATGGGCGGCTTCGCCGCGGTCGAGGCGGTCACCTCCAAGCCCGGCCACTTCGAGCGCCTCGTGCTCGTCTCCGCCGCCGGCATCATCAACACCTGGAACCCGGAAGAGCGGGCGGTGGCGACGGCCTGGGCCTGGAAGGTCTTCGGGCCTCAGTACCACCGGCGCAGCCGCTTCATCGTCTCCCGCCCCCGCGCCCGCGAGCTCGTCTTCCGGCCCTTCGTCCGCTATCCCGGGCGGCTGCGCGAAGACCTGCTGCTGGAGCAGATCGAGAACGGGCTGAAGCGGGCGGACGGGTTCGGCCCGGCCCTGCGGGCGGTGATCCGCCATGACATCCGCGAGCGCCTGGCCGCGATCGAGATGCCGACGATGATCGTCTGGGGCCAGTCGGACCGGGTGATCCCGGTCGGGGCGGCGCTCAGCTACCACCGCCGCATCCCCCACTCGCGGCTGGAGGTCTTCGAGCGCACCGGCCACGTGCCGCAGCTGGAGCGGCCGCTCCGCTTCAACGCGGTGCTGGACGACTTCCTGGCCGAGTAGGGCTCAGCCGGTGACGGCGCCCTTGGAGGCCGAGCTGACAGTTGCCGCGTACTTGGCCATGACTCCCTGCCCGAAGGGCGAAGGCGGCGAGACGTAGGCGGCGACGCGCTCGGCGATCTGCTCGTCGCTGAGGGCGACGTCGATGCGACGGGCGTCGATGTCGACCGTGACCTCGTCGCCCTCCTGGATCGCGGCGATCGGGCCGCCCTTCGCCGCCTCGGGGGCGACGTGGCCGATCATCAGGCCGCGGGTGGCGCCGGAGAAGCGGCCGTCGGTGACCATCGCGACGCTCTCGCCGAGGCCCTCGCCGACTATCGCCGCCGTCACCTGCAGCATCTCGCGCATGCCGGGGCCGCCGACCGGGCCCTCGTTGCGGATTACGACGACGTCGCCGGCCTCGATCCGCTGCTCCTTGACGGCGTGGAAGCAGTCCTCTTCGGACTCGAAGACGCGGGCGGGGCCGGTCTGCCGGCGGCGCTCGGTGCCGGCGAGCTTGACCACGGCGCCCTCCGGAGCGAGGTTGCCGTACATGATCGCCAGACCGCCTTCGCGCTTGACCGGATCCTCGAGCGGGCGCACGACCTCCTGGCCGGGGGCCTCGGTGGCGCTCTCGGCGACCTCGCCGATGGTCTGGCCGGTGACCGTGATCGCCTCGCCGTGGAGGATGCCGGCGTCGGCCAGGCGCTTGAGGATGACCGGCACGCCGCCGGCCGCGTAGAGGTCGGTGGCGACGAAGCGCCCGCCCGGCTTGAGATCGGCGAACAGCGGCGTCGTCCGCGAGATCCGCTCGAAGTCGTCCATCGTCAGCTCGATCCCGAGCTCGTGGGCGAGGGCGATCAGGTGCAGGACGCCGTTGGTCGAGCCGCCGGAGGCGCAGACGCAGGCGATCGCGTTCTCCAACGAGTCGCGGGTGATCACCTTGCTCGGGGTGATGTCGTCGGCGAGCACGCGCAGGACCAGCTCGCCGACTTTGGCGGCGACGGTACCCTTGTCGTCGTCTTCGGCCGGGACCATCGCCGAGCCGCCGGCGCTGATCCCCAGCGCCTCGAAGGCGCAGGCCATCGTGTTGGCGGTGAACTGACCGCCGCAGGCGCCGGCGCCGGGGCTGGCGACGCCCTCGAGCTCGTGCAGTTCCTCGTCGCTCAGGTCGCCGGCGTTGTGGGCGCCGATCGCCTCGAAGACGTCGAGGATGGTGACGTCGCGGCCGTGCCAGTGGCCGGGGGCGATCGAGCCGCCGTAGAGCAGCACCGAGGGCACGTCGAGCCGGGCCAGCGCCATCGCGCAGCCGGGGATCGTCTTGTCGCAGGCGCAGAGGGCGACGATCGCGTCGAACTGGTAGCCGCGGGCCATCAGCTCGATCGAGTCGGCGATCACCTCGCGGCTGACCAGCGAGGCCTTCATCCCCTGGGTGCCCATCGTCACCCCGTCGGAGACGGCGACGGTGTTGAACTCCATCGGGGTGCCGCCGGCGGCGCGCACCCCCTCTTTGACGTGCTCGGCCAGGGCGCGGAGGTGGAAATTGCACGGCATCGCCTCGGTCCAGGTGTTGGCGATCCCGATCGTCGGCCGGCTGAGGGCGTCGTCGTCGAAGCCGATGCCCTTCATGTAGGCACGCGAGTGGGCGCGGTCGGGCCCGTCGAAGACGGTGGCCGAGCGGGGACGCGGGAGCTTGGTCTGGGTGCTGCCGTTGGTGCTCATGCGGCCAATCTACCGAGCCCGTCCAGGCGTCCGAGTGCCGAGTTGACATGCCTATAGGGGTGAGAGCTCAGCACTCGAACCCCAATGCGTTGACCGGGCCCGGACCGGAGCCGAGGTCGCGGAGGCCGGCGGCGACGGCGGCCGAGGCGATCTCGCGGGCGCGGCGGGCCGCCTCCAGCGGCTCCTCGCCGCGGGCCAGGAAGGCCGCCAGGGCCGAGGAGTGGGTGCAGCCGGAGCCATGGGCGGCGCCGTCGGGGTGCCGGTCGCCCGGAATCTCGACCAGCCGCTCGCCGTCGCAGAAGAGGTCGATCAGGTCCTCGCTGTGGCCACCGGTGACGACGACCGCCTTCGGCCCCAGCTCCAGCACCCCTCGAGCGAGCTCCTCCTGGCTCGCCCCCTCCCCGGCCCCGGTCAGCACGCGGGCCTCGGGGATGTTGGGGGTCACCACCGTCGCCATCGGCAAGAGCCGCACGATCAGTCTTTCCTTGGTGTCGTCATCGAGGAGGACGGCCCCGCTCTCGGCGACCATCACCGGATCGACGACCACAGGCACCTCGTGGAAGGTCAACGCAAGCGCGGCAACCACGCCCTCGACCGTTTCCGGCGTTCCCAACATGCCGATCTTGATCGCATCGATCCCTATGTCCCCGCCAACTGCGTCAATCTGGTCGAGCACCATCTTCGAGGGGACGAGCTCCACCGCCTCGACCCTGACCGTGTTCTGCGCCGTGATCGCCGTGATCGCGGTCATCCCGTGCACCCCGCAGCGCGCGAACGCCTTCAGGTCGGCCTGGATCCCAGCCCCGCCCCCGGAGTCCGAACCGGCGATCGAGAGCACGGCGGGCACGCGTCGGGGGGTCACCCAGCGAAGCCTAGATGGATCGAGCCTGCCGTTACCCCTCCTATACGGGGGTAACTGCAGACGCGTGGTCGGCGCCACAGGCTCAAACCCCCAGGAGGGTTCGGGAGTAGAGGCCCATCGTCGAGCAGGTGACGTAGCCGAGCAGCTCGAGGCGGGCCAGGGCGGCGGCGGCGTCGGAGCCCGAGAGGCCGAGGACGGCGGCGACGCCGTCGCAGCTCGACTCGCCCGCCTCGACGGCGGTCAGGACCTCCGTGAGGCGGGGATCGAGAGCCGGGCCGCGCCGGTCGATCTGGCGCATCCCGGGCCCGAGCATCGCGTCGAGCACGTCCTGGGCGTCGCGGACGACGCAGGCGCCGCCGGCGAGCAGGTTGTTGGGTCCGGCGGAGACACGGGAGGTGATCGGGCCGGGGACGGCGCCGAGGTCGCGGCCGAGGTCTGCCGCCAGGTCGGCGGTGATCAGCGAGCCCGAGCGGGCCGCGGCCTCGACGACGACCGTCATCCCCGCCAGCGCCGCCATGATCCGGTTGCGGGCCGGGAAGGTCCAGCGCCAGGGGGCGGCGCCGGGAGGAAGCTCGGAGAGGATCAGACCCTCCTGTCCGATCCGGCGCCAGAGCGAGCGGTGCGCTGCCGGATAGGCGACGTCCGGTCCGCAGCCGAGCACGGCGATCGTGCGGCCGGCGTCGACGGCGCCACGATGGGCGCAGCCGTCGATCCCGAACGCCAAGCCGCTGACCACTACCATCCCGGCCGCGGCCAGCTCCCGGCCCAGCTCGCGAGCGACCTCGCGGCCGTAGGAGGTGGCGCGGCGGGCGCCGACGACGGTCACCGCCCCAAACGGCTCGAGCCCGTCGATCAACCCAGGGTCGCCGCGGCCGACGAGCGCCCAGGGCGCATCCGCCGCGTCGCGCAGCGAGTCGGGATAGAGATCGCCGTGGCGGCAGCAGGCCCAGCACCCGGCCGCGGTCAGCTCGGCGGCGAAGTGAGCCTCCGAGAGCGCCTCGACCCGACCCAGCAGCTGCGCCGCGACCTTCGGCGCGGCGGCCGCCAGCAGGTCGTCGTTGCCGAGCCGCAGCAGTTCCGGCGAGCGCGAGCCGACCTCGCCACTGGCGATCTTCTCGACGTAGGGGCCGAGCAGCGCCAGCAGCCAGGCGCGGCGCAGGCAGTCGGGGCAGGCGCGGGGCTCAGCCACGGTCGCGCCTCCGCAGCGCCAGCGCCTGCGCCATCTGCTCGGCGCCGATCGTCTCGACGCCGTCGAGGTCGGCGATCGTCTGGGCCAGGCGCAGCGCCCGGTCGTGAGCCCGCCCGCTGAGCCGCTGGCGCGAATAGAGCTCGCCGAGCAGCGCGCCCGCCTCGGCGCTGAGCGCGCAGCCGCGCGCCGCGGCCGGGGTCATCTCGGCGTTGCAGCGGCCGGGGCCCAACCGCCGCTCCTGACGCTCGCGGGCGGCGGCGACCCGCTCCCGCACCGCCGCCGAAGGCTCGCCCGGAGCGCCGCCGATCTCCTCCGCGCTCGGCTGCCGCACCACGGCGAGGATGTCGATGCGGTCGGCGAGGGCGCCGCTGAGCCGCCCCTGGTAGCGCTGGACCGCAATCGGGGCGCAACTGCAGTCGGGGTCCGCTTCGCCGCGCCCGCAGGGACAGGGGTTGGAGGCGGCGACGAGCATGAAGCGGCAGGGCAGGGTGCGGCGGGAGGCGGCGCGGGCGATCGCGACCCCGCCCGACTCCAACGGCGCCCGAAGTGCCTCCAGCGCGTCGCGGCGGAACTCGCAGAGCTCGTCGAGGAAGAGGACGCCGCGGTGCGCCAGCGTCGCCTCCCCCGGGCGGGGTGGGCTGCCGCCGCCGATCAGGCCCGCCGGGCTGATCGTGTGGTGGGGCGCGCGGAACGGGCGCCCGCCGGGGACCGCGCCCCGCAACCGGCCGCAGGCGCTGGCGATCCGCGCCACCTCGAGCGCCTCGACCGCGTCCAGCGGCGGCAGGATCGAGGGCAGCCGGGCGGCGGCCAGCGACTTGCCGGCGCCGGGCGGGCCGATCATCAAGAGGCTGTGGCCACCGGCGGCGGCGACCTCGAGCGCGTGGCGCAGGTGCGGCTGTCCGCGCAGGTCGGCGAGGTCGGGTCGGTCGGAGCCGGCGTCGAGCCGCAATGGCAGCGGCTCGGGCCGCGACGGCTTCCACTCGCCCGCCGCCAGCGCCGGCAGCCGCTCGAGGCTGTCGAGCGCGACGACCTCGATCGCGCCAGCAAGCGCCGCCTCGGGCCCGTTCTCGGCCGGGACCACGATCGCCTCCGCCCCGCCCTCCCGCGCCGCCTCGGCGATCGCCAGGGCGCCCGGGATCGGCCGGGTCGAGCCGTCGAGCGCGAGCTCGCCCGCCAGCGCCACCCGCGACAGCGCCTCCCACTCGAGCTGGCCGGAGGCGCTGAGCAGCGCCGTGGCAATCGCCAGATCCATCCCCGGCCCCGCCTTGCGCAGGCTCGCCGGCGCCAGGTTGACGACGATCCGCCGCAGCGGGAATTCGAAGCCGCAGTTGACCAGCGCCGCCCGCACCCGCTCGCGCGCCTCCCTCACGGCGGCGTCGGGAAGGCCGACGATGGCGAAGCCGGGCAGGCCGCGGTGGACGTCCACCTCGACCCGGACCGGGCGGGCGGAGATGCCGTCGAGGGTGAAGGTTCGAGCCGTGGCGAGCACGGCAACGACGCTAGGGAACGAGGATCGACACGTTGCTCGCGGATCGCAAATTGTCCGTGCACGAGGTGGGGAGAGTTCGTCGCGTCCGCCCCTTGACCCGGGATGACGCACGCCCGCCAGCGGACCGGCCAGCGCGCCGAGGAGCTCGTCGCGCGGCGGCTGGCCGCCGCGGGCTGGGAGATCCTCGAGCGCAACGCCCGCACCCGCCACGGCGAGCTCGACATCGTCGCCCGCGACAACCGCACCCTCGTCTTCGTCGAGGTCAAGGCCGGCCGCAGCGGCAGCGCCTTCGGTCCCGAGCGCCCGATCCTCGCCGTCGACGTCCGCAAGCAGCGCCGCGTCCGTCGCCTCGCCACCGCCTGGATGGCCGAGCGCCGCGACCTCCCGCCCTACGCCGAGATCCGCTTCGACGCCGTCGGCGTCACCTACGACCCGGTCGGTCGCATGGTCGAGGTCGAGCACATCGAAGCCGCTTTTTGAATCACACCGGAAGGCGCCTGAGCGTGCAGGTCAAGGACGACCGAGGGAGTGTGCTCTGCACATGACCGAGGAAGGACGCCGAGATGCGCGCTCAGGCGCCTTCCAGGCCCATCTGCGTGTAAGCGACAGACTGGAAGGAGCGGCGATGCAGCGGTGAGATCCCGATCTGCTCGATCGCCGCCCGGTGCTCGGGGGTCGAGTAGCCGACGTGCTCGTCGAAGCCCCAGCCGGGATGACGCTCGGCGGCCTCGCGCATGTAGCGATCGCGGGTGACCTTGGCTAGGACCGAGGCGGCGGCGATGGCGGCGCTGGTGGCGTCGCCTTCGACCACGGCCCGGTGCGGGACGCGGCAGCGCGGCAGCGGGAAGCCGTCGGAGAGGCAGGCGGCCTCGGCCGGCGGCTGCAGCCGCTCCAGCGCCACCGAGAGCGCTTCCAGGTTGGTCACGTGCAGGCCACGGCGGTCGATCCCGGCGGCGGAGCGGATCACGACGCTTGCCCGCGAGGCCGCCCGCAGCACCGCGGGGAAGATCTCCAGGCGCCGCTCCTCGGTCATCTGCTTGGAGTCGTGCAGGCCGGCGAGGGCGCGACGGTCGCCGCGCGAGAGCGTCTCGTAGTCGAGCAGGACGGCGGCGGCAACCAGCGGCCCGGCCAGGCATCCGCGCCCGGCCTCGTCGGCGCCGGCGACGAAACGACTCTGGAGGCCGCGATCGAAGGCGAACAGGCGGCGGCTGCGGGCCAGCCGGCGGCGGCCGGTCTTCGACCTAGAGGGTGCCGATGCGGTCGGGTGGCCAGTAGGTGGCAAAGGCCTCACCGATGATCCAGTCTCGGGGGACGGGGCCCCAGAAGCGGCTGTCGTCGCTCGCGCCACGGTTGTCGCCCATCATGAAGTAATGGTCGGGCGGGATCTCGATCGCCCGCGGCATGTTGCAGGCGGCGGCGCTGCCACAGGGGATGACGTAGGACTCGTCGCTCTTTTCGACTCCGTTGACGACCGGGTGGCCGTTGCGGATCGAGAGTTCGTCGCCGGGCAGGGCGACGATCCGCTTGATGAAGTTCTGCTCGGACTCGCCTTTGGTCGGCTGCGGGCACGGTTCGCCCGGTTTCGGCTGCACCCCGCATTCGGTGCCGTTGTCGGCGCCGGCCGGCGGGTGGAAGACGACGATGTCGCCAATGGCCGGGTCGTGCAGGTGGTAGACGAAGCGGTTGACCAGCACTCGCTGGCCGACGTCGAGCGTCGGCTCCATCGATTCGGAGGGGATCTGGTACGGCTTGATCAGCCAAGCCTGGATCGCCAGCGCCAGCCCCAGGGCCAGCGCGACGATGACGACCAACTCGACCAGCCCGCCGCCTTTGCCCTTCGGCTTCGGGATCGCGAGTTTCAGGCCGGATCCTCGTCGGAGTCGCCGGACTTCTCCGGCTCCTCGTCCTCGGCATCCTCTGACGCTGCGCTGTCCTCGGTCTCCCCGGCCGCGGGCGCCTCTGCGTCCGTGTCCGCCGCTGCCTCAGTCTCCGCCGCCGCCTCCGGCTCGCTCGCCGGCTCGGCCTCGGTCGCCTCCTCCTGCGCCGCCTCGGCCTCGGCCTCGGTCGGCACGACCTCGTCCTGGCTCACGCCCTCGGCATCGGTCGCCACCGCCGCCGCCGCGCTCGGCGCCGCGACGATGTCGTCGTCGATGCCCCAGCGGCGCTCGGCGACGCGGGCCGCCTTGCCGATCCTGCCGCGCAGGTAGTAGAGCTTGGCCCGGCGCACGTCCCCGCGCGCCGCGACCTCGAGTTTCTCGATCTTCGGCGAGTGCAGCGGGAACGTCCGCTCCACCCCGACCCCGAAGGACTGCTTGCGGACCGTGAAGGTCTCGCGCACGCCGGAGCCCTGGCGCCGCAGCACCACGCCCTCGAAGACCTGGGTGCGCTTGCGGCTGCCCTCGATCACCTGGAAGTGGACGCGCACGCGATCGCCGGGGCTGAACGAGGGGAGTCCCTCCTTCAGCTGGGCGCGCTCGATGCTGTCGATTACGGAGCTCATATTTGACGAGAAAAAACCGCCGGGCCCGGGGTGCGGGAACCGCGCGGTGGCGGAATGGTAGCTACTCGGCGTCCGAGTCGAACTGCTCGGCCCGGAGGCGGCTCTGCTCCAGGCGCCATTGGCGCACCTTCTCGTGGTCTCCGGAGAGCAGGATCTCCGGCACCTCCCAGCCGCGGTATCGGGGCGGGCGCGTGAAGTGGGGGTACTCGGGCATCCCCTCGAGCACCCGGCTGAAGGACTCCTCGACAGCCGAGTCTGCGTGCCCAAGCGCCCCTGGCAGCTTGCGCATCAGCACGTCGGCGACGACCATCGCCGGCAGCTCGCCGCCGGCGAGGACGTAGCGGCCGATCGAGAGCTCGTCGTCGGCGAGGTGCCGGTGGACGCGGTCGTCGAAGCCCTCGTAGCGGCCGCAGAGCAGGGCGACGTGGGGCTCGGCGACCAGCTCGTCGGCGATCTCGTCGTCGAGCAGGCGGCCGGTCGGCGAGAGCAGCACCACCCGCGGCTTCTCGCCCTCGCCGTAGGCGGCCTGCAGGGCAGCGTCGACGACGTCGACCCGCAGCACCATCCCGGCGCCGCCGCCATAGGGCGCGTCGTCGACCTGGCCGGCGCTGAGCGGCGTCGTCGCCCGGTAGTCGATGAAGCGCAGCTCGTTGCCTTCGCGCAGCGCGTTCTGGACCGATCGCTGGTCCTGGAACCAGTCGAACGCCTCGGGGAAAAGGGTGAAGACGTCGAGCTTCAATCGAGGATGTCGACTATGACACGCCGATCGATCCTCACCGCGGCGGCCTTGGCGATCGTGCGGATCGCGTTCGCGACCCGGCCGCCTTTGCCGATCACCCGACCGAGATCGCCCTCGGCGACCGTCACCTCGTAGATCAGGTCGCCGTCCTCTTCCAGCTCCTCGACCACGACCGCGCCCGGATCCTCGACCAGAGCCCGGACGAGGAACTCGATCAGCTCGGTCACCGCAGACCCCTAGCTGCCGGAGGCGGCGATGCCCTTGGTGCGCAGCAGGCCGGCGACCGTCTCCGAGGGCTGGGCGCCGTGCTCGAGCCAGTGGCGCGCGCGCTCCTCGTCGAACTCGATCAGCGAGGGGTTCGTCTGCGGGTTGTACTGGCCGATCGTCTCGATCGTGCGACCGTCGCGCGGGGAGCGCTTGTCGGCGACCACAATCCGCCAGATCGGGTTCTTCTTCGAGCCCACTCGTCTAAGTCTTATTCGGACAGCCATTTGGACGGGGCAGGTTAGCGCCTACGGATCTTCGGGCGCGGCGCGGCGCCGGCCATCTGCGCCAGCTGCTGCTGATCGGGCATCTTCCCGGTCGCCATCGAGCGCATCATCTTGCGCATCTGGTCGAACTGCTTGACCAGCTGGTTGACGTTCTGGACCTTGGTCCCGGAGCCGTTGGCGATGCGTTTGCGCCGGGAGCCGTTGATCACCCCCGGGTTGGCACGCTCGGCCGGGGTCATCGAGAGGATGATCGCCTCGACCCGGTCCAGCTCGCCCTCGTCGATGTCGGCGTTCTTCAGCTGCTTCATCGCCCCCATCCCCGGCAGCATCCCCAGCAGGCCGCTGATCGGGCCCATCTTGCGCACCTGGCGCATCTGCTGGAGGAAGTCCTCGAGCGTGAACTGATCCTTTTCGAGTTTCTTCTGCAGGTCGACCGCCTGCTTCTCGTCGACCTGCTGCTCGGCTTTCTCGATCAGGCTGAGGACGTCGCCCATGCCGAGGATCCGCTGGGCCATGCGGTCGGGGTGGAACTTGTCGAAGTTCTCCAGCTTCTCGCCGGTCGAGGCGAAGAGGATCGGCTTGCCGGTGACCGCGTTGACCGAGAGCGCGGCGCCGCCGCGGGCGTCGCCGTCGAGCTTGGTCATGACGACGCCGTCGAACTCCGCCGCCTCGGCGAAGGACTCGGCGACGCCGACGGCGTCCTGGCCGGTCATCGCGTCGACCACGAGAAGGACGTCGTGGGGCTTCGTCTTCTGGCGGATCCGCGCCAGCTCGCCCATCAGCTCCCGGTCGATGTGGAGGCGGCCGGCGGTGTCGACGATGAGCACGTCGCGGCGCTCGGTGCGGGCCTGCTGCAGCGCCCACTCGGCGATGTCGACCGGGTCGCGTTCGGTCCCCTGTCGGTAGACGTGGGCGCCGGCGCGCTCGCCGACGGTCACCAGCTGGTCGACCGCGGCCGGGCGGTAGACGTCGCAGGCGGCGATCGCCACGTCCTTGCCGTCCTTGCCCAGGTGCATCGCGAGCTTGGCGCAGGCGGTGGTCTTGCCCGAGCCCTGCAGGCCCGCCATCAGGATCACGGTCGGGCCGCTCGAGGCCATCGCCAGCTCGCGCCCGCTTCCCCCCATCAGCGTCGCCAGCTCCTCGTTGACGATCTTGACCACGTGCTGGCCGGGGTCGAGGCTCTGCATCACCTCGTCGCCGAGGCAGCGCTCCTTCAGCGTCTTGGTGAAGGCTTTGACGACCTTGAAGTTGACGTCCGCCTCGAGCAGGGCGAGGCGGATCTCGCGCATCGCCGCGTCGACGTCGGACTCGCTCAGCTTGCCCCGCGAGCGAACGTCGGAAAGCGTCGACTGCAACCGATCCGAGAGCTGGTCGAACACGCTGCCCAGCTTAGAGCAGGCCGACGGGCCGAAATGTCGTCCTGGGCTCGACAAATCGGCCCATCGGCCGGGGGTTACTCGGCTAGGAGGGCGGTGGCGTATTCGGCGGGGTCGAAGGGGCGGAGGTCCTCCAAGGTCTCTCCCACCCCGATCAGCTTCACTGGGATCCCCAGATCCGAGGCGATCGCCAGGGCGATGCCGCCCTTGGCGGTGCCGTCGAGCTTGGTCAGGACGACGCCGTCGACCGCGACCGCCTCGGAGAAGACCTTGGCCTGGCGCAGCCCGTTCTGGCCGGTGGTGGCGTCGATCGAGATCAGCGTCTCGTGCGGGGCCTCGGGGATCTGCTTGGCGATCACCCGCCGCACCTTCGCCAGCTCCTCCATCAGGTTGTCCTGGGTGTGGAGGCGGCCGGCGGTGTCGACGATGACGACGTCGGCGCCGCGGGCCTGGGCGGCGGCGATCGCGTCGAAGGCGACCGCGCCGGGGTCGGCGCCTTCCTGGCCGCGGATCAGCTCCGCGCCGGCGCGCTCGGCCCACTCGGCCAGCTGCTCGGCGGCGGCGGCGCGGTAGGTGTCGCCGGCGGCGAGGATCACCCGCAGGCCCATCTCCTTGCTCAGGTGCCAGGCGATCTTGCCGATCGTCGTCGTCTTGCCGGTGCCGTTGACGCCGACCATCATCAGCACCGCCGGGTCGGCGCTGAGGTCGATCGGGGCGCGGCCGGTGGCGGCGACCTCGCCGAGGATCTCGATCAGGCGGTCGCGCACGGCGACGCCGTCGGCGGGGACGGTGCCGGCCTCGACCTCGTGCTCGAGCCGCTCGACCACGGCGGCGGTGGTCGGGGCGCCGGCGTCGGCCAGGATCAGCGCCTCCTCCAGGCGCTCCCAGGTCTCGTCGTCGATGCGGTCGAAGAGGCTGGCCGAGATCTCCTCGGTCAGCGCCTGGCGGCTTTTGGAGAGGCTCTCGCGCAGGCGCTTGAAGACGCCGCGACGCTCGGGCGCGGCCTCAGCCGCCGCCGAGTCGTTCGCGCTCGCGCGCGAACCGAGGTCGATCATCTCCTGCCAGGTCGTTGCCATCGGTGCCGGGAGAGGCTATCTGCGCGGCGGCGAGGAGCTCCTCCACCGAGGCGGCGAGGTGGTCGACGATGCGCTGGGCGTCGGGAACGGTGTCGGGATCGGCGAGCAGCCCGAAGCCGACCTGGCCGTTGTAGCTGAGGATCGCGATCGCCAGCCCGTGTCGCTTGGCGAGGAAGCCGATCGGGTAGACCTCGGTCAGCTCGCGGCCGAGCACGTAGAAGGGCATCTGCGGCCCGGGGAAGTTCGTCACCAGCAGGTTGAAGAGGCGGGTGGAGAAGTTGATCGCCGCGGTCGGCGCCAGCAGCACCGGCGGGGCGAAGTCGCGGAACCAGTCGTTGAGGCCCCAGATCGCCTCCGCCCCGAGCGGCTGCTTGGAGACCTTGAGCGCGTCCATCGCGGCGGAGACCGCGCGCAGGCGCTCGACCGGGTCGGCGATCCCGACCGGCAGCGGGCCCCGCATCGCGGTCAGTTTGTTGCCGAGCTCGCCGTGCTCGTTTTCGGTCCGGATCGAGACCGGGACCAGCGCCTTTAGCTCGAGGCCATCGACGGGGAGCTCGCGCTCGAGCAGCCAGCGCCGCAGGGCACCGGCGGCGACGGCCAGGGTGACGTCGTTGACGGTGCCGCCAAGCGCGTTCTTGACGCCCTTGAACTCGGTCAGGCTGAAATTGGCCCAGCCGAAGCTGCGACCCGGCCCGATCTCGGTGTTGAAGGGGACCTGCGGCGCTGGCCGGACC
>Ga0070691_10000006_pt1 | contig 66177 bp, 64 predicted proteins | sample KBSK1101metaG_FD_64673 | JGI IMG/M metagenome (GOLD analysis project Ga0070691, IMG submission 64673) | Corn, switchgrass and miscanthus rhizosphere microbial communities from Kellogg Biological Station, Michigan, USA - KBS K1-10-1 metaG | ecosystem: Host-associated > Plants > Roots >... | reverse complement strand
TAACGGAGCACGTCGACGCGGTGCTGATCTCCCACCTCCACCACGACCATGCCGACGTGCCCTCGCTGCGGCAGCTGCGCAGGACGGTGCCGGTGCTCGCCGCGCCAGGGGCGGGGGACTTCCTCGATCGCCTCGGCTTCTCCGCCGTCCGCGAGCTGCCCCCCGGCGACTCCGGCGACGTCGGCGGCGTCCGCGTCACCGCCACCGACGCCAACCATCCCGCCGGCGGGCGGCGGTTCGAGCGAGCCTCGCGGGCGGTCGGCTTCGAACTCGCCGGACAGCGGCGCATCTACTTCGCCGGCGACACCGACCTCTTCGACGGCATGGAGGCGATCGGCGGCGGCGAGCTCGACCTCGCCCTGCTGCCGATCTGGGGCTGGGGCACGAACATCGGCGCCGGGCACCTCGACCCCGAGCGGGCGGCGCGGGCGGCGGCGCTGCTCTCGGCGAGGCTGGTGGTCCCGATCCACTGGGGCACGCTCTACCCGCTCGGCTTGGCGCGGCTGCGTCCTGGCCCCCTGCGCTCTCCCCCACGCGAGTTCGCCACCTGGATGCGTGAGCTGGCGCCTCAGTCGGAGCTGCGGGTGCTGGCCCCCGGCGAGGCGACCTCGCTGGCGTAGCCGTCGTGGCCGAGACCGGCGAGCCACTCCCGGAACACGCGGTGGACCCGCTCGGCGCCGATCACGTCCTCCGCCGGCCAGGCGAGCTCGGCCGGGTGCAGCACGAAGGGGTGTGACTGAGTCCCGCCCATGCCGCCGTGCGAGCCGACCAGCTCCTCGAAGGCGGCGACCTCGCCGAACTGCGGCCAGTAGGTGCTGTTGACCATCAGGTCGGCGCAGTGGGGGAAGCCGTCGCTGCGCCGCAGATGGTCGGCCGCGTGCGGGCCGAACGGCTGCAGCGGGTCCTCCCCCTCGACCCGGTCCTCGTCGAGGAAGTGGGTCCCCCCGGCGCCGATCGCGACCGCCCCGGAGCGCTCCGAGCGGACCATGACGAAGCCGATCCCAGGATGGTCGCGGAGGGCCCCGACCAGCAGCGGGTAGAGCGCCTCGAGGCGCTCCAGGGAGACCCGGCCGGGCTCGCGGGGAAAGCTGATCAGGCCGAGGCAACCCGATGCCATCACCGAGAGCTCCGGCACCTCGCCCCCGTGCGCCCGGTCGATCTCCTCGCGGGCCTCGGCGTCCAGCGTCACCACGCCGTCGTCGCGGCGACCGCGGGTCGCCGTGCGGACCGTGCGCGCCGCGACCGTGTCGTCGCGCGCGACCTCGGTCAGGCCGGCGCTGAGGTAGGAGAGCGCGTCCTCATCGCCCCCTTCGGCGGCGATCGTGCTGTCGGGATCGCAGGCCGAGCGGACCAGGTCCTCGAGCGTTTCCCCGTAGCGGTCGCGGAAGGTCTCCCCCTGCGACTGCCCGTGGTCGGAGAGGACGACCAGCCGGTAGGGGCGCGGGGCGTCGGCGCAGGCGAGGGCGATCCGGGCGATCTGGCGGTCGAGGTCGCGCAGCACGGCGAGGGCGTCGTCGCGTTCGATCCCCGAGTGGTGGGCGACCTCGTCGTAGGCGAGGAAGGTCGTGTAGACGAGCGGGCGGCCGGCGAGGACGTCGCCGACGACGCTGGCGACCTGGAGGTCGCGCTGGACCACGGTGGCCCAGGCGCGGACGGCGGCGTAGGAGCGCGGGCGGGCGATCCGCGGGCGGACGTCGTCGCGGAGCTGCCGGCGCACCGCCCGGCGCTCGCGGAAGACGTCGACGAGCGCCAGCACCAGCGTGCGCGCGACCGCGTAGGGACGAGCGAAGTAGGCCGCGTAGTCGACCCCGATCGGGCGGCGGCGGTGCAGCACCGTGCTCATCGTCAGCATCGAGTGCGGGGCGTCGCCGGAGAGGATGTTGGCGCGGCTGGCGCCGCCCGCGTGCAGCAGCCCGCGCCCGTCGGAGTGCCGCCGCTCCAGCTCTTCGGCGTCGCGCGGGTGGTTGGTGACGATCGCCGCGCCGCGGTCCTTCTCCCACCAGCGGAAGGCCGGCATGTCCTCGTTGGAGCCGTGCAGCAGGCCCGCCTGGCAGGCGCCGGTCTGCGAGGACCAGTCGGTCTCCCACCTGCTCAGCCGGTGGGAGCCGCGCCGCAGCCAGGCGGCGAGGTTGGGCGCGTCGCCGGCGGCCAGCGCCCGGTGCAGGACGTCGTGGGCGAGGCCGTCGATCTCCAGGAAGAGGACGCCCGGCACCTCGCTCTCCACGTGCTGCCCGCGCCGCCGCATCTGCCGGCGGACGACGTTGCGGTACCAGGAGTCGTCTTCGTCGATCGCCAGCAGCGAGTAGAAGCCGGCGGTGAGCGCCGTCATCGCGACCGTGACGACGATCCCCTCGAGCACCCCGTCGAGGTGGGCGCCCGGCAGGAGGTTGACGGCGAAGGTGACGAGAACACCGTTGAGGAGCAGGGCCGCACCGCCGAGGGTGAGGACCGTGAGCGGCAGCGCGATCCGCGCCAGGACCGGCCAGATCAGCGCGTTGAGGAGGCCAATCGCCGCCGCCGCGCCAAGCGCGGCGAGGGCACCGTCGAGGACGAAACCGGTCAGGAGCGCGGAGAGCAGCAGCAGGGAGAGGGCGTCCAACAGCAGGACCAGCAGGGCACGCCAGACGATCCGAATGCTCATCGTCGTCCGCCGTCCAGCAGGTGGCCGGCCAGCTCCGCCGCGCTGACCCCGATGAACGCCCCCGCGAGCACGTCGGCGGGATAGTGGACACCGGTATGGACTCGGGAGTACGCGACCAGCGTCGCCAGGGTCCGCAGCGGCGCCGAGAGCACCGGCTGCGCAGCGCCGGCGCCGGTCGCGAAGGCGAAGGCGGAGGCGGCGTGCCCGGAGGGGAAGGAGCTCGAGCGCGGCATCTGGACGTGGCGTCTCGCGAGCTCCTCGGCCTCCCTCCTCGCGGGGCGCCGCCGGGTGGTCAGCGGCTTGGCGACGAGGTTGGCGAAGCCGGAGGCGATGCCGAGCGAGACCAGGCCCTTCCGAGCCGCGAGCCGGCCGCTGCGCCCGCCGAGGATGGCCAACGCCGCCGCGGCGGCGAACCAGAGCTTGCTGTGGTCGGCGGCGCCGGAAAGACCGCGCATGGCGACGTCCAGCGAGGGGGTCTCGCTGGCGGCGATCGCTCCGTAAATGGCGGTGTCGACCGCCTTCGCCTCGTTCAGCCACTCGCTCATCGCGATGACGTTCCCGGGCGTTTCGCCCTCCCCCGCACGGCGATCCGGGCCAGGGCGCGAACGGTCTCCCCGGCGCCCTCGGGCATCGCCGCGGACGGGGAGGCTCCGGGGTGTGCGGCGGCGATCCGAACCCGCAGCGCCGCCGGCAGGATCTTGAAGCGCAGCGGGGCGTCCAGGGTTACGGCCTCGCCGTCGATCCCGGCGGCGATCGGGCCGTCTGCGTCAACCTCGAACGCGGGCGTGGACCACTCTCGCCAGGGGCGCTGGAAGAGGCCCCGACCCCCGACCGGGGGGGAAGCGACGGCGATCCCCAGCAGCCCGTCGTCGATCCTCGGCCGGGTGCCCGAGCCGACCGCGCGCCCGAGGCGGTAGCGGTTGTTGGAGACGAGGATCGCCGCAGCGGAGGAATGCTCAGGCCCCCCGGGCTCGGTCCAGCGCAGGTCCAGCCCTTTGCCCTCGGGCCCGAGCACCTCGGGCAGGGTGTCGAGGATGGTCCGCAGCTTCGCCTCCCGATAGCCCTCGCGCTGGACGGCCTCGGCGTAGAGGCCGATCGAGACGTTGTTGACGAATACGCGCCCGTTGACCTCGGCGAGATCGACCCGTCTTTCGCGACCGCCGACGAAGGCGTCGAGGGCGCCGACGACGTCGTCGCGGTCGACCCCGAGGTCGAGGGCGAAGTGGTTGCGGGTCCCGGCCGGAATGCAGGCATATGGGAGACCCTGCTCGGCGGCGACCATGGCGACGACGGCCTGGGAGCCGTCGCCGCCGGCCATCGCCAACGCGTCGGCTCCATCGGCCACCGCGCCGCGCACGAGCTGCTCGAGGTCGGTGCCGAGCTTCAACTCGATCGGCTCGATGCCACGGGCGCGGGCCTCGTCGGCCAGGTGAAACTTCTCGGCCTTTCCCCCACCCGACTTGGGGTTGTAGAAGAGCACGGGGTGGCGGGGGTCGGGAGCCGGGTCGAGCAGGGCGGGGGCCCTGAAGGCCGATCGCGTCGCAAGGACCATCAGCGCCAGGCCCACCGCGACCAGGAGAGCCTGCGCGATGTGATCTCCGTCGGCGATCGACAGGGTGACCGTCGCCGTCGCCGCCAGGATCGCTATTCCAGATCCCAGAAGCCTCGCTCCCCCGGTGCGGGTCAGGCCGTACCAGGCCGACGCGAACGCGATCGCGAGGCAGGCGAGGACGATTGGCCCCCGGGGAAACTGCGAAAAGACGATGTCGATGCCGAGAATCGCGAGGACTGCCGCGCTCGCGAGCGCCACCAGCGCGGCCAGTCGGTGCGAGGCGCCCTGCTCGGCCGGCATTGAATTGCTCCTCATCCTCGTGCGATGAATCGCCGTTGACAAACGAGACATGACCCCTTGGCGACGCTCAGTCCAGCCTATCCGTGCAACCAGAGCGACAAGGAGGCGCCCCCAGCGCGGACCATCTTGTTACAACGGCTCGGTCCCCTCGCTCAGGATCTTCAGGTACTCGTCGTAGGCGTAGATCTTGTTGCGGGGGCGGCCGGTGAGCTCGCGGAGGATGCCGATTCGCTCGAGTTGGCCGATAGCCGTGGCGACCGTTGGTTCGGAGACCGGCAGCTGCTCGGCGGTTTCGGGGATCCGCAGGACGACTTCCCTGACAGCATGGTCGAAGACGAGTAAGGCCGAACCTGCTGCACGCCCGAGGGCACCGATTCGCTTCCTGTCTCGCTCGATCAGCTCGACGATCCGTTTGGTCGTTTCACTCGCGAGGTCGGCAACTGAGATCACTCCCTCCAGGAAGAACCGGAGCCAGCCCTCCCAGTCGCCGTCGGTCCGAATCGCCTGGAGCCGTTCGTAATAGGTGTCGCGGTGACTCTTCAGGTGGAGGCTCAGGTAGAGAAGGGGCCGCGAGAGGACGCGGGCTTCGCCATCGGCGGTCTCGCTGCAGAGCATGAGCGTCACCAGCAGTCGGCCGAGCCGACCATTGCCATCGAGGAATGGATGGATCGTCTCGAACTGGGCGTGGACCAGCGCGGCTCGAATCAAGACAGGCAGGGCCATGGGCCCGCCGTGCAAGAACTTCTCAAGGTCGGCCATGGCGAGCGCCACCTCGTTTGGGGGAGGAGGGACGTAGCGAGCCGCGGCGGGTTCGAATCCACCGAGCCAGTTCTGAATGCGGCGGAACTCGCCCGGGCCGGTCTCGCCGCCGCGAGTGCCGCGCAAGAGCTCGCCATGAACCTGTTTGAGGAGCCGCAGGCTGAGAGGAAGGCCCTCCTCCATGGCCTTGAGCCCCAGGTTGAGCGCGGCCAGGTAATTGGTGGTCTCGCGCACGTCCTCCTCCGGGACACCCGGCGCGACGTCGTGCTCGAAGAGGAGCAGGTCTGAGAGCGAGGACTGGGTGCCCTCGATCTGCGAGGAGAGCACGGCCTCCTTGCGGATGTAGCTGTAGAGGAACTGGTCGGCATCAGGCAGCAGGAGCGTGATTCCGTCGAGGCGACCCAGAGCCTGATTCGCCCGATCCAGCAGGCGCTGCATCTCCGCATCGATCGCAAGCGGAGGATCTGGCGGCAGGGGCTTCGGCGAGAACGTCGAGTAGGCGCCGTCCCCAGAGGAGACGGGCGTGAAGTGCCCGGCCCTGTCCGCTTGGCTGTTCGTGAAAGCGTCGCTCATGTCCCTGGGGTCCTTGGGATGGAGACGACGTTACCAAAGGTTTGGGCATTTTCCTTGGGATAGAGGGCCTACAACCAAAGCTTCCTTGGGAGGCTGGAGGAGCTGGCTGAGGCGATCCGGCCTACCGAAGGTACGCCCGCTCGAGCCGCGGAACATCATCTGAACAGGGTGATAGCCGGCGAGCGTCCCTGGGCTACGCTCGGCCGGAGTCGTCTGTCCAAAGACACGAGGAGGAGCAATGGCGAGCCCAGGACCCGAGCGCACCGTCGAGCAGGGCGGCTCGGGGCACCCCCGCGTCGTCGTCGCGCTCCTCGTCGTCGCGACGCTGATCGCCTTCCTCGCCGTCTTTTCGATCTGGGTCAACCGGGAGACGGTCCTGGCGGCCGTCAGCCAGTACGGCGGCAAGCCGCTGACCTGCCCGCTCGGCGCCGAGGCGACGGCCGGCCTCTGGGCCTAGCGGGCGCTCGAAGATTCGATCCCAGCGCGACCTCCTACCGGCCGCACTAAGCGGCGCTCGGCGGTCGAGCAGGTTCCTGCTGGAAGTCAGCGGCCTCGATCCAGACCAGCGCCCGCGGATCGTCGAGCTTCGAGGCGCGGACGATGCGGTCGGCCTGGGCGCCGATGACGTCGTCGAAGAGGTTGCGCATCGCCCGACCGTTGCCGAAGGACTTCTCGGGCTGGGCGATACTTCGCTCGCAGCGGTCGCTCAGCGCTGCCTTTGCCTCGACCGTAAGCCGGTACTCGTTGTCTTTGCAGAAGCCTTCGAATATCTGCTGGAGCTCCCCGGCGCTGTAGTGATCGAATCTCAACGTGTCGGTGAAGCGAGACCCGAAGCCGGAATTCGAGTCCAGAAAGCGCCTCATCTCATCCGGGTAGCCCGCGACCGCAACGACCAGCCGCTCGGCGTCGCGCTCCATCCTGATCATCAGCTCGGCGATCGCCTCTGGGCCGAAATCGTTGTCGGCACCCTCGGGGGCCAGGGAGTAGGCCTCGTCGATGAAGAGCACTTTGTCGAGAGCGAAGTCGACCACCTCGTTCGTTCGAATCGCCGTCTGGCCCACGTGCCCGCGGACGAGCTGCGCGCGCGATACGACGACGACGTCCGCGCTGGAAAGAAGGCCGAGCGCGCGGCAGATGCGACCCAGATAAGAGGCAACCGTCGTCTTGCCGGTGCCGGGCGGGCCGACCATGACGAGGTGCAGGCGACGATCGGCGCTGCGATGTCCGTGCTCTCGACGCCGTGCCTGTACGAGCAGGAGGTTCGTGAGGCGCCTGAACTGGGCCTTGACCTCGGCGAGGCCGATCAGGTTGGCGTCGAGATCCCGGAGAAGCTGCTCCGGGCCCTCTCTCTCGTCCGGTCCCTCGATCACCTCCAGCTCCTCGGCCAGGCGAGCGTGCTTCGTCGCGCGTTCTCGCTTGACGCGCCGCCGATCGGCCTCCCGCATGCCCTCGGCAGCCTGTGCTCGCTCTCCGGCAGCCGCCTCTCCGTCCCCGGACTCGATGCGTACGGCGGCGATCGCCTCGTGCACCAGGGCCGCCGATCGATGGCCGGCGGGACCGTGCTTCCGGCACACCGAGAGAGCGTGCTCCAGCGCCTGTCGGGCCTCGTCGAGCCGGCCCAGCCGGACCAGCGCATACGCAAGTCCGACGCGCGCCGGCACCGAGGGCAGCGAGGCCTCGCCGAACCGCTCGGCGGCAAGCTCGAGCGCCTCCGCAAAGAGCTGGACAGCCTGCTCGGTGTCCCCGGCTTCCCGCGCCGCCGTCGCCGCGGCGTAGGTCAGATCGAAGGTCTCGCGAGCCTCGAGGCCGAGTTCGCGGTGCAGTGACAGCGCGGCTCGGTAGCGCTCCGCCGCCTCCTCGGCCTTGCCGTCGAATTCAAGGCGCTGCGCGGCGGCCTTCTCCACAGCGGCGTGCTCAGCCGAGGGAGGCGGGCCCAACCGGTCTGCCGCCTGGCGGGCCAGGCGCTCGAAGCCAAGGGCCTCGTCTGGCCTGCCATTGCCCAGAGAGCGAGCCGCGGCCTCGAGATAGGAAGCGACCCGGGAGTCGAGCTCGCCCCTCCTCGCATCAGCTCTCGGCAGAGTCGGCAACCTCGCCGCCTTCAGAGCCCTGGACCTCGAGCTTGATCTTCTCCAGCTCGGCCTCGACCCCGGCGGTCGACGTCATCTCGGCGATCTGGCGGTCGATCGAGGACTCGCCGCCGGCGATGTCCGTGAACGAGCCCGACTGCTCGAGCTCGTCCAGCGCCTCGGCGCGCGCCCGCATCTGCTCGACCTTGTCCTTGGCCCTCATCATCGCCTGCCCGCCCTCGTTCGCGGCCGAGGCTATGCCTGCCGTCGCCTCACCGGCGGAGACCCTCGCCTTCGCCGCCGAGTACTGGGCCTTGGAGACCTCCTTCTCGGTGCGGAACCGCTCGACCTTCGCCTGGACCTCGCGCTCCTGCTTGATCATCCGCTCCTGCTGAGCTTCGAGGTCCTCCACCTCGCGGTCGACTCCGGCCAGCTCGTCCTGGAGAAACTGCTTGCGCTCGAGGAAGATCCGGGCCTTCCCCTCGTCGTCCAGGTTGACGGCGCTGTGAGCGGCCTGGTCGAGCTTCATCACCTCTCGCTCGAGGTTCTCCTTGCGGGTCTGGACACGCTTCTTCGCCGTGACCAGTCCGGCGAGTCCCTGTCTGAACTCGTTCAGGTCTTCCAGCTGCTTCTCGTAGGAGTAATCGAGTAGGTCGTGTGGGTTCTCGGCGCGATCGACGAGGCGCGAGAAGCGCGCCTTCACCATCACCCAGAGACGGCGGAGCGGGTTCATATCAATCCCTTTTCTGTTGGAACCGGTTTGCCTTCCATGCGGCTGCTCTAACTCAGTGCCTCGTCGTAGGCCTGCTCGATGCCGCTGGCGACGGCGCCCATCTCCTCGCGCAAGCCCCGAACCTGGGCTGCCAGCTGGCGTTGGTTGGCGGAGTCCGCAGTGACCGAGGTCGAGAGCAGATGGGCCCTTACCGTGTCCAGTTCCACGCAAAGACGCTCCATCTGGGCATGGTACTCGGCGAGTTGGGACTCGATCCGCTCGGCAACTCCGAGCTGTTCGCGCAGGGCCTCGGCCAGCTCGCCCTGGGCGAGGTTCGCTTCCGCCTCCTCGAGTCGCCTTCTCACTGCGGCGACCGGCATGTCCTCGAGCCCCTCGTAGAGCAGCTGAGCGCTGCGGGCGCTGCGCTCCGCCTCGGCGACGAAGCTGTCGACCTCGGTCCCCACCTCCTCGTAGGGAAGGTCTGCCGATTCGATCGCCTTGCGAATCCTCCGCTCGCGCTCGCGCACCGCCTCGACCTCAGCCCGAATCTCCGGCGCGAGGTCCGCCGGAAGAATTTCCCGTGCCCCAGCCCGCGGGGCCGGCAGGGATCGCCCCTGCCGGAGAACGCGCTCCGCGACGTCCTCGTCGAAAAGGGTCCGCAGCGCGGCGATCGCGTAGAGGACGGCGGCGAAGCCAAGCGAGAGCAGCAGCGACGCTCCGGCCGCGACGCCGGCCGCGAGAACGGCGACGAAGAGTGCGATCGCGAACGGTGACGTGGCGGCGTTGGCAACCAGCGCCCTAACGTGCTCACGCCGACCGTAGCGGTGCCGGTTCCCAGACATGGGCTAGAAGAAGGACGAGATCGAGCGATAGACGAGCTCGATGTTCTCGGTTTCGCCCTCGTAGTACTGGCCGCCGCTCGCCTCGGCGATCCCCTTCAGGGCGTCCGCCGCCCCGGCGGCCGTCGCCGAGTAGGCGATGGTGAAGACCCGGACCTGAGTCGAGGAGTCGCCCTGCGCGGCGAGCTCGTCGACCAGGCCTTCGAGACTGCGCGAGGAGTCGGTGTCGTCGCCATCGGTCAAGACGACGACCGCGTTGATGCGATCTTCCGCCCCTGCCCGTGCCTCGACCTTCTCGAACGCCCGCCCGGTCGCATCGCGGAAGGCGGTGCCGCCGTCCGGGAAGAGGCCGCGCACCTTCCGCCTCAGCTTCTTCTCGTCCTGGCTGAAGCTCTCGAGCGGCACGAGCTGGTCGACCCGGTCGTCGAAGACCATCAGGCCAACCCGGTCCTGGGGCTGGATCTGGTCGAAGAAGACGTCCAGCCCCTGCTTGGCGCGGACGAGCCGGTCTTCGTCGGCCATCGAGCCGGAGACGTCGACGACGAGCATCACGTTCGCCGGCTTGCGATCTTCGCGCCAGGCGTCGCGGACCTTGGCCAGGACGGGCGGCGAGGGCAGCGACAGGGTCTGCTTGGGCTGCGATGGATCGGCGCCGTTCTCGGTCGTGATCGGCGGCGCCGGCGGCTCATTCAGGTCGGCTGGCCGGAAGCCCGACTCGGCCGCGACGTCCGGCGTGATCTGCGCGGCCAGATACTCCTGGAAGGCCTTTGCTCCAGCCCGCTGGGCCGGCGAGACCCACTGGCCGTTGAGGATGAAGAAGGGGTTGTCGGAGAAGAAGGTCCCTTCCTGCGGATAGATCGCCACCAGCTCGGGTTGGCCGGCGCGATCCTCGTTGAAGGCCAGCAGGGTCGCCTCTTCCATGGCGACCGCCGAGGCGTAGGCGGGCCCGCCTTCGCGCATCTGTTCCGCGATCAGCAGCGTCGTGTCCCCGTAGTGGACGATCGAGCGCTCGATGTCGCGGACTCGGGCCCGGGTGGCGCCGTCGATGTCCGAGGTCAATAGGCCCTCCTGCTTGCCGGTCGCCGCGTAGTACTCGGCGACGACGGCGGAGAGGCCGGACGTCGAGAAGTCGGGGTTGGTGTGGACGAGCTTGAAGCTGCCGAACTCGGGGTGGCCGTAAGCCGCCCACCCCTGCCGGGAGCGGGCGAGGGCGAGGATGTCGCCAAAGCCGATCGATTTCCTCGGCCAGCCGAGCGCCCGCGCCATCGGCTTCCACATCGCGATCACCAGGGGCGTTCGCACGATCGAGGGCGGATCGTCCGCCGTCAGCTGCCTGTCGGCTTCGTAGTTCAGGAGCCTGCCCCAGAGGCTCGACGATGGGGACCAGGCGACGGGCCTGAGCCGGCCGGCGTCGATCTTCTGCTCCGCTTCACCGCTGGCGATGACTTCGCCGCGCACGAAGATCGGCGCGCCGTCCACTTCGGTTTCGCCGTCGTTGAAGTCTTCGATCAGCGGGACGAGCAGGTCCTCCTTCTCCGGCGAGTAGGCGAGGCTGACCCGGATCGCGCCCTCCGGCGCTTCCGCGGTGGCGCTTCCGCCCCCCTTGCCGTCGCCGCCGCCACCGCCGATCACGACCAGCGCGATGACGGCGATCGCCGCGATCAGGACTATGACAATCCGATCCCGCTTCATTGCGCTTCGAGCATAGTCCCCGATGGCTGACCCGACGGGCCAGGTGTGAACTCGAACACCAAGGGTGTCTAGGCGCAGCGCGCCGCCGGCCGGAAGCTCTACTTACCGAATGGAACTCCCGTTCGGATATCGAAAGCGCCCAGGCCGAGTGTGCCTGGCAAAGAGGAGGTCCGCCGATGCAAGCCCTGAACGACTCGCCCTACCGTCGCTTCGACCCTCCGGTGCCCGGGACATTCGCCGCGGCGATCGCGATGGCCGCGATCCTCGTGCTCGCGCTCTGCCCAGGCGCAGCTGGGGCGAAAGCTCATGCGGGGGGAACCCTGAGCGGCTCGACCTCGCAGGGGAACCCGGGCTGGATCAAGGTCTCCAGGTCGGGACTGAGGATCGAAGGGGCCTCGATCACGATCGCTGTCCAGTGCCCGACTGGCTCGTTCCTTCTGCCTCAGAAAGTCCCGTCGCTCTCGCTCACCCGAGGTGGCAGGTTCGGTGCGACCTTGGAAGGCACTTCCGTGGAGGAAGGGGTGACGCTCCACATATTCGAGACGTTCTCCGGCAAGTTCAACGCCGACCGCACCAGCGTCTGGGCGAAGTCGCGGATTCACCTCGACTTTCAGAACCCCGACGGCACGGCCGAAACGTGCGACTCGGACACCGTGACCCTGCACGCCACCAGATAGCGAACACGGCGTCGCGGAAAACGCTTTGTTCCCTGGCGCAGGTGTGATGCGAATACAGGAGGACGACGATGGACCCGGTTGCGAACTCACCATTCAAGTACCGACCGGCGCCGCGACTTGCTCGCAACGCCGCTGCCGCGCTCGTACTGACTGCCCTGGCAATCGCCGCGCTTCCCACCGCCGCGGCGGCCAAGCCCGTCGGGCCCAGGGGGGAACACCGGCAGGTCGCGTCGACCAAGAGCAAGGTGCTCGGCAAATTTCTCGGCGCGATCGAGCGGCCCTGTCGGCGATCCCGGGTCACTACTTCGTGAAAGTGGAGGCGAAGATCAGGAAGACGAGGGGCGGGCGGCTCAGGTGCCTGGCCGCCCGCAGTCCCTCGTTCCTCGTCGAAGTGCCCGGCGACTCGAGTGGCTGACTCGTTGGGGAGAGGGGCGGCCCCCGGCGGCGCTTGTTCGCTCGCACCGTTTGCATTACAACCTGGCTGTGACCGAGCTCGCGCCAGGATCGGTGTTCGCCGCCTACGAGATCGAGGAGCTGGCCGGCCGCGGCGGGATGGGCGTCGTCTACCGGGCACTCGACGTCGACCTCGAGAGGACCGTGGCGCTGAAGTTGATCTCGGCCGAGCTCACCGACGACCCGGCGTTCCGCAAGCGGTTCCAGGCCGAGTGCCGGATCGCGGCGTCGCTCGACCACCCCAACGTCGTCACCCTCTTTCACGCCGGGGAGCAGGACGGCGTGCTTTACCTGGCGATGCGCTACGTCGAAGGGGACGACCTGCTCGAGGAGATCGCCAAGCGCGGCCGGCTTCCGCCGGAGCGGGCGGTGCACATCACGGCGCAGGTCGCCTCAGCCCTCGACGCGGCCCACGACAAGGGGCTCGTCCATCGCGACGTCAAGCCCGCGAACATCCTGCTGGCGCCCGGCGACCACGCCTACCTGACCGATTTCGGTTTGACCAAGCGCCTGCTCGCGGATTCCGAGGGAACGATCACGGAAAACCTGCTGGGGACCCTCGACTACGTGGCGCCGGAGCAGATCCGGGGCCAGCGGGTCGGGCCCCGGACCGATATCTATGCGCTCGGCTGCGTTCTCTTCCACGCACTTGCCGGCCAGGCACCGTTTGCGTCGCTGGAACGCGAGGCGAAGCTCTGGGCCCACGTCTCCGAGCCGCCGCGGGCGCTGGGCCCCGGCGTCCCGGCGGGGCTCGACGGCGTGATCTCGCGCGCGATGGCAAAGGAGCCCGCCGAACGCTTCGATTCCGCCAGCGCGCTCGCGGATGCGGGCCAGGGAGGCGCTCGCCCGATGGAAGAGCGAAGCCGCGCCGGCGCCGGCCTCGCCCGAAGCGACTGCCCCCGTCCCCGCCCCGAGTCGCCGCCTGCCGGTCTTCGACTCCCTGTGCGCCCGACTCGACACCTATCTGGACAAGCCCAGGCGCCGGTACCTGCTGGCGCTGCTCGTCCAGGGCCTGCTCTCACCCTTCAGCCTCACCTTGCTGGGCGGAACTCTGCTGGCGGGGTTGATCTTCGGCGTGCTCCCGATCGCGGTTCCGGTGGGGCTGCTCATATACCTGGCGGCGGCCGCGGTCGTCGTCCTCGACGACGACGTTCGGCGGCTGGTCCTCGAGCGCGAGCGCGCGAGGAGGCCCGGCCTGCGAGCGGGCGGCGATCGCGACCGGCTCCTGCAACCGGCCGGGCCGCCTCCACGAATCGCGGCGCTGCTGGAGCGCGCGGCCGAGAAGCAGTCGCGGATCGACCACGCGATCGAGCGCGCGGAGCTGCCATACGACGAAGTCTCCGAGGAAGTCGAGCGCTTGATCGAGACGATGCGGCAGATAGCCGCCCGCGCTGAGCTGCTCGAGGAGGGGCTGCGAGACGCCCCGGCGGCGAAGATCGCCGACCGGCTGAAGCAACTCGAGACCGGGAAGGACCCCGGCAAGGAGGCCCTGATCGAGGCCCTGCAGGCGCAGCTCGCCGTACAGAGACGGCTCGAAGCGCAGCTCGAGCGCTTCTACGTTCAGATGGAGCAGATCCTCGTCGAGTTCGACACGATCCGAGGTCAGCTGGTCAGCCTCTCGGCGTCGACGGAGGCGAGCAATCAGCGGCGCCTTGCGGCGCGAGTACAAAGCTTGCGCGAGGACGCCGGCTCGGTGGCGGCGGGCATGGAGGCGGCCTACGCCGATCGCTCCGCGCCGATCGACCTGGAGCAGAGATGACGGCCGCGGACGAAGGAGGAGCCGCGACGCCGTCCGAGCTCAAGGAGCGGCTGGAGGCCGAACGCGGCAGCGACGCATTGCTCGTCTATCGAGATGCCGAGGGCAGGCAGGTGATCGCACCGCTCGTCGGCAGCCAGCTGACGATCGGGCGGCGCGGGGATGACGACATCGCGCTGGGCTGGGACAAGCAGGTTTCGCGCCTGCACGCCCAGCTCGAGCGCACCAAGGGCGATTGGTGCCTCGTCGACGACGGGCTTTCGCGCAACGGGTCCTTCGTCAACGGCGAGCGGATGGTCGGCAAGCGCCTGCTCGCCGACGGCGACCGGCTTTGCTTCGGCACCACCGCGATGATCTACCGCGCGCCGGCGGCGGAGCGGGTCGAATCGACCGTCGGCGTCAACGTGGCGGCGCCTTCGGTGCCGCTCACCGAGACCCGGCGCAAGATCCTCCTGGCCCTGGCCCGGCCGGTGGCGCAATCGGCCTTCGCGACCCCCGCCACGAACCAGGAGATCGCCGACGAGGTCTGCCTCAGCGTCGATGCGGTCAAGGCTCACCTTCGCGGGCTCTTCGAGCAGTTCGGCCTCTCCGAGCTGCCCCAGAACCAGAAGCGGAGCACCCTTGCGTCCACCGCCCTGCTGAACGGCGTTCTGGCGCCGCACGAGTTCTAGCGGCTGCGGGCGAAGCCGGAGCAGTGCGCCTAGCATCCATGCGATGACGTATGGGAAGAGAGAGCGCGGCCGGGTCCCGAACTCCGAGCACGACGGTCGGCCCTGGCGGATTCGCGAGATCGTGCCGGACTTCACCCTGGAGGACGTCTGGGCCCTGCCCGTCGAAGGCGGCGACGACGACTTCCCGGCGCTGCTGGAGATGGTCGGCTCCCTCGACCCCGCCGACGCCGACTCTCGCGCCACCCGCTTTCTCTGGGAGCTGCGCGATCGGCTCGGCGCCTGGTTCGGGCTGGGCAGGATCGTGGTACCGGGCGGCGGCGGCTCGAAGGCCTCGAAGGGCAAGCTGCCGATCCCCGGCACCGACGAAATCTCGCTGGCCCAGCGGCTCCCAAGCGACCTGCGGGGCACGGGAGCGGACCTCGACTTCGGCTCCCTGCCCTTCACCCCCCTCTACAGCACCGAGGTCGAGGCGGCGGCCGAGCTCTCGAACCAGACCGTGCACGGCGTTGCCCACTTCGCCTGGGCCGACCAGGGCGGGGGCCGCTACCAGGGACAGATGGCGGTCTACGTCAAGCCGCGCGGCCTCTTCGGCCAGGGCTACATGGCGCTGATCAAACCGTTCCGCCACCTGATCGTCTACCCGGCGCTGATGCGGCAGTTCGAACGAGGTTGGGATAGGCGCGCGCGCCGCTGACCGCGCCCGCGGCGTCGATCAACCCGAAGCGGCGGCTGAGTAGAGGCTCTGCGCCTCCGACTCAAGATGCGGGCCGAAGAGGACGTTCTGCAGGCTTCTGTATCCGTAGCTGACCACCGAGGCCACGGCCCCCGTCGAGGTGACCCAGGGCCCGCCGCTCGAGCCGCCGGTCATGTCGCAGGAGGCTCCCATCGTGTCGGGCGTCGGCGAGGCGTCGTCCATCAGCCAGCTCGTTTCGCAGACGCGCATCCGCTGGCCGCTGAACTTCTTGGCCGCGGGGTAGCCGTAGATCTTGTAAGGCTGGCTCCGCGTGGCGCCGAAGACGAGAGGGGCCTCGTCGACGGCTTCGGACAGGGTCTTGCCCAAGTCGTTTTTGCCGACGATGGCCGCGCCGACGTCGACTCCCCACTCGCCGCTCAGCTGCCAACCCGACGTGGTGAGCAGGGTGGTGGCGGCGAATTTCCCGTAGGGGGCGGTGCCGTCGCGGTAGGCCGGCACGAAGAGGAAGTTTTTGTAGAAGGCCCCGGGACCTTCGTTCACGCAGTGCCCGGCGGTCCAGACCACGCTTTCGTTGGTGCTTATGACCGCGGCTCCCGAGCAGACGTAGTTGACGCCGCTGTTGCTGGTGAAGAACACCTTCCCGTAGGCGCTCGGATACGGCTGCGGGATCTCGGTGCTGACGCCGGGGGACGCACCGCCGCCGCCTTTCTGCGGCTTCGCGGCGGGAACCCGGGGCGCGTCGCTGCCGGCGGGAAGCGCCTGCGTCATCCGCTCCGAGGTCCAGTAGCCGATCACCTGCTGGCTGGGCTTCTGGTTGACATTCGCCACCGGGAAAGCGGCGGCGGACCCGGCGCCGAACATGGCGGCGACAAGGGCGATGGCGACCAGCGAAAGCAGGCTTCGGTGCACTTGAGATCCTCTCCGTGAGACTCGTCGGCTGAGCGCCGGCAGCATACCCGGTCGCCCGCGAGCCGACCGATTCTGGCCATGCCTCGCCCACCGGGGTTGACACCCGAACCGGGGCTGGAGATAGTTGGTGTTTCAGCGAGGAGGGGTGGTTCGCTGTACGCATATCGGGGAGCCCCTTAGGCGCGATTGGCGCGCTGAGGAGGTTCCGATGCGTAGGAAGATGCTGGCGGTGGCACTCACCGCGGGTGCTTTGACGATCCCGGTGTCGGCTGCCTTTGCCGACCCCGACTTCGGTCCCGGTAACAGCAGCAAGGGGCCGAACGACCCAGGTGCCAAGTGCCATGCCCCCGGCCACGGCACCGGCCCCGGATCCAACGATCCCGTTCCGGGCTGCAAGGGCTAGAGAGAGGGTGGAGGCCCGCCCCAACGTGGGCGGGCCTCCATCTCCGAAGTCGCGGACACAGAGGCGGACTCAGGGTGCGGTGGGGCTTCCAAGGAGCTTCGCCCGCAGCAACAGCAGCGCGATCAGCGTCTTCGCGTCCTCGATCTCGGCCAGAGCGGCGTCGAGCCCGGCCAGCGGCAGGCGGACGATCTCGATCTGCTCGGTCTCGTCGGTCTCGCCCGCGGCCGGGGAGAGGCCGGTGGCCTCGAAGATCGTCAGCTTCTCGCTGAGGAAGCCGGGGCTGGCGTAGATCGAGTGCAGCTCGCGCCAGTGCGCGGCGGCGAGGCCGACCTCCTCGGCCAGCTCGCGGCGGGCGCAGTCCAGCTCGCCCTCGCCGTCCTCGTCGAGGGTCCCGGCCGGGATCTCCAGCAGACCGTCCTCGCCGACCGCCTCGCGCGGCTGGCGCACCAGGTGCACGTGCTCGCCGTCGTGGGCGAGGATCCCGACCGAGCCGGGGTGCTCGATGACCTGGCGCTCGACCTCGGTGCCGTCAGCCCGGCGGAAGCGCTTGCGGGTGACGTCGACGAAGAAGCCGTCGTAGGTGGTTTCGGAATGGATCTCTTCCATCGGAGGAGAATAAGTCCACGTCATGAGCGACTTCCTGATCAAACGCGGCGAGCTGCGCGAGTGCCGTGTCGCCGCCGCGGCGGCTCCAGAGCCGGGCCCGGGGCAGGCGCTGCTGCGGGTCGAGACCTTCGGCATGACCGCCAACAACGTCACCTACGCGGTGATGGGCGAGGCGATGTCCTACTGGGACTTCTTCTCCAGCGCCGAGCAGGCCGAGCAGGGCTGGGGAGTGCTGCCGGCCTGGGGATTCGCGACGGTCGCGAGCAGCAGGGCGGACGGGGTCGAGCCGGGGACGCGGGTCTACGGGTATCTGCCGGCGTCCGACCACCTGCTCCTCACCCCGGTCGACGCCGGGCCCCCCGGCTTCGTCGACGGGGAGCCGCACCGGGCGGCGCTGCCGTCGGCCTACAACCGCTACCTGGCCAGCGGCCACGACCCCTTCTACACGCCCGGCAGCGAGGACATGCAGATGCTGCTGCGGTCGCTCTTCTTCACCTCGTTCCTGATCGACGACCAGCTCGACGAGGAGGGGCTGACCGGGCGCGGGCCGATCCTGATCTCGAGCGCCTCCAGCAAGACGGCGATCGCCGCCGCCTTCCTGCTGGCCCGCCGCCAGGGGGTGGAGCTGATCGGCCTCACCTCACCGCGCGGCGCCGAGCTCGTCGCCGGCCTCGGAATCTACGACCGGACCGTCGCCTACGAGGAGATCGGCTCGCTCGAGCGCGGCGCCGCCACCTACGTCGACTTCTCCGGCGACGCGGAGGTGCGGCGCGCCGTCCACGAGCACTACGGCGAGGAGCTCGTCCACGATATGGCGGTCGGGGTGACGCACTGGGAGGAGTTCGGTGGCGGTGGCGAGCTGCCCGGGCCGGCCCCGACCCTCTTCTTCGCCCCCACCCGGATCGCCAAGCGGGCCGAGGACTGGGGCCGCGCCGGCCTCGAGCAGCGCGTCTGCGAGGCCTGGCACCCGTTTTGCGAGTGGACCGCGGGCTGGCTGGGGGTGACCCGCGGCCAGGGCTTCGACGGTCTTCGCGGCGCCTACCTCGACGTGCTCGAGGGTCGCACCGACCCCCGCACCGCGCACGTCGTCTCGCTCACTTGACGCACTCGAGTCAGTTCCCCGTCGCGGAGAAGGGCCGGCCGCCAGGTCGCGACGAACTGCATCAAGTTTCCGGTCTGCTGGGCGGGAAACTTGATGCAGTTCGAGGTCTACTTCGGCTGGGACCTCGAGCCCGCGGCGGCCCGAGCTTGCCGCCGCCGCATCCGCGATGAGAGCATGGGTCGGGCATGAGCTTCCTCTCGCCAGCGCCGCCGCCATTCGACCTCGAGGAGTGGAAGCGCAAGCCGCACCTGGCCCGGCTCAAGCCGCTGGTCCAGGACTGGGGCGAGAACGGCTTCGGCTCGCCCTCCTTCGTCTACCTGCTCTACGCCTTCAAGCTGGCGATCTACGCCGGCGGGGCGCTGCTGGCGATCTCGACCACGCCGGGCCTCGGCGGGGTCGGCGACTTCGGCCACTGGTGGACCGAACCGATCGTCTTCCAGAAGTTCGCGCTGTGGACGCTGCTGTGGGAGATCCTCGGCCTCGGCGCCGGCTCGATGCCGCTCAGCTTCCGCTTCCTGCCGCCGATCGGCGGGCCGCTCTACTGGCTGCGGCCGGGCACGGTGCGGCTGCCGCCCTGGCCCGACCGGGTGCCGCTGACCGCCGGCAGCCGGCGCACCCCGGTCGACGTCGCCCTCTACGCCGCCGTCCTCGTCGTCGGCGTCTACCTGCTCTTCGCCGCCGCTGTCGACGCTGACGGCACGAGCGCGGGTCGCATGGCCCCGGCCGGCATCGCCGCCCTGCTCGGGCTCCTCGCTCTGCTCGGCCTGCGCGACAAGGTCTCCTTCCTCGGTGCCCGCCCGGAGATCTACGCGACGATGCTGGCGGTCGGCCTCTTCCCGCTCGACCAGTGGATCGTCGCCTGGCAGTTCGTCTTCGTCTTCGTCTGGTGGGGCGCCGCCTCCTCGAAGCTGAACCGCCACTTCCCCTTCGTCGTCTCGGTGATGATCAGCAACGCGCCGCTGGTCGGCTCGAAGGCGCTGAAGCGCAAGCTCTGGCGCGACTTCCCCGAGGACATGCGGCCCTCGCGCCTGGCCGCCGGGATCGCCCACTTCGGCACCGTGCAGGAGTTCGGCTGGCCGCTGCTGCTGTTGACCGTCGACAACGACGTCGTCCGCACGATCGCGATCGCCGGCATGATCCTCTTCCACCTCAACATCACCTCGATGTTCCCCCTGGCGGTGCCGCTGGAGTGGAACGTCTTCATGATCTTCGGCACGCTCTTCCTCTTCGGCCACTACGGCGAAGTGCCGCTCTCCTCGCTCGACGACCCGCTGCTGATCGCCGCCATCGCGATCGTCTGCCTCGGCCTGCCGGTGCTCGGCAACCTCCGCCCCGACAAGGTCTCCTTCCTGCCCTCGATGCGCTACTACGCCGGCAACTGGGCGACCACGCAGTGGCTGTTCCGCAAGGGCAGCGGCGCCGAAGACAGGCTCGACGAGCGGATGACCAAGCCCGCCCAGGTCGTCGGCAGGCAGGTGGGCGAGATCTACGACCCGGAGACCGCCGACTTCCTGCTCAACAAGGGCCTCGCCTTCCGCTCGATGCACTCCCACGGCCGCGCCCTCAACGCCCTGCTCCCGCACGCGGTCGACGACGTCGAGGCCTATGACGCCCGCGAGGGCGAGCTGATCTCCAACGTCGTCAACGGCTGGAACTTCGGCGACGGCCACTTCCACGGCCGCCAGCTGCTGGAGGCGGTGCAGGAGCGCTGCGGGTTCGCGCCGGGCGAGGTGCGGGTGATCGAGCTCGAGTCCGAGGCGGTCGGCAGCGGCCGCCAGCGCTACCGCATCCACGACGCCGCGACCGGGCTGGTCGAGGAGGGGTCGGTGGCGGTCGCCGACATGGTCGAGCGCCAGCCCTGGCTGGGGGAGTCGTGGGAGTTCCCGGTCGAGGTCGAGCGCCGGGTCGAGGCGGCGGCGGCGGCCGCGGCAACCGCATGAGCACGGCGACGGTCGTCGGCTCCGGCCCCAACGGGCTGTCCTGCGCGGTGGCGCTGGCCCAGGCCGGGGTCGAGGTGACGGTGCTGGAGGCGGCGGCGACGATCGGCGGCGGCACCCGCAGCGCCGAGCTGACCGTCCCCGGCCTCACCCACGACGTCTGCTCCGCCTTCCACCCGACCGCCGTCAACTCGCCCTTCCTGCGCACGCTCGGCCTCGAGGAGCACGGGCTCGAGTGGCGCTGGCCGGAGATCGACCTCGCCCACCCCTTCGACGACGGCGGCGCCGCGACGATGGTCCGCTCGCTGGAGGAGACGGCGGCCGGGCTCGGCGCCGACGGCCCGACCTGGCGGCGACTGTTCGGCGCCACCGTCGCCCACTTCGACGACGTCAACGCCGAGGCGATGCGGCCGATCGCCCACCTGCCGCGACACCCGCTGCGGCTCACCCGCTTCGGCCTGCCGGCGCTGGCGCCGGCGACGCTGCTCACCCGCGGCTGGAAGACGGAGGCGGCGCGGGCGCTGTTCGGCGGCGTCGCCGCCCACACCTTCAGCCCCCTGACCAGGCCGCTGAGCGCCTCCGGCGGGCTGCTGCTGATCGCCGCCGGGCACGCCGGTGGCTGGCCGGTCGCGGCCGGCGGCTCGCAGGCGATCGCCGACGCCCTGGCCTCCCTGCTGCGCCAGCACGGGGGGCGGATCGAGACGGGAGTGCGGGTGCGATCCCTGGCCGAGCTCGGCGGCCCCGACGTCGTCGCCTTCGACCTCGCCCCCCGCGCCGTCGCCGAGATCGCGGCGGACCGGATCCCCGCCCGGGTCGCCCGCGCCTTCCGCCGCTACAAGCACGGCCCCGGCGCCTTCAAGGTCGATCTCGCGGTCGAGGGAGGGGTGCCGTGGGCGGCCGAGGCCTGCCGCCGCGCCGGCACCGTCCACGCGGTCGGCTCCTTCGCCGAGCTGGTCGCGGCCGAGCGCGAAACCAACCGCGGCCGCATGCCGGAGCGGCCGCTGGTGCTCGTCGGCCAGCAGTACCTGGCCGACCCCCAGCGCTCCAACGGCGACGTGCACCCGGTCTGGGCCTACGCCCACGTGCCGAGCGGCTACGACGGCGACGGCGAGCGCGCCGTGATCGACCAGATCGAACGCTTCGCCCCCGGCCTGCGCGAGCGCATCGTCGCCAGCGCCTCCCGCTCCCCGGCCGAGATCGAAGCCGAGAACCCCAACTACGTCGGCGGAGACATCGCCACCGGCGCCAACGACCCGCTGCAGATGATCGCCCGCCCGCGCGTCGCCCTCGACCCCTACTCGGCCGGCGCCCCCGGCCTCTACATCTGCTCGGCCGCCACGCCTCCCGGCGGTGGCGTCCACGGCATGAGCGGCTTCAACGCCGCGCGGTCGGCGCTGCGGTACCTCAAACTGACAGTGTAATTTCCCCCCTCATGTCGGGGAGGGGTGAGACAGGTGTCGAGTCCAGTGCTCCTAACGGTTCGCTCTCGGGAGTCGAGAGTGGTGGAATGCCGCCGGTAAGCGAATGGGGTTGGGCGGGGGAGATGGCCGCCACCAACCTACGGACACTCGCGCCTGTCGGTCTGGAGCTGTGGCGGCGAGGGGGTGACTGGGTGGACCGGCGGGTGGAGACGATCGAACTGCTCGACGTCAGAACCATTCGGATCCGCCTCAGCATCGATTTCCGCATCCCGCAGGAACTCCCCGGCAGCATCCACAGAGGAGGCCGGCAAACCTTTTTCCTGCCGCTGACCGTCCTACCGCGCCGGACCAGCCTCGCCTACTTCGACGTCAAGGACGAGAACGGTGCCAGCCTGCCGCTGCTGACCCGTCAGGAGAACGCTCGCCTGACCGGCGGCATCCTCGTCGCCGCCGCCAAGCGAGCGCTGGCCAACGGCGCCCCGACCGGCTCGAACCTGAAGCTCGACCCAGGATTGAACACTTACCTTGCGACGATCCCGACCCTCACCAGAGTCGAAGGACAGGCTTTGCTCAAGGCGGTGCTCGACCCGGATGACCCGATCGCCTATCCGGTGAAGGAAGTGGGGCACATCGTTCTCGGCGACGAAGATTTCCGCGACCTGCTCGGCCTCTGCGCCTCATACTCCTTTATCCACGTGCCATTGGTCGCCGCGGCGGGTGAACGGCGGATCGTCAAGATCGGCCTGATGTCACCGTGGGACTCCACCACGACCAGAAGGCACAGCGAGCGATGGTCGGTCAGGCGGCGCCTGGAGCGGATCTCAACCTGGCTTGGTTGGCGTGCCGAGACGCGATGGGTGGTAATCCCCCGAGCCGGCAACGCCCAGTCCTTTCACGTCCAGATCAGCGCCCCGGAGAGAGTGGAGTTCACGGAGGCCGGGATGCACACCGATCGCCCTGCCGATCTAGTCAAACCCGAGGCATCCCGGGCTCCGGCATTGCCGGATCTCGCTGACGAGGATCCCAACGACAGCGTCGGCTACCAGCAGTTCGTCGGCGGGGTAAGGCAACGCAAGCACCTCTACGTAAGCCCCGCTGTCACCCATCGGGCAGGTCACGTCTGGGTGCGGCTGCGGGTGGTTCGCCACGGCTTCCTGCGCGCCGCGCTCGCAATCGCCTGGCTGGTGACGCTGCTGTTGATCCTCTTCGCCAGCCATGCCAACGACGTGGTCGGCGATTCGCAGACCTCCGCCGCGCTGCTTTTGATCGTCCCGGCCCTGATCGCGGGCTTCCTGATCGCGCCGGGAGAGCACGACATGACCCGTCACCTGCTGCGCGGGCCACGCCTGATCACGGCCAGCGTCGGATTAATGGCACTGATGGCGACGGCGGCGATGCTGATCCTGCCCGACTCGTCGAGGAATGAGCACACAGCAACCGCGGCGCTGATCTGGACCTGGAGGGGCGAGGCGGCAATCGCCGCTTTCCTCGGCATTCTCCTTACGGTTAGCTATCTGCTTCCGAAAGGAGGCCGGCGGGCCACCAGTTCGCCACCGGCGGGGGGTCAGCAGGGGCTGATCCCCCCACATCCTCAAGCTCCCGACGGGGCCGAGGGGAACGTCTAGTTGCCGATCGCGGCGGGCTCGATGCCCTCCGCGGCGTCGACGACTGCTTTGACGTCGCTGTTCCGCAACAGCTCGTTGACCGGCGGCACGGCGATCGGCGACTCAGTCTCCTCGTCGGCTTCGATGCCGAAGGCGACGTCGGGCTCGGGCAACGTCTTGTCGCCGGCTAGAAGCATTTCGAGGTATTCAGGAGACATGAGCTCTGTGCTTTCGATTCCTAAGGACGGTCCACCATCGTCTTGGCGAACCCTCGTGTCCTATTGGATGATGACGAAACATTACCACCAGCGAGGCATGAGGCAAGCATCTCGCAAGGAGCCTGTCAGCCAGGAAAGACGGAAATTCACAGGTTTGACGCCCCTCTGGCGGATACCCTGGCCCTGCCCGTGTCCCGCCGCCTCCCCACTCTCGCTCTGCCTGCGCTGCTGCTCGTCCTCGCGATCGTCGCCTTCAGCGCCCAGAGCCGCGCCGCCGACCCGGCCGTGACCCCCGTCGCCTCGCCCGCCTGCGGGTCCGTTCAGTACGGCGGCGCGGGCGCCGCGCAGGCGCTGATCGTCTCCGACCTGCCGCTCCAGGGCGACTCGCGGCAGCGCTCGCTGCAGATGAACGACGCGATCAGGCTGGTCCTCGAAGGGGCCGGCTGGAGCGCCGGCGGTCGCGGCATCGCCTTCCAGGCCTGCGACGACTCCGAGGCCGACACCGGTCTCTGGAGCAAGGCGCAGTGCCAGTCCAACGCCCGCGCCTACGCCGCCGACCCCAGCGTGCTCGGGGTGATCGGCACCTACAACTCCGGCTGCGCCGAGGCGATCGTGCCGATCCTCGGCGAAGCCCCCGGCGGCGGCCTGGCGATGGTCTCCCCCGGCAACACCCTGATCTGCCTCACCCAGACCAGCCCCAGCTGCGCCAAGGGCGAGCCGCAGAGCCTCTACCCGCAACGCCGCAACTACGCCCGGGTCGTCCCCAACGACGCCTACCAGGGCGCCGGCCTGGCCAGCTTCGCCAAGGGCAAGAAGCTGGAGCGCGCCTTCGTCCTCTACGCCGGCGGCGACCCGACCAGCCTCGGCCAGGCCAAGACCTTCCGCGGCGCCGCCAAGAAGCTGGGGATCGAGATCGCCGGCTTCCGCGCCTGGAACCCCGAGGCCAAGAGCTACACCGGGCTGATGCGCACGGTCGGCAGGTCGATGCCGGACATGGTTCTGCTCGCCGGCCTGACCGAGCAGAACGGCGGCCAGCTGATCGAGGACAAGGTCACGGTCCTCGGGCCCAACGACGGCGCGGTCAAGCTGCTCGCTCCCGACGGCTTCGCCCAGCAGTCGACGATCGACCTCGCCGGCGCCGCTTCGAAGGGGATGTTCGCCAGCGTCCCCGGGCGGGTGCCGCAGAACCTCACCGGCCCGGGCAAGCAGCTCGTCGCCCAGCTGCAGAAGGAGATCGGCGGGCCGGTCGAACTGTACGCGCCGTACGCGGGCCAGGCCGCGAGCCTGATGCTCGAAGCGATCGCCCGCGGCGGCAGCCGCTCCGGCGTGATCGACGCGGTCCGCACCGCCAAGGTCCGCAACGGCATCGCCGGCAGCTTCGACATCCTCCCCAGCGGCGACCCCAGCGTCGGCCCGATCACCGTCTCGGTCGCGAAGGGGAGCTTCGTGCCGGTGCGCGAGGTGAAGCCGGGCCCCGGCCTGGTCCAGGCCGCCCGCCACGGCTGACGCCGGCTAGACGACCAGCAGGCCGATCAGCAGCAGCGCGACGCCGGCACTGGCCGCCGCGCCGGCCGCGCCGAGCAGCCAGCGGCGGCGGGCGACGATCGAGACCGAGGCGAGGACGATCCCGACCTGAAGGCCGACCTCGGCCAGCTCGTAGTCGATGTGCTGGGTGTTGGCGTGGTCGGTGTCGTGGCTGTAGTCGTGGATTTCCTCCGAGAGCCGGGCGTCGGCCGGCTCCAGGTTCTCGACGACGTGGGCCTCGTGACGCTCCGCCGCGGCGGCCGCGCGGTGCTCCCGGGGCCCGCCTTCGCCGAAGACCCGCAGCATCGTCGCGTTGCCCGCGGCGACGTCGATCCGGATCCGGTTGGTCTCCAGCCGGGCCGAGGCGCCGGCGCGGTGCGTCTCGCCGGTGATCACGTGTTTGACCGCCTCGTTGGAGAGGAAGGTGGCGATCGCGAGAAAGGCGGCCATGATCGCCACGACCAGGGCCGCGTTGCGACCGTAGTGCGGCCCGACCGGGCCCTCGCCGCTCGCCAGCTGGTGCCCCTGCTCGAAGCGCTCGTAGGAGCGGTGTGCCTCCACACTGCGAACCTACAGTCCGCTGTCGATTTCACGCTGGCCCGTTCGTCGTCCAGTTGAGAGTCAATTCGAGAAGGAGGAATCATGGGCAGGATCGTCGTTACCGAGTTCATCTCGCTGGACGGTGTGATCGAGGCGCCGGGCGGAGGCGAGGACTTCGAGCACGGAGGTTGGACGTTCGCGATCGATCGCGGTCCCGAGGGCGACCGCTTCAAGCTCGACGAGCTGGTCGAGGCCGAGGCGCAGCTGCTGGGCCGCCGCACCTACGAAGGCTTCGCCGCCGCCTGGCCGCAGATGGAAGACGAGGCCGGCTTCGCCGAGAAGATGAACGGGATGCCGAAGTACGTCGTCTCCTCGACCCTGGAGTCGGCGGAGTGGAACAACTCGACCGTGCTCGACGGCGAGCTCGCGGCGGAGATCGCGAAGGTCAAGGAGGAGGTCGGCGGCGTGATCCTGGTCGCCGGCAGCGCCCAGCTGGTCCAGGGCCTGCTCGAGCACGACCTGGTCGACGAGCTGCGGCTGATGGTCTTCCCGGTCGTCCTCGGCAGCGGCAAGCGCCTGTTCGGCGAGCAGGCCGAGAAGCTGCCGCTGAAGCTGACCGACTCGAAGACGGTCGGCGACGGCATCGCGATCCTCACCTACGAGCGCGGCTGAGAGCGCAACCCTCGATCCCGGGAGGAGTTGAGGGAGAAGCCAACGCCTAATCCCCGGCCAGATGGCCGGGGAGCGGGGGAACCACGTTTTCGGGGCGAGCCCACCCACGGGTGGGGGCGCAGGTCCTTCAGCGCCAGCCCGTCAGCTAACCCCGCCGGCCGACGAAGGAGGCACGATGACGTATGCCCGCAGGGCGGCGCGGTTCGCGGCCCTATGCACTTTCCTCACGGTCCTGGCCGTGGCGGCGATCTGCGCCACAGGCAGGGCCTGGGCCCAACCGGTCGGCGGGATCTCCGCGGTCAGCCTCAAGTCGAGCCAGGGGCCGGCGGGGCCGGCCGGCGCCGCCGCCTTGGTCGGCGGCCGCGCGATCGCCCCGATCGACGCTCCCGCCGCGGTGCGGCGGACGATCGGCGCTGCCAACCGGATCCGCGCCAAGCCGTACCTCTGGGGCGGTGGGCACGGTCGCTGGTGGGACCGTGGCTATGACTGCTCCGGCGCGGTCAGCTTCGCCCTGCGCGGCGGCGGCTTCCTCGAGCGCCCGCTGCCCTCGGGGCCGATGACCCACTGGGGCAAGCCCGGGCCGGGCCACTGGATCACGGTCTACGCCAACGCTGGACACGCCTACGCGGTGATCGCCGGCCTGCGCTGGGACACCTCCGGCAACACGCACGGGACCGGCCCGCGCTGGCATTCCGACCCGGCCGACAGCGACGGCTTCGTCGCCCGTCACCCAGTCGGCTATTAGCCTCTTGGGTGTGCCGGGGCTGAGAAAGAGGGTCGCGACCGGATTGGCCGGCGTCGCGGCGAGCGCGATGCTGGCGGGAGCGGTCGGGGGGGCGAGCGCCGCCGCCGCGATTCCCTGGGGTGCCGGCTGCACCTCGCTCCCTCCCTCGGGCGTGCGGACCAGCTCGACCTGCGGCGCCAGCCTGGTCGACGGCCGGGCGATCGCGCCGCCCGCGGCCCCGGCGGCGGTGAAGCGGGTGCTCGCGGCCGCCAACCAGATCGACGGCCGCCCCTACGTCTGGGGCGGTGGGCACGCCGCCTGGCGCTCGCGCGGCTATGACTGCTCCGGCGCCGTCGGCTACGCGCTGCACGGCGCCGGACTGCTCGAGGTGACGATGGTCTCCGGCCAGCTCGCCTCCTGGGGCGAGGCCGGCGTCGGGCGCTGGGTGACCGTCTACGCCAATCGCGACCACGTCTTCATGGTCGTCGCCGGCCTCCGCTTCGACACCCGCGACGCCCCCGTCGGGGTCACCGGTCCGCGCTGGCACCGGGGCAGCGTCGACCCCCGCCGCTTCGTCGCCCGGCACCCGCTCGGGCTCTGACGATACCTCTCCGTTTTTATAGAGATACTGCGTATTTCTATAGCGCTAGACTGAGCGGCGTGTCGTGGGGCGACAGCGAAGAGTTGGGCGCCGACCTCCTGGCGGCGAAAGAACGGGATCTGGGTCCGCTGCTGGAGGAGTGCCGCGAGCTGCTCGAGCTCGACTACGAGCAGGCCGCGACGATGGAGGACTACCTCGACCTGGCCTGGCTCTCCGGCAGCCGCTCGGCGCGCGATCAGGCCCAGGTCCGGGTGAGGGGGCCACGGCCCAACGTGAAAGCGCGGGCGATAGTGCGCCTCGAAACCGAGTTCAAGGTCCTGATGGAGGACTCGGCCAACGCCCTCAACCTCACCGTCGGCGAGACGATCACGATGTGGCACTACCTGCAGGAAGCCTGGATGGCCGGCAACCGCACCTGCGAAGCCGAGCTCACGGCGCTGATCGTCGAGACGCAGACCGACGTGGCCGCGGAAGCCTTGAAGTGGCTGGAGGAAAAGGAGTAGCGGCGATCCAGCGGCGGCGCCGTTGACAGAGCTGTTTACTCGACTACTCTTGCTCGATGCTCGCGAGCGACCCCTCCCCCGAGAAGATCACCTTCGTCACCCTCGGGCCGGAGGGCACCTGTCACGAGCGGGCCGTGACGGAATACGCGGCCTTCCAGGGGATCGAGGAGTTCGAGCTCGATCTGATCACCGATTTCTTCGACGGCCTGGAGCGGATCCGCGGGCGCGACGACGCCTTCCTCGTCCAGTGCAGCGCCCACCCGAAGGTCCACGAGATCACCGAGAAGCACTGGACCGAGGTCTTCGTCGTCGACACCTTCATCTACCCGACCAAGCACCTGGTGCTGCTGAGCCGGCGCGACGTCGCGCGGCCGCGCTCGCTGGGGATCGTCCCGGCCACCAAGGGCTACGTCGACCTCTCGCAGTGGGAGGAGGTCGTCGACGTGGCCTCGAAGCCGATCGTCGCCGCGGGTCTGCTGCGCGGCGACTACGACTCCGGCCTGACCCACATGGAGCACGCCGAGGAGCACGCCGACGAGCTGCGGCTCGACCTCGACATCGGCGAAATCGACACCACCTGGGTCGTCTACGGGACTCGCAAGCGCTTCGAGGGCGAGGTGATCGGCATCCCCTCGTCCGATCTCTACAGCCGCGCTCAGCCGACCTTGCCCTGACGCCCCTCGCGGCGGTGGCGGTGCAGGACCGGAGCGACGTAGCCGATCAAGGCGCCCACCGCGACAGCGACCAGCAGGATCACGATCAGCGGCGCGTCGAGGGTGAGGAAGAGGACGTCGACGCGCACCTGCTGGGAGTTCTGGAGGGCGACGATCGCGACCAGGGCGACGAGGACGCCGACAGCCCAGGCGCGCCAGTTGACCGGCTTCTTCTCCGGGGTCACGTCAGTGACTCTAGGCGGTGACGATGGCCGGCACGCGATCGGCCCAGGGCCGCGCCGCTTCCAGCTGAGCGCCGAGGCGAACCAGGGTCGCCTCGTCGAACGGGCCGCCGGTGAGCATCGCCCCCACCGGCACGCCGTCCTCATTCCAGAACAGCGGCAGCGAGATCGCAGGGAGGCCGGTGATGTTGCCGAAGGCGGCGAAGACGACGGAGGCGACGACGTCGAAGGTGGCCTGCTCGGGGGCGGCGTGCTGGGCCTCGAGCACCGAGCCGGCCAGGGGCGGCAGGATGGCCGAGGTCGGGGTCAGCATGACGTCGAAGTCGCGGCCCCAGCGAGCGACCTCGGTCCGCGAGAGCTTCTCCAGCGCCTGCGCGGCGACGACGTAGTCGTAGGCGCTGGTGCCATTCGCCGCCGCGTGGTTGTGGCGGGTGTGGGGCTCGGTCTTCTCCCAGTCGGTGCCGTCGAACTCGGCCAGGCCGGCGCCGGCCATGACCGTGAAGGCGGGGACCAGCTCGGCCGAGATCGTCGGCACCTCGACTTCGACCACCTCGTGGCCGAGCTCCTCCAGCAGCGCCGCCGCGTCACGGGCCGCGGACACGCAGTCGGGAGCGGTGGGGATGCCGAGCGGGGCCTCGGCCATGAGCCCGATGCGAAGCCGTCCGGGGTCGGCGCCGAGCTCCTCGGCGTAGGGGCGCTCGGGCGGGATCGCGTTGTTCCAGGCCAGCGGGTCGGGGCCGGCGGTGAGGTCGAGCGCGACGGCGGCGTCGGCGACGGTGCGGGTGGTCACGCCCTCGACCACGGCCCCCATCCAGGACTGGGCGCGGCGCGGGACCCGGCCGCGGCTCGGCTTCAGCCCGACCAGGCCACAGTAGGCGGAGGGGATGCGGATCGAGCCGCCGCCATCGTTGGCGTGGGCGATCGGGAACATGCCGCCGGCGACCGCGCCCGCGGCGCCGCCCGAGGAGCCGCCCGGCGAGCGGCTCGTGTCCCAGGGATTGCGGCTGGCGCCGAAGCGGGCGTTCTCGGCGACCGTGATGGCGCCGAACTCGGGCGTGTTGGTGCGAGCGCAGAGGACGAAGCCGGCGGCGAGGAGCGCTTCGACGATCAGCTCGCTCTCGGCGCTGGGGCCCTCCGGTGCGCCGTGCGAGCCGTTGGTGACGGGCCAGCCGGCGACGGTGGTCAGGTCCTTGATCGGGATCGGCACCCCGAGGAAGGGGGCTTCCTCGCCGCCGGCGAGGCGGGCGTCGGCGGCGCGGGCGGCCGCGCGGGCGGCGGCGTCGTCGCGCCAGACGACCGCGTTGAGCTCCGGGTTGCGCTCGTCGACCGCGGTCAGGCAGGCGTCGAGCAGCTCGAGCGCGGAGAGCTCGCGGGCGCGGAGCGCCGCGGCGAGATCGAGGGCGGAGCTGGTCGGTCCAAGCTGGCTCACCAGCCAGACCATATTCGCCCCGCCTCGAACCTCGCGGCCCGCCCAGGCCCTCCCGCTAGGACAGGGGCACGAAGCCGATGCCCGCGGGCGGCGGGACCAGCCGCGGGTGGAAGAGGTGGCCGAGCAGCTCGGTGCCCTCGACCAGCCGCGGCCCCGGGCGCGAGTAGGTGGAGGCGGCGTCGACGGCGAAGGCGCGAGCGGCGCCGAGCAGCTCGATCCGCCGCCGCTGCGCCTCGGCCTGCGCGCGGGATTCCTCCACGTACATCCCGCAGGGCATGACGACGACGAGGTCGGGCTCGAGCGCCGCCAGCGCCTCCCACCCGACCTGCGGCGACTTGGCCCCCGGCGGCCCGGCGACGTCGACGCCGCCGGCGATCGCGATCATCTCCGGCAGCCAGTGGCCGCCGACGAAGGGCGGGTCGAGCCACTCGAGGGCGAGGACCCGCGGCGCGGGCGCGCCGGCGACAGCCGCCTCCACGGCCGCCAGCCGCCGCTCCAACTCGCCGCGCAGCGCGGCCGCGCGCTCCTCGACGCCGGTCGCGGCGCCAAGCCGGGTCACGTCCTCGAGCACCTCGCCGAGGCCGCTCGGGTCCTGCTGCACGACCAGCGGCGGGCGCGGCAGACGCGCCGCCACCTCGACCACGTCCTCGTAGGAGACGGCGCACACCTCGCACACCGCCTGGGTCACGATCAGGTCCGGTTCCAGCGCGGCGAGGCGTCCCTCGTCGAGGCTGTAGAGGGCGCGGCCTTCGCCGACGACCCGCTTGACCTCGGCGTCGATCTGACCGGCGCTGAGGCCGGCGGCGAGCACGGTGGCGGTCAGGTGCGGCAGCTGGCGGGCGGGCGGCGGGTGGTCGCACTCGTGGGTGACCCCGACCACGTCGCCGCCGAGGCCGAGCGCGAACAGCATCTCGGTCGCCGACGGGACGAGGCTGGCGATGCGCATGCCCGGGACTATCCCACCGGCGCGTGCGCGGGGGAGATCGGCTACAACCTCGGGGTGGGCACCGCGCAGATCCCCGACCCGACCGAGTCGGTCCGCCACCAGCTGCGGCCGCTGTTCGACCAGATCGTGATCAAGGAGCTCGACCAGGACCGGGTGCGCCGCTCCGGGCTCGTCGTCCCGCCGGGGACCCACGAGCCGCCGCCCGAGCAGGGGATCGTGCTCGCGGTCGGGCCGGGCTTGGACTGGTGGGCGCAGGCGGGCGTCGAGATGCCGGTCTCACCCGGCGACCACGTCGTCTTCCCCGCGGCCGCCGGCGCCTGGGTGGAGATCGACGAGGAGCGGCTGCTCGTCTGTCGCGTCACCCAGCTGCTCGGCGTGCTCGAATCGGCCTCGATCCAGCGGTAGCTCAGCGTCGCGGCGGGCGGGCGCCGTTGCCCTTGAGCTCCAGCATGCGCTCGTCGGCGGCGCGCATCAGCGACTCGTAGGTGGTGCCGTCGTCCGGGAAGACCGCCCACCCCACCGAGGCGGTCGGGACCGGGCCGGGTGCATCGGATTCGCGCAGGCCGACCGCGGTCCCGATCGCTTCCGCCATCCGCTGCGCCCCCTCGCCGTGGGCGCCGGGAGCGATCACCGCGAACTCGTCGCCGCCGATCCGGGTCAGGGTGTCGGTCGAGCGCAGGATTGCCGCCGCGCGGACGGCGGCCTCGCGCAGGACCGCATCGCCGACCTGGTGGCCGTGACGGTCGTTGACGCCCTTGAAGTCGTCCAGATCGAGGAGCAGGACGGTGAGCGGGCTCTCGTCGGCATCGCGGCGGCCTCCTCGCGGCGCGGTCCGGGCCTCGAGCTCACGCCGCATTGTCGCGTCGAAGACGCGGCGGTTGCCGACGCCGGTCAGGGGATCCCGGTTGGCGATGTCGCGCTGGCGGGCCTCGGCATCCACGAGCCGCCGTTTGAGGCCGACCATCACCCAGGTCGCGGCGAGGAAGCTGGCGACCAGGGCCGAGTAGCGGGCGGCGAAGGCGTTGTCGATCGCATCGGGGTCGTAGAACAGCGGCAGGCCGGCGACGAGGATCAGCTCGACCGCGAGCGGCCAAGCCAGGCTGGGGGGGAAGAAGAAGGCGGCGTAGAGCAGCGAGCAGGCCAGGAAGGGTTCGATGTAGCTGAGCGAGCCGCCCGTGAGGAAGATCGCCAACCCCGCCACCGGGATCGTCACGACCATGCCTATCGCCAGCGCCCTCATCGAGGCGTCCTGCCAGGGGATGGCGCCGGTGACGCTGCCGACCCCGTAGATCAACACCAGGACGCTGAGGGTGAGCACCCAGCCGATGCCCTCGTGGCTCGCGCCCGGGAGGAAGGTGGCCCCGGCCCCGGCCAGGGCGGCGACGATCCAGAGGCAGCCCGAGATGCGGCCCATGCGAGCCCGCTCGTCGGGCGCTTCGGCGAAGGAGCCGCCGGGGGGCAGATTGTTTGCCCGGGGTGGCATGTCGTTCCTTGATCGACGCGCCCGGCGAAACCCTTGACTACTGAAGGGAGACTGGACTCAGCCTGCCTCGGAGTAGACGGGCTCGGAGGCCGCCCCCTCCGGCCGCGGCGTCGCCTGCGGCGCCGGAGCGACATCGCGCAGCACGAACACGGCGATCGCCACCGCGGCGGCGGCGAGCCCGGCGCCGATCAGATAGGCGAGGTGGTAGCCGGAGGTCAGCGCCGAGGCGTTGGAGGCGCCGTCGTCGAGCAGGCTCTGCGTGCGCTCGGCCGAGAGCGTGGCCAGCACCGCCAGGCCGATCGCGCCGCCCACCTGCATGCTGGTGTTGACCAGGCCCGAGGCCAGGCCGGAGTCCTCCGGCGTCGCCCCCGACATCGCCAGGGTCATGATCGCCGGGAAGGAGGAGCCCATGCCGACGGCGATCAGCAGGAAGGGCGGCAGCAGGTCGGTCAGGTAGCTGCCGTCGACCGGGGTGCGGGCGAACAACAGCAGGGCGAGGACGGTGAGGCAGACGCCGGGGATCAGGGTCCGGCGCGGGCCGAAGCGCATGATCAGCTTTTCCGAGAAGCCGAGCGAGAGCGTCCCCATCACCACCGTCGTCGGCAGGAAGGCGAGGCCGACCTCGAGGGCGCTGTAGCCGAGCACCCGCTGAAGGTAGAGGGCGCCGAGGAAGAACATCCCGAACATGCTCGCCACCAGCAGCGCCTGCAGCACGTTGGCGCCGGCGACGTTGCGGGAGCGGAACAGGCGCAGCGGCATCAGCGGGTTGGCGATCGTCGCCTGGCGGTGGATGAAGGCGGCGAGCAGGGCGGCGGAGACGGCGCTGAGCGCCAGCGTTTTGGTGTCGACCCAGCCCCACTCGGTGATCTGCAGGATCGTGAAGACGCCGATCATCAGCGAGCTGGTGATCAGGGCGGCGCCGGGGAAGTCGGCGCCTTCGTGCAGACCGAGGCCTTCGCGGTCCGGGACCAGGCGCAGCGCCAGGAAGGCGACGAGGATCCCGATCGGCAGGTTGATGATGAAGATCCAGTGCCAGCTGATCGCCTCGGTGAGGATGCCGCCGGCGAGTAGGCCGATCGAGCCGCCGGCGGAGGCGACGAAGCCGAAGACGCCGATCGCTTTCGCCTGGGCCGCCGGCTCGGGGAACATCGTCACGATCATCCCCAGGATCACGGCCGAGGCGAGCGCGCCGCCGATCCCCTGGACGAAGCGGGCGGCGATCAGCATCTCCTGGTTGACCGAGGCGGCGCAGACCAGCGAGGCGGCGGTGAAGACGGTGAGGCCGACGAGGAAGATGCGGCGCTGGCCGACCAGGTCACCGATCCGCCCGGCCAGCAGCAAGAGGCCGCCGAAGGGGATCATGTAGGCGTTGACGACCCAGGCCAGCTTGCTCTGGGAGAAGCCGAGGTCGTCCTGGATCGTCGGCAGGGCGACGTTGACGATGGTCGCGTCGAGGACGATCATCAGCATCCCCGCGCAGAGCACGTAGAGGGCCAGCCAGCGGGTCCGGTCTTCGCTCGGTTCGAGGTTCTGTTCAGCGGTAGCGGTAGTCATGCGAGTGGAGGCTGCGGGGCGGGCGAGAACTCCTCGCCGCGGGTTTGTCGATCTGGTCCGGCAGGCCGAAGCGCTCGAAGACGGACTGGGCTCGGGCGCGGTCGGCTGCGTGCTCGGGTCACCGAGGATAGCCATTCCGGCGGGCCGGCTGGGCGATAGCTAGATTGACCGAAGCTCGCCGTGAATCTCCTCCCCGACACCCACCTCGTACTCTGGTGATGCGGGCGGTGGTCGTCGGCGAGTTCGGCGGCCCGGAGGTGCTGGCGGTCGAGCCGGTTGAGAGGCCGGAGCCGATCCCGACCGAGATCCAGGTCCGGGTCCACGCGGCGGGGATCAACCCGGTCGACTTCAAGACGCGGGCGGGTCGGGGGATGGCGGGGCTGCTGGGGGAGCCGCCGATCCGTCTCGGCTGGGACGTCTCCGGGGTGGTCAGCGCGGTCGGCGGCGACTCCAGCCGCTTCGAGGTCGGCGAAGAGGTCTTCGGGATGCCGTGGTTCCCACGCCAGGCCGGCGCCTACGCCGAGTACGTGACGGCGCCCTCGCGGCACTTCGCAGCGAAGCCGCACCCGCTCTCCCACGAGGAAGCGGCGGCGCTGCCGCTGGCCGGGCTGACCGCCTGGCAGATCGTCGTCGACACGATCGCGCTCGAGGACGGCGCCGACGTCCTCGTCCACGGTGCCGCCGGGGGCGTCGGCCACCTCGCGGTGCAGGTCGCCAAGGCGCGCGGCGCCAACGTGATCGCGAGCGCCCGGGCCGAGCAGGCGGACTGGCTGGGGGAGCTCGGCGCCGACCAGACGATCGACTACGAGAACGAGCGCTTCGAGGACCTGGTCTCCGACCTCGACGCGGTGATCGACCTCCCCGGCGTCTACGGCGAGCGTTCGCTGCCGGTGCTGCGGCCGGGTGGAATCCTCGTCTCGGTGCCGAGCGGCATGTCGCGGGACCTGCGCGAGCTCGCCGCCCGTGGCGAGCGGCGCGCCGTCGGCATCCTCGTCGAGCCCGACCAGGTCGGCCTGCTCGGCCTCTCGCACCTGGTCGAGGCGGGCCAGCTCCAAGTCAAGGTCGACCGCGTCCTCGAGCTGGCCGAGGTGGCAGAGGCGCACCGGGTCGCCGAAGGCCACCACGGCGGCGGCAAGATCGTTCTCCGCGTCGACTAGCAGTGCCCGCCCTGGCCGACCGGGCGGCGCGGCGGGTCGAAGAGCGACTCGCGCCCGGGCCAAAGCCCCCCGGAGTGGCCCGGGCGCGCAGGAGACCCGACGCGGGTGTCGATTACGCACGCGATCTCCATACGAACGTATGTTCGTACAATTGCGCGCCGAGGTCAAGTCCGTTTCTTCGGGCGGGCCGCTCCGAAGGGAGAGCAATCGCTTTAGAACTGGCTCGTTTATTCAATCTTTCTTGCGTCAGCTGGTCGGATGTGGGAGTCTGGGGGCAGATGTTGGCCAAACATCGGCGAGGCGCGAGCATGGCGCGGCAGCGCCAGCGGCGACAGCCGCGACCCAGGTGGCGCTAGGCCACCGCCGCCAGCGCTCAGCGCCTCGCCAAATTCTCAGGCTTCGCGGGCGACCGCGGCGGCTTCGTCGCTGCCGAGGTACGGCGTCAGCGTGAACTCGACCAGGTCCGGCAGCAGGGACTCGAGCTCCGCCGTCCTGCCGGCGATGATGCGGCGGGAGATCAGGGACATCATGCCGCCGACGAGCGCCTCCTCGGTGGTCGGCGAGAGGCGCGCCAGGACCTCCGGCGAGCGGCCCTCGCGGCCGTCCTGGAAGTAGGGGACGAAGCTCTGGATGGCGCTGTCGTAACGCTCGACCACGACCGGGCCGGCGACCAGCGCCTCGACCATGCAGAGCCGAGCGAGATTGGGCTCGGCGACGAGGAAGGCGAGCATCGCGGCGATTCCCGCCCGGACCGCGTGCGGCCACTCGCTCTGCTCGCGGAAGGCTCGGCCGACGCGCTCGCGCAACTCGGCCATAACGGTGTCGTAGGCGGCGACGAAGCACTCGTCCTTGCTCGAGAAATGCTCGTAGAAGGTGCGCCTGGACACAGCCGCATGGCTGGTGATATGGGCGATGGTTGTCCCCGAGTAACCGTTCTCGGCGATCGCCTCGGCGATCCCCGCGATCAGCCGCTCGCGCTGGTTGTGGGCGACGAACTCGCGCGGGAGACCGTGCCGCCCGGGCGGCAGCCGGGACAGCTCGGGTGGGTACCCCTCCCCCTGCTCGATCGGCATGTCAGCAGGATCTACGGCCACAAGGCGACGATACCGGTCGGGCGGATTTTAGCCGCGATCGGCTCGGCAGGGCGGCGTCGTCGCCACCCGCCGCGCCGCCTCCGCCCCCACGTATGGGGTGAGGGCGAACTCGACGAGCTCGCCGCGCAGCGACTCGATCTCGCCGACCTGCTGCAGGGCGAAGCGCTGGTAGACGATCCAGAAGATGCCGCCGACGATCGTCTCCTCGAGCGTGTGGGGCAGGGCCTCGCCGTGGGGCGAGACCTTGCGGCCCAGGCGCAGAAGGGGCACGAATGCCTGGATCGAGCGCTCGTAGCGGTCAGCCGCCGACGGGCCCGCCGCGAGCGCTTCGACGATGCAGATCCGGGCCAGAGCGGGCTCGGCGGCGACGAAGCCGAGGAACGCGGCGAGGCCGGCGTTGACCCTGGCGGGCCAGCTCCCCACCCTCTCGGCCGCGGTGATCACCCGGTCCAGGAGCTCCTCCAGGGCGTACTCGGCGGCGGTGAGATAACAGGCTTCCTTGGAGGAGAAGTTTTCGTAGAAGGTGTTGCGGGCGATGCCGGCGCGGCGCACGATGTCGGCGACCGTGACGGCGCGGTAGCCCTTGACCCCCGACTCCTCCCCGAGCGCCGCGATTATGCGCGCGCGCTGGTGCTGGGCGACGAACTCCCTGGAGAGGCGGTGCCGGCCGGGCGACGGTCGCATCGCGGGCGCATTTTCGGCCACGAAAGCCAGGGTACCTCGGCCCAATTTCGCTTACAAGCCGGATCTTGCCGGCTGCATACCGGTAAAGTACCGGAAGCTGTACTGGCTGTTACCCCGACCGAAAAGAAAGGGCAGGTGGGGCAGCGGCGCCGAATCCACGGCCCGGCAGGGGCTGGCGAGGCCGGCGTTCCCGTGCGGAAGACCTCCTGCGGATTCGCGAATCCAACCTCGACGCGTGAACTCCCCGAAGCGGCAGACGATCCTCGCCGGGATGCTCGAGGCGGTCGGCGCCGAAGGCTACGAGCGGGTCTCGGTTCGCTCGGTCCTCGACCGCACGGGCCTCTACCGGCAGGCCTTCTACGACCATTTCGACGACAAGGCCGACTGCTACCTGCAGGCCTACGACGCCGGCGTGGCGCGGGTCGAAGCCCTCGTCCTCCAGGCCACAGCGGGACAGTCCAGCTGGGTGGCGCGGTTGCGCGCCGGTCTCGACGCCGGTCTCGGCTTCTTCGACGCGAAGCCGAACACCGGCAGGGCCCTGGTGGTCGAGGTGCACGCCGCCGGGCCCGAGGCCCTGGCGAAGCGCTCGGCCGCGATGGGGCGCCTCGTCTCCTTCTTCGCCCAGGCGCAACCCCTCGGCGGACTGGACCCGCCGCCGCCGATCGCCAGCGAGGGGATCGCGGCGGGGATCCAGAGCGTGGTGCACTCGAGGCTGGCGTCTCGCGGCAGCGTCGATCTCCGTTCGCTGCTGCCCGAGTTCATGTACTTCGCGGTCCTGCCTTACCTCGGCGCCGAGCAGGCGCGGGCCGAGCTGCGAGCGCCCGGGGTCGCTTGAGGCGGGCGGTCGCGTTGGACAGGCCAACCCCGCTGCCCTACGCTGAACGGGATGGATTCTTCGGCCTCGAATCCAGGTGTTGGGCCGGCTCCGAGCCCACGATTGCCCAGGGCTTACGCGGTCCGCTCCGAGCGCGAGCGACTGCTGGACGCGATGATCCGGGTGGTCGCCGTCAAGGGCTACGAGGCGACCGGGGTGACTGAGGTGCTGGAGGCGGCGGCTGTCGACCGCGACGCCTTCGATCGCATGTTCCCCAGCAAGGAAGCGTGCTTCCTCGAGGCCTACGACGCGATCATCGACGTCCTCGTCGCCCACGTCTCTGCCGCCTTCGAGAGCACCGTGGGACAGCCCTGGCCCGACCGGGTCTACGCCGCCCTGCGGGCGCTCGTCGAGCTGCTCTCGCGCGAAGCCGAAATCGCCCACATGGCGATGGTCGAGATCACCGCCGTCGGCGAGGATGCGCGCATCCGCTACCGGGCGGCGCTCGGCCGCTTCACCTATTTCCTCGAGGAAGGGCGGTCCTTCTCTCCGCGCGGCGAGGAGCTGCCGGCCGACACGGCCGGCTTCGCGATCGGCGGCGCCACCTCGATGATCTTCGACGAGGTCCGCGCCGGTCGCGGCGAGGAGCTGCGGCGGCTGCTGCCCGATCTCACCTACGCGGTCCTGATGCCCTACATCGGGGCGGAGGCGGCCGAGCGGGAGATGCGCCGCGTCGCCCGCGGCGGCTGAGAACGGCTCAGACGCCGGCGCCGTGCCGGCCCTCGCCGGCGGCGAAGCGGGCTGCCCCGCGGGCGGCGACGGCAAGCGTCTCGCGGCCGAGGCGGTGCTCCAGGGCGAGGCCCTCGGCCAGCGGCATTCCCGCCCCCTCGATCGCCGCGCGGCGGTCGGCCAGCATCGTCTCCTGCGGGAAGGAGGCGATCCGCTCGGCCAGCTCCAGGGCCCGTGTCAGGTGCTCGCCGGGGGCGACGACCTCGTTGACGAGGCCGATCCGCAGCGCCTCCTCCGCCTGCACCGGACGGCCGGTGAGGATCAGCTCGAGGGCGCGGCCCATGCCGACCAGCCGAGGCATGCGCTGGGTGCCGCCGTCGACCAGCGGCACCCCCCAGCGGCGCTCGAAGAAGCCGAAGGTGGAGCCGGGGGTGGCGATCCGCAGGTCGCACCAGAGCGCCAGCTCGAGGCCGCCGGCCAAGCACCAGCCGTCGACCGCCGCGATCGCCGGCTTGGAGGGGGTGAGCCGGGTGAAGCCCTCGGGGCCGGCCGGGTCGTCGACGTCGAGGTCGAGCGCCTTGAGGTCGGCGCCGGCGCAGAAGGCCTCGCCGCCGGCCCCGGTCAGAACCAGAACGCGCGCTCCGGCGTCGGCCTCGAAGTCGTCGAAGCCGCGTCGCAGCAGGGCCGCGGTGGCGGCGTCGACGGCATTGCGGCGGGCGGGCCGGTCGATCGTCAGCAGCGCCGCCGCCCCCACCCGCTCGTAGCGAACCTCCGAGCTCATCGGCGCCCATCCTCGCACAGCGTTCGCGGGGGAGGACGCGGAGGGGGAGCGGGCGGGCTAGTCGCCGCGACGGCTCACGGGGGATCGCCGGCGACGCCCAACTCCCGGAAGTGCGCCCCGGTCGCGGGCCGGGGAGGGCAGGTCTCCCAAGGCCGCCGACCACGCTAGGCGGCGGTCCGGACGCCGGAACGAAAACGCGACCGGTGATGACGCTCGTTGCCTGCCTCGCGCGTAGCCTTCGCGCTTAGAAGCTCGTCTGCGCCACCTTCGAGGCCGCTCCCCGCTTGGCTTCCGCGGGGACCGGTCTCTCCCGGTCGCAGAGCGAACTTAGCGCCGACCTTCGCGGCCGTCCAGGGGGTGTCCGGCATCGTTCCCGCAAAGTCCGAGTAAAGGCGCGGATGACCGAATCCTGCGCCGGCTCGATCCTGGTCGCGGTCGGGGTCGGGGTCATCAACGTCGGCTTCACCGTGCTGGCGCTGCGGCTGCTCGACCGCGCCGGTCGCCGCGGCGGCTGGGTACCCTCGTCCGATGCGGATCGACGCGATCATCGCCGAGCGGCGGCCGACCTTCTCGGTCGAGTTCTTCCCGCCCAAGACCGAAGAGTCGACGGCGCAGCTGTACGAGACGGCGCGCGAGCTGGCCAAGCTGGAGCCCGACTTCGTCTCCGTCACCTACGGAGCCGGCGGCTCGACCCGCGACGGCACGGTCGAGATCACGACCGCTCTCAAGGACGAGCTCGGCTACGAGACGATGGCCCATCTCAGCTGCGTCGGCGAGACCACAGAGGGGCTGGCGGCGACGCTGGATCGGATCGAGGCGGCCGGGATCGAGAACGTCTTCGCCCTCCGCGGCGACCCGCCGCGCGGCGCGGGCGACTTCGTCCAGCCCGAGGGCGGGCTCGGCAGCGCCGCCGAGCTGGCGGCCTTCGTCGCCGCCGGCTGGGACTTCTCGATCGGCGGCGCCTGCTTTCCCGAGGTGCATCCGGAGGCTCCCGACCTGGAGACCGACCTCGAGTACCTGAAGACCAAGGTCGACTCCGGCGCCCGCTTCCTGATCACGCAGCTGTTCTTCGACAACCAGGTCTACTTCGACTTCGTCAAGGCGGCGCGGGCGCGCGGGATCGAGGTGCCGATCCTGGCCGGGGTGATCCCGGTCGCCAGCTTCGCCCAGACGAAGCGGATCTGCGACCTCTGCGACGCCTCGATCCCGGCGCCGCTGGAAGCGGCCTTCGAGGCCGCCGGCGGCGACGCGGAGCGCGAGTTCGAGCTCGGGGTCGCCTACGCCGCCCAGCAGTGCGCGGAGCTGCTGATCGCGGGGGCGCCGGGCATCCACTTCTACGCGCTGAACAAAGCCCCGGCGACCCGAGCCGTGCTCGGCGCCCTACGCGCCTCGCGTCCCTGGGAGCGGGTCCGCGGGGACGCGGCGACTTTGAGCGGCAGCGCCGACTAAGATTCCCGAGCAATGTCGGGACGCAGCGAGAGAGAGAAGCGGCGGCAGGAACGGGTCGAGAGCGAACAGGCGGACGCGAGCTCGAACCGCAACCGCCTGATCGTCGGCTACGCGATCGCCTCGACGGCGGTCCTGGCGATCGCCGTGGTCGCCTTCCTCCTCCTCAGCGGCGGTGGCGACAGCGGTGCCGCCCAGGGCGACGCCCACATCAACCTCAACGCCGCGATCGGCTCGACCAACGGCGTCACCCCGGACGACCGGGCGGGGACGCCGCCGCCCGCGGTCAAGGTCGCCGACCTTCAGGCGGCGGCCAAACAGGCCGGCTGCGACCTCGAACTAGGCCTGCCCGACGAGGGCAAGGCGCACATCCCGCAGGGGTCGCCGACGCCCGACTACAAGACCAACCCGCCGACCTCGGGCAACCACGTCGAACCGCCCTACCAGCAGGCCGACGGCGCCTACTCGGAGATGCCGAAGGAGATCGACTTCGTCCACTCGCTCGAGCACGGGCGGCTGGAGATCCAGTACTCCCCGGACCTGCCCGAAAAAGACCAGCTGGCGCTGAAGGGCGTGTACGACACGATGTACGGGGCGACGCTGCTCTTCCCCAACGATGAGATGGACTACGAGGTGGCCGCGACCACCTGGACCAACCTGCTCGGCTGCCCGACCTACAAGGGCGCGATCACCCTCGACGCGATCCGCGACTTCGGCAAGCTGACCTGGGGCAAATTCGGCAGCGAGCCCGCCGAAGCGTTCCCCTTCACCGGCCCGACCCCGGCCAACCCGGCCAGCTAGTCCCTCCTAGGGCGCGCGGTAGGCTGGGAAGAAGCCGCCGGGATCGCGCCCGGCGGCGAGGCGCGCGTAGGCGGCGGGGTCGCAGACCAGCTCGGAGCTGTGCCAGGGCTCGCTGCGGTTGGCGAAGCCGCGCTTGAACTCCTCGAGGGCGTCGCCGGGCCTGAGGCCGCCGCCGAGGTTGAGCGGCATCCCGAGCTCCGCCGCCTGCTCGACCAGGCGGGCGAGGACGTTCTTCATCGGCGAGTCGCGCAGGTGGGCGTCGGCGCTGCCGGAGAGGTAGTAGTGGAGGAAGCCGTCGCTGACGGCGGCCAGCGAGGCGGCGGCGAGGTCGCCGCCGGGCGCCGTGGCCAGCGCCAGCCAGGTCCGGTCGGCTTCGAGGATGCGGTCGAAGTAGGCGGCGGCGAAGAAGTAGTGCGGGGCGGCGGCGGTCCGGCGCATCGTCTGCTCGTAGAGGTCGAGGAAGCCGGCGCGTTGGGCGGGGCTCGTCTGCGGCCCTGGGACGAGCGCCAGCTCGTAGCCAGCTTCGAGGTTCTTGCGGATCTGGCGGCGATCGCTGGGGCGGCTCTTCGGCGCCAGCGAAGGGTCGGCGATCTGGACGACGATGCGCGCGGTAGCGCCGGCGAGTGGCGGTGGGCCGAGCCGGTGGCGGACGAAGACGCTGACCAGCCCGGTAGCGGAAAAATCAATCCCCGCCAGCTCGAGCACCCCCTCCCCCCCAACCAGGCCCGAGTACCCATACGGCGAAATCCCGTCGAACTCAGGGCCGATGGGCCGATTTGTCGCCTCTGGCTCGACATTTCGGCCCGTCGGCGGAGGGATCTCGCGGACGATCAGCGGCGCCAGGAGCTCGGCGGCACCAGCGTCGATCCGCAGGGTGTGGGTCACTCCCTCGGCATCGAGGAAGGGGCGGCTGCGGAAGAACTGGTCGCAGACCACGGCCTCGCCGCGGTCCTCGATCAGCTCGGCCCTGGCGCTCGGCGCGCTCACTCGAGGAGGTCCGCGGCGGCGGCCCGGAACTCGTCGGGGAGCACGCCCCAGACCTCGCAGTCGTCGGGCGGGGCGCCCTCGCGGGCGAGGTGGGCGCGCATCGTCCCCTCGTATTTCCAGCCGAGGCTGGTGACGGTCTTCTTGGCGATCTCGTTGCGGGCGGGGATGCGGCCGTATACACGGTGGGCCCCGAACTCGTCGAAGGCCTTGGCGATCGTCAGCGCCTCCGCTCGGCGGCCGACCCCCTTGCCGCGGACGTCGTCGCCGATCAACGCCCCCAGCTCCGGCGCGGTCTGGCGGAAGAGCCCGTAGAGGGCGGTGAAGCCGACCGGCTCCTCATAGCCCTCGACGACGATCGCGAACTTGCGGTCCTCGCCCGAGTCGTCCATCGCCCGGCGCGCCCAGGCCTCGGCCTGCTCGCGGGAGAAGCTGTCGCGCTGCTCCATCAGCGACGCCGTCGCCGCCGGGTTGTTGAACCAGCGGTGCACCGCCCCCGCGTCCCCCGGCTCGAAGCTCCGCAGGCTGACCTCTGGCCGATCGCTCATAGGCCCCAACCCTAGAACCTCCGCCCCCCACCCCGAACTGCATCAAATTTCCGGTCCGCGAGCCCGGAAATTTGATGCAGTTCGATCAGTCGGGGGCGAGGCCCTGGGCGGTGAGGACGAGCCGGACGGTCTTGGCGAGGATGCGCGCGTCGAGGGCGGCGCTGCGGTGGTCGACGTACCAGACGTCGAGCTCGATCCGCTCCTCCCAGGGGATGCCTGCCCGGCCCTGGACCTGGGCCCAGCCGGTGATCCCGGGCAGGACCTCGTGGCGGCGGTTCTGATGCGGCGTGTAGTCGTCGACCTGGGCGGGGATGGTCGGGCGCGGGCCGACGATCGCCATCTCGCCGCGCAGCACGTTGACCAGGTTGGGGACCTCGTCGAGCGAGGTGCGCCGCAGGAAGCGGCCGGCGGCGGTGACGCGGGGGTCGTCGCGGGTGACGATCGTCCCCACCCCCACCGGGTCGGAGCCGGCGACCATCGTCCGCAGCTTCCACATCTCGAACTCGGTGCCGCCGCGGCCGACCCGGCGCTGGCGGTAGATCACCGGACCGCGGCTGCCGAGCTTGATCGCGATCGCGGCGATCAGGAGGAAGGGCGAGAGGACGATCAGGGCCAGGGCGGCGAGGAGCAGGTCGAGGGCGCGCGGCATCAGCGGGTGCCCTCCGCCTTCTCCCAGCGACCGCCGGGCCCTTGCCGGCGGCGGTCCCAGAGCCCGGCGGCGATCGCCGCCGTGGTCAGCAGGTAGTAGCGAGCGAACCGCAGCGGCAGCAGCGGCCACCGCCGACCCAGCGCCGCCGCCGCGAGCAGGCCTGCCTGGGCGATCAGGGTGGCGACGTAGATCCAGCCCTGGTCGAGCAGGATCAGGTTGGCGAGCAGGGCGAGCAGGTGCAGAGCGGGGCTGAGGTAGCGCAGCAGCCGGTGCGAGACGAGCTCGAAGGCGAACAGCGGGGAGTAGCCGCGCGGGGAGAGCATCCCTTCGCCGACGACGATGTCCCAGAGGCCGACCATCATCCGCCGTTTGCGGGCGAACTCGCCCTCCAGGGTGGGGACCATCTTCTCCTCGGCCCGGGCGGCGGGCACGTAGAGCGAGCGGCGGCCGCGCTTGGCCAGCTCGAAGGGGAAGGAGAGGTCGTGGCTGCCGGAGGGCGCGAGCGGCAGGTAGGTCTCCCGGCGAACCGCGTAGATGGCGCCGTTGCCGGCGGTGATCCCGCCCAGCTCCGACTCCATCTCCCGCAGCGCCATCTCGTAGCGCCAGTAGGCCCCCTCGAGGTTGCCGCCGCCCTCGTCGACGAAGCGGACTTGGCCGCAGGCGTAGCCGACCGCGGGGTCGGCGAAGGGCTCGACAAGACGGCGCAGGGCGTCCGGCGCCCAGGCGCTGTTGGCGTCGGAGAAGGCGAACAGCTCGCCGGTCGCCCGCTCGGCGGCGGCGTTGAGGGCGGCGACCTTGCCGCCCGGCGGCAGCTCCAGCACGAGGTCGGCGCCGGCCGCGCGGGCGCGCTCGGCGGTGGCGTCGGTGGAGCCGTCGGAGGCGACGATCAGCTCCAGGCGCTCGCGCGGGTAGTCGAGGGCGAGCGCGTTGGCGACCTTGGCGGCGATCACCCCCTCCTCGTCATAAGCGGGAACGATCAGCGACACAGCGGGCAAAGCACCAGAACCGCCGGCCGACGGGCCGATATGTCGACCATGGGTCGACATATCGGCCCGTCGGCGGAGAGGGATGAGGAGCGCCAGCACCAGCGGGTAGCCGGCGTGCGTGTAGACGATCAGGCCGGCGCAGAGCCAGAAGATGACTTCGAGCGCGATCATCGCCGTCCCTCGATCAGCTCGCGGTAGAGGTCGAGGGTGAGCCGCGCGGCCTCCCCCCAGGAGAAGGGGCCGGCGGCGGCTGCCGCCGAAGCGGCGGCGAGCTCGGCGCGGGCGGCCTCACCGCCGACCAGCTCCGCGAGGACCGCCGCCAGCGCGGCCGCGTCTCCCGGCGGCACCAGACGCGCCGCCCCGGTCGCCGCGACCTCGGGGAAGCCGCCGACGGCACTGAGGACGAGCGGCTTGCCGAAGGCGAGGCCGGTGTAGAGGACGCCGGAGTGCTCGGCATCGAGGTAGGGCAGGACCAGCAGGTCGGCGCGACGGAAGATCGCCGGGATCTCGGCGTCTTCGACGAAGCGGGTGACGAAGCGGACGCGGCCGGGGGCCGCGGCGGCCAGCTCGCGCAGCGGCGCGACGTCCAGGCGCGGGTTGCCGACGATCCAGAGCTCGGCCTCCGGCACCCGGCGGAAGGCTTCGAGCAGGACCTCGATCCCCTTGTAGGGACGCAGCAGGCCGAAGCAGAGGATCACCGGGCCCTCGGCTCCCTCGAGCTCGGCCGGCAGCGGCCTCTCCGCGGGCAGCCGGGTCAGGTAGTCGAAGGCACCGTGGGGGATGACGCGGACCCTGCCCGGGTCCAGCCCGACCTGCTCGCGCAGGCGGGTGGCGCCGTGCTCGGAGTGGGCGACGACCGCGTCCATCGCGCCGAAGGCGCGGCGGGCGGCGGCGAGCTGGCGGCGCTTGGGGCGCGGCGGCAGCACGTAGTGGGCGGTCATCACCCGCGGGCGGGTCGGGGGGAGCAGGTGGGCGTCGAGGACCGGCATGGTCAGCCACTGGTAGTGGACGACGTCGGTGTCGGTGTCGGCGCGGCGGAAGCGCAGCATGTCGGCGAGGTGCTCGGCGGCCTTGAAGGGGACGCGGGCGGGGGCCTCGAGGCCGCGGGCGGCGCTGCGGCGGTAGAAGCGCTCCTCGACCCGGTATCCCTCCGCCACCGGCACCGGCCCGTAGAGGAAGCGCGAGGTCAGCAGCTCGACCTCGGCGCCGGCGCCGGCCAGCGCCGCGGCCAGAGCGCGGTCGTAGGGCGGCGTGAACGCCGAGGGGTCGACTATCTGGACTTTCATGACATGTACGGAACGTGCCGTGCCGGACGCGTCGTACCGGGGCGGATTATCGTCACCCACTTGGCACCCACGCTCTCCTACTGCGTCGTGAACACGAACGGCCGCGAGTTCCTGCTCGCCTGCCTGGAGGCGATCGAGCGCACGCACCCGGCCGGAGTCGAGCGCGAGATCCTCGTCCTCGACAACGCCTCCGAGGACGGATCGGCCGCGGCGGTGCGCGCTCTCGGCGGCGAGATCCGCCTGGTCGCGCTGGAGCGGCGGAGCGGCAAGGCGGAGAACGACTCGACCCTGATGCGCGAGGCGCGGGGCCGCTACTGCCTGCTGCTGAACGAGGACTCGGAGCTGCGGCCGGGGGCGAGCGCGGCGCTGGTCGCGGCGCTCGAGGCGGACCCGAAGGCGGCCGCTGCCGGGGCGCGGCTATTCGACTCCGGCGGCGCGGCGGTGCCCTGCGCGTGGCGCTTCCCGGGCATCGGCACCGCCCTCGCCGGGGCGCTGTTCCTGCACCGGTGGCTGACCGTGCAGAGCAAGGGCACGCAGACGCGGCGGGTCGACTGGGCGCAGTCGAGCGCGCTGGCGGTCCGCCGCGAGGCGGCGGCGAGCGTCAGCTTCATGGACCCGGACTTCTTCGTCTACTACGACGAGTGCGACTTCGCCAGGCGGCTCGCCGACGGCGGCTGGCATTCCCTCTTCGTCCCCGCCGCCGCGGCGGTCCACCACGACCAGCTCTCGACCGACCTCGCCGCCGGCCTGCCGCGGATCGTCGAATTCCACCGCAACCGCGACCTCTACATGCGCAAGCACCACTCCCTGCCCACGGCACTGGCCGTGCGGGCCCTCACCGCCTGGTCCTACGCGCTGCGCGCCCTCGCCGCGACCGTCCTCCCCAACCAGCCCGCGCGCGTCTACTGGGCCCACGCCCGCCAAGCGCTCTTCCCGGATCGCGGCGAGTCGCTCCGCGACCAAGCGCGGTAGGCATTTGTGACGCATAGGGGTACAAAGGACTGCCGCGCCTCAGAAACGGGAGTCCTCGTCCATGCGCTCGGCCTCGTAGACCTCGGGGATGCGGCCCTCGACGGGGCTGGGCTCGGTGCGCAGGCGCTGGAACGAGGCTGCCAGCTCGGCGGGGTGGCGCAGGCGGGCGAGCCAGAGGCGCTCGCCGGGGGTGAAGAAGCCGCTGGCGAAGAGGGCCAGCGGGTAGGCGGCGAAGAGGACCGCGCGGCCGAGCAGGCCGGCGGCGCCGGCGCTCGGCAGCAGCAGCTCGCCGGCTCCGACCAGGGCCGCGGAGATCAGGACCACCCGCGCCAGCCTCCCCCACTGGTAGGGGACCGGGAAGAGTCGCTGGGTGAAGACGTACATCAGCGCCAGCACGACCAGATAGGAGGCGAGCAGGGCGAGGCCGGCGCCGACGATCCCCAGCGGCGGCACCAGGATCAGGTTGAGGGCGACGTTGGCGACCAGCGCGGCGATCGTCGCCGGCAGGTTGAACTCGGTGCGGCCCGTTCTGCCGAGAATCACCACCAGGACCATGTAGAGGGCGTAGAGGGTGACCGCGGTGGCGATCAGGCCGATCGCTTCGTAGGAGTCGAAGAACTCGGGCGCCGCCAGCGCCCGCACGATCCAGCGCGCGAACAGCCACATGCCGGTGACGACGAAGGCGCAGCCGGCGGCGAAGAGGGTGACCACCGTGGCGTAGGCGCGGCGGGCCTCGTCGTCGTCGCGGATCGAGTAGGCCAGCGGCGGCCAGGCGAGCTGGAAGCCGCGGACGAGCACGTTGACGGCCTGCGCGAACTTGATCGCCAGCGAGTAGAGCCCGGCCTCGGCGAGGCCGACGGTGCGGACGATGACGATCCGGTCGACGACGTTGAGCAGGTAGAGCGAGACCTCGGCCGGCATCGTCGGCAGGCCGAAGCGCAGCAGCCGCCGCAGCAGGCCGGGGTCGAAGCGCAGCGAGAGGCGGCGGCGCTGCAGCACGATCAGGCCGACGACGAAGGCGGCGCCGCTGGCGTAGCTGCCGAGCAGGAGGCCGCGGGCGCCCTCGCCGGCGCCGACCACCAGCACCACGGTCAGCGCGATCGTGACCAGGACGTTGACGATCGTGATCACGAAGAAGGCGCGGGCGCGCTCCTCGAGCCGGAACAGGGTCAGCATGAACTCGAACATCGTCAGCACCCAGAGACCGCCGATCGAGATCCGCGCCAGGTCGGCGGCGGGGCGGTCGAGCAGCGCTTCGGAGATCGGCGTCGCGAAGGGCAGCGCGACCAGGGCGCCGATCGTCGCGAACCAGAAGAGGCCGGCGAAGCTGCTGGCGACGACCTTCCCCGGCTCCTCGTCGTCCTTGTAATAGAAGCGCAGCACCGCCTCGATCAGGCCGAGGCGGACGACGATGCTGGCGAAGACGATCGCCGCGAACATCACCTCGGCGGCGCCGTAGTCGGCCGGGGTCAGGTAGCGCGTGTAGAGAGGCAGCAGCGCGACCGCGATGACCTTCGAGAGGATGCTCGCCGCCGTGTAGGCGGCCCCGGTCGTCGCCAGGCGGCGCAGATATCCCGACACGCCAGGAGCCTACGTCGGCTCGCGGACCGCGGTCCCGTGCGCCAGCGACGCCCCAATCGCCAGCAGCACCCAGGTAATGGGATCCTCGAAGAACCCTGCATAAGCCATCGTGTGGACCAGGAGCGCCACGAACGCGGCCAGAACCGCGGCTCGCGCCGCGAGTGGCACGGAGGGGGAGTCCTGCGGGCGGGGCAAACTGGCTCCGTTCTCGGACTCCCCCTCCGCACCACCAACGGGGCCCCAGCGGATGCCCGTGGTCATCGTCCATAAGGCCACCCCGATGAGGGCGAGGTAGAGGAGCAGGCCCAGCAGTCCCTGCTCGGCGGCGATGGTCACGGGCTCGGTATGGGAGATCGAGACGGGGACGTCCTTGTTCTTCTGGTGCTCGCGGTAGGCGGCTTGAAACGAGCCGGAGCCGTAGCCCTGGAGCGGGCGTTCGGCGAAGAGGTCGAGGCCGCCCTGGACGAGGTTGGCGCGGCCGCTGGTGTCGATGTTGATGCGGGAGAAGTTGACCTTGCCGGAGCCGCCGACCAGGGTGACGACGAGGACCGCGCCGAGCAGGCCGACGAGGACCGCGCCGAGCGTCCAGCGCCAGCTCCAGCGCAGGGCCGCGAGCACCGCCAGCCCGGCGAGCAGGGCGATCAAGCTCGACTGCGAGAAGGTCTGGGCCAGCCCCAGCCAGAGCACCGCCACCAGCGCGGTCAGCAGGGCGAACGCCCGCCGTTCCCTCACCCATAGCAGGGCCGCCGTCGCGACCACGATCGTCAACGCCAGGTAGCGCCCGTAGACGTTGGGGTCCCAGAAGACCGAGTTGACGCGGAAGTAGGTGTGGAATTCGTTCGACCTGATCACCTGGTCGTTCCAGAAGAGGCTGCGGCTCGCGTACTCGACGCCGCCGACCAGCACGAAGGCGGTCGCCTCGACGCCGACCACGCAGAGGACCAGGACCAGCAGCCGGCGGTCCCACTCGGCCTCGCGCAGCAGCCGGTAGGCGATCGTGAACGGGACCAGGAAGAAGCAGACGTTCTGCAGCCCCTTCGAGAAGTCGCCCGAGTAGAGGGTCTGGACCGCGTAGAGAACGACGAAGGCGGCCAGCAGCCAGGCCAGCGGGCGGGCGGGCGGGCTGGGGCGGGGATCGGTCCAGTCGCGCAGCAGGGTGAAGACGGCCCCGGCGGCGATCACCAGGTAGAGCGGCACCAGCAGGTTGGCGGTGTCGCCACCGGCGTGCAGCGGCACCCGGAACGGCAGCGCCGCGACGATCGCCAGCGGCAGCAGCGGCGGCCAGCGGCGGAAGGCGTAGGCGAGGGCGCCGACGATGGCACCGCCGATCGCCAGCAGCGCGACGACGCGGGCGTCGTCGTGGCGCAGGTCGACGATCTGGGTCGTGTGCCACTGGTCGCCGAGGATCAGCAGCGGGAAGAGGGCGATCGCCGCCAGCATCGCCAGCGAGCGTGGGCGACCGGCCGGCATCAGGATCGCGGCGGCGCAGGCGGCGGCCGCGAGCAGCAGGCCGGCGGCGGCGAGGAAGTCGCTCAAGGGGCCCGCTCCGGCGGCTGCTTGCAGTACGAGCGACCGGAGGCGGGGGCCCGGTGCAGGTGGATCGTCCCCGGCGGCACCAGGTTGCGCTCCTGGCCCAGCAGCTTGACCCGCAGCTTGTAGCGGCCGGGAGCGGCGATGCCGCCGCCCCGCTGGCGCCCGTCCCAGTAGAAGGTGAAGAAGTGGTAGCGCTTGAGGAAGCGGTCGCGGGCGAGGGTGACCACGACCCTGCCGCCGGGCTTGACGACCTGGACGGTGGCGTCGTCGGACTGGGTGACGCGGAAGCGGATCCGGACCCGGTCGAAGCGGCAGTCGCCGTTCGGGGTGAAGCTGGGGACCGGCGGGGCGTCAGGGTTCAGCCGCGGCGCCCCGATAAAGGTGACGCGGTCGAGCACCAGCGGGTCGCGCTTGAGCCGCTGCGCCCAGCCGAAGGCGGCAACCGTTGCGAGGACGAGAAGCGCGAAGACGAGGGCGGCGGGACTAACCCGCCGCCGCGGCATTGTCCTCGCCGACTACCACCGCGACCTTCGCCCCTTCGGAGGCGGATTCGACTTCCGGGCTCATCAGCTCCAGCTTCGAGATCTGCAGCTGCTTGGCGACCTTCTGGGCTTCCGGCTTGTGGCCGCGTTCGAACATGACGACGCTGGCTTCGAAGGGCTGGTCGGTGTTGGAGACGGCGCCGAGTTCGAAGCTCTTGCCCTCGACTTTGTCGCCGTAGGTCGCGGCCAGGCCGGCGACCGAGGTGCCGTTCAGCACCGCGACTTCGATTTCGCTCGGCTTCAGCTTCGCGGCGGCCTGCTTGCCGCCGTTGCCGCCCTTGCCTTCGTCGGAGGAGCCGTTGACGACCGCGTAGGCGACGCCGCCGGCGAGCAGCAGGACGACGACGAAGATCGCGACCAGGTAGCGCGGTTCGGCCAGGCGCTCGCCGATCCCGGCGGTGCGATTGCGCAGGCGCTCGCGGCGGCTCAGTTCCGGCAGTCCGGCCTCGCGCCGCTGGCGCCGGGTTTCCCGGCTGTTGACCGCCTCGTGCTCGGCCGTGCGCGCTTCCTCGAGCTGGCGCAGCTCCTCCGCCCGCTGCGCGGCGACCGCCGAGGTCTGCTCCTTGCGCTCGGCGTCGCGCTCGGGCGCCGAGCCCGCCCACTCGCGCAGACGGCGGATGTCGCGGCCCTGGGTGAACGAGAGCAGGGCGAGAACGCCCAGGCCGAGGAAAGCGGCGAGGCCGGCGAACGCGCCGATTTGTTCGATCACCCGGACCAAAGTGGCTGCGAGAGGTTATTCGCCGGAGGCGAGCGCCGCCGCGTCCCCACCCGGAGAGGCGATCAGCTCGACCACCCGCTCGGCCAGATTGGCCTCGTCGCCGGCCAGCACCAGGTGTTCGAGCGAGTTCAGCGTCGAGTCCACCCACTCGGGGTCGAGGGCGACGCCGCGCAGCGCCCGGTTGATCCGCCTGGCCGCGGTCGGCTGCACCTCCTCGGTCGCCCCGAAGAGCTCCTCGTGCAGCTTCTCGCCCGGACGCGGCTGCGTGAACTCGATCGCGATGTCCTCTTCCGGCTCGAAGCCGGCGAGTCGGATCATGTTGTGCGCGAGGTCGACGATCTTCACCGGGTCGCCCATGTCGAGGACGAAGACCTCGCCCTTGCCGGCGCCGATGTCGCCGGCCCGGATCACCAGCTGCACCGCCTCCGGGATGGTCATGAAGTAGCGGGTCATCTCCGGATGGGTGACCGTGACCGGACCGCCGCGCTCGATCTGGTTGCGGAAGATCGGCACGACGCTGCCGGAGGAGGCGAGCACGTTGCCGAAGCGGACCGAGGCGAAGCGGGTGCCGGGGTGCTTGGCGCCGGCCGACTCGACGATGAACTCGGCCATCGCCTTCGAGGCGCCCATCACCGTCTGCGGGTTGACCGCCTTGTCGGTGGAGATGAGGACGAAGCGCTCGACCTTCGACGCCGCCGCGGTCTCGGCCGTGATCCGGGTCGCGATCGCGTTGTTGCGGACCGCCTCCAGCGGGTTGGCCTCCATCAGCGGCACGTGCTTGTAGGCGGCGGCGTGGAAGACGATGCCGGGCTTGAAGCGCTGCATCACCTCCAGCATCCGGTGCGGCTCCTTGCAGTCCGCCAGCACCGACTCGACGTTGGTGAAGTGGCGCAGCTCGATCATCTCGCGGTCGATCTCGAAGAGGTTGTCCTCGGCGTGGTCGAGCATCACCAGCAGCCGCGGCTTGACCTGGGCGATCTGGCGGCAGAGCTCGGAGCCGATCGAGCCGCCGGCGCCGGTGACGAGGACGACGCGGTCGCGCAGGTAGGCGCCGACGCGGTCGAGCTCGCGCACGATCGGGTCGCGGCCGAGCACGTCCTCGACCCGCACCTCGCGCAGCTGCTTGTTGAGCTGGACGCCGCCCCGCAGCAGCTCGAACACGGTCGGCAGGGTGCGGACCCGGATCTCGCGCTCGCGGGCGGCGGCGACGACCTTCGCCCGCAGCGTCCCGGGCGCCGAGGGGATCGCGATCACGACCTCGTCGGGCTCGGTCTCGTCGAGGATCTTGACGATCTCCTTGGTCGAGCCCAGCACCTTGAGGCCGAGCATCCGCATCCCGCGCTTGCGCGGGTCGTCGTCGACGAAGCCGATCGCGGTGGCGCCGAGGTTGGGGTTGAGCTGCAGCTCGCGCACGACCATCTGGCCGCCGGAGCCGGCGCCGATCACCAGCACCTCGTGCTTGGGCAGGCGCGAGCCGCGCGAGGGCCGCTCGACGATCAGCCGCACCGCCAGGCGGGCGCCGGCGATCAGCATCATCGTCAGCACGAAGTCGGTGACCTCGACCGAGCGCGGCAGCGTGTGCGCGAACGGCTTGGCGACGGCGAAGACGACGACGAGGATCGCGCTGGCCACCGCGACGGCGCGGAAGATGAGGAGGAAGTCGCGACCGCTGACGTAGCGCCACCACTTCTGGTAGAGCCCGAAGCAGGCGAACACGATCAGCTTGCCGACGATGACGAAGCCGACCGACTGCGCGAACAGGGTCTCGTAGCGGGGCGGCAGCCCGTGCGGGTCGTCGAGGAAACGGAGCTGGAAGGCGAGGAAGTAGGCGAGCGCGACAAGCGCGCCGTCGGCCACCACCTGCAGCATCCGGTTGCGGTAGACAGGGTGGTTCAACCGGCTCATAGGACCGGGCGAGTTTAGTCGCTGTTCAGCTTCAGCCCTACAATCCCGCGCTCACGCATGCTCCTTCTCCTCGCCAGCATCACCGACAAGGTGGTCGAACCGATCGTCGACGTCGCCACCGAATTCATCGGCTCGGCCGGGGTCGTCGCCGTGTTCGTGCTGATGACGCTGGAGTCGGCCTGCATCCCGGTGCCCAGCGAGGCGATCATGCTGTTCGCCGGCTTCAGCGTCTCCAACGGCGAACTGACGCTGTTCGGGGTCGTCGCCGCGGGCGTGCTGGGGAACGTGGTGGGATCGTGGATCGCCTACGCGGTCGGCTACTACGGGCGGCTCGACCTGCTGGAGAAGAACAAGCTGATCCACATCAGCCCCAAGCACCTGAAATGGGCCGACGACTGGTTCGAGCGCTACGGCGCCGCCACCGTCTTCTTCTCGCGGATGCTGCCGATCGTCCGCACCTTCATCTCGCTCCCGGCCGGGGTGGCGAGGATGCCGTTCTGGCGCTTCACCGTCTACACGCTCGCCGGTTGCGTCCCCTGGGTGCTGATGCTGGCGATCGTCGGCGAAAAGGTCGGCGACAACTGGGAAGAGTGGCGGCACAAACTCGGCTACCTCGACTACGTGGTCGTCGCGGCAATCGTCGGCGGCATCGTCTACCTGATCGTCAAGCGGCGGCGCGGCGGCGGGTCGCCCGAGGACGACGGGGAGCCGGCGGCAACCCCCGAGCCGGCCGGCACCAGCGGCGCTTGAGCGACGGTCGGCTGCCGACCCGGCGCGCGATCGCGCTGGGCATCGTCCAGGGGCCGGCCGAGCTGCTGCCGGTCTCCAGCTCCGCCCACATCGTCCTCCTGCCCTGGCTGGCCGGCTGGGACTGGGAGCGGATCGACCCGGAGCTGCGCAAGAGCCTCGAGGTCGCCCTCCACACCGGCGCCGCCGCGGCGCTGCTGATCGGCCAGCGGCGGGTGATCCTCGAGGAGCTGGGCCAGCTCGACGGGGCCCGGGTTCTCTTCCTCGGCCTCTCCTTCCTGCCGGCGGCGATCGTCGGCTACACCCTCGAGCGGCCGATCGAGCGGCGGCTCGGGGGACCGCGGGCGACCGCCTACGGGCTGCTCGGGGGAGCGGCGGCGATGCTGCTCGCCGACACGAGGCCGCAGCGGCGCGGGCGCGGCGACGCGACCCCGGCCGACGGCCTCGCGCTCGGCCTGGCGCAGGCGGCGGCGCTGGCGCCGGGGGTCTCCCGCAACGGCGTCACCCTCGCCGCCGCCCGCTGGCGCCGCTTCTCGCGCGGCCAGGCAAACCTGCTCTCGCGCACGATCGCGCTGCCGATCATCGTCGGCGCCACCGCCCTCAAGGGCACGCGGATGGCGCGGCGCGGCACCACCCCAGAGCTGCGGCGCACGCTCGCCCTCGGCATCGGCGCCTCCTTCGTCTCCACCCTCGCCTCGCAGCGGCTGATCAGGCTGGTCGAGCGCGACCGGGCGCTCTGGCCCTACGCGGCCTACCGAGCCGTCCTGGCCGCCGCCGTTCTTGCGAAGCTGCGCTCCAGTCCAAATCTTGGATGAATTTGGATTGAATTTGGGTACACTTCCAAATCTTGGATGAATTTGGATTGAATTTGGAGTTGACGTGCACCTAGAGACCGCTCCCTCCTACGGGGAGCTCCTGCAGAAGCTCGGAGGAGACGCGGCCGTCAGGGTCCTGACCGCCGTAGGGGTCTCCCGCGACCTCGATCGATATGTCCATTGGGACAAGCTCCGTCATCTCGAGCCCCCTTCTGGGCTCAATTCCGAGGAGTGGTGGTTCGCCCTCACGGCGGCGAGGGCGAGCGAAAAGCGCCTGCTCCCCCTCACCGACGCGACAGGGTCGCCCTTTACCTACGGGCTACCGGATCTGGTTCTCGAGCACCTGCATCACATCGACCAGCGCTGCGGCGGCGAGGTCGCGATGGATGAGGTGGTGACCTCCGAGCAGCAAGCCGGCCAGAGGTTCCTGGTGAACTCGCTGATGGAGGAGGCGATCCGGTCGAGTCAGCTGGAGGGGGCGACCACGTCGCGCCGGGTCGCCAAAGAGATGCTGCGCAGTGGACGCGAGCCGAAGAACCGGAGCGAGCGGATGATCGCCAACAACTACCGCGCTCTGCAATACATGCACGAGGAGATGGGCGACACCCTGAGTCCGGACTCGATCCTGGAGCTGCACCGCATCGTCACCGACGGAACCCTCGACGACCCAAGCGCCGCTGGCCGTCTTCAGCGCCCCGACGAGGATCGCGTAGCGGTCTTCGATCGAGACGACGGGAGGCCCATCCACACTCCCCCGCCAGCGGAGCAGCTGCCCGAGCGGATGGACGCCCTCTGCGACTTCGCGAACGAAGCGGAGAATGGCGACCGATTCATCCACCCGGTGATACGGGCGATTCTGCTGCACTTCTGGCTCGCCTACGACCACCCCTTCGAGGACGGCAACGGGCGCACGGCGCGGATCCTGTTTTTCTGGATGATGCGAGCAAGCGGCTACTGGCTGGCTGAGTATCTGCCGATCTCACGGTTTATCCGCGCCGCGCCGGCGCAGTACGCGCGCGCGTTCATGGAAACCGAGACCGACAGCGGGGACACGACTTACTTCCTGCTCAACCAGCTCGACGTCATCGAGAAGGCGATCGCCGACCTCCACGTCTACCTGCAGCGCAAGATCGCGGAGATTCACGACGTCGAGGAGCTTCTCGACGTCGCCGAGGATCTGAACGGGCGCCAGCTTTCGGCCCTGACCGAGGCCGCGCGGCACCCGGGCTCGATCCACACTTTCGGAAGTCACGCCAGGAGTCACCGGGTTACCCATGAGACCGCCCGCAGCGACCTTTCCGCCCTCGCCGATCGAGGGCTGCTGCTGCGGAGAAGGCGCGGGCGCACCTACGTTTTCGAGGCGCCCCCCGATCTCGCCGGGCGCCTGAAAGAATCGGGCCAGTGAGCGACGCCTACGCCAAAGCCGGGGTCGACCAGGGCGCCGCCGACGCCGCCGTCGCCGGGCTGGTGCGGGCGCTGGGAGCGATCGAGCTCGGCCGGCCCTCGCTGCAGGTGCCGCTGCCGGGTCACTACGCGAGCGTGATCAAGCTCGACGAGCGGACCGGGATCGCGCTCTCGACCGACGGCGTCGGCACCAAGCTGCTGGTTGCCGAGGAGCTGGGCCGCTTCGACACGGTCGGGATCGACTGCGTGGCGATGAACGTCAACGACGTGATCTGCGTCGGCGCCGAGCCGTTAGCGATGCTCGACTACATCGCCGTCCAGGCGGCCGACCCCGCCGTCTGCGAGGAAATCGGCGTCGGCCTCGCCCGCGGGGCCGAGCTGGCCGGGGTCGAGATCCCCGGCGGCGAGCTGGCGCAGCTCGGCGAGCTCGTCTCCAGCGTCGACGTCTCCGGCGCCTGCTTCGGGACGGTCGCCCTCGACGCGATCGTCGACGGCGCCGCGGTGCAGCCGGGCGACGCGATCATCGGCCTCCCCTCCTCCGGCATCCACTCCAACGGCTACACCCTGGCCCGCTCGGCGCTGGCCGGGATCGCGCTCGAGGACGAGCGCCTGGGCCGGCCGCTCGGCGACGTCCTGCTGGAGCCGACCGAGATCTACGTCAAGCCCGTGCTCGAGCTGCTGCGCTCCGCGGTCGAGGTCCGCGGCCTCGCCCACATCACCTCCGGCGGCACCGCCAACCTGCTGCGCCTGGCGGCCGCGGTCGGCTACGAGATCGACGCGCCGCTGCCGGTGCCGCCGATCTTCGCCCTGATCCAGGAGCAGGGCGAGGTCTCCGAGGAGGAGATGTACGACGTCTTCAACATGGGCTGCGGCTTCTGCGTGGTCGTCCCGGCCGCGGGCGAGGAGGCGGCGCTGGGCATCCTGCGCGCCCACTATCCGGCGGCGCGGCGGATCGGCCGGGCCACCGACGCGGCCGGCACCGTCACCCGGGCCTAGAGAGGCGGGCGGCGGCGGGCCTGCACGCCGCGTAGCACGTGCAGGCGGGGTCGTCGAAAGCGCGAACCTGTACTGACTCTTCGGTTCAAAATCTAGAGACGGCTTCCCATTCCCCATAACGTTCGCACCTAACCGATGGACCCCCGCGCGACCAGCAGCTCGCAGATGATCGGCACCGTGCTCTCCGGCCGCTACAAGCTGGAGGCCAAGCTCGGCAGCGGCGGCATGTCGACGGTCTACCTGGCCAACGACGCCACCCTCGACCGCGCCGTCGCGGTCAAGGTCATGCACCGCGAGATGTCCGAGCAGCCCGACCAGCTCGAGCGCTTCCGCCAGGAGGCGCGGGCGGTGGCCAAGCTCTCGCACCCGAACGTGGTCGCGGTGATCGACGCCGGCGAGGACGGCGGCCACCCCTACATCGTCTTCGAGTACGTCGAAGGGGAGACGCTGAAGCAGCGGATCGCCCGGGTCGGCGCCCTCGACCCGCAGGAGGCGCTGGCCTACGCGATCGAGATCGCCCGCGGGCTGACCGTCGCCCACGCCCGCCAGATGGTCCACCGCGATATCAAGCCGCAGAACGTCCTGATCGACGCCGAGGGGCGGGCGAAGCTGACCGACTTCGGGATCTCGCGGCAGCTCGAGCAGGACGGGATGACCGCCACCGGCCGCGTCCTCGGCACCACCGACTACGTCGCCCCCGAGCAGGCGATGGGCCACGGCGCCGACCCTCGCTCGGACGTCTACTCGCTCGGCGTCGTCCTCTACGAGATGCTGATCGGCCAGGTCCCCTTCCACGCCGACAGCCAGGTCGGGGTGGCGATGAAACACGTCAACGAGGAGCTGCCCGACGTGCAGCAGCGCCGGCCGGAGGTCTCCGCGGCGGCGGCGCTGGTGGTCGAGCGGGCGACCGCCAAGGACTCGGCCCAGCGCTACCAGGAGGTCGGCGAGATGATCGACGACCTCTCGACCGCGCTCGAGGTCGAGGCGGCCCGGGCGGGCTCGACCACCGGCGAGGCGACCAGCGTGCTCGACGCGGTGCCGCCGCCCCAACGCAAGCTCTCCGGCCGGCGGCGCTGGTCCTGGGCGGCGGTCGCGCTGCTGGTGCTGGTCGCCGGCGGGGCGCTGGCGGCGGTGCTCTTCATCAGCGGCGGCGCCGCCGGGGGTGGGGCGCTGAAGGACAAGGGCGCGGTCGTGCCACTCTCCTCGGCCGCCGACTTCGACCCGCTTGGCGACGGCGAAGAGGGCCCGGAGTCGGTCGGCTTCGCCGTCGACGGCAATCCCACCGGGACCGCCTGGAGCAGCGAGCACTACGACACCGCCGACTTCGCCGGCACCAAGAGCGGCGAAGACCCCGGCGTCGGCCTCTACGTCACCGCCAAGTCGGTGGCGAAGCCGTCGGAGATGGTCGTGCGCGGCGCCCCCGGTTGGGACGCCGAGATCTACGCCGCCACCTCGGGCCCGCCGGAAGAACTCGAGGAATGGGGCGAACCGGTCGGCGAAGTGAGCGAAGCGGGCGACAGCGCCGAGATCCCGCTCGACGTCCCCGCCCCGTCGAAGTACTTCCTGATCTGGTTCACCAAGGCCGCGCCGTCGCTGGACCAGGCCGGCCGCTACCGGCTCGAGATCGACGACGTCAAGCTGATCGAATAGCCGCGGCTAGAACTCGTGGGAGCGGGCGCGGCGGTGGCGCTCGATGGCGAGCTTGACGAGGCGGTCGCAGAGCTCCGGGTAGGCGATGCCCGTGGCCTCGAGCAGTTTCGCGTAGACGCTGGTCTCGGTGAAGCCGGGCATCGTGTTGATCTCGTTCACCAGCACCTCCCCCCCGGGCTCGACGAAGAAGTCGCAGCGGGCGAGGCCGGAGCAGCCGGCGAGGGCGAAGACCTCGGTCGCGAGCTCGCGCACCCGGGCCGACGTCGCCTCGTCGATCGGTGCCGGCACCCGCAGGTCCATGCCGCCCTCGGTGTACTTGGCCTCGAAGTCGTACCAGTCGGCGTGGGCGACGACCTCGCCCGGAAGCGACGCCTCGGGTCGCTCGTTGCCGAGCACCGAGCACTCGACCTCGCGGCCGGTCGCGGAGGCCTCGACGATCACCCGCGGGTCGTGGCGCAGCGCCAGCTCCACCGCCTCGTCGAGCTGGTCGAGGCTCTCGACGCGGGTGATGCCGACGCTCGAGCCCAGGCGCGAGGGCTTGACCCAGAGCGGCAGGCCGAGGCGCTCGCAGCGCCCCCACCACTCGCTGCCCTCGGCGGCGGTGAAGTCGACCTGGGGAATGCCGCTGGCGGCGAAGAGCCGCTTCAGGGTCAGCTTGTCCATGCAGACCGCCGAGGCCAGCACGTCCGAGCCGACGTAGGGGACGTCGAGCCACTCCAGCAGGCCCTGCACGCTGCCGTCCTCGCCGAAGGGCCCGTGCAGGGCCGGGAAGACGGCGTCGGCCTCGAGCAGGCCGGCGCCCGGGACCAGCTCGACGCCGGTGCCGTCGCAGGTCCAGCTGCCGCCGCGGGCGATCGTCACGGCGACGATCTCGTGCCCGGCCGCCTGCAGTCCGCGCCCGACCGACTCGCCGGAGCGCAGCGAGACGTCGTGCTCGGAGGAGCGCCCGCCAGCCAGGACCGCGATCCTCACGGTTCTTCTTCTTCCGGTTCGGCCGCCGCCTGCTTGCCGACCACGATCGTCACCGTGTCCCCCGGTTCCAACTTGGAGCCCGGCGGCGGGAACTGGTCGATCGCGCGGCCGACCTTGCCGGCGACCGCGGTTTCTTCTTCTTCCACGCTCGGGGTGAGCCCGGCGTCGCGCACGGCCTGCACCGCTTCGGGGCGCAGCTTGCCGATCACGTTCGGGACGCTCGCCTGCTGCTTGCCGGCGGAGACGACGATCGACACGGTCGAACCGGGGTCGACCTCGCTGCCGGCGCTGGGCGACTGGCTGATCACCTCGCCGGCCGGAGCGCTGTCTTCTTCTTCGCTGACGCTGGGGGTGAGGCCGCGGCCGCGGATCTGCTGCACCGCGAGGCGGCGCTGGCTTCCGACCAGGACCGGGACCTTGGCCAGCTTCGGCCCGGAGGAGACGAACAGGGTGACGTCGGAGCCGTTGGTCGCGGTCTCCCCCGCCGAGGGCTCGGAGTGGATCACCAGCCCTTCTTCGACCGCGCCGGAGTTGGCGCTCCTCGTCTTCACCCCGAAACCGGCCGCTTCGAGCTTTTCGGCCGCCTCGTCGCCGGCCAGCCCGGCGGTCGCCGGCACCTTGCTGGTGCCGGGGCCGTTGCTGACGGTCAGCGTCACGTCCGGCTTCGAGCAGAAGAAGCTGAGGAAGGCGCAGTCGAGCTCGGCCTGGTCGCCCGGGGGCGAGGCGGCGGGATCCTGCTCGAGCACGGTGTTGGGCGGCGCTTCGCGCTCGACCCGCTTCACCTCGCCGACCGAGAAGCCGTCCTGCTGCAGCAGCGCCACGGCGACGTTGAGCTCGTTGCCGGTCACGTTCGGGACTTCGGTGGTGGTGTCGCGGGTCAGCAGCAGGCCGACGAGGATGCCGATCGCGATCGCCGCCGCCAGCAGCGCCCAGGGCAGCCAGCTGCGCTTCTCCTCCTCCTCGATAACCGCCACCGGCTCGGCGACCGCCGGCGGCAGCGCCGCGAAGTCGGCGGTGCCGGGGCCGCCCGGATCGCGCATCGCCGCGTCGAGGGCGGCGATGAAGGCATCGGCGCTCTGGAACCGGTTCCCGGGCTCCTTCTCCAGCGCCCGCATCACCACGCCATCGAGCGCCGGTGTGACCCGCGGGTTGATCGAGCTGGGCCGCTGCGGCGTCTGCGAGACCTGTTTCATCGCCACCGCGACGGCCGAGTCGGCCTCGAAGGGGACCCGCCCGGTCAGCGCCTCGTAGAGGATCACCCCGACCGAGTAGAGGTCGGAGACGGCGGTGACGTCGAAGCCCTGGGCCTGCTCGGGCGAGAGGTAGTGCGGCGTCCCCATCACCGAGCCGGTCTGGGTGATCTCGGAGACGCCGGCGCGGGCGATCCCGAAGTCGGTGACGTGCGCCTCGCCGTCGCCGTCGACGATCACGTTGTGGGGCTTGAGGTCGCGGTGGACGACGCCGTGGCGGTGGGCGAAGCGCGCCGCCTCCAGCACCTGGCGGATCAGCGGCACCGCCTGCTCGGGGGTCAGGCCGCCGTCGATCAGCTGCTTCAGCGTCGGGCCCTCGACGTACTGCATGGCGATGTAATAGGTGCCCTCGAACTCGCCCCGGTCGAAGACGGAGACGATGTTCGGGTGCTGCAGGCCGGCGGCCGACTCCGCCTCACGGCGGAAGCGCTCGACGAACTCGCGGTCCTGGGCGAAGCGGCGGTGCAGGACCTTCAGCGCGACCTGGCGCTGCAGGTGCGCGTCCTCGGCCAGCCAGACGTCGGCCATGCCGCCGCTGCCAAGCCGGCGCAAGACCCGATAACGCCCGTCAACCACACTGCCCCCGCTCACCTCAGGCACTCCAAGCCTCCGTTCTCCGGTCGATGGGCCGATATGTCGCCCAGGAGGCGACATATCGGCCCATCGACGACTGTTGTTCTGTCATTCGCCATTCAGGATCGTTTCGGCGACGTCGCGGAAGATCGGGGCGGCGACGTCGTTGCCGAACTGGGTCGTGCACTCGACCGTCGCCGCGATCGCGATCTTCGGTTCGTCGGCGGGCGCGAAGCCGATGAACCAGGCCTGGTTCTCGTCGGCGCCGCCGCCGCAGGCGACGTTGCCCGGCGTTTCCGCGGTTCCCGTCTTGCCCGCCACGGCGACGCCGGAGATCGCCGCGTTGGTGCCGGTCCCTTCGCTGACCACCCCTTCCATCGCCGTCGTCAGCTCCGCCGCCGCCTCGGCGGAGATCGGCTGGCTGTACTCGGAGGGGTCGAGGCGTTCGGTCACCCGCCCGTCGGGGTCGACCACCCGGTTCCAGATCTGCGGCTTCATCAGCTTGCCCCGGTTGGCCACGGCGGCGGCGACCATCGCCATCTGCAGCGGCGTCGCCAGCAGCCGCTCCTGGCCGATCGCGACGCGGGCGAGGTCGACGGGGTCCCTGGCCGTGAGCAGCCCCCCTTCGCCGGAGACGCCGCTCTCGTAGACCTCGTCGTCCGGGAGGTCGATCGGCGGGGTCGAGTTGAAGCCGAACTTTTCCATCGTTTCGAACAGGAGGTCGTTGCCGAGCTGCTGGCCGAGCTGGCCAAACCAGGTGTTGACCGAGTTGGTCAGCGCCGTGTCGAGGGAGATCGGGCCGAAGCTCTCGTTGAAGTCGTTCTGCAGCGGCGTCCCTTCCACTTCCAGGGTCCCGGGAGCGTCGATCGTCGTTTCCGGGGTGATCGTTTCGCTCTCCAGGCCCGCGGCGGCGGTGACCACCTTGAAGGTCGAGCCCGGTGGGTAGAGGCCCTGGGTGGCGCGGTTCAGCAGCGGGGTTTCGATCACGTTGCGGTTCAGCTTCTCGAGTTCGTAGGGCACCCGGTTGGGGTCGTAGGCCTTGTTCGACGCCATCACCTTGACCGCGCCCGTGCTCGGCTCGATCGCGACGACGGCGCCGAAGCCGGCTTCCTCCAGGTCCGAGAGCGCCGTCCGCTGCGCCGCGGGGTCGAGGTTGGTGACCACGTCGTTGCCTTCCTGGGAGTGACCGAGCAGCTCGTCGAGGATCGAGCTGAATTCGGATTCTTCGCCGACCAGCTCGTCGTTGTGGAACTGCTCGAACTCGCTATCGCCCTGGCGCACGAAGCTGTAGCCGATCGGGTGCCCGTAGAGCGACCCTTGCGGGTAGCGGCGCACGTAACGCAGCCCGTCCCCGCGCCCCTTCGCGACCGACTTCGCGATCACGGTCCCGTCGGCGGCGAGGATGCGGCCGCGGCGGATCTGCTGCTGCTCCAGCAGCGGCCGCTTGTTCGCTTCCTTCTCCTTCAGGGCCTTGGCGTCGAAGACCGCCCAGTAGGACGTGAAGCCGACCAGCACCGCGAAGAGGAGGGCGATGAAGGCGAACAATTTGACGATCTGGCGGTTCACGTCCCCCCCAGGGCCAGGGCGCGGCCGGCCGGTTCGACCGCTTCACGACGGGCGCGGTCGGAGATCAGCAGCAGCAGCGCCAGCAGCACGAAGTTGGCGACGATCGAGCTGCCCCCGTAGCTGATGAACGGCAGGGTGACGCCGGTCAGCGGGATCGCCCTGGTGACGCCGCCGATGATCACGAAGGCCTGGATCGAGAAGACCGCGGTCAGCCCGGTCGCCAGCAGCTTCGAGAAGCCGTCGCCGGCGAGCAATGCGATCTTGAAGCCGCGGGCGGCGATCAGCAGGTAGACGAGGACGACGCCGCAGGCGCCGAAGAGGCCGAGCTCGTTGACGATCAGCGAGTAGATCGTGTCGGTCTGGGCCGCCGGCAGCAGCGCCGCGTCGGTGCCGGGGATCGTGATCAGCGCCTGCCCGAAGCCTTTGCCGAAGAGGCCGCCGTCGGCCTGGGCGAAGATCGACTGCAGGATCTGGTACCCGCTGCCTTCGGGGCTGACGTAGGGGTCGAGCCAGATCTCCACGCGGTCGTGCACGTGCGGCACGGTCGAGGCGAAGAACCAGGCGCCGACGACGAACATCGCCATCCCGATCACGACGAAGGAGAACCGCCCGGTCGCCACGTAGAGGAGGGCGAGGAAGGCGGCAAAGAACATCAGCGAGCTGCCGAGGTCGCGGATGAAGACGAGCATGAACATCGACGCTCCCCAGACCACCAGCATCGGCCCGAAGTGCTTCAGCGGCGGCAGCGTCACCCCGAGCACCCGCCGCGCGCCGACGATCAGGACCTCGCGGTTCTCGCGCAGGTAGCTGGCGAGGAAGACGACGATCGCGATCTTCGAGAACTCGGCCGGCTGGAAGGCGAGCGGGCCGAGCTTGACCCCGAGGTAGGCGCCGTTGACCTGCTGGCCGATCCCCGGCAGCCGCGGCGCCAGCAGCAGCAGCAGACCGGCGGCGGCGATCGTGTAGCGGTAGCGCTCCAGCACCTCGTAGTCGCGCAGGAACTGGATCGTCAGCGCGAAGAGGACCAGCCCGAGCACGAACCAGTTGGCCTGGTCGCGGGCGAGGCCGTCGTCGATCCGGTAGATCATCACCAGCCCGAAGGCGGTCAGCAGCGCCACCAGCGGGAACAGGTACGGGTCGGCGTTGGGCAGGCGGAGCCGCAGGTAGACGTGGGTGGCGACGCAGATCGCCAGGAAGTAGGCGCCGTAGATCAGGCTGAGGTTGTCCAGGCGCGTGCTCTCCTGGGCGAAGACGGCGGCGAAGCCGGCGGTGAGGAGGATGGCGACCGGGACCAGGGCGACCAGCTCCCGGTTCCTGGCGGAGCTCAAGGGACCCCCTGGCTCTTCTGGATGTCTTCGATCAGCGAGACCGCGTCCTCGCGCGAGCGCAGATCGTGCCCGGTCACGGCGGCCTGGCGCTTGGGCGGCAGCGAGTCGGTCTGGAGCGGGCTGGCGTAGCGCTCGTCGTAGAGCTGGACCCCGAAGGGCAGTTCGTAGGGGACGCCGCGGTAGAGGGCGACGCGGCCGGCGTCGTCGGTGCCGAGGAACCAGATCTGGCGGTTGCCGTACCAGGCGCCGAAGGCGAGGGCGGCGACGATCGCGAGGACGGCGAGCGCCTTGGCCGCGGTGCGCAGGCGCCGGCGCGGCTTCGCCGCGGCCAGCTGCTCGCGGCGCTGACGGGCGGCCTCGGCGGCGGCGCGGCGGCGCACCTCGGTCGCGGTCAGCCCCGCCTCCTCGGCGCTGGAGCCGACCAGGGTCGCGCCCTCGGCGGGCGGCGGCGCGGCGGCGGCGGCGTCGCCGAGGCGAAAGGCGATCACGGTGATGTTGTCGCGGCCGCCGGCCCGGTTGGCTTCGTCGACCAGGGCGCGGACCGCCGACTCCATCGAGGTGGCGCGGGCCAGGACCTGCCCGATCTGCTTGTCGCCGAGCATCGTCGTCAGCCCGTCGGAGCAGATCAGGAAGACGTCGCCGGCCTGGGCCGGGACGGTCTGCAGGTCGACCTCGACCTCCGGTTCGGGGCCGAGGGCGCGGGTGATGATCGAGCGCTGCGGGTGGTCCTCGGCCTGGGCCTCGGTCAGCTGGCCCTTGCGCCGCATCTCCTCGACCAGCGAGTGGTCGCGGGTGAGGCGCTCGAAGCGGCCGCCGCGGAGGCGGTAGGCGCGGCTGTCGCCGACGTGGCCGAGCGCCACCTCCTCCGCCTCGAGGTCGACGATCGCGGCGGTGATCGTCGTCCCCATCCCGGCCAGGTCGGCGTCGTTGCGGGCGCGCTCGTGGATCGTCCGGTTGGCGGTCTCGATCGTCTCCCTGAGGACCCGCTCGGGCGGACCTTGGGGAAGCTCGCGGTCGAAGGACTCGGCCGCGGTCTTGGAGGCGACCTCGCCCGCCTGCGCCCCGCCCATCCCGTCGGCGACGACGAACAGCGGCGCCCGGGTGAAGTACGAGTCCTCGTTGGCGTTGCGCTGGCGGCCGGTGTCGGTGCGCGTCGCCTGGTCGTCAATCCGCAGCATCACTGGACCTCAAATCTGAACACGGTGTCGCC
>Ga0070691_10000005_pt1 | contig 71203 bp, 61 predicted proteins | sample KBSK1101metaG_FD_64673 | JGI IMG/M metagenome (GOLD analysis project Ga0070691, IMG submission 64673) | Corn, switchgrass and miscanthus rhizosphere microbial communities from Kellogg Biological Station, Michigan, USA - KBS K1-10-1 metaG | ecosystem: Host-associated > Plants > Roots >... | reverse complement strand
TGATGGCGAACGAGGACTCGCGCGAGATCTTCAGGAAGCGGGCGAAGCTGACCTTCGAGATCCGCAAGCACATGAACGAGCGCGGCTGGGTCGAGCTGGAAACGCCGATCCTGCAGCGGCTCACCGGCGGCGCCGCGGCGCGGCCCTTCGTCACCCACCACAACGCGCTCGACCGCGACCTCTTCCTGCGCACCGCGACCGAGCTGTATCTGAAGCGGGCGATCGTCGGCGGCTTCGAGGACGTCTACGAGTTCGGCAAGTTCTTCCGCAACGAGGGGATGTCGCCCCAGCACAACCCCGAGTTCACGATGCTGGAGATGTTCGTGGGGGGCGCCGACTACAACGGCGTCATGGCCTTCATGGAGGTGCTGGTCGCCGCCGTGGTCGAGGCGGTGATGGGGACGACCGTGGTCGAGCGCGACGGGGTGGAGATCGACTTCGCCGCGCCCTGGCCGCGGGTGGTGCTGCGCGACGAGATCCTGCGCGAGGCCGGGATCGACATCTACGAGGCGAGCCGCGACGAGCTGGCCGAGGTCGCCGGCGAGGACGCCGACCCCAACGACGACTGGGCCGGGCTGGTCGACACCCTGCAGGGCAAGCTGGTCGAGCCGAAGCTGATCCAGCCGACCTTCATCACCGTGCTGCCGATCGACATCTGGCCGCTGGTCAAGGTGCACCCGGACGACCCCAAGGTCTGCGAGGCCTTCGACGGGATCGTCGCCGGGATGGAGATCGTCGGCGGCGGGACCGACCTCAACGACCCGGTCGAGCAGCGGCGGCGATTCGTGCAGCAGCGCGAACGCCAGGAGAAGGGGGCGGAGGACGACCCCCATCCCCACGACGAGGAGTTCGTCAAAGCGCTCGAATACGGGATGCCGCCGGCGAGTGGCTGCGGGTTGGGGATCGACCGCCTGCTGATGATCATGACCGGCGCGAAGACGCTGCGGGACGTGATCATCTACCCGGCGATGCGCGAGGCGAAGAGCGAGTAGCTGGCGGGCCGAGCGGCCGCCGGCGTCAGATCGAGCGCAGGAGGCCGCCGTCGAGGGGGATGACGGTGCCGGTGAGGTAGGCGGCGCGCTCGGAGCAGAGGAAGGCGACGAGGTCGCCGTACTCCTCCGGCTGGCCGAGGCGGCCGGCCGGGACTTCGGAGCGCGCGGCCTCTTCGGCCGCCTCCAGCGAACCGACGTGGTCCGCGAGGCGGTCGGTGGCGAAGCGGCCGGTGGCGACGGTGTTGACCGTGATCCCGTCGGCCGCGACCTCGCGCGAGAGCGTCTTCAGGAAGCCGACCGCGGCCATCCGATGCGAGTTGGAGAGGTTGAGGGCGGGGTTCGGCTCCAGGGTCGTGTTGGAGCCGACGTTGACGATCCGCCCCCAGCCGCGCTCGCGCATTCCCGGAACGACGGCGCCGGCCAGCACCCGCGGCGCCTGCACCAGCGAGCGGTAGGCCTGCTCCCACTCGTCGAGGCCGTGGTCGAGCGCCCCCCCGATCGGCGGTCCGCCGGTGTTGACGACGAGGATCTCCACCGGCCCCAGCGCCGCCTGGACCTCGTCCGGCAGCTCCGCCAGCCGCTCGAGGTTCCCGGCGTCGGCGACGAACGCCGTGGCCCCGCCGATCTCGGTCGCCGCCTCTTCCAGCCGCTCGAGCGAGCGGCTGGCGATCGCGACCCGAGCCCCTTCCCGCGCCAGCGCCGCCGCGATCCCGCGCCCGAGCCCCCGGCTCGCGCCCATCACCAACGCCACCCGCCCCTCCAGCTCCAAGTCCATCCCCCTATCTCAGCACGCAACGATGCTCAAAACCCATTGCGCGGGTAGTGTTCCCTCCTGAGCGCCCGTAGCTCAGTGGTCAACGGGTCCTTTCGGGGGCCCAAAGAGCGTCGGTCTTTCAAGCCGAAGGTCGCGGGTTCGACTCCCGTCGGGCGCATTCGCTGCTGTTCCTTGAGGTGCCGGGGATTTCCCGGTGTGGAGCCAGATCCTCGGCTCGGTCTCTGAATTGGGTTCCGTCGGCTTCCGGGCGATTCCGAGGCGTTCCGGCCTGCGAGAGTCGCATTTCGGTCGCATTTTCGTCGGGCGAGCGGGAGGCCTATTCGTGCTTCTCGGAGAGCTTTGCCAGCTCGCCAATCGAGACGCCCAGAGCGCCGGCAATCCGGCGGGCCGTGTCCCAGGTCGGGTTTGCCTGACCCCGCTCGATGAGCGACAGCGTGGCCGGGGTGATGCCCGCTCCCGCAGCCAGATCCTCTTGAGTCGCTTTCCGCTTGCCACGGAGTTCCCGGATCGCCTCGCCGAGTGCTGGCTGGGGTCGTTCCGAACGCCGCATCACCAAGACATTTCCAGATACGCGATGCGCCGTGGCTAATCTAAAACATGTATTTAGTTAGTGCTACGCTGGTCAGCACCCATAAAAAGCGGCCCCCGGCCGGCGGTGGAACGCCAACCGGGGGCCTGACCACAAGGAGAGCAAGCCTCCTCATGGCTACCCAAGACCCTACGCGCAGCTGCGCGAAAGCATCGCTCGCGCTGTTCGCGAACTGACCGCCGTCGATCTTCTGCGGCCGGAGGGGGAGCTGATCGGACCAAGTCGTGCCGCCCTGCACTTCGAGCGCCTGGAGCGCGGCTGATGGACGTCGCAGGAAGGTTCGGCGACAACCTGGTTCGCACGCGCCGGCTCGCGGGGCTCTCGCAGGATGAGCTCAGCGTCCGCGCGTCTGTCCATCGCACGGAGATCAGCCAGCTTGAGCGCGGCCTGCGCCTCGCGCGCGTGGACACGATCGTGAAGCTCTGCGGCAGCCTCGAAGCCGACCCTGCGGAGTTGCTCGCGGGGATCAACTGGGAGCCCGGAGAAAACCGAATAGGCCATTTCAAGAAACCAAAATCAAACAACCCATCAGATGCCTAGCCAGAGAACCCATCAAGGCATCCACCAACTCCAAAGAGCCAATGCGGAGCCAGGCAGAAGAAGAGGCCAGGGAAGCCTCAAGGAGCCCTCCCAAAGAACCAAACCCACAGCCCGACACATTACGAACCGGGTGGTTCTATGCCTCCCGAGCAGGCGGTGGGATGCGTCCACCGACCGGCCTAGCGTCCTCAGCGCGGCGGGCTGACTCCGCATTATCTCGCCGCCTTTTGGGGCTGGCCGATGGGATCGTGTCGCCCGCCGTGCGAAGGAGCGACGGCGTGACCTAATAGGAGCCTGCACTGCCAAACCCCGGTTCTGTCCGCCGCCGATCCGCAACGAGGATAACCGAGCCCAGGAGGCGCCCAAAAGTGATCACGATCGGAGTTGACCCCCACAAAAGCACTCACACCGCAGCCACGGTCGAAGATGCGACCGGCCAGTTCCTCGAGGAGCTGACGGTGCCCGCCACAGATGAGGGCGCCGAGCATTTACATGCCTGGGCTACGGCGCTTGCGCGAGGCAGCGATTTGCGCTTCGCCCTCGAGGACGTGCGCAACGTCTCTGGGCGCCTGGAGCGCTTCCTGCTCGCGCGCTCGGAGCTGGTCCTGCGAGTCGGCACGCGCTTGATGGTCGGGACCCGCAAATCCGCTCGCACCTTCGGCAAGTCCGACTCGATCGACGCTCTCGCGATCGCCCGCGCCGCCCTGCGTGAGCCGAACCTGCCACGCGCCACTCACGAGCCCCAGCTGCGCGAGCTGAAGCTCTTGGTCGACCACCGTGAGGATTTGGTCTCAGAGCGCACCGCGATCGTCTCGCGATTGCGCTGGCACCTGCATGAACTCGACCCCGGCCTTGAGCCGATGGCGCGCACCCTGAACCGCGAAGCCACCCGCCGCGGCCTCTCTCAACGCATCGGGCGCTTCGGGGCCGGCGTACAGGTGCGGATTTGCCGCGAGCTGCTCATCCGGATCGGCGAGATCACCCGCGCCGAGCTAGCGTTGCGGGCCGAGATCGCGACCCTGGTCCGCCCGCTGGCCCCCGGGCTGCTCGCGATCTCCGGTGTCGGGGACCTGCTTGCCGCTCGCCTTCTGGTCGAGACCGGTGGCGCCCGCTTCGCTACCGATGCCCAGCTCGCCCGCCACGCCGGCTGCGCGCCGATCGAGGTCTCCTCGGGCAGGGTGCGCCGGCACCGGCTCTCGCGCATGGGCAACCGCAAACTGAATGCAGCGCTGCATCAGGTCGTGCTGACCCAGGCGCGCGTGCATCCTCCAGCTCGGGCCTACCTGGACAAGAAGCGTGCTGAGGGCAAGTCCAACAAGGAGGCTTTTCGCTGCCTCAAACGCCACCTGGTCCGGGTTGTCTGGCGGGCGCTGCAGGAGCCGGTGGCAGGTGGGGGCAAGAATCAGCGGTAGCCCCAAGCCTTTCTTGACGAGGAGCCAAACTGCTAATCGTCCGGAACGTCGGGGAACAGGGCGGCCCGGAAGCTAGGGGCACTAAAGCTGATCGGATCGGCTCCAAGAAAGGGGGCCTGGACCGTGCTCCTCCAGAGATCACGGCTGTGGGGGCGACGCTTGAAGGTGGCATTGCCGCTGAAAGGCGGGGGCGGGTTCACCCTTGCGGTGCCGGCCGCGTGGTCGAAGACAAAGGTGGAAGGACCTGCGTAAACGCCAGTCGAACGAACGATTTCCATCCCTTCTCGCGTTTCAAACTTCACGCCAGCAAAGGCGGTGGGTCCGCGCCCTCTGCGTCCACGTTCGGCATAGGCGGCGAAGTAGCAACTGCAGCGACGATTGGAGGCGCCCAGCGTCGCTGATTCCCTTTCGGCTTCGGACCTCTGACGAGAATCGAGGACCGACAGTTGGCGAGCGCTCTGAATGCGTTTCGGCCCTTTGTGTCGGGGACACCGCCATTCCGATTCTCGATACACGCTCATCGTCCCCTCGACTTGGGCCGCCTCGATCCGCACGTATTCGCGCTCGCCGGTGAACTCGATCGTCCCGACGAAAAGGCCTTCGCCCCATGTCGACGGTGGCCCTTCGCACCCCTTCGGAGGTTTTTCCGTACGCATATTGGTCGGCCTGAAGGCAACGTCGATCAGCCCGAGCTTTCCGAACTGCGCTTTCAGGCCCGCTTCGGTGGATTCACCATCTATCTCGTAGGTGGCGAGACGGTCCTTGCGGGAGATCTCGAGGGTGACCTCGCCGTTGAAGGTTTCGAGGTGCGCATGCAGGCCGTGATTTGCCGCAAGCTCGAACTCGATGGAAGCAGAATGGGCTTTCGAGGTCGCCGTCGGCGCCGCCGCAACAGGCGTCGCTGCGAGGAGGCCGGCGATCGCGAGTGCCAGGATTAAAAGCGGTGCTCGAGTCATGCCGGCCTCAGGATACGTCGCGGATGCACAGGCAAGGCTGTTTGCCTTACTTCGAGATTGAGATCTCCGAAACCGGCTGTCTCTCAGAGGTGCTCTTGACATAGGAGCGATCCTCCGGATTCGTGCCTGAGCCGCAGCTTCATGATCGGCGCCGTCAGCGAGGGGCGGGGCAAAGCAGAGGATGCGCTCGCCGCCCCTCCGGGCGGCCGATTGTGGCACGGCTTCGCCGTGCGACGGCCGCCTGTAGGGAGGGGCAGGAGAGCCATGAGCTTCGGTCGCGTTTCGGCCGAAGGTCGAAGCGACCCGGTGCAGACGCCGCTTGCCACGGACAGAAGGGGCATGAAGCGGAAACCTGTCTCCGTCGCCTTCTTCACCGAGCGCACCCTTGCCGACTACCTCGCAGTCTCCGATTGGACCATCCGCAACTGGATCAGGCGCGGAGACCTGCCCAGCTACAAGCTCGGCGCCTCGCGCCGAATCGATCCCGCCGATGTCGAGGACTTCCTCGCCCGCCACCGAGACGAGGCAGCATGAGACGCGAGTCGCCGATCAAACGTCGCAACCCCTCCGGCAGCGTGGTCTGGGTAGCTCGCTACACGGGCCGAGACGGCAAGCACCACTACGCGAAGCCCCGCTGGAATCGCGGCAAGGCCAGCTTCACCCGTAAGGCCGACGCTCAACGCGCGATAGACGAGGCATACGGGCTCACCGATCGGCCCGACACCCTCGGCGACTACTTCGCCACCTGGATCGAGCGACACCCAAGGTCAGAGCGAACCAACGCGACCTACGAGCACCGGGTCTCCCGCGTCACCGACGTCGAGGTCGAGGGCACCGCCCTGAAGCACTGGCCGATGCACGAGCTGCGCCGCCGCCACACTCTCGCCCTGGTCGATCACATGCTGACGAACGAAGGTCGAGCCACCACCGGCGCCGTCGGCATCCTCCGCTCCCTCTCGGCAATGGCCGAGGACGCGATCACCGACGAAGTCTGCGACCTCAACCCGTTCAAGGGCATCCGCATCCGCGCCAACGACCCAAGGGCGAAGAAGAAACGCCGCCCCATCCGCGTCTTCACCTTCGAGGAAATGCACCGCTTCGCCAAGGCTGCCGGCCGCTACGAGGCCCTAGTGCGGACGTTCACCGACACCGGCATGCGCCTAGGCGAGGTTTTACCTCTGCGCCCCGAAGACTTCGACGGCGAGACCCTCCAGGTCCGCCGCACCGCCCACGAGGGCCGGATCCTCGAAGGCACCAAGACCGACCACGGGGAGGAGGATGCGGGCCGCGTGGTCCCCGTTCCGGCCACGCTCGCCTGGATGCTCGAAGCACAGATCAACCTCAACGGCCCCGACTGCAAGATCCTCTTTCCGACGCCCAGAGGCCGGCTCTGGCGCGAGCGCACCTTCTACCGCGACGTCTGGAAGCCCACCCAAGAGGCCGCCGGCCTAGACATTCGCCCCCATGAGTGCCGCCATAGCTACGTCACGCATCTGCGCGCTGCTGGTGTCAACGACGCCGATCTGGCCGAGATCGCTGGGCATCGTGTTGAGACGATGTTGGCACGGTACATCCATGCCATACGGGGAAGTTTTCCTCTGGTTCGAGAGATTGTTAACTGACCGATCAGCACCTGAAATTGACATCGAATGGTCTGCCCTGCTGTGTTCCGATCCTTCGGAATTACCGTCAAAGACGAGGATAAGTCGATCCATTTGACAGTAGAGCGTGCTAAAAGGGCGCGGTGGCAGCGGGGGAAAAATCTTGGGCATCAAGTCCGGCAATTCGTCGGACTATGCAGTCGAATAGGGGACGGGATACTGGACCTGAGATTGCTTTGCGCTCGGCGCTTCATCAACTTGGACTTCGGTTTCGCAAGAATTTGCTGATCCGGACGGCCTCTTGCGTCAAAGTGCGGCCAGACGTGGTGTTTACGAAAGCACGGGTCGCGATATTCGTTGACGGCTGCTTCTGGCATTGCTGTCCTGATCATGCGACCACGCCAAGACGGAACGGCAAGTTCTGGCGAGCGAAGCTGCAGGCAAATGTCAATCGAGATCGGCGGGTCGACCAAGCGCTATCCGCTGATGGCTGGCAGCTCCTTCGGGTCTGGGAGCACGAAAGTCCGATCGTCGCGGCGGCTTCCGTAAAGGCGATGCTTGATAGCCATCCGATATCAGCCCTTTAATCAGCAGGTTGATGAGCGATCCGCTGGTAATCGAAGATGATCTGGAGTCGGCCAACGGAGAACAGGCCGATCGGCATCGCCTGCCATGTGTCCGGGGTAGCCGGCTTACGCTCGATCCAAGAGATCCGGGGCTCGACGAGGTCGATCGAGCGCGGAGGTGGGTATCTGAACTTCCCGGACCATGGGCGGTTGACCTGTTTTGCGGCGCTGGAGGCCTAAGCCTGGGCCTTGAGGAAGCGGGGCTCAGTATCGTCGCTGGAGCCGACAGTGACCCGGCGGCAATCGAGACGCACGCGGCCGGGGTTGGAGGTCTATCTTGGTGTGGAGATTTGGAAGAGCCAACGGCCTTCTTGGATTTCTTGAAAGCTCGGGGAGTCAATGAAGTTGACGTAGTAGCTGGCGGGCCACCATGCCAGCCCTTTTCGAGGGCCGGTCGAGCCAAGATAAGAAGCCTTGTTACCTCAGGAGTGCGTTCCGCTGTGGACCCCCGGGTGCGCGCTTGGAACGCCTACTCCGCAATTGTTAAGGCGCTCAAGCCGCAGGTTGTACTGCTAGAGAATGTTCCTGACCTAGTGCGGTGGAACGATGGCTTAGTTCTCACCGAAATTCACGAGATGCTACGTGAGTTAGGCTACGAGCCGTATACCCGAATACTGCATGGGGAAGAGTTTGGTGTTCCACAGCACAGGATGAGACTCTTCATCGTGGCTCTTCGGGAGGGAGAGTTTACTTGGCCGCGCAGAAGACCCAGAGTTACCTTGCAGGACGCTATCGCTGACCTCCCGCGCATTCCGGGAGGACAGAAGAAGGATTGCCTTCCTTACAAAGGGCCGAAGACGTCCTTCCAGAAAAGGGCGCGTCGCGGTGTCTCTAAATACGACAGCGAGCGGATTTACGACCATGTATCACGCGATGTGAGAAGCGACGATCATGAAGCTTTCAAATTGCTGAGACCAGGTGGGACTTATGCCAACCTACCCTCTCACCTCCAACGCTATAGAGCGGACATCTTCTCCGATAAGTACAAGCGTCTTTCTTGGCACTCGGTCGCGCGAACCATCACGGCACACCTAGCAAAGGACGGCTATTGGTACGTGCACCCTTCTCAGGCCCGGACGCTTTCTATTCGTGAGGCTGCACGCCTACAGACGTTTCCCGATTGGTTTCGATTTGCAGGGCATCCCACCGCCCAGTTCCGACAGATTGGCAACGCAGTTCCCCCTGCTCTTGGAAGAGCAATTGGTCAGCGGGTTGTCGCCGCACTCGACACGACTGGAGAGCCATCTACTTCCTCAATAGGACGGTTGGTCATTGACTGGAACAAGGACAACGGAACGGGCGAGGAGAAAGGGGAGTCGGCCGACTTGGCTTGGCGGCTTTTGCTTCAGACGGTTGTCTTTGGAGTTCAAAGACGCATTGAAGGTCCTCGCATAGAGCTCTTGTTGGAAGCGGCACCCACTCCCCGTACAGTGCTCAATGGCGGCTGGGCAGCCACTGAACGCGCGTTGCGCTCACTCGAACGCGAGGACAGAAGTGAAGCTGTACGAGAATTGGTGATCTCAATCAGGGAAGCGGGCTGGAAGATTCCTTCCTCTGAGACCGAGCTTGCCGGACTACCAGGCGTTTCTCAAATGGCTGCAGCTACGATTGCCGCCACTGCTTTTGGTCGATCCACGGTAATCCTTGATGCGCCGACTCGGCGAGTGGCTGCGCGCGCTGTGGGCAGCCCTCTTGATAGCGATTGGCATGCACGACTGGCAATCCTGAATCTTGCTGGCTCAGCCGGACCAAGCGCCGAGTTTGCCTTGGCGATGCAAAGGTTAGGGCGAGAAATTTGCACCCCAGGCCGTGCGAACTGCGGGGAATGTCCAATCGCTGAAGTCTGTGCTTCCGCAGAGGAGAGTAGATGACCCGCGCCAAGTCACAACGCGGGACCGTCGGCTTTAGACCAAGGGCACGGCTTCTTCGCACGCTCGGCGATGATCTCATCAGCAGCGAGACCGTTGCACTGGTGGAGCTAGTCAAGAATGCATATGACGCCGACGCACAGAGAGTTCTCATTGCCTTCAACGCCCCCCTATTAACTGGCGAGGGATCCATCGAAATTCTCGATGATGGTGAAGGGATGTCCCGTGAGACGGTCTTAGGTGTCTGGATGGAGCCCGCGACGCCCAACCGTAAGCAGGTTCGCAAAAGCCGGCGCCGGAAACGCGCTGTGCTGGGAGAGAAGGGCATTGGCCGATTTGCCGCGGCGCGCTTGGCCCAGTTCCTTGAGATGCACACTAAGCAATCGGACGCGCAGGCTGAGCTTCATGTTTCGGTCGACTGGAGTCAATTCGAAGGCGAAGAGACTTACCTCGACGAAGTGGAGATTTCGTGGGAGGAAGGGTCCGAGGCAGACTTCGCCAAGGACGGCCGCATGGCTGCCTTAAAAGGTCTTGGAAATCGGAAGCAGATACCCCGCCATGGAACCATACTCCAAGCAAAATCACTCAACATAGACTGGCATGAAGAGCAACTAATTGAGCTAAAAACGGGGTTGTCACGTCTAGTGTCAACCCGAGTCGGCGCCAAGCAAAAAGACTTCGCGATCGGCTTGGAGCTTCCAGAGGGTTTCGAGCATCTTGCAGGAGAAGTGCAGCCTCCCGAGACGCTGTCGAAACCCCAGTATCGCCTAGTAGCTTCAGTCAAGGCGAATGGCTATGCAGACATGGAAGTGTCGCGTACGGTTGATGGGCGACAGCGAAAACGATCGGAAAAGCAGGTTAATCTTTGGCAGAAAGAGCGACCGCCTCAATGTGGACCTCTTGAGATTGAACTGCGTGTATGGGATCGAGACGCAGAGTCTCTAGAGAAGCTGGTTACCAAACGGCGATCGCTTCGTGACGTGAGAAAGGATCTCAACGCGGCAGCCGGAGTAAGCGTGTACCGCGATTCGTTTCGGGTTTTTCCTTATGGAGAGCCAGGGAATGACTGGCTTCGCCTAGACCTCCGGCGCGTTCAGAATCCGACCCGGCGCGTGTCAAACAACCAGGTCGTCGGCTATGTGTACATCACCTCGAAGGACAATCCAGAGCTGCGAGACCAGAGCAACCGAGAGGGCCTAATCGCGGGACGAGCCCGTGATGATCTTCAAGACCTTGTAAAGGCAGCTCTACAACGACTAGAGAACGAGCGATACGAAGCCCGTGAGAAGCCAAAGAGCGATAATGGGAAAGCGCAGCCCAACCCTCTCTTTGACTTCGAGCTCTCTGCGCTGGGTAAACAGATACGCGAGAAGCACCAAGACGATGCCGACCTCATCACGACGCTGGAGGAAACTGAGCGCCGTGTTGCAATAGACGTTGACCGCGTCCGCGAGGTCGTCAGCAGATATCAGGGTTTAGCGACTCTCGGCCAGCTAATCGATGTCGTGCTGCACGATGGTCGAACGCCGCTTTCAAAGTTGGGAAGCGAGACTGATCTTGCCATCGAGGACAACACCCGATCCGGGTCAGAGACGAAACGCCGGAAAGCTGTAGAAGGTCGTTTGGCGTTCATCAAGACGCAAGCCGATGCCTTGGCGGGCGTCTTCTCGCGAATCGAGCCATTCGCAGGGAGGAAGCGGGGGAAACCCAGCCCGGTGCAACTCGAGGCAGTCGTTCAGGCTGCTTTTGAGGTGTACGAAAGTGAGACTGATCGGCTGGGCGTTGAAGTCGAGCTTCCGACGTCGGAGACCACGGTAACGGTCGATCCAGGCGAGATAGAGCGGGTAATAATTAACCTGCTAACTAATAGCCTTCACTGGCTAGCCACTGTAAAGCGACCTCGAAAGGTACGAGTCGAGGTCAAGCGAAGTGGCGATCAGGTGGAGATGCTGTTTTCAGACAATGGACCCGGCGTCGAGAAGGCGTCGGCCGATCGGGTGTTCGAGCCGTATTTCAGCACTAAACCAGAAGGTATTGGTCTAGGATTGTCAATTGCCGGCGATATTGTCACTGAGTTCTACGCCGGCGCGCTTGAGCTGGTCGACGGGGGACCTCTACCGGGAGCAACGTTTCGAGTGATCTTGAGGCATCGGATATGAGTGAAGGAAGGCCAAAGATCATCGTCGTCGACGACGATGCCGAGGTTCGTCGCCAAGCCGGTGAATCCCTTGAGATCATGGGTGGCGGGGCCGACGTCGTCTTGGAGGGCTCGTTCAGCGAGGGGTTGCGCCGGATCGAAACGGAGAGTTGTGATGTTGCGGTGCTCGATTTGCGAAATATGGGAGATAAGGCGACCCAAGCCGATCCGGACGCCGGCAATAGAGTCGCGGAGTCAATTCGCAAGCATCGATTCGTCCCGATCGTTTTTTACACCGCACTGCCCACCAATGTTTTAGACATGGGTGATACCCCATTCGTAGCGGTCGTTCCTAAGACCGAAGGCGTCTTACGATTGAGGGAGGAGGTTGAAACAATGCTCGCGACGGGGGTCCCCCAAGCAACCCGAGCGGTTGACGAGCATGTAGACGCTGTGCGGCGTGACTTTCTCTGGGAGTTTTCTACGGCCAGTTGGGGCCGACTGCGCCACTCTCTAGATGCGAATGCCCTTAGCTATCTTTTGGCGCGGCGGCTTGCCGCCTCACTTTCCGTCAGCGGAATGGAATCCGTCAATGCGGGCCTCGGACCTCTTCTCGCGGCAGAGGAATATGGAGGAGCCCACCCCCACTTCTTTTATGTGCTCCCGCCGGTGGAGCACGGACTGCAGTTCGGCGACGTTGTAAAAGAGAAGCAAACGTACTATGTCGTACTCAGCGCGACGTGCGACCTTGTGTCGTCTCGCAAGCGAAAGGCAAAGGCAGACAGGGTATTGCTTGGTCGCTGTAAGCGAGTAAGTACTCAGCCAGAGTACAAGAAAGCAAAAGGGGACTCATCAAAAAAAGGCAGGGGAGATCTCCTCGGTGTAATGCGTAATAACGCTAATGGGCGACAGAAGGATCGCTGCTTCTTCTTGCCGCCCGCTCTCGATGTACCTGCGCTGTTGTTAGATCTTCAAGAGTTGCAAAGTGAAAAATTATCTGGGGTGAAAAAACTGGAGCGTATTGCATCGATGGATAGTCCATTCGCGGAGATGCTGACGTCTCAACTATCGCGCTATTACGGTCGGGTGGGTGCGCCTGACCTCAATGTGGGAGCCATCGCCGATGGTTTGCTGGCTTGACCTGAAGACCTTACTCGTGCAAGGTTGTGCTTAGTGGCCACGAGGACCGTCGGAGCGTCCAAGCGTATCGATGGAGAGCATGTTCTCTATCGGTATTTGCAGAGCGAGCTAGTGCAATCAGATATCTGGCTGTTTCAGATGTTGACTGCGCGCCTGATCGTTGGCCTCGGTGTATGGCTCAGTCCTGCGATCTACGCCGAGTTCCCCTTCTTGCGGTTTTACGCTGTTCGTGACCCCGACGCACGAGGGAACAAAGCAAAAGGCATCCCCGATCGATGGGGCAGTCCCAACAAAGATGGACTGTTTCGCGATGACAACAGCTTGATCAAGCAGATGCCTTATTCGCTGCCAATTGAAGGTCCCCAGAATCGCCTCTACGACGGTGCGCGCTTGCGGAAGGGATTCGTCGCATCCCACGCTTGGCGGCAGCTGAAGGATGGACAGGGCTTGGCTGCGCGCCATCGTCTGACCTACTCTTTTGTCCCCAACCTTGTGTGGCTTCCGCGGGAGGTGTCGAAGCTCACTGATCGAGAGGGCAGCTTCGTTCAGGGTTACATTCAGGCAATTTCGATGAAGCTGTACAGATCCGTCCCGATTCGGAGCGAGCTCAGATCCTTCGTCGATGATGCGTGGGCGTTGCTCCCTGAGCCTGTCGGAATCCCGATCGAGGGGCTTCCTGCTGCGAGCGAACTGAACACCTTTTCCATGACCGAAGACGCACTCCGTCGTTGGGTTCGTGACTTGGACAGAGTGGTCGATGCCCTGCAGCGAGCGAAGGAGCGGAGACAGCCGACGGGCAAAATCGTGGCCTCGCGCTATGGGGTCGGGCTGTCGGCCGTGTCCAAAGGGCGCTTAGGTCGGCTCGCGGAAGAACTGGCGGACTATCGACAAGCGGTTGGCCAGGACAGAAATCCGGCGTAAAGCTTGGTCGGGCGCATATTCGCTTGGGGGCGGATCCATTTTGGGAACGCTAGGCGAGTCGGTCGGTTGGTCCGCGGTCAGGGGAGGATCAACCGTCAGCCGACCTCTCTGCCAGCTCGACGATGATCCCCTCGGGACCGCGGACGTAGTAGCCAGTAGCTGTTCTCGTACCGCACCAGCTGGCGCTGTTCTCGTACCGCACCAGCTGGCCGACGAGCTTGGTGCCGCGGGCTCGATTTCTCCGTTGCCTTCGGGGTTCGCAGCATCGCGAATTCCACTTGACCTCATCGAGAGCGATGATGCGCTCCACCCAGCTGCCTTCGGCTTGGCCGCCGCCTCTCCGAGCTTGGTGAAGAACTCGATTGCGGCCGGGAGCTCGTCGACCACGATGCCGACGTGTTCCATCCGTTGGATCGCCATGCTCGATGGTCGCATTTAGGTCACATCGCCGACCCGATGCCTCTCTCTGCGCGGACGGCACCCGTCCTTTCAATCTGGAGGAGATTGGCTTTGTAGAGCGGAGCGGGGCGATTCTGACGCAGACGTTCAAATCAAGAATCCTGCAGAATCAGTTCATGGCGCCACCAGCCTCATGCTCGGCAGGTGACGCTCGTATCCCAAGATGGAAATTCCAGGTGGGCCTGGCCGGACTCAGAAGCGGCGAGTGGATCTCCAGCATCTCGGCGATCCTCCTCTTTGTCCTCATGTTCTTCCACTGGTTCGGTGTCAAGCTCGTCAACACCTCCAATCTGCTCTTTGCAATTCAGAGCGTCGAACCAGGGAAAAGCGCCTGGGAGGCGCTCGAGTACATACCGATCGTCCTGACGATCGGGATCATCGTCACGCTCGCCGTCCCGGCGCTGCGCCTCGTAGACTCATTCCCAAAGCCTTCTCTTCCGGTCAACGGGTTGATCGCGATCCTCGGCCTCGTCTCGATGCTGTTGATCCTCTTGCGGATCGTCGATCCGCCAACTTTCGGCGTCGAAGAAACCATCACGTCTGAAGGCACGGTCCAGATCCCGATCTTCCTCGCGTTATTGGCGGCCGCGGGGATCGCCGTCGGTGGCTGGCGGACCATGCGGGAAGAAGCCGGTGGCGATTCAGATGCCTGACCTTGGGTCGCTCCTTTCTTGGGTTCGGGAGAACGACCAATTGCGACATCGGTGCTCGATCCATGGCGACGACTACGATTTCAGCTATGAGGGTGATTGACGAGACGCTGATCGCAGAGGCGGGACGCCGTTTGGCTGCCGCTGCTCCCGATGCGCAGGTGATCCTGTTTGGTTCGCACGCCCGCGGGGAGGCCGATCTGCACAGCGATGTGGACTTCCTCGTCGTCGAGCCCGAGGTCACCAATGGGGCAGAGGAGTCGGTTCGTCTGCACCGGACCCTGCGCGACTTGCGGATGCCGGCAGATGTCATCGTCGTTAGTCGCGACTACGCCGACCGCTGGCGGGAGGTGCGCGGTGGCCTTGTACACGCAGCTCTTTCCCAGGGCCGTGTACTCGCCGGATGAGCACGAGGCCGGACCTTCCCGGTGATCTGCTGGCCTTGGCGCGTGAGGATCTCGCCTCCGCGGAAGCCTTGGACAGGGACGAACGGGTCTCCGATTCGCCAGTGGGATTCCATGCGCAGCAGGCAGTGGAGAAGTCCCTGAAGGCGGCTATCGCGAGTCGCGATTTGGAATTTCCCTTTACGCACGACATCGGTCTCCTTATGCAGCTCTGCGAGGACGCCGGGTTCGAGCTTCCCGCCGATCTCGCTGAAGCGGATCGACTCACGCCGTACGCTGCGGCGCTGCGTTACGGATTGGGCGACCCCGGAGCGGTTGCTTCCGCGAGTGCGTTGCGGTGGGCTGTACTGGCTATTGAGTGGGCTGTTGCCGAGATTCATCCATAGAGATCCCCGGTAGGTACTAGCTCCGCGACTGGCGGAAATCTGGGTCGCATTTTCAGTCTCATCACCACGCAATTCCGCCGCCAATGCGGACGACCCTCCTCCTTTCAATATCCGGACTTGGCTCTGAAAAGCGGATCGGGGACGGGTACGGGCTTGCGTTCGCTCCGGTTGACGATGAGCCGTCCGAGACCAGCGAGGACGTCAGCGCGGCCGAGGCCCTGGCTGCTTATAACCGAGGAGAGGCAGTTCCTCGGAGCAGTTGCGCGGCGAACTCGATCTCGATTGACCACGGGCTGGTCACTTCGGGTTGCGCCGCCGAAGGTTCGTCGTAGATCCGCGTAGCGGCGACATTCGCAAGATCAATCGCTTCAGTGGCGGCTACAGATTGGCGATTGGCGCGTGCGCTTCAGCTTCATCGCTCGTTCTCGACGACGAGCTCGGGTGGGAACTCCAGGACTCCACAGAGTCTCACCTTCAGTTCCTCAAAGCCCATAAATCCATCCAGGCCGTCACCGATTTCCTCGGCGAAGAGGGCTTCGTCGGACCTCGCATTGTGGACTGCCTCGTCGATGTCATCGCCGACGCCGATGCTCAACTCGCCGTGGCGGTAGCGAGCGTAGACCGCTCGACCGTCCTCAAGGGTTCCCTCCCACTGCGATGGACACGCGAGGCACGTTCTTTTCAGTGCAGTCACCTTCGCGTCACCGCTGATTCTGGTGTTGGCCGCCTCGCTCACAAGGGTTATAGTTGCAGACAGAAAGCTTCATGAGGGCGAGACGATCTTTCCTGCGATCCAGGTCACAGGGGTTGTAACTCGCTTGATCGTGATGGGAATCGTTCGGTCGGGGTCGGCGGGGACCGGACCGTCAGCCGATCTTCTCTGCCAGCTCGACGATGATGCCCTCGGGGCCGCGGACGTAGCAGAGCCGGTAGCTGTTCTCGTATCGCACCAGCTCGCCGACGAGCTCGGTGCCGCGGGCTTGCAGGCCGGCGACTACGGCGTCGATGTCTTCGACGAGGAAAGCGAGGTGGCGAAGGCCTGGAGTGTTCGAGGGTGCGTGCGGGTCGCCGCCCTGAGTCGGCGGCGAGTGGAACTTCACCAGCTCGATTTCTACGTCCCCGTCCGGGGTTCGTAGCATCGCTAACTCGGCCTTGGTCCCGTGGAGCGCGATGATTCGGTCTACCCACTCGCCCTCGACCTGGCCCGTGCCTCCCGGCTCTAGGCCCAGCTCGACGAAGAACTCGATTGCGGCTGGTAGATCGTCGACCACGATGCCGACGTGTTCCATCTTTTTGATCGCCATGTGGTCGATGGTAGGGAGGCCAGCTACCTGACGGTCGCATTCGGTCGCATCGCCGGCGCGAGCCCGCTCCCCGCGGACGGCATCCGTCCTTTCAAGCAGCTGCCTACCCGGCGCCCGCGGGAAGGTGTGGGCCAGTAGTTCCGCGACTTCGCGGCACGACTCCTCGGTCAGCGCGCCCGGCGAGTTCAGGCGCTTCGACAGTTTGCGCGGATAGAACAGCTGCAGCCCGTTGATGCTCAGCGTCTTGAATAGGGGGAGGCCGCTGCCGCCGGCTTGTCCTTCGGGGTTGAGGAAGCAGAAGCAGGCGTGGACCGGCATCTCCGGGATCGTCTTGGCGAGTGCCGAGAGAACCGCCTCCCGCTGGCGCATCAGCCCATCGACCAGCTTCGGCTTGTTATGGCCTGCGATGAAGAGGCTCGGCTCGCCGAAGAACGGGTTGCGAACCTCGATCTTGCCCTTGTAGCGCTTGGCGTCGATCACGAAGACGCCTGAAGGGCAGACGGCGAGGTGGTCGATGTTGGTGCGGCGGCCGGGGATGCGGCGGTCATGGAGGACGGTGACCTCAGGGCAGGTCTTCGCCAGGTGGGCCGCGAGTATTTCCTCGCCGGCGGCGCCGGTCTCCCAGGCGGCCTCGCTCGTCGGTGCGGACTGGACGCGCAGCAGGAGGTTGCCGAGATGGGGGCGATGCTCGCGAGTCTTCGCCTCCCGCCTCGCCCGCCGCCGTTCGTGCTCCCGCCTCGCGCTGCCTCCCGGAGTGCCCAGATCAATTTCGCGCTCTTTGGCCACTCAGCAGTAATCGGCCGGTGTCTTGCCGGTCTAAAGCCAGCGGTGGCGATAGCTTCAGGCTTAACTATCGATCCCGTTTTGCCTCAGAATTTGCAGCAAGTTTTCCTCCAGCTACAAGACAACTTGCGTCACTTATGGCTAGACGCAAATTTTCACCGATATATTTGCGTCTCCCTCCCCCGCGAGCTTGTGCTCTCGACCACCACTTGGACCACGGTCAATGCGGCTACCGCGGCACTCGCCCGACTCGACGGGGCGGCACGGCTCATCCCAGAGCCGTCACTGCTGCGCAGGCCGACGCTCCGTCGGGAGGCGCAAAGCACGAGTGCGTTGGAGGGGACGTACGCGCCGTTCACCGAGGTTCTCGCTGCGGAGGGGGAGGACCAGCAGCAACTGACGGCCGAGGTCCGCGAGGTCCTCAACTTCGAGCAGATGGCTGAGCTCGCGTTCTCCTGGCCCGAGGACCGTCGTCTCACGATCGGCATGCTCGGCGAACTGCAGAAGACGCTCGTGCGAGGCACGGCTGGCGAGCTGTCGAATGCCGGTCAGCTGCGGGATCGCATCGTTGTGATTGGCGCCCCCGGCGCCGGGTTCGATGAGGCCCGATTCGTGCCGCCACCGCCGGGAGAACAGCTACGCGCAGGAGTAGAAGACTTGCTCAACTGGGTGGCCTCGCCTCCGGACTTGCCGACGGTGATCCTTGCCGCACTGGCGCATTACCAGTTTGAGTCCCTGCATCCATACTCCGACGGAAACGGCCGGCTGGGGCGGCTCTTGGTGATCGTTCAGCTCCTTCGGGGAGCGGTAATTCGGGAGCCGCTATTGGTGGTTTCGCCTTGGTTTGAGCGCCGCCGCGATCGCTACCAAGACAAATTGCTTGAACTCAGTTGCAGAGGGGACTGGGATCAATGGGTCAGCTTCTTCGCGGAGGGTGTCGCTGCCTCGGCCGTCGACTCCCAGCGGAAGGTCGAGCGCTTGGTTGCTCTGCAGGGCGAGCTTCGGCATCGAGTCCAGCAGGCCAATAAGCGGGGTTCTGCCGAGCGCTTGGCCGCTGATCTGGTCGGCCATCCCCATGTCGACCGCCCCTGGGTTGCCGCTCGCTTGGGGCTGTCGGGCCAGGGAGCCCAAAATGCGATCAACACGCTCCTCGAGCTCGGTGTCTTGGAGCCAGCCGGCATCCGTCTCTCCAGCAACGCTCGCATCTATGTCGCGAGCGAGGTTGTGGATGTCGCGTCGTCGTGAACCAAGGCCTCTAAGGGGTTCTCGACTCCCAATTTCACCCGATTCCCGTCGGGTATTCGCTGCTCTCCCTGAGTCGCGGTGAGCAGGCCAGGAGTTGCGAACCGCCGTGTACTTCGCGGGGCGGATTGGGTGCCCCGCTCGAGTCCTTCGCGGGACCACTTGGACTTTTTTGTTCTGTACCGCGCTTGACAAGAACCCTTTTGTTTGTCACATTGCAGCGGCTCGCTTGGGATTGCGGGCAGGGAAGAGTTACGGCCCGCTGAGGTTGTGGTGGGCAGGGAAGAGATAAAGACCGGGCCAGGGACCCGAGTCCTCCGAGCTATCGGGGGAACGGGAGTCGGCCGGTCAGAGCAAGGAGAGAGATCAGGTGAGACGCCACGCGTTGGCCTCGTTCGCGACGACCTCGGGTGCCGGCAAAAGCCGCGCCCGCTTCGGCCGTGCCAACGCCCCCCGTGGCGCCCGTGGCGATGCCAAAGGGAGTGGTGCGCCTCGGCATCGAGGGCGGAGCAACCTCGGTCTGCTCGCGATCGCCGTGTTCGCCCTGCTCGCGTTCGCCCCGGCTGCCCATGCCTCGAAAGGCGTGATCGACTACTTCGGCGGCCCCGGGACGCTGGGCGGTCAGTTCACGTCCAACCCCACCACCGGCCCGAGTGGCACCGCGGTCAACGGCAGCGGGGCCGGCGGCGCGAATGCCGGCGACATCTACGTCGTCGACCGCACCAGCAACCGCATCGAGCGTTTCAACGCGGCGGGCGACTTCATCTCCGCCTGGGGCAAGGACGTCGAAGCCGGCGGTGGGACGGAATACGAGATCTGCACCGTCGCCGCCAACTGCAAAGCAGCGGCTGTCTCCACCGGGCTCGGCGGCGAGATGTCGACGCCGCAGGGCATCGCGGTCAACCAGGTGACCGGCGACGTCTACCTCACCGAACAGGGGAACATACGGGTACAGGAGTTCACCGCAACCGGCGGCTTCGTTCGGGCCTGGGGGCAGGACGTCGTCCAGACGGGCAAACCGGAAAACAGCGTGGCCACGGCCGCCAAACAGACCCTCACCGTCGATGCCAGCGCCGGCGCCTACAAACTGAGCTTCCAGGGGGCCTCGACCGGGGACCTCGCCTTCAACGCCACCGCGGCAACCGTCCAGAGCGCCTTGCAGGGCCTCTCCTCGATCGGCGCCGGCAACGCCACCGTCACCGGTGGGCCCGGCGCGGCCGGCGGCGGGACCCCTTACGTCATCACCTTCGCCGGCACTCTCGTCAACTCGCCGCAGCCGACGATCGCGACCTCAGCGGGGTCGACGCCGCTCTCCGGCGGGGCGGCCAGCGCCACTGTTATCACCACCACGCCCGGCGCGACCGGCTTTGAGATCTGCGCCGTTGCGGCCAACTGCAAGACGGGTGTGACCGGAACCACGGCGGGAGCCTTCGGCAACGCTTTCATAGGCCAGCCCTCCATCGCCCCCGCCGGGGCGCCCAACGCGGGCAACGTGCTCGTCGCCGACCCAGTCAATCAGCGCATGCAGGAGTTCAGCCCGAGCGGCGCTTTCGAACGTGCATTCGGCTCCGACGTCGTCGCCGCCGGCCCCAGCAACGCGGGCACGGCCTTCGAGGTGTGCAAGGCGTCGGCCTTCGACGTCTGCAAGAGCGCCACGAACACCCAGTTCACGAGCGCGCTCGTCCGTGCCGTCGAGGACGCCGCGGGGAATCTCTACACGCTCGAACCGACCGGGACCTTTCGAGTGCAGAAGTTCACGCTGCCGGCAAACGTCGTCACCCCCCAGGGCGTGTTCGCGGGCGCGCTGTTGACCGGCACGAGCTCCTTCAGCCCGACTCCCGACGAAGAATCGGTCACCGGCTTGTCCGCCACCGCAGACAACCCCAGCGATCTCGTTGTCGACCCCGCCACGGGCATCCTGTACGCGCTCAAAAACGTGCCGGCCAACAGCGGCCAGCCGTTCACGTTCCAGAAGGAGCAGCGCCTGCTGGAGGTGTCCCCCGCCGGCACGCTCATCGCCACGGACCTGGTTGGCGCCGGGCTCTACAAACTGGATGCGCTCGGCTACGACCCCAGCGACGGCGAGCTGACCCTGTCGGCGCGCGAAAGCCAGCAGATCCTCGTCCTCGACGACATTCCCGCCTCGGTTGGCGACACTCTCTCGGCCAGCCTGGACGACCCGGCGGTGACCGGCATAACGACCTCGGGGGCCACCGTCCACGGGACGGTCACGGCCGGACAGGGCATCCCGATGGGCACCCTCTATCGGTTCGAATACACCAACGGCTCGATCTGGCAGCAGGCCCCGCTGGGCGAAGCGGGCAACGGCTCGGGCGCGGGCGATCCAGACAGCTGCCCGGCCGGCGACCCGCCCAGCTGCAACGTCTCGGCCAGCCTCAGCCTCGAACCCGGCCAGGACTACAAAGTCCGTCTCCGCGCCTTTCTCCCCTTCAGCTCCCCGGCGCTCTCGGTGACCACCCCGGTCGCCAAATTCAAGACCCTCGGCGTCGCGCCCAGCGCGGAAACCCGGAGCGCCTGGTGGAGCAGTCCAGCCGAGACGACCCCCAACCTGATCCTGACCGGGGCCGTCAATCCCAAAAACGAATTCACCACCTTCTATTTCCAGTATGTGCCCGAGAGCAAATTTCTCGAATCGGGCTACGACTCGGCCGCGACCGCCCCCCTGCCGCCCGGCGACCCAGCCGCCAAGAGCTTCGAAACCGTCGAAGTCCAGCAGGCGCTCTACGAGCTCGATCCGAGCGTCACCTACCACTACCGAGTGGTCGCGGTGAATCCGACCGCGACCTCGTTCGGCGCCGATCGCACGATCGCGCCGCCGGACCCGTCGGAAAGGTTCTTCGAGCTGGTCACGAAAGGCGGCGCCGAGGGGCTGTCCGTCACCGCTCCCGACGCGGTCGCCGACTACAGCGACCGCGTGCTCTTCTCCGCCCAGGCTTTCGAAGATCCGCGCGCCGCAACGGGGGTCAAGGGGGGGTACGTCGCCGAACGGACGGCGAGCGGCTGGAGGGTCGGCGCCAACGGTGCCATCCCGGACCCTTTCCACGCCTTCACGGTGGGGGCGTTCGGGGAATACAGGGCCTCCGCGACGCTGACCAAATTCTTCTTCGAAACCATCGGCCAGGTCGAACAGCAGTCTGGGCGGAAGGTGTTCCAGTACGGCACCGTGGACGGCTCGCTCACCGCAGCCTCGCCGGTGCTCACCCCGCTCACGTCCGAACCGGGGGTCAGCCCATCTCTCGAAGCCTCTGCCAACGGTAGGTTCCTAGGTGTCTCCGGGGTTTCAGCGGACCTCTCGCACTACGCCTTCACGGTGGAAAACAATGCTGGCTTAGGCGGCCTGACCTACGTCCCCGGGGAGCCGTTGATCCAGGGGGGGAACCTGTATCTGGTCAACGGCGAAACGCTCGAGGTCAGCCTGGCCAACCGCGACTCCGCCGGCAACCAGGTCGGCGGCGCCTGCGGCGGCACGCTCGGCGGAGGCTTCAACCGTTCAAGGTCGAGAGCAATCTCGTCTGACGGGTCGGTCGTCTACTTCACCGCCCGCCCTGGCATCCCCCTCAGCGGCCCCTGCAACGCGGGGGTGAAAGCCGAATACCCCGCCCGGATCTTCAAGCGCGAGAACGACGCGACCACGACCGAAATCTCGGTATCCCAGTGCAATCGCCCGGCTCTGCCGGAACCGCCCGGTCCCTGCAAAGAAATCGTCGGCGACGACAAGTACCAGGGCGCCTCGGGGGACGGCTCGACCGTCTTCTTCAGCAGCCCGCGGCAGCTGGCCAGCTCCGATCTCGACAGCGCCGAAGACCTCTACGTCTACAGCTCCTCGCCGCCGGCAGGCCAGCCGACGCTGTCGCAGGTGACCGCGGGCGAAGTCACGGCCGGACACCCGACGGTCGGGTCCGGGGCTGAATTCGTCGCCGTGGTCGGCGTCTCCGCCGATGGCTCCCGCGTGTACTTCGTCGCCAAAGCCCCGCTGGCCGCGGGGGCGAGCGCCGGTCAGAACAACCTCTACGTATTCGAGCGCGACGAAGCCCACCCGACGGGGCGGATCGGGTTCGTCGGCTCCCTTGCCGCCGCCGACTCCGAACTCTGGGGCCTCGTCCGAAAGCCAGCTCACATTCTGCCGGCGGCAACGATGGACGACCAAGGCAATCAAAGCTACGGCGACGGGCGCTTCCTGGTCTTCACCTCCGCGGCGCAGCTTCTGCCGGCCGATAGCGACTCCGCCGTCGATCTTTACCGCTATGCGGACAGCAGTGGCCAGCTGCTCTGCATCTCCTGCGCTGGGAACGAAGCGAAGAATGTGAGGATCCGAGACACGAAAGCCTCAGAGCCCGCCGCTTCGGAGGAAGGGCATGTCGCGACCGCGGACGTATCGGCGCTGGTCTTCGAGACGGCGGAGGCGCTTGTTCCCGAAGATCAGAACAGCGTCACCGACGCCTACGAGTGGGACGAAGGGGAGCTGACGCTGATCTCCAGGAACACCGGGAACCTCGGCGCGGCGGTCCCCGACTCCGCCGCGCCCGCGATCTCGCTCGACGGTCATGACGTCTACTTCGCGACGACGGCGCGGCTGGTCCCGGCCGAGGTCGACCCCGATCTCAGCGGGGACATCTACGACGCTCGTGTCGGCGGCGGCTTCGCGGCGCCCAAACCCGAGGCAAGGGTCTGCATCGACGGCGAAGTCTGTCGCGGCGCGACCACGAGCGCGCCGCAGATCCCGGGCAACCAGAGCGCCAGCTTCAACGGCCCGGGCAACCCGGCCGTCGAAAAACCGCCGAAGAGGGTCAGGTGCGCCAAGGGCAAGGTCCGCCGCCACGGTCGCTGCGTGAAGGCCCACCACCGCAGAGCGCAGCACAAGGCGAGGGGGAGCAAGTGAGTCGGCGAGCAGACAACCACAGGGAGACCGAGAAGATGGAGACCAGAGTAACCGCAACCCGCCCGCGCTTCGCGTGGACGCTCCTCGCCCTGCTCCTTTCATCGGCGGCGCTGCTGAGCTCGTTGTTAATGGCGCCGGGAGCGATGGCGACTCCGACTCTGGGGCTCGAGGTCGAACATTTTCCAGCGGTGAAGGAAGGCAATTTCCTCTTCGCGGCTCCCGCGGGGGAGATCACCCGCAGCGACCAGGGGTTCATCTACAAACTCAAACTCAAAAACACGTCGCCCTCCGTCGCGACCTGTCAGCCCAACACCTGGACGGCGACCCCGGCGGCGAGCTTCACCTATCAGTGGTTTCGCGACGGCGTCGCGCTCGCCGGCGCCACCGCATCGACCTATACGCCGGTGGCGGGAGACAGCGGCCATTCCCTGCAGTGCCGGGTGACCGGGACGAATTCGGCCGGGGCCTCGTCGCAGATGTCCGCGCCCAACTTCCTCGGCTCGTCCACGGCCGGCGCACCGACCCCGGTTTCGATGACGACGAACTGGCGCCCGACCGTGGCGGGCACCACGGAAAGGACCTGCACGGCACCGACCGGCTGGAACTTCGGTCCGACCTGGAGCTTCCAGTGGCTGCGCAGCGGGGTCCCGATCCCGGCCGCGACCGCCACCGCCAAAACCGAAACCGGCAAAAACACCCTGACGGAAGTGACCACGGCTTCGGGCAGCGGTGAACTCACCTCGGGCTCTAAAAACGTCACCGGCGTGGTCACCGCGACCGGCGCCTTCAAGATCGGCCAGACGATCACCGCCCCGGCCGGGATCCCGGCCGGGACCACGATCAAAGCGGTCGGCGCCGGCACGCTCGAACTCTCGGTGGCGGCGACCGCCACCGGTGCCCAGCCGCTGACCGCCGGCGCCCGGCCCTTCACCGTCGGCGAGGCCATCTCCGGGGCGGGCATCCCCGCCGGGACCACCATCACGGCGGTCAGCGGACAGACGGTCACCCTCTCCGCCAGCGCCACGGCATCGGCCTCGGGCGTCGCCGTCACGGCCACCGCGACCACGGCCAAATATCTGCCGCTCTCGGCCGCCGGAGAAGAAGACGCGAACAAGGTCCTGCAGTGCATGGCCGTCGGCACCAACGCGGTTGGCGCAGTCGCGGCGATCTCCAACAACGTCAACGTCGGCACCGTCACCGGAGCGCCGGTGAACGTGCAGTTCCAAGCCGGTACCGTCCGAAACCCGCTGACCCAGGGAGCGGAGTGGGTGTCGGGTGCCACCAACATTGCCGTGGTGCTGCCCGAAGGCGTCGTCCTCACGACCACTCCCGCCGAATCCTGGGCCTGCGCGCTGGCCGCGCAGCGCTGCACCATCTCGCAGGCGGTGGCGCCTGGCGGTGAATTCCCGGTCCTGTCGTTGACGACCGCGCTGTTCCCCTCGGCGCCCGACGTCGTGACCCTGGTCGCCTTCGCCAGCGGCGGGGGTGCCAGCGAAGAAAGAGCCGAACACAGCTTCACCCTCGCGCCGGCGGTCCCATTCGCGGTGGTCGGCTTCAAAACCGCCGCCGTCGACGAAAGCGGGGTGGAAGGCGCGCAGCAGCTGGCCGGCTCCCATCCGTACGCGGCCTCCGCCAAGCTCGAGTTCCCCAAACGCAACAGCATCGCCGTCGAAGACGTCCATGAAATCTGGACCGATCTGCCGGTGGGCTTCGTCGGCAACCCGCAGAGCATCGAGGTGCAGTGCTCGGCGACCGACTTCCAGGCCGGCACCTGCCCCGCCGCCAGCGCGGCCGGAGGAGTCCGACTCCAGTTCAACGTCGCGCAGGACCTGGAAGACCTCGCCAACCCAGAAGGCGGCCAGGCGGTCTTCAGGCTGAAACCGGAGAAGGGGTACCCGGCCGCCTTCGGCTTTCAGATCGCGAAAGTCAAGTTCGTCTTCCGGGTCAAAATCCGTTCGGAAAGCGATTACGGGATCACCGTGATCGCGCCGAAAACGCCCCAGCTCAACTTCTCCGGCCCACTCTCGGGGGCGAGGTTCACCTTCTGTGAGTACGGGAGCAAAACCGAAACGTCGATCTTCAATCCGGACGCGCTGTTCAAGGGATGCCGACGCGCAAGCGACCCGGCGGCCAGCTCGCAGCCGCTGCTCACGGTTGGGACGAAGTGCGCCGGGTCGGTGCCGCGGACCGAAATCGTGGCGGACTCCTGGCAGCATCCGGGCGCCAACCTGCCCGACGGTCGCCCGGACCTATCCGATCCCACCTGGGCGGTGTCCCACTTCGACTCGTCGCCGGTCGGCGCCTGCCAGCCCCTGACCGAAGCCTGGGTGGGCAAAGACGGCCCGACGCTGACCATCCAGCCCGACAACACCGAAGCCGACACTCCCGCCGGCTATACCGCCCATCTCCATATCCCCCAGGACGGCCTCACCGATCCGGGCGGGCTGGCCACCAGCCATCTCAAGGACACGATCGTCCGCCTGGCCACCGGGCCTTCCCTCAATCCCTCTGTGGGGGACGGGATCTCGGTCTGCAGCGAGGCGCAGATAGGGCTGATCAGCAAATCCCCGATCCACTTCAACTCGGTGCTGCCGCACTGCCCCGACGGGTCCAAGCTCGGCAACGCTCGGGTCGAAACGCCGCTGCTGGAAAACCCGCTGCGCGGCTCGATCTACCTGGCCGCCCAGAAGGAAAATCCCTTCGACAGCGACTACGCGATCTACCTGGCGATCGAGGAACCCGACGCGGGCATCACGGTCAAGCTCGCCGGCCGGGTGGTGGCGGATCCCGACACGGGTCAGCTGACGACCACGTTCACGGAAAACCCGCAGCTCCCGTTCGAAGATCTCGTTCTCGAGTTCTTCGGCGGCGGCCGAGCGTCGCTGGCCAACCCCAGCACCTGTGGCACCTTCACCACCAAAACCGAACTCACCCCCTGGTCGGCGGTCGACCCCGACAACCCCCAGCCGGATGAGATCGCCACGCCGACCGATCCGATCTCGGTCACGACCGGCCCCGGTGGCTCGACCTGCTCCAACAGTCCCGCCGCGCGGCCCTTCAGGCTCGCGATGGACGCCGGCAGCGCGAACGCCAAGGCCGGCGCCACCAGCCCGTTCAGCATGCGGATCACCCGGCCCGACGGCAGCCAGGAACTGGAAGAGCTGACCGTCAAGACGCCCCCGGGCTACTCTGCTTATCTGAGGGGCATCCCGGCCTGCAGCCAGGCTCAGGTCCAGGCCGCCAAGTCGAAGAGCGGGCTGGCCGAGCGCGAAAACTCGAGCTGCCCCGCCGCCTCGCGGTTGGGCTACATCAACAGCGGCGCCGGCGCCGGTCCCACGCCGCTGTTCACCCCCGGCAACGTCTACCTCGGCGGTCCTTATAAAGGTGAGCCCCTCTCGTTGGTGACGATCACTCCGGCGCTCGCCGGCGGGTCGGCGGCCAAACCCGCCTTCGACCTCGGCAACGTCGTCGTTCAGGTGGCGATCCACGTCGATCGCCAGAACGCCTCGATCACGGCGAAGTCGGACCCGATCCCGCGGATCCTGAAGGGCATCCCGTTGCGGATCCGTGACATCCGGGTGAATCTCGACCGTCCCGACTGGGGCCTGAACCCGACCAGCTGCGATCCCAGCGCCACTACGGTGGATGCCAGGGGAAGCGAGGGCGCCATTTCGACCGTCTCGACCCGTTTCCAGGTCGGTGGCTGCGACAAGCTCGCCTTCGGCCCCAAGTTCTCCGCCAAGCTGACCGGCCCGACCAAGCGCGGCGACCATCCGGCCTTCACCGCCACGGTGAACTTCCCGGCCGGTCAGGCGAACACCAAGGACGTCCAGGTCACCCTGCCCCACTCCGAGTTCCTCGACCAGGCCCACATCAACACGATCTGCACCCGGGTCCAGGCAGCCGCCCACCAGTGCCCGGCCGGCTCGATCTACGGCTTCGCCGAAGCCGAAACCCCGCTGCTTGACGGCAAGCTGACCGGCCCGGTCTTCCTCAAATCGTCCGATCACCAGCTGCCCGATCTGGCGATCGCCCTCAGGGGCCCCGACAACCAGCCGGTCGAAGTCGAATTCGCCGGCCGCATCGACTCGATCAAAGGCCAGATCCGCAACACGATCGAAGGGCTCCCGGATGTGCCGGTGACCAAGTTCGTGCTGCGGATGAAAGGTGCTCGCAAAGGCCTGCTGGTCAACTCCCGCGACCTCTGCAAAGGCAAGCCGACGAGGATGACCGTTCACATGGTCGGACAGAACAACAAGGTCGCCGACTCGCGGCCGCCGCTCGGCAACGACTGCGGCGGGAAGAAACACCGCAAAGGCCGGGGGGACCGCAAGAAGAACCGGACGGCGAGCAGGCTGATCGCCGTCTGGTAGGGCCGGTGCCGCTCCGCGCGCCGCGGAGCGTCTCCGTGCGCGGCCGAGCGCGATGACTCCGCGGGCAACGCTCTCCCATCGAGATCTGACCGCCCGTCTCTTCGCTCGCGCCCCCGAGATCGAGCAGACGATCCTCACCCGCGTCTACTCGGTATCGGACCCCAACACTGTCTCCGACCCCGAGTACGTCAGCGGCCTGCGGGCGGCGGTTGCCGCCGCGGTGCGCTATGGGCTGCAGAGCATCGAGGCCGGTCGTGCCGGCGCCCTCTCGATTCCCGTCGAGCTGTTGTCGCAGGTCCGAAGCGCCGCCCGCAACCGGGTCCCCCTCGACACGATCCTGCGCCGCTACATCGCCGGCCACACACTGCTCTCGGACTTCGTCATCGAGGAGGCCAAGACGGGACAGCTGGGCGACTCAGGGGAGCTGCAGCGACTGGTCCGCCTGCAGGCCGAGCTCTTCGACCGCCTGGTCGACGTGATCGCCGCCGAATACCGGGCCGAGATGGCGGCGGGGGCGCACTCCCCGCGGCAGGGCCGCACCGAGTGCGTGAGGAAGCTGCTCGCCGGTCAGCTCACCGACAGCGCTGAGCTTGGCTATGTGCTGAGTGGCTGGCACGTCGGCCTGGCCGTCACCGGGGTCACCGAACAGGAGCTGTGCGACCTCGCCCGCCAGCAGGGTCGCCGTTTCCTTTTCGTCCCCCATTCGGAAGGCGCCTCATGGGGCTGGCTGGGGGGTTCCCAAAGGCCGGGCCCCGAAGAATTGGAAGGGCTCCTGGCCGGGCCCTGGGCCGGTCAGGCCCGGGTCGCGATCGGCGAGCCCGCGGAGGGCCTTCTCGGCTGGCGCTTCACCCATCGTCAGGCCCTGGCGGCATTTCCGGTCGCTCAGCGCGGTTCCCGGCCCCGCCTTCGCTACGCCGATGCCGCCCTGCTCGCCTCGGTGCTGCAGGACGACGTGCTCAGCTCCTCCCTGCGGCGTCTCTACCTCGAGCCGCTCGGACGCGAGCGCGACGGAGGGGCGGCGCTGCTGGAGACCCTGCGGGCCTATTTCGACGCCCAGCGGAACGTCTCCTCGGCGGCCTCGGCGTTGGGCATGAGCCGCAATACGGTCACCAATCGATTGCAGGCGATCGAGCAACTGCTGGGCCAGCCGCTGAGCACCTGCTCGGCGGACCTGGAAATGGCGCTGCGCCTGACGGAGTTCGGCTAGGAAAAGGCGGCAAATCGCTAAGGCAGCGAAGCACACCGTTACGGGCCTAACCGGCAAAAAGCCCCGCTTCGTCAGACGTCCGGCAGTCGTCGCTGGGGCGGCAGGCGCGCGCACCACAGCGCGAAGAGGGCGATTGCAAGGAGCGCCCCCGCCCAGTGCAGGTCGAGCAGGACCGCGACCAGGCTCGGCAGGCCGGCGAGCGCAGCGCCGAGCAGGGTCGCGACCAGCGGCAGCGAGAGCACGCGCGCCGCGACGGCGGCGCAGAGCATCCAGGACGCCGGGCCGGCGATCCAGCCCCAGTCCTCGAAGAAGCCGTGGGGGAGGGCGAGCCCGAGCGCAAGCGAGAGAACGGCGACGGCGAGCAGCTGCACGATGGCAGCGCGCCAGAGGATCGAGGGGTCCATCGGACCGCCGAGGCTAGTGGACGCGCGAGCTTCTGGGCGCCGCTTGACCCACCTACGGTCCTTCAGGAGAGCGATTCGACAGCCGCACGCAGAGTCGGCGGATCGACCGCCGGGAAGCGGAAGAGCTCGGCCTCGATGCCCTCGAACAGCTCCAGAAGCCGCCTGGGCTCGACCCCTCCCGAGCCGACCATGCGCGCATTCAGCGCCAACTCCTCCTTGAGGTCTCTGATCCTGGTGAGAGCGGCATCCGTGTCCGGTTCGAAGCGGACGTCTACGTCGACGGTCGAGGGGCGCCAGCCTTCGAGGACAGCGGTGGCGCCGCCGGTCAGGTACATGCGGGTGCCTGCCGGCACGGATCGACCCAACTCGCGGGCGAGGCGGCGGATTCGCTCGGCGTCAGCCGGCTCGCGCACGTTCCGCGGCTCCGGCAAAGCTGGCGATCCGGGCGAGGATGGCGTTGTAGCGGGAGTGGGCTCCGTCGCCCAGCTCGCGGCTCAAATGCCGGTAGAGGTCGTGTGCGGCCGGTGTCTCGCCCGCGGCGGCGGGTGGGTTCAGCCCGGCCCGGCGCAGCCGCGGCGCCGCGGCCTGGACGGCACTGGCATTGACGCTCACGCGGCATGTTATTGCCGCCCGACGCGCTACTCACTGTCGGGGAGCGACGACGTGGTCATTAAGAGCGACTTAGTGGCATTTACTGCCATTTAAATGGCATCTTGACGCATGAAGCTTGGCAAAGCGCAGGTCATCGAGTTCTTCCATATCGCCTTCTTGTCGGTCCTCGAGCGAGCCCTGGAACAGGACTACGCGGCCTTCCGCGATCAGGTGCTGCCCTTCCTCGAGCCGGGTGCGGCGGAACTGCTCGCTTCTCCGGGCGCTTGGGAACAGATCCAGACCCTCGTCGTCGACCGCCTCGAGTCAGCACGGTGAAGCCGACCGAGGCCTACTACGCCGAGCTGCGGCGGCTGGATCGTCCGGTCTTCACCACCCGCGAGGCGGCGGCGGTTTGGCGCGGAGAGCAGACGAGCGCCAGTCGAAAGCTCGGGAAGCTCGAGAAGGTGGGCCTCGTTCGGCGGATCCAGCGCGGCCTCTGGGCGCTGGAGCCCGAGATCGATCCCCAAGTGGTCGGGCCCTACCTGACCGCCCCGTTTTCCCTCCTACGTCTCGCTCTTCTCGGCGCTCGCCGAGCACGGGATGATCGAGCAGCTCCCGCGGCAAATCTCACTCGTCTCGCCCGCCCGGCCGCGACGGATCCCGACCAGCCTCGGCGTCTACGTCGTCCACCGGCTCGCTCCCAGGCTCTTCGGCGGCACCGAGCGCAGCGGCTACCTGGCCCGGCCCGAGAAGGCGCTCTTCGATCTCGTCTACGTCCGCGCCGCCGCCGGCAGCCGCGCCTATCTACCCGAGCTCTCGCTGCCGGAGGGCTTCGATCGGGGTGAGCTCAGCCGCTGGAGCGAGCGGATCGACAGCAAGCGGCTCCGCACCCTGGTCTCACGGCGCCTGCGCGAGCTTCTGCGCGAGGTCGTTTGACTTTTCCAGATATTGGTTCCAGCTATCGTCGAAGAATGCGCGCTATTCCGGGTAGAGATTCGCGTACCCCGCTTGCGGCGCCGACCACGGTCACGCGGGAGACCCTCAACGAGGATCAGCGCGGCGCATCCTGCGGGCTACGGGCGAGCTGGTCGCCAAGCGCGGCTACAACGCCGTCACCGTCGAGCTGATCGTCAAGCGTGCCCACGTCAGCTTCAAGTCCTTCTACAAGCACTTCTCCAACAAGGAGGACTGCTTCCTCGAGCTCTTCGACGACGTCCTCCTCCGCGCCCGCGACGTCCTCGACACCGCTCTGGGGGAGACCGAGGAGGAGCCCTGGCCCCAGCAGGTGGCGACGACCCTGGCGGCTCTGTTCGGCATCCTCCTCGCCGACCCCCTGATCGCCCGCGCCACCATCGTCGAGGCGCCGACGGCGGGAGCCCGGTCATCGGCGAGCGCTATGAGCAGATGACCCGGGGGCTGTCGCCGTTGCTGCGTCGCGGCCGGGAGCTCAGCCCGCAGGGCCCCGACCTGCCGGCGTCGCTCGAGGACACCCTCGCCGCCGGCGTCCTCTGGTCCGCCTACCAGCGACTCATCGGGCGAGGTCGACCGCATCGAGGCGCTCCTGCCCGAGGCGATCGAGTTCGTCCTGCGCCCCTACGTCGGCGAGACCGAGGCGGCCCGATGGGCCCAGCGGCAGCAGCTCCAGGCAAGCGCCAGCGTCGTGGCCCCAACCTGACGGACTCGCCGCGCTAGCATCCACCTCGCGGCAAAGGGAGGCGTTTCACGGTCTCGCCGAGGCTATTCGACGATGACTTTGCCGTGCATGAAGGGGTGGATCTTGCAGTGGTAGGCGAAGCTGCCCCTCTGCTTGAAGGTCACCGCGACCGACCTGCCCGGCTTGATCCGACCGGTGTCGAAGCTCTTGCGGGTCGCCGTGTGGGTGACGTTGCTCCTGTTGGCGAAGACGACGCGGGAGCCGACGCCGACCCGCAGGGTCGGCGGGTGGAAGGCGAAGTCCTCGATCTCGACCTTGGCGGCGTCGCGGCTGGCGTGCGCGGGCGGGTCGGCGGAGGCCCTCACCCCGCGCAGACCGATCAGCGCCAGGCCGAAGGCGAGGGCCGCGAGCGCCGCCCCCAGCGCCCGCCACCCCCGCGATGAGCTCGAGATCGTCATCGCCGGTGGATACGAAGGTCTCCTTGCCAAGGTTCAACGCTCGTTCATAATCCGCAGCCAGCAGTCCCGGGCGGTTAGCTCAGTTGGGAGAGCACTTCCCTTACAAGGAAGGGGTCACTGGTTCGAGCCCAGTACCGCCCATCGACTCCGGCGCGCCCACCTCTCAGGTTTATCGATCTTTCGCAGGGGTATTTCCGGGGCATGTCACTAGCACTGCTGCTCATCGTTATTGGGATCATCCTGGCGATTCTCGTCAATTACGCGCTGGGGATCATCTGCATCGTTATCGGCCTCGTGCTGCTTCTGCTGCCGTGGTTCAGGGGGAGGAACACCTCGCGGGTCTGACCCGCCGTCCTATTGCAGGGCGAAGACGACGTGGACCGTTGCGGTCACCGTCGAGGCTCCGGGCTTGACCGGCGGGGTCGGGGCCGACTTCGCGTCGAGCTGGGGGGTCAGCTCGGGGCCTTCGCCTTCGTCGATCGTCAGCGCCTGACCGAGCGTGCCGCCGGCGCGCGTGGCCAGCGCCGTCGCCCGTCCCTTGGCCTTGTCGAAGGCCGCCGCGAGCGCGTTCGCGAACGCCGCTTCGGTGTCGCCGACGAAGAAGCTGGGACCGCTGACGCCGCTGGCGCCGGCGGCGATCCCGGCGCTGACCAGCTCCCCGGCGTTGTCGGGCTGGTGGATGACGACGCTGACGCCCTCGCTCGCCCGGTAGATCGCCTTCTCGCCGCGGAAGGATCTGCGGACCGAGATGCGGCCGCTGCTGACGTCGCCCTCGCCGACTCCCGGGACGCCCTGGGCGGCGGCGATCACCTTGCGCAGGCCGCCGGCGACCGCGCGCAGCGCGGCACCCCGGGTCCTGCGTTCGCGGCTGACCGCGAAGCCGACGCCGGCGCTGTCGTTCGGCACCGTCAGGGTCGCGCGCGCGGTGACCGAGACCGTCCGTTCGATCGCCGCGGCGCTGGTCGGCGCCAGCAGCGCCAGCGCCGCGACGGCGACGGCGATCCGGGTACCGGTGCGTGGGCTCAAGGCATGCCTCCTGGGCTCGGGTATGCGGGCGTCGGGGTGCCGCCGCGCTGGTGCTCGCCCTTCGTCACGACGTCGAAGAAGACATTGTTGCGGCCGCGGCGCATTTGGCGCGGCATCACCGGCCGGGCCCGGCGGTGCGCCGCCGCGATCGAGCGGAAGGCGATCTCGTGGGCGCGGGTCCAATGGATGCCGAAGATCTTCCTCACCCGCGGCGGCAGCGTGCCCTTGACGATCAGGTTCTGGGCGGCGAGGTTGGCGCGCGCCGCCGTCGGCACCGGCTGTTCGAGAGCGACCAGCGGCGCCATCTCCAGGGCGTGCGGGGTCGCGTGCAGGTCGGGCGAGGCCAGTTTGGCCTCGAACCAGGCGCGGAACTCGCGGTGGCTCTCCGGCACCTCGCTCGCCGGCAGCCCGAACAGCTCGCCGAAGCGGACGTAGTCCCGCCAGAGCAACTCCCGCTCGTCTTCGCTCAGCCGCCGCGCCATCGTCTCGTACATCGCCCGGCCGGAGTCGGCGATCACCGCCAGCGTCCACAGCATCAGCTCGGGGTCGAAGGCCGAGTAGGTGGCGCCGGCCGGGTGGGTGCCGGCGGCTTCCGGCAGCGCGCCCCTGACCCGCTCGTGCAGGCGGTGCACGGCGGCGAGCGCCTCGTCGGCCTCGGCGCGGGTGCCGAGGAAGACCGTCTCCTGGATCTTGGCGGTGCGGGCGAGGCGGGTGAAGGGGTGGTCGCCGGCGCCGGTGCTGAGCATGGTGCCGGTGTAGGTGAGCGGTTCCAGCGCCCCGATCAGCAGCGCCCGCTGGCCGTAGAGCAGGCCGACCGCGCGCTCGCCGTGGACCCGGCGGGCCAGCGAGCGGCCGGGCGGAAAGTAGTGCTCGGAGTCCTCGACTGCGACGGACACGGTGCCGTCGATGCTACTCGCGCCGCTCCCGTGCGAGGGCGACCAGGGCAGCGCCGGAGCCGCGCGACTCGACCAGCTCGCGCAGCTCGTGGGCGGCGAAGACCTCGTCCAGCTCCTCGCGGGTCAGGGTCTCGCGCTCGAGCGCGGTGGCGGCGAGGGCGTCGAGGCACTCGCGGTTGGCGGCCAGCAGCGCCCGCGCCCGCCGGTAGGCGTCGCGGGCCAAAGTCATGGCGGCGACGTCGACCTCGCGGCGGGTGTTGTCGGAGACCGCGTAGTCGCCGATCGGTAGCGCGATCGGAGGCGGCCCGTCGTGGTCGAGGGCAACGCCCATCCCGAACTCGGCGACCATCTGCTTGCAGACCAGCTGCACGCGGTGGAGGTCGTCGACGGCGCCCGAGTAGGACTCGCCCATCACCTCCTCCTCGGCGGCACGGCCGCCGAGCAGCGTCACCACCTCGTCGAGCAGCTCGTCGCGCGACTTCAGGTAGCTGTCCTCCTGCGGCGAGTGGCCGACGAAGCCGAGCGCGGGGCCGCGCGGGACGATGCTGAGGATCTCAGGCGGGTCGAGCCCGAGCAGCTTGCGGCAGAGCGCGTGGCCGGCCTCGTGGTAGGCGACGATCCGCCGCTCCTTGGAGCTGAGGCGGCGCGCCTGCTGGGAGCCGACCGACTGCCGCAGCAGCGCCTCGTCGAGGTCTTCGCGGGCGACGGCATGGCGGCCGGCGCGGCCGGCGATGATCGCCGCCTCGTTCAGCGAGTTGGCGAGCTGGGCGCCGGTCATCCCGGTCGTCTTGCGGGCGACGTCGGTGAGGTCGAGGTCGGCGGCCAGCGGCTTGCCCTTGGCGTGGCTGCGCAGGATCGCCTCGCGGCCGTCGCGGTCGGGCGGGGCGACCAGCACCTGGCGGTCGAAGCGGCCGGGGCGCAGCAGCGCTTTGTCGAGCTTGTCGACGTAGTTGGAGGCGGCGATCACGATCACCGTGCCGGGGTCCTTCTCGAAGCCGTCGAGCTCGACCAGCAGCTGGTTCAGCGCCTGCTCGCGCTCGCTGGTGCCGCCGTCGCCACCGCCGCCGCTGCGAGCGCCGCCGACGGCGTCGAGCTCGTCGATGAAGATCACCGCCCGCCCGGACTTGCGCGCCTCTTTGAAGAGGCGGCGGATCCGCGCCGCGCCGCGGCCGACGAACATCTCGACGAAGCTGGAGCCGGAGGCGGCGAAGAAGTCGACCCCGGCCTGGGCGGCGACCGCCCGCGCCAGCATCGTCTTGCCGGTGCCGGGAGGGCCGAACAGCAGCACTCCGCGCGGCGGCTGGGCGCCGAGCGCGGCGAAGCGATCCGGTTCCCGCAGCCACTCGGCCACGTCCATCAGCTCGTCCTTGGCGGCGTCGACCCCCTGCACCTCCTCCCAGAGGACCGGCTCGGTCTGGCTCGCCTTCACCGTCTCCGGCTTGGTCGAGCCCATCGTGCTGCGCAGCAGGCGCAGGAAGACGAGCAGCAGGCAGGCCATGAAGACGACCCCGAAGACGGGGTACCAGTCGAAGAAGAATTCTTGGATTTCGCTAGCGAGCATCGAACCAGTGTGGGGGTTCGGACCTCCCAGCACCAGTCGCATATCCGTCCAGCGGAGGCCGCTCGGCTAAAGCTGACGCCTGGGAACGCTCAGCGCTCGACCTGGGAGCCGCCGACGATCGCTTCTTCGCCGCTGTCGTCGAAGACGATCCAGGCCTTGTTGCCGCCGTCGTAGTCGGGGGCCCAGAGCTTCAGCGTCGCGCCCCGTCCCCAGACCGTGACCTTCTCCTCGCCGGTCGCGTCGAGGCCGCGCCAGATCCGCACGAACGGGTTCCGCTCCCACTCCTCGCCGATCGTCGTCGGCTCGCGGTGGCCGGGATGCACACGGGTCTCCGGCGGCAGCTCCATCAGCCGCATGACCGAGGCCTCGAGGTCGGCGAAGCCGCTGGCGCCGGGCGCCATGGTGCCGCCGACGGTGCCCTTGAAGAGGACGTCGGCGGTGAAGACGTCGCTGCCGTCGAGGAGGTAGGCGAGGTGCCCGGCGGCGTGGCCGGGGGTGTAGATCGCCTCGACCTCGAGGCTGCCCGCCTGCAGCCTCTCGCCGTCGGCGAGGGTGATCTCGACCTCTTCGTCGAGCTCGGCCGCGGTCGCCTCGTGGGCGACGAGCGGCGGGTTGCCGAGCCGCCTGCGGGCCTCGTCGAGCCCGGCGACGTGGTCGCCGTGTGGGTGGGTGACGAGGATGTGGGTGATCCCGACCCCGTCGCGCTCGATCCGCTCCAGCAGCGGCCCCAGCTCGTCGTTGCCGTCGATCAGGACGCCGGTGCCAGCGTCGGGGTCGGCGACCAGGTAGGCGTTCGACAGCCAGGTCGGGTTCTCGGTCCGGTCGACGATCACGCCGTTGAGGATATCCGCGCGCTGCCCTCGAGCAAGGTGGCGGCGACCAGCTCCGGGTCGTCCCACATCGGCGTGTGGCCGACCCCGGGGAGGACGAGGAAGCGGGCGCCGGCGGGGCGCCGCTCGGGCTTCGGCGGCCCGACCAGGCGGTCGTGCTCGGCCCAGGCGATCGTCACCGGCACGTCGGCCGGGTACCCGGCGGGGTCGAAGATGTGGGTGCGCATCGCCCGGTTGGCGCCGTCGTAGCCATCGGAGTCGATCCAGCCCAGCACCAGCTCGCGGCCGGCGGCGGCCGGGACCCGCTCCGGGTCGGCGGCAAAGGTGGAGAGCATGCGGCGGCGCAGCGGGGGGAGGAGGAGCGCGGCGGCGACCAGCGGCCGCAGGCGCCGGGCCAGGCCGCGCGCGTCCTTCGCGCGCGGGCCCAGCGGCGCCCGCCAGAGGCCGGCGGGGGAGAGCGCGGTGACCGAGGCGGCCCATCCCGCCCGACCCATTTCCAGCCCGACCCAGCCGCCGAGCGAGTTGCCGGCGACGTGCGGGCGCTCGACCCCGCGCTCCTCGCAGGTGGCGTGCAGCGCCGCCGCCAGGTTGGCCGCGGTCGGTTCGACCTCGTCCGGCAGCGGCGCCGCGGCGCCGAAACCCGGCATCTCGAGCACGAGCACCTCGCGCTCGCCGGCCAGCAGCGGCAGCACCGGGTCCCAGACCCGGGCCGAGCCGCCGAGGCCGTGGATCAGCAGCAGCGGCTCGCGGCCGCCGCTCACGAGCGGCCCGGTTTCGCGAACAGGGCCTGGACGTCGCCGATCCGGCGCTCGCGGAAGCCGGCCTCCGAGGAGGAGAGGTAGAAGTCCCAGAGGCGGCGGAAGCGCTCGTCGTAGCCGCGCGAGCGCAGCCGCTCCCAGGCGCCGAGGAAGCGCTCGCGCCAGGCGGCCAGGGTCGGCGGGTAGTGGGCGGTGATGTCGTCGAGCCAGACCTGGCGCATGCTGGTGACGCGGCCGACGCAGTCGGCGATCGTCCTCATCGAGGGCAGGCAGCCGCCGGGGAAGACGTGGGTGTTGGCGAAGCTGCGGGTGCCCTTCTCGGCCTCGTAGATCTCGTCGCCGATCGTGATCGCCTGCAGCAGCATCAGCCCGTCGGGGGCGAGCAGCCGGTCGCAGTGGCGGAAGAAGTCGTCGAAGTACTGCCAGCCGACCGCCTCGATCATCTCCACCGAGACCAGCCGGTCGTAGCGGCCGCGGAGGTCGCGGTAGTCCTCCAGCAGCACCGTCACCCGGTCCTCGAGGCCGGCCTCGCGCACGCGGCGGCGGGCGAGGTCGTGCTGCTCGCGCGAGATCGTCGTCGTCGTCACCCGGCAGCCGTGCTCGCGGGCGGCGTGGACGGCGAGCCCACCCCAGCCGCTGCCGATCTCCAGCAGGTGGCTGTCGGGCTCGAGCCGCAGCCGCTCGCAGATCCGTTCCAGCTTCGCCAGCTGCGCCTCCTCGAGGCTGGCGCCCTCGTTCGGGAAGTAGGCGCAGGAGTACATCATTCGTTCGTCCAGGAACGAGGCGAAGAGGTCGTTGCCGAGGTCGTAGTGGGCGGAGATGTTTCTCCGGGCCCCCGTCCGCGTGTTCTCCGGCACCACCCGCCTCACCCGGTGCAGGAGCCCACGCGGGCGGGCAACGGCTCCGCGCAGCCCGTCGAGGTCGCGCAGCTCGCGGGCGGCGATGCGGATCAGCGCCACCAGGTCGTCGGTCTCCCAGAGGCCGTCGACGTAGCCCTCGCCGAGGCCGACGCTGCCGCGCAGGGGGCCGCGCCAGGCGGCCGGGTCGTTGACGGTGACGGTGGCGCGCAGGTCGGTGCCGGCGGGGCCGAAGGCGCGCCGGCGCCCGCCCTCGACGACCTCGATGCGCCCGCAGCGGACGCCGCGGCTCATCACCGCGGTGACGGCGGCGCGGGCCAGCGCGTCCCTCACGGCGAGACGAACCCCTTCGGCTTGCGCCCCTCCGGGTGGGGGAAGTAGCGGGCGCCCTTCAGCTTCAGCCGCAGCGACTGGACGTAGATCTTCGCCACGACCCGCAGCGACAGCGCCGGGTAGCGGAGCAGCATCCGCGCCAGCAGCGGCCGGCTGAGCTCGCGGCGGCGCAGCGAGAGGGTGGCGTCGAAGGACTTGCCGCCGCTGTCGGCCACGGGGCGGGACTCGATGTGGACGGCGAGGCGGGGGCCGGGCGCGCCGGCGCGGAAGGTGTAGGTCTGGTCCATCCCCATCAGCGGGGAGACGTGTAGCGCCTTCTCGAGCTCGGCGGTCAGCACCGCCCCCTCGCTCTCGCCGCGGGCGAGGACGTATGGGTGTTTCTCTCCCCAGGGGATGTTCTCGACATCGGCGACGACAGCTTCCACCCGTTCGCCGGCGATGTCAAAGCAGTAGTAGAAGCTGACCGGGTTGAAGCAGTGGCCGAGGTAGCGCAGGCCGGTCAGCAGGCGGACCGGGCCGGCGGGGCGCTCCCCGGTCTCGGCCTCGACCGCGTCGCGGGCGCACTCGGCCAGCGGCCGCGCGGGGTCGCCCATGAAGTCCTCGCGGCGGAAGCGGGCGGGGGCGGGGCGGCGGGCCGAGAAGAGCGGGAAGGGGTCGAGCACCGCGGGCAGCTCGTCCAGGTCCAGGTACATGAGGAAGAGCCGGTAGCTGAACTCGTGCTCGACCGGCTCGAAGCGCCGGTGGCGCACCGTGCCCTCGTAGACGGCGGACGCGGTCATGCCGCGAGCGCCTCCTCAGACCCGTCCCTGGCGACGGGGGTGGAGCTCGCTCCGCTGGGCGTGATCGCCGCGCAGGCACGCAGAGCGCTGAGGACGCCGTCCTCGTGGAAGCCCCAGCCCCAGTAGGCGCCGCAGTAGTGGGTGTGGCGGGCGCCGCTGATCTCCGCGCGGCGGGCCTGGGCGGCGACCCCCGCGGCGGTGTAGACGGGGTGGTCGTACTCGAAGCGGCGCAGCACCTTGGCCGGGTCGATCGCCTCGCCGCGGTTGAGCGTGACCAGGTACTGGCGCTCGGCGCGCAGGCGCTGCAGGTTGTTCATCCAGTAGGTGACGGTGCTGCCGCGCGAGGGCTCCGCGGCGAGGTGGAAGTTCCAGCTCGACCAGGCGGTGCGGCGGCGCGGCAGCAGCGAGGTGTCGGTGTGGAGGACGGCTTCGTTGCGCTGGTAGGGGATGGCGCCGAGGACCTCGCGCTCGGCCTCGCTGGGGTCGGCGAGCAGGGCCAGCGCCTGGTCGGAGTGGGTGGCGAGGACGACCTCGTCGAAGCGCTCGCTCTCGCAGCCCTCGGCCTCGACCAGCACCCCGTCCGGCAGCCGCTCGATCCGCCGCACCGGCGCGCCCAGCCGCACGCGCTCGCGCCAGGGCGCCGAGATCGCCTCGACGTAGCTGCGCGAGCCGCCGACCACGGTCCGCCACCTGGGCCGGTCGCGCAGGCTGTACATGCCGTGGTTGTCGAAGAACTCGGCCATGAAGCTGGCCGGGAAGCTCCACATCTGCTCCGGGTCCGCCGACCAGACGGCGGCGGCCTGGGGGACGATCAGGCGGTCGATGAAGTGCTGGGAGAAGCCCTTCTGCTCCAGCCAGTGCCCGAGCGAGGGCGCGGTCCCGTTCATCCCGATCAGCGCTCGCGCCTCGCGGTTGAAGCGGCGCCAGTCGCGCAGCATCCCGAGGAAGGTCGGGCTGACCAGGTGGGCGGGGCGGGCGAAGAGGCCCCAGGGGGTGCCGGAGTACTCGAAGCGGCCCTCGCCGTCGGCGACCGAGAAGCCCATGTGCGAGCGCTGGGAGGCGACGCCGAGCTCGGCCAGCAGCGCTTCGAAGTTGGGGTAGTTGCGGTCGTTGAAGACGATGAAGCCGGTGTCGATCGCCAGGCGCCCGCCTGTCGCGTCCTCGACCTCGACCGTGTTCGAGTGACCGCCGAGGCGATCGGCCGCCTCGTAGACGACGATCTCGTGCTCGCGGTGCAGCCTGTGGGCGGCGACCAGGCCCGAGACACCGGTTCCGACTATCGCGATTCTCATCGCTGACGGGTACGGGGTGGGGTGCCGATCGGTTGCATCGCGATGCCCGACCGCTACCCGCTTTCGGGAAAGAGGCTCAGGCGGCGATGCGGGTCTCGAGCCGGCCCAGGGTGGGCGACTCGATGACGATCTCGTCGCCGTCGGCGAGCCAGACGCGCGGCTCGCGCACGCTGCCGACCCCGTCCGGGGTGCCGGTGGAGACGATGTCGCCGGGCTCCAGGGTCATCAGCTGCGAGAGGTGGGAGAGCAGGGCGGGGACGCTGAAGATGAGGTCGGCGGTGGTCGCGTTCTGCATCTCCTCGCCGTTGAGGGTGAGGCGGACCCCGATCCCGTCGTGCGGCCCCGCCTCGTCCGGCGTGACCAGGGCCGGCCCGCAGGGGGCGGAGCCGTCGAAGACCTTGCCCGACATCCACTGCGGCGTCGAGAACTGCAGGTCGCGGGCCGAGAGGTCGTTGAGCAGCGTGTAGCCGGCGAGGTGGTCGAGCGCGTCGGCCTCGGAGACCTCCTTGGCGCGGCGCCCGACGACGAAGGCGACCTCGGCCTCGTAGTCGACCTTGCGGCTGTTGGCCGGCAGCACGACCGTCGCGCCCGGCGCGGCGAGGGCGTTGCGGTACTTGCCGAAGATGGTCGGGCTGCCGGGGACCTCCATGCCGCCCTCGGCCGCGTGTTTGCCGTAGTTGAGCCCGATGCAGACGATCTTGTCCGGGTCGGGGATGGGAGGGAGGATCGTGACGGCCGAGCGCGGATGCGCCGGCGTGCCGCTGTTGCCGAACGTGGAGCGAAGATCCTCGACGCGACCGTCCCCGATCAGCTCCCGCAGCGAGCCCCGATGCGGCTCCCCGAGCGCCGCCCAAGCGTCGACGACCCGCCCGTCCTCGAGCACCCCCGCCCGAGCCCCGTCCCCCGCGTCAAACGTCACCAGCCTCATGCCGGGCAGCCTAAGCCGAATGCGCTAGCTTTGGCGGCCCGGGCCGCGCACCAAGGCCCATCCGAATCATCTCGGGGGCGTAGCTCAGCTGGTTAGAGCGCCGGCCTGTCACGCCGGAGGTCGCGGGTTCGAGTCCCGTCGCTCCCGTATTGCGTCGTGCCTGCATCTCGAATGGATTTCAGGCTCGTCGGGCTTGAGCGTCTTGCTACCTGCCAAAAGCCTCGTGAGCGAATCTTGTCGGTGCTCTCGCTCATCGCCAGGCGTCGTCTTCCTCGGCCCGGTAGCGATCCTCGTCAGACGGGCGTTGGTTCGGCAGGCTCGGTCGGGGGGCGTGTCGAATACAGTCGACCTATGAAGCTGCCACGCGGGGCATATCCGGCTGATCGCGCCGCTGCCCTTTCGGGCGTTCCGATCTCCACCGTCCATTACTGGGCGAGGAGGGAGATCCTCGTGCCTTCAATCTCTCCAGAGAAGCTGAAGCTTTGGTCGTACCCGGACCTGATGGGACTTCGCATCATCTACTGGCTGCGCCACGCGAAGACCGGCCACGATGGGCAGGAGGTGCCTGCCAGCACCATGCCGATGGTGAAGGCGGTTCTCGCCCAGCTGTCGGAGTTGGACCTCGCGCTCTGGTCAGAGGACCACGGGCCGCGAGTCCGCGTTGACCTCGCCGGAAAGATCCTCGTCACCGGCGCTCCGCACCCTGAAGATGCTTCAGGGCAGGCGGTGCTGGCCGGAAGTGGCGAACTGGATGTTCTGGAGCCTTTCCCGACCAAGCAGGGCAAAGGTCCGCATCTAGTCCATCCACGGCCGATGCTCCGGATCGTTCCCGGCAAGCTGGGTGGCTCCCCGCACGTTGTCCATACCCGCCTTGAGTCCCGTGCCCTTGGCGCGCTCGCGCAACGCGGGATGGATACCGCGAAGATCTACAAGCTGTATCCGCGCTTCAGCAAGGCCGCGATCCGGCAGGCAATTGATCTAGAGGCGCAGCTGGAGCGCAACCTCCATCCGGTCGCCGCATGAGTCGATGCCTCGGCTATTCGCTCTTGACCACAACTTCCCCGAGCCGATCGTGGAGGTTCTGAGCGAAGTTCAGGAAGGCAGCGACGCGGATCTAGTCTCGGTTAGCGATATCGATCCTCGGATGGCAGATCTCGATGACTGGCAGATCATGCTCGCGCTCCACCATCACGAGCGTTCGTGGGACGGTCTGATCACGACCGACAGTTCGATCCTCAACCAGCCGCCCGAGCTGGCAGTGCTCATCCAGACGAAACTCACGCTGATCGTGGCGATGGCCGCCGGCGACGACCCGATCAAGGCGACCGGCTTGCTCTTTGCCTATCTCGGCGGCATTTGCGGTCGCAGCGATCCGGATACACCCCAGGTCTGGAAGCTCAGGGCCGTAAGCCGTCCCGCGCATAGGCCGTGGGACGAGTTGAAGCGAGCGGCCGACCATCAGCATCGAAACGTCGAAGACGTTTGGCAGGAAAATCGACTCAGCAAGATCGAACTTGCTGCTGACCCTCTTGCAGAAGACGACTGACCTGGGAGTCGGTTACGAAGCACCACCGCGGGCGGTGCTCGGTGCTGGCAGCGCTTCGAGGATGCTTGCCGGTAGGCGGGTGCTGGCGTCCCATACCTCGATGGCGACGAGCTTGCTGCTGGTGCGGTCGTAGTCGCGGAGGCCACCCGGCACGCGCTCACTGACGACATCATCGGACTCGCCGGTCGGAAGCCAAGCGATGTCGGCGTCTGAGTCGTAATAAGCAAACATGACGCAAGCAAGGGTAGCGTCAACTTCGTTGGGCAGAACTGCCTAAGTCAGCCGCAACGCGAGGCTGACACTGTCACCTCGGGGGGCTTATCGTGCCCGCATGGGAAAGATCACCGCGGACAGTCGCACTGTCAGCGAGCTGCTCGACAATCGGTATGAAGTCGACTACTACCAGCGGGAATATCGCTGGGAGGAGCGGCAGGTCGCGGAGCTGCTGGACGACCTGATCGCCAAGTTTCAGGACTCCTACGAGCCCGGGGACGAGAGGGAGGCGGTGAGGGAGTACGAGAAGTACTTCCTGGGGAGCGTGGTGATCGCCGAGCGGGGCACCGCGCGGTTCATCGTCGACGGCCAGCAGCGCCTGACGACGCTGACTCTGGTGCTGGTCGAGCTGTACCGGCGTCAGGAAGGCAGGCCCGATCTTCCCAGCCGGATCTTCTCGCAGCAGTACGGGAAGGAGCGGTTCAACATCGCGGTGCCGGAGCGGGACCGGGTGATGCGGGCGATCTACTACGACGACGCGCCGTACGACCCGGCCGCGGAGGCGGATCCCAGCGCCCGCAACATCTGGGACCGTTTCGCGGAGCTCGGCTCGCTGCTGGTCATCTCGGAGAAGCAGCCCGACGGCAGCGAACCGATCGCGCACTTCACCGACTGGCTGCTTCACAACGTGGTGCTGGTCGAGATCGTCGCCACCGACGAGGAGGACGCCTACACGATCTTCGAGACGATGAACGATCGCGGCCTGAGCCTGTCCGAGGCGGAGATGCTGAAGGGCTATCTGCTGAGCCGGATCGCCGACGACGGCAAGCGGCACGAGGCCAACGAGCTCTGGCGGGCACGGCTGCTGGAGCTGATCGAGCGCTCCAAAGACGACGAGCTCGATTTCTTCAAGGCCTGGCTGCGGGCGCGGTGGGCGGAGTCGATCAGGGAGCGCAAAAAGGGCTCCGTCAACCAGGACTTCGACCACATCGGCAGCGGCTTCCACAAGTGGGTCCGCGAGTCGGCGCCGCGGCTGGACCTCGACTCGCCCTCGGACTTCGAACGCTTCGTCTTCGAGGACTTCGACCGCTATTCGAAGCACTACCTCCGGGCCCGGGGCTGGGGGGAAGCGCTGCGGGAGCCCTTCGAGGCGGTCTTCTTCAACTCCCAGAACAACTTCACCCTCCAGTACCCCCTGCTGCTGGCGCCGGTCGGGCCCGGCGACTCCGCCGAGGTGGCCGACCGCAAGATGCGCATGGTCGCGACCTTCATCGACATCTACATCGCCAGGCGGGTCATCAACAACCGCACCCTCACCTACTCGGCGATCGTCTACACGATGTTCGGGCTGATGAAAGGGCTGCGCGCGACCGCCGGCCTCGGCGGCCTGCGGGAGTACCTGGAGACGCGGCTGGACGAGATGGAGGAGCAGTTCGACGACGCCCCCTTCGCCGAGTTCCGCCGGCATCAGCAGAACCAGCGCTTCGTCTTCAACCTGCTTGCCCGGATGACCTACTTCGTCGAGCGCGCCGCCGCCAAGCCGACCAGCTTCGAGAAGTACCTCGACCGCTCGGCGAAGAATCGCTACGACGTCGAGCACATCTGGCCCGACACCCTCGACGCCTACATCGAGCTCTACCCGGACCGGTTCAAGACCCGCGAGCAGGCGCAGCTCTTCCGCGACCGCCTCGGCGGCCTCGTGCTCCTGCCCGAGAAGGTCAACCGCAGCCTCCAGGCCAAGCCCTTCATCGAGAAGCGGGACAACTACCTCGCCGACAACCTCCTGGCGGGGTCTCTGCACCCGGCGGCGTACGGCAACAACCCCGGCTTCACGAGCTGGCTCGCGGCGGCGGGCCTCGAGTTCGTCCCCTACGACGACTTCACGCCCGAGGCGCTCGAAGCGCGGCAGGCCCTTTACATGGGCCTCTGCCGGCTGATCTGGAGCCCGGACCGCCTCGGGGAGATCGAGGCCGCTCCGTCCCCGGCTCCTGTTTAGATCAGCGTCCGTGGCGAAAGCAGGAGCGTCTTCCCCAGGGGCCTCCGGCCCAACGGCCCCGTGCGACGGGACGCTCGCCCTTGACTCGGCACAGGGGGCCCTGGCGCGCTGGGGGAAGAGCTGGGAGGGACGGGTCGAGCTGGCGCTGCTGGACCCCCCCTACAACACCCGCTCCCGCTTCCACCACTACCGCGACCAGGAGGAGCATCAGCGCTGGCTGGCCGACCGGCGGGCCGAGGTCGAGGCGCTGGTGGGGCTGCTGGCGCCCTCGGGCTCGCTCTGGATGCACCTCGACGACGCCGAGATGCACTACGCCAAGGTGATGCTCGACGAGGTCTTCGGCCGCGCGAACTTCGTCGCGACGGTGGTCTGGCAGAAGACGCTGAGCCGGGAGAACCGGACCGATCTCTCCACCACCCACGAGTACCTGCTCGTCTACGCCAAGGACCGCGCCGCCTGGCGCCGGCGCCGCAACCTGCTGCCGCTCGGCCCCGAACAGCTCGCCCGCTACGCCAACCCGGACGGGGACCGGCGCGGGCCGTGGACCTCGGGCGACATGACCGCGAAGGCGGGGCCCGGCAGGAGGGCCGCGCAGTTCTACGCGATCGAGCTCCCCTCGGGACGGGTGGTCGAACCCGCCAAGGGCATGGCCTGGCGCTTCACGCACGAGCGCTACGAGGAGCTGGTCGCCGACGGCCGCGTCTATTTCGGCGCCGAGGGGAACAACGTGCCGCGGGTCAAGCGCTTCCTGGCGGAGACCCAGGGGGGGCTGGTGCCGACGACCTGGTGGCCCGGGGAGGAGGTGGGTACGACCGACAGCGCCAAGAAGCAGCTGCGGCGCCTGTTCCCCGAGCTGGTCCCGTTCGAGACGCCGAAGCCGGAGGAGCTGGCGGCCCGAGTCATCGAGATCGCCACCGACCGCGGCGACCTCGTGCTCGACTGCCATGCCGGCTCGGGCACGACCCCGGCGGTCGCCCACAAGCTCGGCCGGCGCTGGCTTGCCGCCGAGCGCGAGCCCCGCACCTTCGAGGAGTTCCTGCTGCCACGGCTGGAGGCGGTGGTCGCCGGCGCCGACGACGGCGGCGTCAGCGGCGTCAGCGGCTGGGCCGGGGGCGGCGCCTACGAGCTGGAGATGCCGGCCGTCGGCGTCGAGGCGCTGGTCGCCAGGGCGCCGGGGCCCGACCCCGCCGCGCTCGCCGCCGCGGCCTGAGCGCCGCTCGCCGCGAGCACGCGCCGCAGGTGCGCCTCCACGGCGGCGATCAGCTGCCGCTGGCCGTCCCGCTCCGCCATCGCGGCGAGGTCGAGACCGAGCGCCCAGAGCCGGCTCGGCTCACCCGGGCCCTGCACCGTCCAGCTCAGGTCGGTCGCCTCGTCGTCCGGTTCCAAGGGGAAGACGAGGCCGACGTCGGCGCAGCCGGTCACCTTGCCGGCCGCCAGCACCTGGTAGACGTCGGCGGCCGCCGGCTTGCCGCGGTCGCGCTTGTACTTGGCGTCGAGGATCTCGAGGTGCCCGGCCGGTCCCTGGACGCGGATGTCGGGAGTCGTGCCCAGCGGCTGGCCTCCCAGCGCCGGGTCCGCCAGCGGCAACTTGCGCTTTTCGGCCCGCAGGTCGAGCCGCATCGCCGCGCGCTGGGCGATGCGCAGCGCGAAGGCCTCGAACAGCGTCTCTCCCTCCCAGAGGAATCCCCGCAGCGAGTCGTCGCCCTCGCCGTGCTCGAGGCGGCGCCCCTGCAGCAGCAGGACCCCGATCCGCAGCGCCGGCGCCAGCGCCGCGTGCATCGGTCCCAGCCGCAGCCGTTCGGCCTCCCTCAACGCCGGCGGTTGGGGGGCGACCGCGCCGAAGTCCGCCGCCGCCTCGCCGAGGCGGAACGCCAGCTGCGGAGAGACGACCGTCGACCGCAGCTGCGCGCCGGCCCAGCGCAGCAGCCGGTTGATCGGCACGTCTTCGGTCAGCTCGTCGAAGCGGCACGCCAGCTCCCACGAGGGCAGGCCGCGCCGGGCCCAGGCGCCGACGTCGAGGCTTCCGCGCAGGACCGGCAGGCCCTCCTCGACCGGTTCGTAGCCGCGCGGCAGACCGCGCATCGAGCCCAGCTCCAGCGAGCGCAGGAACTCTGTCGCCATCAGGTCCGGCAGCGACCAGACGGCGGTCTCGCCGGCCCTCAGCGCCTCCATCCGCGCCGGCTGCAGGTCGGAGGCGACGAGCAGGATGTGCCAGAGGGCACGGCGCCAGCTGCCGTCCCGCGGCGGCATCCGCGCCAGGAACTTGGGGACGATCTCGATCGAGATCCCGCCGGCTTCGACGATGCCGGCGACCCCTCCGGCGCCCAGATGCCAGCCCGTCGGGCGGCGTTCGGCGAAGAGCGGCGGCTGCTTCAGGCGCAGCGCCGAGCGCCAGGCCGTCGCCGCGGCGACGATCTCGGCGACGGCGCCGTCCTCGATCTCGACCGGGACGGTCGGCCCCAGCTCGGAGAGGACTACCCGCTCGGCGCTCACCGCGCCAGGAACCGCAGCGCCGAACGCGCCTGCGCCGGCTCCAGCTCCGCCAGCCGCACCGGGGCGACCCGCTCCAGCGATTCCGACTCCGCCCCCAGTTCGGCCCGCGGCCTGAAGGCGTAGCCGAGCTCGCCCGGCGCGTCGCCGACCTTGAGCACTTCGCGCAGCTGTTCGGGGCGGGCGACGTAGCGCTCGACCAGCTGCGGCCAGATCGCCTCGTCCCAGACCCGCGCCAGCGCCGCCCAGCGGTCCTCCGCCGCGGCCAGAGGCCGCAGCAGCGCATGACCGAGCTCGAAGTCCTCGCCGAAGTCCTCGGCGATCCGGTGGTTGAGGCGGTCGAGCAGCAGCACCGCGCAGGTCTCTGGCCCGAGGTCCTTCCAGGCCGTCGGCGCGGCCGCCGGGCCCCGCAGCGCCGCGGCCGCCTCCTCGACCTGCTCGGGGGTGACCCCCAGCCAGGAGCCGAGCACCTCGAGGTCGGGCCGCAGCTCGATCCGCTCGAAGCGGCGCGCGAGGGCGCTGTCGAGCGGCGTCGTCGCCCGGTCGACCGAGTTCATCGAGGCGATCACGTACAGGTGCTGGGGCATCCACCACGGCACCGGGAGCTGCGCCGTCTTGCCGCTCGGCAGGTCGATCGGCTCCGTCAGCCCGGGATCGTCGGGGTCCCGGTCGAGGCTGGGCAGCGGCACCGGCAGCGGCGTCGCCCCCTCGGCGCGGTAGTCGGCGTCGAGGAAGGTGATCAGCTCGCCGAAGATCCTGGCCGCGTTGCCACGGTTGATCTCGTCGATGAAGAAGACCGCCGACCGGGCGGGATCGTCGTCGGCGTCGACCGCGTGGAGGCGGTCGAGCAGCCGGCCGGCGCGCGGGCGCAGCTCGGTGCCGCCGCCGGCCGCCGGGCGCGGCCGCAGCCCGAGGAAGAACTCCTCGTAGCTGAAGCTCTGATGGAAGGTCAGCCACTCGAGCGTGGCCGGGGTCGGGATCGGCGCCACGGCCTTGTCGACCGCGAACGGCCGCTCGGCGTCGTCGAGGTCGATCGTCAACCGCTCGCTGCCCTCGCCGCTCTCGAGGCGCCGCCGCAAGTGGCTGAGGATGTGGGTCTTGCCGGTGCCGGGCGGGCCGTAGAGGAGCACCGCGCGGCCGCGCGACCAGGCGTCGAAGATCCGACCCAGAATCGCCTCGGTGGCCGCGTCGGGCGCGTCGTCCGCGGCAGTCTCGAAGTTCGCCACCCCGTCTTTCTCCCAGATTTTCCGCAGTCGTGGATCGTCGGGCCAGCTCTCGGGGTAGTCGTTACCACGCGCGTGGCCGGCGAAGTAGCGGCCATCGGCGAGGCGGACGATGTAGATCCGCAGGGCCCCTTCCATCGCTGCCTCGGCCTCCTGCAGGGACGAGACGTCATCGGCCGCTTCCGGGAAGCCGTACTGGCTCGACCAGGCCGGATGGCGACGGGAGCCGCCTTTGACCTGTCGATTCTGAGGCGTATAGAAGCGCCCGTCATGGCGGCGACCCCACTGCATCGTGTCGATGACCGACGGGTCTCCGATCACTCCCGCTTCTATATCCAGGAACGAGCCCTCCCCGGGCACCTCCCCGAAGAAGGCGGTGAGCTCGTCGACGTGGACGTTGGGCACTTCGATGTACCGAGCACCGCCACCGGTGGTCACCGTCTTTTTGTCGCTCTCGATGTCGCGGAAATTCGAGCGTTGCACTTCACGGACGAAGACCGCTGCGACCGGCTCTGCCATTAGGCCATCCGCAGTCTGTACAGGTGCTCGGTCACGTGCTCGCTGCGGCCGCCGTTGCTGCGGAAGCGGGGCAGGGCGATGTCCTCGCGCTCGACCTCGCCGAAGCGGCCGAGCAGCTCCCGCATCTCCGCCGCCGGCACCAGGCCGTCCTCGCTGTAGCTGAGCAGGACCCAGGGCGCCCGCACCCGCTCGAGCACGGTCTCGAACGCGGCTCGCACCGAGCGCTTCGAGCAGAAGCTCGAGTACTGGCCGTACCAGTCGCGCAGCCCACCCATCCCGACCGGCTCGGGGTCGTCGCCCGTCGCCAGGGTCTCGAGGATGTGGTAGTTCCCGGCGTACTGGCGTTTCGTGTACGGCGGGTCGAGGTAGACGACGTCGGCCTCGAGCCCGCCGATCGTCTCCTCGACCTTGCCCTGGGCGACCGCGTGATCGCCGCCGCCGCGGAACTCGCTCGGTCGCAGGACCAGCGGCTCCAGCGCCGCCTTGTTCCAGGAGGAGCGGTAGTAGCCGTAGGTGCCGGCGATGTTGGCGGTGCGATTGGCAGCCATGATCAGGTCGTGGTGAAGCAGGTCCGCCTCGAGGTCCTCGAGCTTGCCGGCGCCGCGCCAGCGCCCGATCGTCGCCCGGATCGCATCGATCCGCTGCGCGTTCTCGCCGGTGAAGTAGGAGCGCGCCTTCGAGCCGTTGCTGGGCCGGCCGGCGTCGCTGTACTCGCGGAAGAAGAGCTGCTGCTGGGCGGGGACCGAGTTCAGCTCCGCGAGCACCTCCGCATAGCCACCGAGGGCGGCGAACGCCGGCGCCTCCGCCAGCAGGAGTCGAACCCGCGCGTGCAGCACGGCGAAGGTGAGCTCGTCGGCGGCGGTCACCGCGTAGCCGGCATCGGCGAGGCCGCCGGCCACCGTCGCGGTCCCACACATCGGGTCGACGACGCGGCCGCCGTCCGGCAGGACCGAGCGCACCGCCTCGACGATGCGATCGACCAGTCTGGACTTGTTGCCGATGTACCGAAACGCCACGGCGGACACAATAAAGGCGCCCTCGGCAGCGGCCACGGCCCCGTCTGGGATCCTCCGGCTCGCCTCAGCGGTTCAGGCGTTGGAGCGCCACCTGCTCGCGCTCCTCGGTGACCGGTCGCGTCCAGCCGAGCACGATCTTGCCGCGCTGCAGGGTCGCCAGGGTCGGCAGCTGCCGCCGCGGGGTCAGCTTGACGCCGCGGGCGAAGGAGGGGTCCGGGCTGCCGTCGAGGCGGTAGGCCAGGACCTGGCGCCGCTCGGAGGCGGTGACGACGACGATGCGGTCGCGGTTCGGCAGGATCGCGGTGGGGTTGATCCGGTGGTTGAGCGGGGTGAAGGCGACCCCGCGCCTGCCGAAACCGCGGTCGAGGCTGCCGGCGCTCGTGTAATGGAGCAGCGCCTGGCCGTTCTGGTCCGGGCGGTGGGCGATGCCGGCGACGAAGAACCCGTCGGGCCGGATCGCGATGGCCGTCGCCCGGCTCCCTTTCCCAACCGGCGGGAAGATCACCCCGTCCCCGCCGAAGCTGCGGTCGGGCTCGCCGTCGGGCAGCAGCCGGACGAGGATCATCCGCCGCTCTCCTTCGCCGGCGAGGAGGATGCGGCCGGCGGAGTCGACTGCTACCAGGCGGGCGACGCAGCCGCCCTCGCCACGGCAGCGCACGCGCGCCCGCCCGCCGTCGCCGAAGCGCTTGTCGACGCTGCCGTCGGCGCGCAGCCGCACCGCGACCAGGTCGTCCGTGCGCCGGTGCCGCGGCGTGAACAGGCCGGCGGCGACCAGGCCCCCGTCCGGCAGCGCGGCGATGGAGTAGAGGGTCCCCGGCGTCGGCTCGACCGAGCCTTCGTCGCCGAACGATTCGTCCACCGCCCCCTCCGGGGTCAGCCGCGCCAGCTTCAGGTGGCCCAGCAGCAGGGTCGCGCGGCCGCCGCGGTCGATCGCCATCGCCGACACCCCGCTTCCTCCCCGCGGCGCGCCGAACCCGGCTTCGCCGTAGGCGGTGTCGAGGGCGCCGTCGGGCCGGAAGCGAAAGACGCCCGGCCCGCCCCCGACGCCGGCATCGCTGCTGCCTCCCACGTAGAGGCGGCCACCGGGGCCGCTCGCCAGCACCTGCGCCCGCTGCGAGCTCTCGGTCGGCTCCCGTTCGGTGACGATCCCGCCCGTCCCAAATCCGGGGTCGAGGGCGCCCGAGGGGCCGAGCGCAGCGAGGAAGGCGACCGTCTGCGCGGGGCCGCCGCTGCCGCCGGCGACGAAGCCGCCACCGGGTCGAGCCCCGAGGGCGCCGACGCCGATCAGGCCGGCCCCCAGGACCGGGATCCTGCGGTTCGACGTTCCCGAGAGGGCGTCGAGGCGCAGCAGCCCGCCCTGCGCGAAGCCCGGGTCCAGCCGGCCCGAGGGGTCGAACCGGGCGATGACCGGCGTCACCGCGCAGCCCGGGAGCCCGACGCAGTAGCTGGTCGGAGCGGGCAGCCGCGCTTCCATCCGCGAGCCGCCGAGCAGGACCGAGCCGTCGTCCCCCCAGAGTGCCGAGGCGACGTACTCGGAGGCGCCGAAGCCGGCGGTCGCGCGCCCGTTGTCGCCGAAGCCGGCGTCCGCCGCGCCGCCGGGGGTGTAGCGGGCGACGAAGAAATCGCTCGAGGCGTCGCAGCAGTTCGTGTTCCCGGCCACCAGCGCGCTCCCGTCCGCGAGGAGATGGAAGGCGTTGACGGTGCCGCCGACCTTGACGGTGCCGCCGTCGCCGTAGGCTTTTTCGAGGGCGCCGCTCCCGCTCAGCTCGAGCAGCGCGGTGGAGGTGGCGACCAGCGCGCCTTCACCCGCGGTGCCGGCGATCCCCACCCCCGCGGCCCCTTCGAGGCCGGACTCGCTGCGCAGGTGGACGACGCCGTCCCCGCCGAAGCTCGAGTCCGGCGAGCCGTCGGCGTTGAGCCGGGTGACGTTGAGTTCGGTCGCGCTGAAGATTTTCGCCGAGAGGATCGGGCCCGGCGCCAGGAGCAGGGTCTTGCCAGAGGGCAGCTGCGCCCGCCGTTCCAGTTCCAGGCCCAGGGGCGGCGCCGGTTGCGGGGCGAAGCCCGAGTCGAGGCTGCCGTTGGGCAGGTAGCGGCGGAACTGGCCGTCGCGGGCGGCGAGGACGGAGCCGTCCCCGAGCACGTTGACCCGCTCGTAGGCGGTGCCTTCGTAGTGCGGCCCGAGCTCCGCCGTCACGATCCCGTGCTCGCCGAAGGAACGGTCGGGTCGCCCGGGAGCGGCGCCCGCGAGTGGGGCCGCGACCAGGGCCGCGACCACCGCGAGAGACAGCAAGCGCCCCTTCATCCCCCTCCAAACCGTGCTTCCGCCCGCGGTTGCGGCGGCCGCCCGCCCGGCCTACGAGGTCCGGGGCGCGTAGCGGTTGTGGAACATCAGGACGTTGCCGTCCGGGTCGCGGAAGAAGGCCATGTGGCAGACCCCGCTGTCGAGCGTGTCGCCGTCGAACTCGATGCCCTTGGCCTCCAGCTCGGCGCGGGCGGCACCGACGTCGCCGACGTGCAGGGCGATCGGGTGGCCGTTGGGCTTGAACTCGCGCCCGACCGCGGCGGCGTCGAGGATCTGCAGCGTCAGGCTGCCCGTCTCGTACTCGCCGGCAGGGATTTTCTCGTAGTCGACCGAGTGTTCGAGGCCGAGCAGCTCGCCGTAGAAGCGCTGGGCGGCGGGGTAGTCGGTGACGAAGACGGTGACGAAGTCGACGCCGGTGACGGCGGTGTCCGCGGGCATCGCCGCAGTCTAAGCGGGACGGGCGATGTAGACGGCCTTGCTGTGCTCCGCTTCGCGCAGCGGCTGCTCGAGGACGGCGTCTTCGCCGTGGCCGAACACCTCCAGGCACTCGAGCCCGGCGACCGCCAGCCGCTCCAGCACCTCGGCTTCCGGGAAGTGGCGCTGGCGGTGCATCTCCGGCGCCAGCCGCGGCTCGTCGCCGCCCTCCGGCGGCAGCACCTCGAAGCTCGCCTCGCAGGTCGAGCCCGGCTGGAAGTCCGGCGTGGACCGTCCCTTCCAGAGGAGCCGGTGGCTGCCGCGGTCGATCACCACCTCTTCGGCGAAGAAGGTGCGGTAGGCGACCAGCACGTTGAGGTCGAACATCAGCAGGCCGCCGGGGCGCAGGTTGCGCCGCATCCCCCGCAGCGCCGCCTCCAGTTCCTCGGCGCTGAGCAGGTAGTTGACGGCGTCGTCCAGGCACCAGACGAGGTCGAACTGGCCGAAGTCGGGAAGGTCGCGCATGTCGGCGACGGAGAGGTCGACGCTGTCGCCGACCTTCTCCCGCGCCAGCTCGACCATCGCCGGCGAGATGTCGCTGGCGGTCACCTCCCAGCCGCGCTCGAGCATCGGGATGAAGCTCTTGCCGGTGCCGCAGGCGACGTCGAGCAGGCGGTTGCCCGCGAGCCCGTGCCGGCGCAGTTCCGGCAGCAGGTTGCCGAGCCAGAGCTCATAGTCGTGGTGGGCGGTGAAGTCGTCGTAGTACGGCGCGATCGCCTCGTAGGCGATCTCCGCGTCGCGTCGCTGCCCCTCCCCTGCGGTCCCTACCTCCACGGACAGAAAGACCGCGCCGGCGATCAGAACAGTTTCAGCGCTTAAGTTCCCTCGTCCAGTAACTGGTTATGTAAGTTCGTTTGATCAGCACTCCAAACGGGCATCGGGCAGTGCCGGACGATGGCTGGGAGTGGGGTGAGGCGCACAGGGTCTGTCTCCGCTTGGCGTATCGCTACGCAAGCAATCCCAGCGAGGCAGAGGACATAGCCCAGGACGCCTTGCTTCGCGCCTGGCGCCGCCGATCGACGCTGCGCGAGGCGGACCGGCGCAACCAGTGGCTCGCGACCATCGTCCGCAACGAGGCGTTCCGGCAGCACGCCCGGGTGCGCCCGGACCCGACTTCGGCGATTGAGACATACGAAGCCGTCGAGGACCCGCAGGTGGTGGCGACGGTCGAGCGGGCCGACCTGCACGCGGCGCTGAAACGGCTCAGCGACAAGGACCGCCAGCTGCTCGAGCTGCGCTACAACCAGGATCTGACTCAGCGGGCGATCGCGCGCCGGCTCGGGATCCCGGAAGGGACCGTGAAGGTGCGGCTGCATCGCGCCCGCGACAAACTGCGGCGGGCCTTCGTCCCCCAGTAGCGGCGGCCGCGCCTGTACACGCGGGCGAGCGAGCTACCGAAAACTTCGGACCGCTGTACAACCGCCCGGGGCCGGTCCGCCTCGACCATTTACGCATGAAGACCGTGCCCCGTCAGATCGTGGCCTTCGGCGGCGGCGGCTTCTCGATGGAGTCCGGGAACCCGCTGCTCGACGACTACGTGCTGGGCCTGACCGGGGCCGAGCGCCCGCGCGTCTGCTTCCTCCCCTCCGCCAGCGGCGACGCCGACCACTACATCGTCCGCTTCTACCGGGCCTTCTCCGCCCACCGCTGCGAGGCCAGCCACATCTCCCTCTTCCGGCGCGAGCAGGGGCCCGAGGACCTGCGCCGGCACCTGCTCTCCCAGGACCTGATCTACGTCGGCGGCGGCAGCGTCGTCAGCCTGCTCGGGGTCTGGCGCGCCCACGGGATCGACGAGATCCTGCGCGAGGCCTGGGAATCCGGGGTGATCCTCTGCGGCCTCTCCGCCGGCTCGCTCTGCTGGTTCGCGGAGGCGGTGACCGGCTTCCACGGGGCGCCGAGACGGCTCGAGGGGCTGGGGCTGCTGCCGTTCAGCAACTGCGTCCACTACGAGCCGGGGTCGAAGCGGCGCGAGTCCTACCACCGCTTCCTGCGCGAGGGCATGCGCGCCGGCTACGCCGCCGAGGACGGCGCCGCCCTGCACTTCACCGGCACCGAGCTGAGCCGCGTCGTCGCCTCCCGCCCCGAGGCCCGCGGCTACCGCCTCGACGTCGCCGGCCAGCGCGTGGTCGAGATGCGGATCGCCACCACCTTCCTCGGAGAGCGCGGGGTCGTCCCTGCCGCACCGGTACCGGAGGCGCTCTCCACCGCGGTCGCCGCCTGATGGGGATGGCCGCGGGCAACGGGGCCGCCCCGGCGACCGCGGTGCGCCGCATCCTCGCCCTCGGCGGCCATGACTTCACATCGCGCCCGCCCGACCGGGCGGTCTGCGAGCTGCTGCTGCGGCTCGCCGCCGAGCGCGGCGGCGAGCGCCCGAAGATCTGCATCCTGCCGACCGCCAGCGGCGACACCTCGGAGCAGATCGGCCGCTTCTACGCCGCCTTCGGCGAGCGTCCCTGCGAGCCCTCCGACGTCTCGCTCTTCCGGCTCGGGCGGCGGCCGATGGCGCTGCGCGACCACCTGCTCGCCCAGGACCTGATCTACGTCGGCGGCGGCAGCCTGGTCAACCTGCTGGCGGTCTGGGAGGCGCACGACATCGCCTCGATCCTGGCGCTCGCCTGGCGCCGGGGGATCGTCCTCGCCGGGCAGAGCGCCGGCGCCATGTGCTGGTTCGAGGCCGGCATCACCAAGTCCTCGGGCAGGCCGTTGGCGGCGGCTGGGCTGGGGATGCTGGGCGGCAGCCTCTGCGTCCACTACAACAACGAGCCCGAGCGCCGGGCCGCCTACCTCGCCGCGGTCGGCGACGGAATGCCGGACGGCTACGGCCTCGATGACTACGCCGGCCTGCTCTGGGAGGGCGAAGGCGCCCCGACCGCCGTCACCGCCCGCCGCGGCGCCCGCGCCTACCGCGTCTGCAACCGCGACGAGCAGGTCTCCGAGTCGCCGCTGCCGGCGCGCTTCCTCCCGGCTCCCGCCCCCGCGGCGCTGCGCGAGGACATCGCCGAGTTCCGCCGCATCAAGACGATGCGCAAACGCGCCGGCTGGCTCGGCTAGCGGCTACTCGCCGGCGACCGGGGGAGCGGTCGGGTCGCCGCCCTCCTCGCCCAGTTTCTCGCGGGCGATGTAGTCCTCGGCCAGCAGCAGGTTCTCCTGCGAGCGGTCGACCACGTTGAGGAGGTCGCCCATCAGCGCCACCTCCTCGACCTGCTCCTTGACGAACCACTGCAGGAACTGCTCGGCCCGGTAGTCCTTGATCTCGCGCGCCAGCTCGAACAGGGAGAAGATCTCCTCGCTGACCCGCTTCTCCTGGTCGAGCGCCATCTGCACCGGCTCGCTGCCGTCGGCGTAGGTCGTCTCGACCGACTTGATGTCCGGGATGTGGACCTCCTCGCCGACGTCGAGCAGGTAGCGGATCATCATCATCGCGTGCTCGCGCTCCTCCAGCGCCTGGCGGTAGAAGAAGGCGGCGAGGCGAGGCAGGGTGGCGGCGTCGTAGTAGACGGCGGCGCCGACGTACTGCTGCGAGGCGGCGAACTCGTTGGCGATCTGCGCGTTGAGCGCGTCGGCGAAGGACTTGTCGGGCATCGGGGACCTCCTGGTCGGCTGGCGTGGCGGTCGAGCCAACGTAGCCGAAACCCCGAATTCGGTCGGCCGAAGCGGGCCTCAGAGGCGCCAGCGGAAACCGGTCGGCTCGATCGCCGGCTGGAGGGGGCTGGAGGGGAGCCCGGGCTTGGTCGCCTGGACGGGGTCGTTGTAGCCGCCGGGGGCGACGTCGTTGGGCGTGTCGGGATGAAAGATCGAGGCCAGGTACTGGATCTGGCCGCGGCCCTGGCCGAGCTCGGTCTGGCCGCCGCCGTAGGCGCCGATGCCGCGCTCCTCGCAGTAGTCGTAGGCGGCGAAGAGATTGCGGATCGGGCCGAAGCGCGAGGGCTTGACGTTGACCGTCCGCGGCGGCGACCACGGCATCGCCTCGATGTCGGCGATCGAGTGGATCGGCGCGTCCCAGGTGACCCGCTCGGCGACGGGGTCCAGCAGCGGCCGGGTCTCCTCGGTGACGTCGGGGTCCTCGAGCCAGGCCTCGGGGAAGGCCGCGATCAGCTTCGCGTAGAGCTCGGGGTCGGTCTCGACGTCGACCGGGGTGCCTTTGTAGAAGCCCTTGAGGTCGAGCGAGTCGACGGCGCCGGTCGCGGCCAGGGCCGCGATCAGCTCGTCGTCCCAGTCGTTGGTGGGGTCGAGCTTGAAGCGCAGGGTCGGGTAGGCGGCGAGGCGGGCCGCCAGCGGCTCGATCGAGGAGCGTTCGTCCTCGCCGAAGCCGGAGAGGCGCATCGAGTTGACGAAGTTGACGGGCCGCGGCTCGCGGCCGAGCGCCGCGGCGAGGCTGGTGGCGGCCTGGCGCAGCGCCAGGTCCAGCGCCGCCGACTCGAAGGCCCAGCGCCGGTAGTCGCGCGAGGGCTCCTCGCGGGCCGGCGGGCCGGCCGGGAAGAGGTCGATTGGGTCGAGGTGGGCGGAGAAGCCGGCGAAGGTGCCGGAGTAGGCCAGGCCCGCGGGCGGGCCGTGGTCCTGCTGGGCGACGTGGTCGATGCCGTCGTAGACGACGTCCTCGCCGATCCCCTCCTCGCCGCCGCCGCGCAGCCGGACGATCGTGGTCAGCCGTTCGAAGTCGCCGACTACGACCTCCAGCCCCTCGAACTCGCAGGCCTCGATCTCGAGCGGCAGGTCGGCGATCGCGTCGAAGCTGGCCATCGGTGCCGAGCCTAAAGGATCGGGTTGTGGCTCAGGCCTGTGTGGAGAGGGGGTCGGTATGCCCTCGCGGGAATTCAGTCGCGCGCGCTTCGCGCGCAGGCTCCGCAACATGCTGCCCGCCTATGGCGGGCAGAAATCAGATTGCATATCGCGTGCTTCGCACACATTCCCGCGAGGGCATACCGACCCCCTCCCACGAGCCCGCGCGAGAGACGCCTCAGGCTCGTCCCTTATTCCTAGAAGTCCAGGGCTCGCTTGTGGGGAGAGGTGTGGTTGCGCTCTGGGCGAATGTGGCCGAAGGCCGCGGAAATGCAATCCGATTCCTGCGCGCCATAGGCGCGCAGCATCATCCGGAGCTGCGCGCGCAGCGCGCGCGACTGAATTCGCCCAGAGCGCAACCACACCTCTCCTCAGCGAGCGACCCGCAGCGTCCTCAGCTCGCGGTCGCTGCCGCCGCGCACGTAGCCGCCGTGGGCGACGCTCTCCCTTATGTAGTCGAGGGTCTCCGCGGTGAGCCGCTCGCCGGGGAGCACGTTGGGGATCCCGGGCGGGTAGGCGGCCAGCCCCTCGGCGGCGACGCGGCCGGCGGCGGCGGCGAAGGGGATCACCTCCTGCGGTCCGAGGAAAGCCTCGCGCGGGGTCATCGCCAGCTCCCCCCAGGGGGGCGGCGGCGCCAGCTTCTCGTCCGGGGCGCCGGTCTCCGCCTCCAGCGTCTCGACCGCGTGGCGCAGGCCGGCGATCAGCCGCTCCCCGGCCGGCCGCGCCGGCTCGCCGAGGCCGAAGATCGCGACGACCACGTTCTCCGAGTAGAGCTCGAGGTCGAGGCCGCTGTTGTAGAAGGCGGCTTTGGCGAGGCGGTAGCCGGTCGAGCCCGTCTCGCGCACGTCGACCGAGAGCCGCAGCGGGTCCCAGCCGGCGATCCCGGGACGGCCGACCATGCTCTCGTCGAGCACCGCCAGGCCGGGGATCCGCGCGATCGTGGCACGGGTCGCGGCGACCGCCTCCAGGGTTTCGCCGAGCAGCTCGGGGCCGTGGACGAAGGCCTGGCGGCGGGCGGCGTCGAGCGAGCCCGAGAGGAGGCCGCTGGGGCTGGTCGTTTCGACCAGGCTGACGCAGCGGTCGACCACGGCCGGGTCGATGCGCCCGCCCTCGCCGAGATGCAGCATCGCCGCCTGGGTCAGGCTGCCGACGATCTTGTGGGTCGAGGAGGTGACGAGGTCGGCGCCGCCGGCGAGCGCGTCGGCGGGCAGCGCCGGGTGGAAGTGCAGGTGCGCGCCCCAGGCCTCGTCGACGACCAGCGGCACCCCGCGCTCGTGCGCGACCGCGGCCAGCGCCGGGACGTCGGCGCAGGCGCCGAAGTAGGTGGGGGAGACGACCATCGCCGCGACCGCGCCCGGGGTCTCGTCCAGGGCCGCCGCCAGCGACTCCGGCAGCAGCCCGTGGGCGATCCCGAGGTCGGGGTCGAGCTCGGGGGCGACGAAGGTCGGCCGCATGCCGCTGAGCACGAGCCCGTCGATCACCGAGGAGTGGACGTTGCGCTGGACGACGACGCGGTCGCCGCCGTGGGCCAGCGCCATGCAGGTCGCGTGGTTGCCCTGGGAGGCGCCGTTGACGAGGAACCAGGTGCGCCGCGCTCCCCAGGCCGCCGCCGCCAGCAGCTGCGCCTGCTGGAACGGGGTCGGTTCGGGGCCGATGTCGACGCCCTCGGTGACGGAGGGGACGTCGTTGCGGAGGCCGACCTCGCCGACCAGCTCTCGCATCGCCGGGTCGGCGCCGGCGCCGCCCTTGTGGCCGGGGACCTGGAAGCGGCCCGGTGCCAGCTTGGAATAGGCGAGCAGGGCGTCGACGTAGGGAGTCGAGTCCTGATCGTAAGCGGGCATCGGGGCGAGTCTACGCCGCCCGCGGCGGCGGTCGGCGACACTTGTGGCGATGGTCCACACCGCACATGGCTTCTGGCTCGAGGAGGCGGGAGCGGTCGCGCCGGCGCCGGCGCTGGCGGGGCATCGGGATGCCGACGTCCTCGTCGTCGGGGGCGGCTTCACCGGTCTCTGGGCCGCCTGGCACGCAAAGCAGCTGCAGCCCGACGCCCGTGTCGTCCTGCTCGAGGCGGACCAGTACTGCGGGCGCGGCCCCAGCGGCCGCAACGGCGGCTTCTGCAACGTGATGTGGTTCTCGCTGCCGAACATGCGGGAGCGCTGGGGCAACGAGGCGGCGCTCGCCGTCGCCGTCGCCTCCGACCGCGCCGTGCACGGGGTCGGCGAGTTCTGCGAGGCGGAGGGAGTCGACGCCTGGTTTCAGATGGGCGGCTACCTCCAGGTCTCCACGGCCCCGGCCCAGGACGAGGTCTGGAGCGAGGCGCTGGCGACCTGCCGGGAGCTCGGGGCGAGCGGCTCGGTCCGGGCGCTCTCGCCGGCGCAGGTCGCCGAGCGCTGCGCCTCGCCGGCCTTCCGTGCCGGCGCCCTCTACCCGACCTCGGCCACGGTGCAGCCGGCGCGGCTGGCGCTCGGCCTGCGCGAGCGGCTGCTGGCACACGGGGTCGAGATCTACGAGTCGTCCCCGGTGCGGGCGCTGCGCGACTCCCCCGGCGGAGTCGAGGCGCACACCCCTGGCGGCAGCGTCAGGGCGGGCGCCGCGGTGCTGGCGATCGGCGGCGCCGCCAAGGCGCACGGGGGGCCGCTGCGCAACCGGCTCACGATCACCTCCTCGCACATCGTCCTCACCGAGCCGGTCCCCGAGCTGCTGGAGGAGATCGGCTGGACCGGCGGCGAGTGCATAACCGACTGCCGCACGATGCTGCACTACTTCCGCACCACCCCGGACGGGCGCATCGCCTTCGGGCTCGGCGGCGGCCAGATCTCGATGGGCGCGCGCCTGCGCGGCCGGGTCGAGGTCGACCCGGCGGTCGTCGCCCTGGCGGCCGAGCGCCTGCACGCCTACTTTCCGGGCACCGAGGGCAAGCGCATCGCTCATGCCTGGGGCGGCCCGATCGACGTCTCGCCGACCCACCTGCCGATCGTCGTGCCGCTGCCGGGCGGCCGCGCTTTCGCCGCCGCCGGCTACACCGGCAACGGCGTCGGCCCCGCCCACATGGTCGGCCGCACCCTCGCCGCCCTCGCCCTCGACCGCCGCGACGAGTACTCGCGCCTGCCGATCGTCGACCCCTCGCCCCAGCGGGTCCCGCCCGAGCCCTTCCACTGGATCGGCGGCTCCGCGATCCGGGCCGGAATCATGAGCAAGGAGGACGCCGAGGCCGAAGACCGCTCTCCCAGCAAGATGGCGTCCATGCTCGCTCGCATCCCAGAGCTGATCGGCTTCCACATCGGCAGGTAGGGGGAGGGGCGGACACCCCTCGCCCGAACGAGCGGGCTGCGCCCGCTCTGAGTATCCGTCCGTTCGAGGGGTGTCCGCCCCTCTACCAGCGCGTCGTGATGACCTTGGTGCGGGTGTAAAAAGCGACTGCGTCGGTGCCGTTGGCGTGGAGGTCGCCGTCGATCGAATCGTTCCAGCCTGAGAAGGGGAACCAGGCGACGGGGGCCGGGACGCCGACGTTTACTCCCACCATTCCTGCTTCAGCTTCGTAGCGATATTTCCGCGCGGCGGCGCCGGACTGGGTGAAGATGGCGCCGGCGTTGCCGTAGCGGGAGCCGTTGACGAACTCGATCGCGGCGTCGAGGTCGGCGACCTCGACCAGGGTCAGCAGCGGGCCGAAGAGCTCCTCGCGGGCCAGCTCCGACTCGTGGTCGGCGACGGCGGCGATCGTCGGGCCCAGCAGGGTCCCGGCCGGTCCCGCGTCGCGGCGGCCGTCGAGCAGCAGCTCGACCCCGTCCGCCTCGGCGCGGCCGATCGCCGCCGCGACCCGCTCGCGCGCCGCCGCGGAGACCATCGGGCAGACGTCGCTCGCCGGGTCGTCACCGGGCCCGACCCGCAGCGCGGCCGCGGCCGCGACCAGCGCCTGGCGCAGCTCCGTTCGCCGCCCCTCGTCGCCGACGACGACGCAGACCGAGCCGGCCAGGCAGCGCTGGCCGGCGGCGCCGAAGGAGGAGCCCATGATCGCCGGCAGCGCCTGCTCGAGGTCGGCGTCGGGCATCACCACCAGCGAGTTCTTCGCCCCGCCCAGCGCCTGCACCCGCTTGCCGGAGGCGACCCCGCGTTCGGCGATCATCCGCGCCGTCTTCGCCTGGCCGACGAAGGAGATCGCGTCGACCCCGGGGTGGTCGAGCAGGCCGTTGACGGCGTCGTGGGCGCCGTGCACGAGGTTGACGACGCCGGGCGGGATCTCGCCCACCGCGTCGACCGCTTCGAGGATCAGCCGCGAGGGCCGCGGGTCCGCCTCAGAGGGCTTGAGCACGAAGCAATTGCCGCAGGCGATCGCGTAGGGGAGGAACCAGAGCGGGATCATCGCCGGGAAGTTGAAGGGCGTGATCGCCGCCACCACCCCGACCGGCTGGCGCACCGATTCGACGTCGACCCCGGCGGCGACGCCTTCCAGGTTCTCGCCCTTCAGCAGGTGCGGGACCGCCGCCGCCGACTCGACCGACTCGAGCCCGCGCCCGACCTCGCCGTCGGCGTCGGCCAGCGCCTTGCCCATGTCGGCGCTGACCAGCGCCGTCAGCTCCTCGCGCCGGCGCAGCAGCTCCTCGCGCAGCGCCAGCACCGCCCGGGCGCGGCGCTGGGGCGAGACCTCGCGCCACCCCGGCTGCGCCGCCCGCGCCGCGGACACCGCCGCGTCCACCTCCACCGCCCCCGAGAGCGGCACCAGCGCCACCGTCTCGCCGGTCGCCGGGTCGACGTCGTCCAGCGTCTCGCCCCCCTCAACCCCCACCCAATCCCCCCCAACGTAATTAGCGAGCCGCCGCCCCTCCCCCGGTCGGTGGGCCGATATGTCGCCATAGGGACGACTTTTCGGCCCATCGACAGCTGGTCTCGTCTGAGTCTCGTCGGCGGTCACTGCGCTGCCGCCACGCCAGGCGCTGGTATCGGCGCCTGCTCTTGCTCGGGCCGCGCCTTGGTCATCTTTTCGGCCCGCTGCTGCTGCCAGGTGACGAAGCCCATCGCGGCGACGGTGGCGCCGAAGAGGATCATCGCGATCACGTTGACCTCGACCGGGATCCCGCGCTGGGCGGCGCCGAAGATGTAGAGCGGGAAGGTCACGGTCGTGCCGGAGTTGAAGTTGGAGATGACGAAGTCGTCGATCGAGAGCGCGAAGGCCAGCATCGCGGCGCCGAGGATGCCGGGCATGATCAGCGGCAGCGTGACCAGGCGGAAGGTCTGCAGCGGCGTCGCCCCGAGGTCGCGCGCCGCCTCCTCGAGATTGCGGTCGAAGCCGATCAGGCGCGAGCGCACCACGACCACGACGAAGCTGATGCAGAACATGACGTGGGCGATCAGCAGCGTCTGGAAGCCGAGCGGCGGCGCGTTGAGGATGAGGAAGAAGGAGAGCAGGGCCGAGCCCATCACCACCTCGGGCGTCGCCATCGGGATCACGATCAGGATGTTGGCGGCGCGGCGGCCGAGGAACTGGTGGCGGACCAGCGCCAGCGCCATCAGGGTCCCGATCGCGGTCGAGATCAGGGTCGCCAGCAGCGCCAGTTTCAGGCTCGTGACCAGGGCCGAGGTGAGCTCCGGGATGCCGAAGGCGTTGCCCCAGTGCGAGAGCGTGAAGCCGACCCAGGTGAAGTTGTAGCGGCCGGCGGGATCGTTGAAGGAGAAGACGAAGATGACCGCGATCGGGATCAGCATGTAGACCACGACCAGGCCGGCGACGATGTTGACGCCGTGCTCGCGCAGCCAGCGCCAGGCCAGCGCCGTCCGGCTCTCGGACTCGCCCCGGGTCACCGCGCCGCCTCCTCGCCCATCAGCGCCTCCGAGCCGGCGAAGCGGATGTAGACCAGGACGACGATCAGGATCACCGCCATCAGCACGAAGGAAAGCGCCGCCGCCGAGGGGTAGTTGCTCTGTTTGAGGAAGAGCGACTGGACGACGTTGCCGATCATCTGGTTGCCGGCGCTGCCGAGGAACTGGGCGTTGACGTAGTCGCCGGAGGCGGGGATGAAGGTGAGCAGGGTGCCGGCGACGACGCCCGGCGCCGAGAGCGGCAGCGTCACCCGCCAGAAGGCCTGGCGCGAGGAGGCGTAGAGGTCCTTGGCGGCCTCGATCAGACGCTCGTCGATCCGCTCCAGGCTGGCGTAGATCGGCAGCACCATGAAGGGCAGGAAGTTGTAGGTGAGGCCGGCGATCACGGCGCCGCCGGTGGCGAGCACGTGGCCCCCCGGCGCCAGCCCGAGGAAGTCGAGCACGCTCACCACCGGGCTCTGGTCGGAGAGGATCGTCTCCCAGGCCAGGGTGCGGATCAGGTAGGTGGTGAAGAAGGGCGCGACCACCGCGAACAGCAGCAGGTTGCGCCAGCGGCCGGCCTTGAAGGCGATCGCGTAGGCGAGCGGGTAGGCGAGCAGCAGCGCGAACAGCGTCGCCAGCCCCGCGTAGACGAAGGAGCGCACGAACTGGGTGTCGTAGAGCGAGAGCGCGTCGCCGTAGTTCGACCACTGCCAGCTGAATTCGAGGGCGCCGATGGTGCCGCTCTCCAGCGACAGTTTCCCCATGTAGTAGAGGGGGATGACGAAGAACAGGACCAGCCAGACCGCCCCCGGTGCCAGCAGGGCATAGGGGACGGTCCGGCGGCCGAGCCTCATCCGTTCAGCACCGCCTCGAAGGCCGCGGTGATCTTCTGTTCTTCTTCACCGGTCGGCGTCGGCTGGATCGTGCAGTTCTTCGTGAACGAGTCGCTGGGGAAGATCAGCTGGTTCTTCGCCAGTTCGGGTTCGCGCTTGGCGAGGATCTCTTTGACCCCTTCGACCGGCGTCACGTAGTTGACGTATTCGGCGATGTCGGCCTGGACTTCCGGGTCGTAGACGTAGTTGACCCAAGCCTCGGCCGCGGTCGGGTTCGGCGCCCCGACCGGGATCACCATGTTGTCCGACCAGAGGATGCAGCCCTCGGTCGGCATCCGCCATTCGATGTTGGGGTTGTCGGCCTGCAGCTGCACCGCGTCGCCCGACCAGCCGATCACCGCGACCGCGTCGCCGCTGGTCAGGTCGCGGGCGTAGTCGTTGCCGGTGAAGCGGCGGATCTGACCGGAGTCGACGGCGCCCTTGATTTTGTCGATCGCGTCGAGCCACTCCTGTTCGGTCGCTTCGCTCGGGTCGACGCCCATGCACTTCATCACCAGCGGCACCGTGTCGCGCATCTCGGTCAGCATGTCGACCTTGCCCTTGTACTGGGGGTCGAAGAGGTCGCAGATCGAGTGCACGTCCGGGGCCAGGTCGGTCCGCACCGTGAGGCCGGTCATCCCGCTCTGCCAGGGCGCGCTGTAGTCGCGGCTGGGGTCGTAGGAGGGGCTTTTCAATTCCGAGCGCAGGTTCTGCTCGAAGTTCGGCAGCCCCGACTTGTCGAAGTTCTGCAGGTAGCCGAGTTCGTGCATTTTGTTCGCCATCCAGTCGGTGACGACGAAGACGCTGCGGCCGCCCGATTCGCCCTGGGCCAGCAGCGGCTGCATCTTGCCGAAGAACTCGGCGTTGTCGTTGACGTCTTCGATGTACTTGACCGAGACGCCGTCCTGCTTTTCGAAGGCGGACACGGTCGCTTCGTCGATGTAGAGCGGCCAGTTGGAGATCGTCAGGCTGCCCGAGGGCTTGCCTTCGAGCTTCACCTGTTCGGATTCGGTGTTGCCGCCGCCTTCGATCCCGCCGCCACCTCCGCCGCCGCAGGCCGCCAGGCCCAGGCCCAGCGTCACCGCCGCCACCACGGCCGCGACGACGAGCGTCGCCCTGGGGCCCCCTCGTTCGCTGCCTCTCATCGTCAGGCCTCCTGTTTCGTCGGTTTCTGTCCCTCCCGGGCACCGGCCGCGGACGGCGGCGAGTCCCCGGGGGACTCGCGGACCATGTGCATGTGCTCGGGGTCCCAGCTGAGGGCGACGCGGGCGCCGCCACCGGGAAGCTTCTGCCGTTCCGCCTCGTCTGCGTTGGGGATCAGCACGGTCATCCGCACTCCCTCGCCGAGGCTGACGACGATCTGCGTCGCAGTGCCCAGGTAGAGCGAGCTTTCGACGATGCCCTCCACCCGCGGCAGCCCGTTCGAGCCGGCGCGGCCGTCGACCGGCTCGACCTTCAGCTTCTCCGGTCGCACCACCGCGTAGCAGCCTTCGCCGCGGGTCAGATCGCCGGTGTCGCCCTGTACTTCGGGGCCGCTGTCGAGGCGGACGGCGCCGGGGCCGGAGACCGTCGCCGGCATCAGGTTGGAGACGCCGATGAAGCCGGCGACGAAGGTCGTCGCCGGGCGCTCGTAGACCTCCTCCGGGGTGCCGACCTGCTCGACCCGGCCGCGGTTCATCACCGCGATCCGGTCGCTCATCGTCAGCGCCTCCTCCTGGTCGTGGGTGACGTAGACGAAGGTGATCCCGACCTCGCGCTGGATCCGCTTCAGCTCCACCTGCAGCCCCTTGCGCAGCTTCAGGTCGAGGGCGCCGAGCGGCTCGTCGAGCAGCAGCACCTTCGGCAGGTTGACCAGGGCGCGGGCCAGCGCCACCCGCTGCTGCATGCCGCCGGAGAGCTGGGCCGGGCGCCGCTTCGCGTCGGCGGCGAGGCCGACCCGCTCCAGCTCCGCCCCGACCCGCTCGGCGATCTCCGCCTTGCCGACCTTCTTGCGCTTGAGGCCGAAGGAGACGTTGTCCTCGACGCTGAGATGGGGGAACAGGGCATAGCTCTGGAAGACGGTGTTGGTCGGGCGGCGGTGGGCCGGCAGCGCCGCCACGTCCTCGCCCTCGATCCGGATCTCGCCGGCGCTGGGGCGCTCGAAGCCGGCGATCATCCGCAGCGTCGTCGTCTTGCCGCAGCCGCTGGGCCCGAGCAGCGTGAAGAACTCGCCGCGCGCCAGGTCCAGGCTCAGGTCGTCCACCGCGACCAAGCCGTCGAACCGCTTGGTCACCTCGCGAAGCGCGACGCTTGAGGTCTCGCCGTTCACCTGGATCTCACCTTTCGAACCCCTTTCGTCCGCCGGGCTACCCGAAACCGGCTCTTCGGGAACCGGGCCTCAATAACTGACGGTAAGCCCCTCTGGATCACACCGCAAGTGGCGAATGTCCCAAATGCACAGGCACCACTTGTACCTTGCGTACAACGCTTTGGCCGCAACTTGACCCAACGACCACTTGCGAATTGGCCAATGTGGGGCTAGCGTTGTCCATATCGTCGTAGCACGAGAGGAGAGCGGCATGGCAACGTCGCAGGCAGTAGACACCGGGCTCCAGGAGCTCGCGAAGCGGCATCTCTGGATGCACTTCTCGCGCATGGGCCCTTACGGCCCCGATCACGAGATCCCGATCATCACCCGCGCCGAGGGCTGTTACGTCTACGACGAGCACGGCAACCGCTACCTGGATGGCCTCTCCGGCCTCTTCTGCGTCAACGCCGGGCACGGGCGCACCGAGTACGGCGAGGCGGCGGCACGCCAGGTCGAAGAGCTCGACTTCTACACGCTCTGGAGCTACGCGCACCCGCGAGCGATCGAGCTGGCGGCGCGGATCGCCTCGCTGGCGCCCGGCGAACTCAACCGCGTCTTCTTCACCTCCGGCGGCTCCGAGGCGGTCGAGTCGGCCTTGAAGCTGGCCCGCAACTACCACCGCATGCACGGCAAAGGCCAGAAGCACAAGGTGATCGCCCGCGAGGTCGCCTACCACGGCACCTCCTTCGGCGCCCTCTCCGCGACCGGCATCACCGAGCTGCGCTCGCAGTTCGAGCCGCTGACCCCCGGCGGCTGCCACGTTCCCAACACCAACGTCTACCGCTGGCCCGAGGACCGCGAGCCGACCTGGGCCGCCGACGCGATCGAGGAGCGGATCGTCTTCGAGGGCCCCGAGACCGTCGCCGCGGTGATCCTCGAGCCGGTCCAGAACGCCGGCGGCTGCTTCGTCCCCCCCGACGGGTACTTCCAGCAGGTGCGCGAGATCTGCGACCGCCACGACGTGCTGATGATCTCCGACGAGGTGATCTGCGCCTGGGGCCGGCTCGGCCACTACTTCGGCTGCGAACGGTTCGGCTACGAGCCCGACATGATCACCGTGGCCAAGGCGCTGACCTCGGCCTACGCGCCGATGGGCGGGGTGATCGCCTCCGACGAGGTCGCCGAGCCGTTCATGCAGGGCGACGCCTCCTTCGCCCACGGCTTCACCTTCGCCGGCCACCCGATCGCGGCCGCGATCGCGATGGCCAACCTCGACGTCTACGAGCGCGAGGACCTCTGCGGGCATGTGCTCGCCAAGGAGGACGAGTTCCGGACGATGCTGGAGAGCCTGCACGAGCTGCCGATCGTCGGCGACGTGCGCGGCGCCGGCTACTTCCACGCGGTCGAGCTGGTCAAAGACAAGGAGACCAAGGAGAGCTTCGACGACGAAGAGTCCGAGCGGCTGCTGCGCGGCTTCCTCTCCGGCGAGCTCTACAGGCGCGGGCTGATCTGCCGCGCCGACGACCGCGGCGACCCGGTCGTGCAGCTGGCGCCGCCGCTGATCGCCGACAGCGAGCAGTTCGGGGAAATCCACGACGTTCTCCACGGCGTCCTCTCGGAGGCCTGGGAGCAGGTAGTCCGCTAGGGGCGCGGGTGCTCACCGTCCAGAGCCTGCTCGACGAACTCGACCTCGATCTTGCCGCGGGCGAGGACGCGGCCGAGGCCCCGGTGCGCTGGGTCCACATCTCAGAGCTCGAGGACCCCACCCCCTGGCTCTCCGGCGGCGAGCTGATGCTCTCCACCGGCATCCCGCTCGACACGCCGGTCAAGCAGCGCGCCTTCGTGCGCCTGCTCGCCGACAGCAACCTCGCCGGGCTCGGCTTCGGCACCGGCTTCAGCCACCGCAAACTGCCGAAAGCGATGATCGAGGAGGCCGAGAAACGGGGCTTCCCGCTGTTCGAGGTCCCCTACTCGACCCCGTTCATCGCGATCACCGAGAAAGCCTTCGCCAAGCTCGTCAACGAGCAGTACGAGGTGCTGCAGCGGGGCATCGCCGTGCAGCGGCGGCTCGAGCGCCTGGTCCTGGAGGAGCGCGGGCTGGAGGAAATCGCGGCCACCGTCGCCTCGGCGGTGGGAGGCACGGTCGCCGTCCTCGACGGTCGTGGAGAGCGTCTGGCGGGCCGCGGCTTCCGCCGCCAGCTCTCCGCCGACGCGGTCGGCGCGATCCGCAAGGAAGCGCTCGGGCACGCCGGCGACGGCCATCCCTTCGTCCCCGGCCACCCTTCGGTCGCCGGCCGGGCCCTCGCCCACCCGGTGATCTCTCCCGGCGGCGGGCCGCCCCAGGCCTGGGTGGTGATCGTCCGCGACTCCGGCGGCCTCGGCGATTTCGAGCGCCTGATCCTGCAGCAGGCCGTCGCGGTCGTCGCGCTGGAGCTGATGCGCCGGCGGGTCGCCCGCGAGACCGAGCGCCGGCTCGCCGGCGACGTCCTCGCCGGCGCCCTCGGCGGCCGCATGGAGCCGACCGAGCTGCGGCGGCGCCTGGAGCCGTTCGGGATCGGGGACGAGGCGGCAGTGCTCGTCTTCGCGCTCGACCACCCCGCCGCCGCGGTCAGCGCGCTCGAACGCGCCCTCGCCGCCGACGCCTGCCCGGCGGTGGTCGCGCCGCACTCGATTGGCAGCCGCGAGCTTCTCTGCGCGGTCGTCGACGCCGCCGACCGCGACCCGATCGACGTCGCCGCCGACGCCCGCCAGGCGCTCAGCCCCGAGCGCGGGTCCGTCCGCGCCGCGGCCAGCAGGCCGGCGCCACCGGAGCGCCTGCGCCACTCCTTCCACGAGGCGCGCTGCGCGCTCGAGGCGACCGCCTTCGACAACGGCGGCCGCCCCGACGTCGCCTCCTGGCGCGATCTCGGTGCCTTCACGCTGCTGCTCTCGATCCAGGACGACGAGGCGCTGGCCCTCTACTGCGACAGCGTCCTCGGGCCGATCGAGCAGGGGGACGAGGAGTACGGCGGCGAGCTGCTGCGCTCGCTCGAGGCCTTCATCGAGCAGAACGGCCAGTGGGAGAAAGCGGCGCGCGAGGTCTACTGCCACCGCCACACGCTGCGCTACCGGATGCGCAAGATCGAAGAGCTGACCGGGCGCGACCTCTCGCGCGCCCATGACCGGATCGAGTTCTGGCTCGCCCTGCGCGCGCGGGAGCTGGTCGGATGAGGATCGGCGTCCCGGCCGAGATCAAGCCCGACGAGTATCGGGTCGCGGTCACCCCGGCCGGGGTGCGGGAAATGCGCGAGCACGGGCACGAGGTGCTGATCGAGGCCGGCGCCGGCGCCGGCAGCGCGATCGCCGACGCGGAGCTCACGGCCCAGGGCGCGGAGATCGTCGCCGACGCCGCCGAGGTCTTCGAGCGGGCGGGGATGATCCTCCACGTCAAGGAGCTGCAGCCGCCGGAGATCGAGATGCTGCGCCCGGGTCAGCTCCTCTTCACCTACCTGCACCTGGCGCCGGACCCCGAGCAGACCAGTGGCCTCTGCGGGTCCGGTGCCACCTGCATCGCCTACGAGACGGTCGAGGACGCCCGCGGGCGGCTGCCGCTGCTGGCGCCGATGAGCGAGATCGCCGGCAAGATCGCCACCCAGGCCGGCGCCTTCATGCTGGAGAAACCGCTCGGCGGGCGCGGGATCCTGCTCGGTGGGGTGCCCGGCGTGGCCGCCGCCAACGTGATCGTGATCGGCGGCGGCGTGGTCGGCATGAACGCGGCCTTCATCGCGATCGGGATGGAGGCCGACGTCTTCGTCTTCGACCGCTCGATCGACCGCCTGCGCGAGCTCGACGTCACCTTCGGCGGCCGCTGCTCGACCGTCTACTCGACCACGCTGGCGGTCGAGGAGATGCTGCCGCGGGCCGACCTGGTGATCGGCGCCGTGCTCGTCCACGGCGCCCGCGCTCCTTATGTGGTGCGGCGCGAGCAGCTGGCGCTGATGAAGCCCGGCGCGGTGCTGGTCGACGTCGCGATCGACCAGGGCGGCTGCTTCGAGACCTCGCGGCCGACCACCCATCGC
>Ga0070691_10000004_pt1 | contig 80156 bp, 91 predicted proteins | sample KBSK1101metaG_FD_64673 | JGI IMG/M metagenome (GOLD analysis project Ga0070691, IMG submission 64673) | Corn, switchgrass and miscanthus rhizosphere microbial communities from Kellogg Biological Station, Michigan, USA - KBS K1-10-1 metaG | ecosystem: Host-associated > Plants > Roots >... | reverse complement strand
GCGGAGCCGGGCTGGCGGCCCAGCTCGACCATCAGGCGCACTCCGTACTCGGCTTTGGTCGAGAACAGCATCGACCTAAATCCTACTGAAGCGGTCGGTTATGCCTCCGCACCCTCTGCTTCGGCGTGGCCGATTTCGACGTGGGCGCGGCTGTCGCTGCCCTTGATCAGGACCAGGGTGAGGACGAAGCCGAGCGCCGCGATCGCGGCGCCGCCGAGGAAGGCGATCTGGAAGCCCTCGGTGAGAGCGTGCTTCAGGCCGGACCCGGAGCCCAACAGGTCTTCGGTGTGGGTGGTCGCCAGCGAAGAGAGCACGGCGAGTCCCAGTGCTCCTCCCACCTGCTGGGAGGTGTTGATGAGTCCGCTGGCCAGGCCCGACTCCTCTTCCTCGACGCCGGAGACGGCGGCGATGGTCGTGGTCACGAAGGAGAAGCCGAGCCCGATCGCGGCGAGCAACGACGGACCGAGAATGTCCGTCGTGAAGCCGCCGCCGACCGAGACCCGGCTGAACCAGAGCAGCCCCGCGACGATGAAGAGGAGGCCTGCCGCCAGCACGGTCTTGTAGCCGAGCGTGGTCACCAGCTGCGAGGCGACACCGGCGGCGAGACTGATCGTCAGCGCCAGCGGCAGGTAAGAGAGCCCGGCGTGGATGGCGCTGTAGCCGAGCACCTGCTGCATGTAGAGCGAGATGAAGAAGAACATCGAGAAGAGCGAGGCGCCGACGAGGATCCCGACCACGTTGGCACCGGTGAGGGTGCGGATGCGGAAGATCGAGAATGGCACCAGCGGCTTGCGAGAACGCAGCTCGATCGCGACGAAGGCGGCGAGCAGGACCAGCGCCAAGGCGATCAGGCCCACGGTTTTCGTTGACCCCCAGCCGGCCTCGCTAGCGTCGATGACGGCGTAGACGAGGAGGGAGAGGGCCGCGGTGACGGTCACGGCACCGGCGACGTCGAAGGCGCGCGCCTGGTCGGAGGCTCGGCTTTCGGCGATCAGGCGCGGCGCCAGGGCGAAGGCGATGAGGCTGACCGGCACGTTCACCCACAGCACCCACTCCCAGCCGAGGCCGTCGGTGAGGATGCCGCCGAGCAGGACGCCGGCGGCGCCGCCGGCACCGGCGACAGCACCCCAGACCCCGAGCGCTTTGTTGCGCTCGGCGCCGTCCTTGAAGATCGTGGTGACGATCGAGAGCGCGGCGGGGGAGATGATCGCGGCGCCCAGTCCCTGCGCGGCTCGGGCGGCAATCAGCTGCGCCTCGGTGGCGGCGAAGCCGGCCGCCAGCGAGGCTACGGCAACCAGCATCAGGCCGGCCATGAAAACGCGCCGCCGGCCAAGGAGGTCCGCGGTGCGACCGCCGAGCAGGAGGAAGCCGCCGAAGGTAAGCACGTAGGCGTTGACGATCCAAGGCAGGTTCCCGTCGGAGAAGTCGAGCGCTTTGCCGATCGTGGGCAGGGCCACGTTGACGATGGAGGCATCGAGGACGACCACGAACTGGGCGGCGGCCAGCAGGATCAGAGCCAGCCAGCGTTTCTCCTGAAACTCGGCGTTGCCGGTCATCTGCCGGCAGTCAATCAGACCGGCGCCGTCGGCCTCAGGGCTCGATCAGCCCGCGCCGGATCGCGTAGCGGACCAGCTCGACCCGGTCGCGCATCCCGAGCTTGCGCATCGCGTTCGCCCGGTGGTTCTCGACGGTCTTCTCGGAGAGATGCAGCAGCTCGGCGATCTGCTTGGTCGTGTGCGCCTCGGCGACCAGCTTGACGATCTCCTCCTCGCGCGGGGTCAGCTCCTCCTCGCCGCTGGAGCCGCGCTCGAGCACGTCCTTGATCAGCGTCCGCTGCGCCTCCGGGGTGAGGAACGGCTCGCCGCGCTCGACCGCGCGGATCGCCGCCAGCAGATCGGTGTCCGCCTGCGCCTTGAGGACGTAGCCGGAGGCGCCGGCCTTGAGCGCCTCGAACAGGTAGCGCTCGTCGTCGTGCATGGAGAGGATCAGGACCGAGACCTCCGGCGCCTGGCGCTTGATCTCCCGGGTCGCCTGCAGCCCGGTCAGCTTCGGCATTTTGACGTCGAGGATCGCCAGGTCGGGCCGCTCGCGCACCGCCAGCTCGCGCGCCTCGGCGCCGTCGGCGGCCTCCGCCACCACCTCGATGTCCGCCTGCCGCTCCAACAGCAGCCGAATCCCCGAGCGAACGATCCCATGATCGTCTGCAATCAACACACGCACCCCGCCAGTGTGGCCGATGGGCCGATAAGTCGACCAGAGGTCGACTTATCGGCCCATCGGCGGGCGGTTCAGCCGGGAGTGAGGAGGCGGATCGCGGTGCCGCGGCCCGGCCGCGACTCGATCGTCAGGTCCCCGCCGATCAGCAGTGCCCGCTCGCGCATGCCGCCGAGGCCGAGGCCGCGCTCGGCCTCGTCGAAGGCGAAGCCGCGGCCGTCGTCGGCGACGGTCAGCTCGACCCCGCCGTCGTCGAGACGCCGCAGGCGCACCTCGACCCGGGCGGCGCCACTGTGGCGGGCGGCGTTGGAGAGCGCCTCCTGGGCGACCCGGTAGACGACCAGCTGGGCGTCGTCGCTGAGGTCCGAGAAGTCGCCCTCGGCCGCGAACTCGGCCGCGATCTCCCCGCGCGCCAGCTGCTCGACCTGGCCGGCGATCGCCGCCACCAGCCCGAGGTCGTCGAGCGCGGTCGGCCGCAGCTGGCGGGCGAGCGAGAGCAGCTCCCGCATCGCCTGGTTGGCCAGCGTCCGCGTCTCCGCCAGCTCCGGCTCGAGCTCCGGCGGCGCCGCCTCACGCACGGCCTCCAGCCGCAGCAGCAGTCCGGTCAGCGACTGGTTGACCTCGTCGTGGAGATCGCGGGCGACGCGGGTGCGCTCCTGCTCCTGGGCCTGCAGCGCGGCCGAGCCGGCGCGCCGCCGCTCCGCTTCCAGGCGCCGCACCATGCGCAGGAAGGCGAGCTCCAGGCGCTCCACCTCCGAGGTCTCGCCGATCCCGTCGATCGAGCCCGGCAGCAGCGGCCCCGGCCGGCTGAGGTCGACCTTTTCCATCTCCTCGATCAGCCCCTCCAGCGGCCCGAGGCGGCGTTTCAGCCGCAGCAGGCTGGTCGCCAGGGCGATCACGGCCAGTGCGAGGACGGCGATCGCGAGCAGGGACATCGGCCAAGCCTAGAAGGCCCTGGGTGGCCCACTGGCGCGAATGGGGGCTGCCACCTATGTTCAATCTCCCGCGCCGTCGCAATACTGGAGCGGCAAGCGACCTAGGAGCGATGAAGCGATGAAGACCACCAAGCAGTCCACTTTCGGCGCCACCCTGCGCACGACGATCCTGCTGGCGTCCCTCTCGGGGCTGCTGGTCGTCATCGGCGCCCTGATCGGCGGACCCAGCACCGCCGGCCTCTTCCTCGGCATCGCCCTGCTGATCAACCTCGGCTCCTACTTCTTCAGCGACAAACTGGCGCTGAAAATGAGCCGGGCGCAGCCGATCGAGGAGTCGGAGAACCCGCGGCTCTTCCAGATCGTCCGCGAACTGACGACGCGCGCCGACCTGCCGATGCCACGCCTCTACATGATCCCCCAGGACCAGCCGAACGCCTTCGCGACCGGCCGCAACCCCAAGCACTCCGCCGTCGCCGTCACCCGCGGGATCACCAAGCTGCTCTCCGAGGACGAGCTGCGCGGCGTCCTCGCGCACGAGCTCACCCACATCCGCAACCGCGACATCCTGATCCAGTCGGTCGCCTCGGCGATCGGCGCCGCGATCACCTACCTCGCCTACATGTTCATGTGGTTCGGCAGCGACGACGAGTCGCCGCTGAGCCTGGTCGCCTCGCTGGCGATGGTCCTGCTGGCGCCGATCGCGGCCAGCATCATCCAGCTCTCGATCTCGCGCCAGCGCGAGTACGCGGCCGACGCCGGCGGCGCGGAAATCTGCGGCAACCCGGAGTCGCTGGCCAGCGCCCTGCTGCGGCTCGAGCAGGGCGCCCAGGCGATGCCGATGCAGGTCAACCAGGCCGCCGAGCCGCTCTACATCGTCAAGCCCTTCTCCGGCAAGGGCATCGCCGGCCTCTTCTCGACCCACCCCCCGATCGAGGAGCGGGTCAAGCGGCTGCGCCAGATGCGCCCCAGCTTCAACTAGGACCCCAACGGCCCTCGCTATACTTTTTGAAGTAAAGCTGATCGGGATTTAGGAGATTTGGCGATGGCAACCCCTGCTGGCACCCAGACGATCGAGGAGATCCAGCCTTTCGAGGCGGCGGAGGAGATCGACGGCGGCGACGTCGTCCTGATCGACACCCGCGAGCCGCACGAGTACCAGGAGGCCCATCTGGAGAACGGCAGGCTGGTGCCGCCGGGCCTGCTCGGCGACGAGATCGGCGAGGCCGCTCCCGACAAGTCCGCCCGCACGATCCTCTACTGCCGCTCGGGCAACCGCTCGGCGATCGCCGCCGCGCAGCTGCAGGCGCTCGGCTACGACAACGTCGCCTCGATGGCCGGCGGCATCCTCGCCTGGCAGGAGCAGGGTCTCCCGGTCCTCGCCGCCAGCGGCATGACCGCCGAGCAGCGCGACCGCTACTCGCGCCACACCCTGCTGCCCGAGGTCGGGGTCGACGGCCAGATCAAGCTGCTCAACGCGAAGGTGCTGCTGCTCGGCGCCGGCGGTCTCGGCGCCCCGACCGCGCTCTACCTCGCGGCCGCCGGGATCGGCACCCTCGGCCTCGTCGACGACGACGTCGTCGACGCCTCCAACCTGCAGCGCCAGGTGATCCACAACACCGAGCGGATCGGGATGCCGAAGACCGAATCGGCCCGCATCTTCATCGAAGCGCTCAACCCCGACGTCGACGTGGTCGAGCACCGGATGCGGCTCGACGCCGGGAACATCCTCGACGTGATCGGCGACTACGACGTCGTCGTCGACGGCGCCGACAACTTCCCCACCCGCTACCTGCTCAACGACGCCTCGGTGCGCCTGCGTAAGCCGGTCGTCTCGGCCTCGATCCTCAGCTTCGACGGGCAGATCTCGACCTTCGTCCCCTTCGAGGGTCCCTGCTACCGCTGCCTCTACCCGACCCCGCCGCCGGCGGAGCTGGCGCCGAGCTGCTCCGCCAACGGCGTCCTCGGCGTGATGGCCGGGACGATGGGGACCCTGCAGGCCAACGAGGTGATCAAGCTCGTGCTCGGGGTCGGCGAGCCGCTGATCGGCCGCCTCCTGCTCTACGAGGCCCTCGGCACCCGCTTTACGGAGCTGAAGGTCCGCCGCGACCCGGAGTGCCCGATCTGCGGCGAGGACGCGCCGGAGATCCCCGAGTCGGAGATGGGCCAGTTCCCCGACTACGACCTCTTCTGCGCCGGATAGACGATAGGTTTCCCGCCTGATGGCGACCGTGAGGATCCCACCCGTGCTGCGGCCGAAGACCGGCGGCCAGCCCGAAGTCGAGGCCGGGGGCGAGAGCGTCGGCGAGGTCCTGCGCGCGCTCACCGCCGAGTACCCCGACACCCAGGCGCAGCTCTTCGGCGGCGAGGGCGACCTCAACCGCTACGTCAACGTCTACCTCAACGACGAGGACGTGCGAGTGCTCGACGGGCTCGACACCGCGGTCAAGGACGGCGACACCGTCGTCATCCTGCCGGCCATGGCCGGCGGCTGCGCCTAGCGGTCGAGCACCAGCCCGAGGAACCGCTTGGTCCGCTCCTCGCGCGGCTCGTCCAGCACCTGGGCCGGCGGCCCCTGCTCGACGATCACGCCACCGTCCATGAAGACCACGCGGTCGGCGACCTCGCGGGCGAAGCCGAGCTCGTGGGTGACGACGATCATCGTCATCCCTTCCGATGCGAGCTCGCGCATCGTGTCCAGCACTTCCTTCACCAGCTCGGGGTCGAGCGCGCTGGTCACCTCGTCGAACAGCATCACGTGCGGGTCCATCGCCAGCGCCCGCGCGATCGCGACCCGCTGCTGCTGGCCGCCGGAGAGCCGTTCCGGGTACTGATCGACCTTGTCGCCGAGGCCGACGCGCTCCAGCAGCTCGGAAGCCTTCGCGCGAGCCTCGGCGCGCGAGCGACCCAGCACCTTTTCCGGCGCCATGGTGACGTTCTGCAGGGCGGTCCTGTGGGGGAAGAGGTTGAACTGCTGGAAGACGATGCCGACCCGCTGGCGCACGAAGTTGAGCTCCCAGCTCTGCTCGCCGGTGCCCGAGTTCGGGCCTTTGCAGATGTCGTGGCCTTCGAGGAAGATCTCGCCCCGCTCGGGCGGCTCGAGCAGGTTGACGCAGCGCAGCAGGGTGCTCTTGCCCGAGCCGCTGGGGCCGAGCACGCAGACCACTTCGCCCCTGCCGACGTCGAGGTCGACGCCCTTCAGCACCTCGAGCTCGCCGAAGCGCTTGTGGATCCCCCGCAGCCGCACCATCGTCTCGGCCATGGCTCAGGCGACCTCCATGTGCGATCCGCGGGCGATCCGCCCCTGATTGCGAGCGATGAGTTTGTCGACGATCCGGGCCATGGGGAGGATGATCAAGATGAAGAAGATGGCGGTCAGGGTCAACGCGGAGCTGTTGAAGGATTGGGCCAGGAGTTCGCGGCTGATCAGCACCGACTCACCGAAGGCGATGACGCTGACGAGCGTGCTGTCCTTCAGGAGGGAGATCAATTCGTTCAGCATCGGCGCTGGGATGAGGGTCACCGCCTGGGGGACGACGACGTTCCGCATCGCCTGCCAATGACTCATGCCAAGTGAGCGCGCCGCCTCCATCTGACCTCCGGGCACGCCTTCGATCCCGGCGCGGTAGACCTCGGCAGTGAAGGCGCCGTAAACGAGCATCAGTGCCACCACTCCGTACCAGAAGGGATCGGGCTTCCCAAGCCAGTGGGGGATGCGGATCTCTTTCGGGATGAATTCGAGGAACGGGACCCCTCCTGAGATGAGCAGGATCACGATCAGGATCGGGATCGCGCGAAAGAGGTCGATGTACGCGATCGTCAGGAAGCGGATCGGGAGGAACTTCTTGCCGGGGAGTTGACGGAGAAGCGCCAGCACGAGTCCCCAGATGAGGGCGAGGACGGCGACGACGGTGAAGATCAGCACGTTCTGGAGAAATGCTTCGAGGACTTCCCAGAAGTGTTCTCCCATGTAGTTGAAGTCGAAGTACTGATGGAAGAATTCGCTCATCGCCGTCTCCTGAAGCTCTTGCAAAGACGAGAGGGCGCCAGTATGGCGCCCCCTCGTGCTCGGCTTGCTTTGTTCACCGCGCTATTCGGCTGCGTGGCTGGCGGAGAAGATCGCCTGCGGCGGCGCCAGCTTGAACCACTTTTCGTAGATCGTCTTGTAGGTGCCGTCGTCCTCGACTTCCTTCAATCCCTGGTTGATTTCGTCGAGGAGTTCGGTTTCGCCCTGAGCGACGGCGATTCCATACTCTTCTTCGGTCGGGACTTTTTCGGCGATTTCGACGCCGCCGCTCTTTTCGACCGCGTTGGCGGCGACCGGCGCGTCGATGACCACGCCTTCGACGGTGCCGGCTTTGAGCGCGTTGACGGCGTCAGGACCTTCGGGGAAGGGCCGGATTTCGCTGTTGGGCAGTTTTTCCTTCGCCAGTTCCTGGCCGGTCGTTCCCTGCTGGACGCCAACCGTCTTCCCGTCCAGTTCTTCCAGGGATTCGATCGAGCCGCCTTCTTTGACCAGGACCGCCTGTTCGGAGAGGTAGTACGGGTTGGAGAAGTCGACGGCCTTCTCGCGTTCTTCGGTGATCGTCGCCGCCGAGATCACGGCGTCGAACTTGCCCTGCGCCACGTCACGGAAGATCGTTTCGAACGACGTGTCCTGGAATTCGGCCGTGCGGCCGATCTTCTCGGCGATCGCTTCCATCAGTTCGATGTCGAAGCCCGTGTAGTTGCCCGGTTTGCCCTGCTCGAAGGGGGGATAGGGGATGTCGGAGCCGACCGTGAGCACTTCGCCGCCACCTCCGCCGCCGCTGGTTTCGTCATTGCCGCCGCCGCAGCCGGCCGCGAAGATCGCGACGCCGAGCGCCGCTAAGGCCGCGAGCAAAGCGGTCAAGGGGGACTTGCTCTTCAAAGTTGCCTCCGATCGAGAATTGCCGGAATCGGACGAAACGGGATCATTCGAAACTACTGCCGTCTCCTACTCACCGCAAGGCCTCCCCTGCCTGGGTGCCTGGCTATACTTTTTGAAGTAACGGGAGACGACGATGGATCGCGACCAGCTACTCAACCGACCCTGCGGGGGCCGTTTCGGCGACATCGTCGAGTCGATCGGCAATACGCCTCTGGTCGAGCTGCCGCGCCTCTCGCCCAAGCCCGACGTCCGCATCTACGCGAAGCTCGAGGGCCACAACCCGACCGGCTCGGTCAAGGACCGGGTCGCCAGGTCGATGATCGAGGCGGCCGAGGCCGAAGGGGCGATCGAACCCGGGCAGACGATCCTCGAGCCGACCTCCGGCAACACCGGCATCGCCCTGGCGATGATCTGCCGCCGCAAGGGCTATCCGCTGAAGGTGGTGATGCCCGACAACGTCACCGAGGAGCGCACCCAGCTGCTGAAGATGTACGGGGCGGAGATCGTCTACTCGGAGGGCCCCAAGGGCTCCAACGGCGCCGTCGAGGTGGCGCTGGAGATGGCCCAGGACCCCGGCTTCTACATGCCCTACCAGTACGGCAACGAGGCCAATCCGCTCGCCCACTACAACGGCACCGCGGTCGAGATCCTCGACGAGCTAGACGAGGTCACCGCCTTCGTCGGCGGACTCGGCACCGGCGGCACCCTGATGGGCAACGGCCGCCGCCTCAAGGAGGCCAACCCCGAGACCCTGATCGTCGCCGCCGAGCCGATGCAGGGCGAGCTGGTCGACGGGTTGCGCTCGCTCGACGACGGCTTCATCCCGCCGATCATCGACATCTCCCTGCTCGACCGCAAGATCATGGTCTCCAACCGCGACGCGATCGTCTGGACTCGCAAGCTGCTCGACGAGGAGGGCATCTTCGCCGGGGTCTCGGCCGGCGCGATCGCTCGCATCGCCGCCCGCATCGCCGCTGAGCTGGAGGGCGGCAACGTCGTCTTCCTGATCCCCGACGACGGCTGGAAGTACCTCTCCTCCGGCGTCTACACGAAGCCGATCGACGAGATCGAAAACCTCGATTCGACCGTCTGGTGGTAGGCGGTCGCCCGCCTGCCTTCGGCTAGTCCCGCCGATGAAGATTCCTCAAGCCCTGATCGACGAGATGGTCGCGCACGCGCGCGAGGACCTGCCGAACGAGTGCTGCGGGATGGTCGGCGGTCGCGACGGCGAGGCGACCTCGGTGATCCGCGTCGTCAACTCCGCCGCCAGCCCGCTGCGCTACGAGATGGACCCGCAGGGGCAGTACAACGCGCTGAAGGAGATCGAGGACGGCGGCGGCGAGCTGCTGGCGATCTACCACTCGCACACCAAGAGCGCCGCCTATCCCTCGCAGACCGACGTCAACCAGGCAGTCGCCTGGCCAGACCAGGTCTACGTGATCGTCTCCTTGGCCGACGGCGAGGCGCCCGACGTCAAGGGCTTCCTGCTCAAGGACCTGCGGATCGAAGATGTCGCGCTCGACGTCCCCTAGCCCCAGCGCCCATAAGCGCGGCGCCCACGGCGGCGGTTCCGGCCACGGTCATGGCGGCGATGGCGGTGGGGGAGGCGGCGGTGGTGGCGGCCCGCTGGTCAAGGTCGCCTTCGCCCGCAACCAGGCCGAAGCGGAAATGATGCAGGGCCTGCTGCTGGAGGAAGACATCCCCAGCGTGCTCAAACGCAGCCGCGGCTTCGACGCCCCCGAGTTCCTCACCGCCGGTCCGCACGACGTCTTCGTCAACTCCCACTCCGCGAAGAGGGCGCGCGAGGTCCTCGCCGACACGATGCTCGAGAGCGAGGATCAGGAGCGGCTGGAGATCGAAGGGCGGCTTCGAGGCGGCGAAACGTCGCCGGCGCGCCTCGCGCTCTGGGTCGGCGTCGCCTTCCTCGCCGCCGTGATCCTGGTCTGGCTGCTCTACCAGGCGACCTGACCGGGGTTCGGATCGTGGCCGACGATCCCGGGCAGCGTCAGGACGGCGACCGCGAGCTGGTCGGCGTTGCCTTCGCCAGGGACCGAGTCGAGGCTGAGTTGATCCATGGTCTGCTCGAGCACGCGGGCATCCCCAGCCTTCTGCAGCAGGCGGGCCTCAGCGTCGACGGTCCGCAGCTCGGCTATGGCCTCGCGACGCGTGGCTTCGGCGGCGGCCCTCAGCGGGTCATGGTCCACTCCAACCGCGCCGAGGAAGCCCGGGCGCTATTGGCCGAAACGCTGGTCGAAGGGGGAGAAGAAAGCTGGGAAGACACCGCTAACGCCGGCTATCTGGAAGAGGCGGAGGGTGGACGTGCGCGGAACTACGGGGTGGTCGGCGCCTACGGGCGGGCCATGTTCTGGTCGTTTGGGATCATGGCCGTCGCCTTCGGAGTCTTCGTGCTTCTCCGGGCTGTCTGAATCAGCTCAGGTGACGCCGCTGCCGGGGCGGGCCATGGTGCGCAGATGGTCGCGCCAGGCGCCCTCGATGTCGCGGAAGCGGGCGTCGAAGGCGTCTTCGATCGTCGGCACCGGGCCGCCGGGCTTGAGGTCGTGGACGAGGCGCTCGCAGGCCTCGGGGCCGCGCTCGTTCTCGAGCAGGTCGAAGATCGTGCCGCCGAGGATGACCGCGTCGCGGCGCGAGGGCGGGAACGAGGGCCGGGCGCTCTCGCGCAGGCGGCGGATCACGGCGGCGCGGTAGAGGCCGACCTGGCGGGCGAAGTACTGGGAGCCGCCTTCGACCAGCCAGGCCCAGCGCAGGTAGCGGCCGAAGCGGCGCGGCGTCCAAGAGGGGGGGAGGTCGGTGTTGTTGGCGGCGATCACCAGCTGCGCGTAGAGCCGCTCGGCCGTCCCCCGCAGCGCCTCTTTGGAGTCCTCGCCGGCGGCGCGGCGTTCCATGTGCGGGTCGTTGAGGACGTGCAGCTCCGTCGCCATCGCCCAGCCGGCCAGGTAGCGGCGCCCGGCCGGCGCCGCCGACCAGCGGGCGGCGGGGAGGAACGGATGCGCCATCGTCAGCCAGGCGGGGTTGGTGTGGATCACCACCGTGACCTCCCCCGGCACCTTCGCGAAGCGGTCTTCCAGCCGCAGCCGCAAGTCCTCCATCCGGTCCAGCGTGCGCTCGGCAAAGGCCGAATCGTCCGTGTCGTGCCGGGCCGTGAAGCTCAGCGACTCCGTCTCAATCCAACTCATGCCTGCAGGCTAGAGACTGCGGTCGACTGACCAAGCGGGCCAAGGACGCAGGAGCGAGCGTGCTCTGCGCGTGAGCGACGAGGACGCTGGGATGCGCCGGTCAGACGAGCGCAGGCTCAGCCTGGCCGCAGACTTCGCGTATTTCGTTGCGAGCGCGGTCGAACTCTTCGTCGGCCATCACCGGGGTGCCCTCGAAGGGCAGGTCGCGGTCGATCTCGACCCATGAGTGGCAGCCGTGGTACTCGTCGCGGACGCGCACCGTGACCGGGCGCGGGATGCGATGGACCCGCAGCAGCAGGATGTGCAGCGGGTGGCGGCGCTTCCAGGCCAGGCGCTTCTCGGCGTAATCCGGGGTCCAGATGTAGTACGGCGAGAGGCTGTCGAGGGTGCGGCGGTCGTTGATCGTGACGTGATCGGTCACTTCCGCCCACGCCCGCAGCCGGACGCGGTCGGGCTGCGGGATCCCGCCGTCCTGGAGCAGCGCTTTCGGCGGCGGTTCCTCGTCGGGCCAGACGCCCTCCTCCAGCGCACGCGAGAGCTCCGGGTGGTGGGACTCGCGCACGAGGTCGTTGCGCTGGTGGTCGAAGGTGGGGTAGAGGAAGAAGCGCTCGTGCTCGAGCTCGAAGTGCTTGTTCTCCTCGCGGATGCCGCCCTTGCGCAAAGTGAGCAGCTGCTCACCCTCCGCGAGAGCGCGGACCGTTACTGCCCATTCCTTGAAAGCGATCGGCATGTGGAATCAGTACCTGTGAAGGTGGTGAGTCGTGGAAAACAGGGGGCTGGGCCGTCTGACCGGGCTGGTGCAACGGCCCGTCTGCCTGCCCGAAGTCGCGCATTCTAGACGAGCACGGCGAAATCGCAAAATTAAAAATGCTTAACCCCTGCCGCCGCCGCCCGGAGTTTCGATCCTGAGCCGGTTTCCGGGCCGCAGATCGCCCTCCGCCTTGCTCGGCAGCGACTCCCCGTCGAGCAGATTCCGTCCCCGCTCGCCGTCCTCGCCACCGCCGCTGCCGCGGGGCGCGTGCCGCCGCCTCTCGGTCAGGAGGGTGAAGCGCATCGGCGCCAGCGCTTCGATCTCGCGCACGATCCCGTCCCCACCCCGGTGGGCGCCGCCACCGCCGCTGCCGCGGCGGACCGAGAGCTCCCGGACCCGCAGCGGGAACTCGGTCTCCAGCGCCTCGACCGGGGTGTTGAGCGTGTTCGACATGGCCACGTGGATCGCGCTCGGCCCGTCGGCCCCGGGGCACGCTCCCTGGCCGCCGCCAAGCGTCTCGTAGTAGGTGAAGTCGTCGTTGGCGAGGGTGAGGTTGTTCATCGTCCCCTGCCCCTGAGCGGGGATCGTGAGGGCGCCACCGAGGGCGGCGATCACGAGGTCGGCGACGCGGCTGGAGGTCTCGACGTTCCCGGCGGCGACGGCCGCGGGGTAGCGGGCGTTGAGCAGGCAGCCGGCCGGCGCCACGACCTCGATCGGCCGGTGGCCCCCGGCTGAAGGCGGAGCGTCGGGGTCGGTCAGCGCCCGCACCGCGAAGAACGCCGCCGACTTGGTCACCGAGAGCGGGCAGTTGAGGTTGCCGTCGACCGCGGGGTCGCTGCCGCTGAAGTCGAGCCGCAGGGCGTCGCCGGCCAGCGTCGCCTCGACCCGCAGGAGCGCGTCGCGCTCGGAGTCCTCGCGGTCGTCTTCGAGGACCTCCTCGGCGCGGTAGACACCGTCCGGGAGGGCTGTCAGGGCGGCGCGCGTGCGGCGCTCGGCGTACTCGAGGATCGCCTGCATCCCCGCCCGCAGCTCCGCCTCGCCATGGCGCGAAGCGAGCTCCCGCAGCCGCAGCTCGCCGACCCGGTTGGCGGCCTGCTGGGCGCGCAGGTCGGCGAGTCGCTGGCGCGGCGAACGCATCAGGTTCGCCAGCCGCTCCAGCTCGGCCGGCTCGGCCCGCGTCGGCGGGATCACCACCCCCTCTTCGTCCAGCGTCCGCGAGAAGGCCGGCATCCCGCCGGGGGTCGGCCCGCCGACGTCGGCGTGGTGGGCGCGGCTGGCGGCGAAGCCGAGCAGCTTGCCGGCGACGAAGACGGGCGAGATCAGGGTCACGTCGGGCAGGTGGGTGCCGCCGCGATAGGGGTCGTTGAGGATCCACGCGGACCCCGGGCGCTGCTCCTCGCCGAGCACCGCCGCGACCGCGTCGGGCATCGAGCCGAGATGGACGGGGATGTGCTCGGCCTGCATCACCAGCTCGCCGGCGGGGTCGAAGAGGGCGGTCGAGCAGTCGTGGCGCTCCTTGACGTTGGCCGAGTAGGCGGAGCGGATCAGCGTCGCCCCCATCTCGTCGCAGGCGGCGCGCAGCCCGCCGATCAGGATCTGGAGGGCGATCGGGTCGAGCCCGCTCATCGCGCGGTCCCTTCGTGACCCATTGCGCCTGCTTGGGACCGGGCGACGATCGTGCCGGCTCCGTCGACCGTGGCGCTCCAGCCCGGCGGCAGCACCAGGGTGGACTCCGGCAGCTCGAAGACCGCCGGGCCCGCCACCTCGATGCCGGCCGGGGGCTCGCCCCGGAGCACGGGCGTCTCGACCCACTCGCCGTCGCAGTGGACCGGCCGGGAGGTCCGCACCAGGCCACCGTCGACGGCGGCGCTGGGACGGGGATCGGGCCCCGGTTCGACCATGGCCAGACGGATGTCGACGAGGACCACCTCGCCGCCGGGGTCGCGGTGGCCGTAGCGTCGCTCGTGCGCCTCCTCGAAGCGGCGGCGCAGGTCCTCCGGCTCCGGATCGACGGGCCCGGGGACCGGCAGCTCGAAGGCCTGGCCGGCGTAGCGCAGCTCGTAGACCACCTCCGCCCGGGCTTGAGCAAGCTCGGGCGCCGCCGCGGCGATCCGCTCGCGGGTCAGCTCGGCGCCGCTCAGCATCACCGTGCGGGCGGTGTCGCGGCGGCGGTCGGAGGCGCAGAGGCCGAGGGCGGAAAGGACGCCGCTGGCACGGGGGCAGAGGATCGTCGCGATCCCCAGCTCGGCCGCGATCGCCGCCGCGTGCATCGGCCCGGCGCCGCCGAACGGGAGCAGCGCGAAGCGACGCGGATCGACGCCCCGCTCGACCGTCACCACCCGCAGCGCTCGCACCATCTCCTGGTTGGCCACGCGGAGGATCCCGGCGGCGGTCTGCAGCGGCTCCAGGCCGAGCTCGGCGGCGAGGCCGGCGACCGCTCTCGCCGCCGCGCCGGCGTCGAGCTCGACGTCGCCGGCCAGCCGCGAGTCGGCGGCCAGGTGGCCGAGCAGGAGGTTGGCGTCGGTGACGGTCGGCTCCTCGCCGCCGCGCCCGTAGCAGGCAGGCCCGGGCTCGGCGCCGGCCGAGCGGGGACCGACGCGCAGGGCCCCGCCCCGGTCGCGCCAGCCGACCGAGCCGCCGCCGGCGCCGACCGTGTGGACGTCGACCATCGGCAGCTGGATCGTGCGGCCGCCGATCCGGCGCGAGTCGGTGCGTCGCACCTCGCCTCCTTCGACCACGCAGACGTCGCAGGAGGTGCCGCCCATGTCGAAGCCGAGGGCGTCGCCGTCGCCGCTGACGCGGGCGAGCAGGCCGGCGCCGACGGCACCGCCGGCGGGCCCCGAGAGCACGCTCCAGGCCCCGGCCCGGGCCGCCTCGTCGGCCGGGGCGACGCCGCCGGAGGACCGCATCACCAGGGGGGCCGGCAGCTTCGCCTCCGCGGCGGCGGAGGCGAGAGTCCCGAGGTAGCGCCCGAGCAGCGGGCTCAGATAGGCGTCGATTGCCGTGGTCGAGCAGCGCTCGTACTCGCGAAAGCGGGGCAGGACCTCATGCGAGACCGAGACGTGAACGCCGGGGAGGCGCCCACGCAGGTGATCGGCGATGCGGCGCTCATGCGAGGGGTCCAGATAGGAGAAGAGGAGGCAGACGGCGACCGATTCGGCGCCGCACTCGCGCAGCAGGGTCGCCAGCCGCTCGGGCTCGTCGTCGGGGAGGGGCGTCACGATGCCGCCCGGCCCGGTCCGCTCCGCCGCCTCGAAGCGCAGCTCCGGCGGCACCAGCGGCTCCGGCTTGGGCGCGCAGAGCCGGTAGAGGTGAGGTCGGTCCTGGCGTCCGATCTCGAGCACGTCGGCGAAGCCCCGGGTCGTGACCAGGGCCGTGCGCGCTCCCCGTTCCTCCAGCAGGGCGTTGGTCCCGACCGTCATCCCGTGGGCGAAGGATTCGACCGCGGTCGCCTCGGCCCCCGCCCGCCGCAGGACGGCGGCGACGGCTGCCAGGACCCCCGCGGACTCCTCCCCCGGCGTCGTCGGCACCTTCGCGGTGTGGACGGTCTCGCCGTCGATCAGGACTGCGTCGGTGAAGGTCCCGCCGACGTCGACTCCGAGCAGCATGCACAGAAGCTAACCGCCCGCCGCCGAGGTTTGGCTCAGCGCCACTCCTCGCGGCGCACCTCGCCGTCGGGTGCGACCACGAAGTGGACCCCGTCGAGGCTGGAATCGGTGTCGGGGCAGTCGGTGCGAAGGTGGCCGCCGCGCGACTCGCGGCGGGTGAGGGCGCTGCGGGCGATCGCCGTCGCCAGGGGGTAGGGATCGGAGACCAGCGCCGCCAGGTCGTCGGGGTTGCGCTTGGGCCCGGCCCGGCGCCAGACCGCGTCGCGGGTCTCCTGGCGCGGCGGCTCGAACGACCACTCCGGCAGTGGCGGCCGCTTCGCTCCCGCCGGCTCGGCGACGGCGGCGACGGCGGTGCGGCTGCCGAAGACGAAGCACTCGCTGAGCGAGTTCGAGGCGAGCCGATTGGCGCCGTGCAGACCGGTGCAGGAGCACTCCCCGACCGCGTAGAGGCCCGGCAGCGAGGAGCGCCCGTCGAGGTCCACCGCGATACCGCCCATCAGGTAGTGGGCGGCCGGGGCGACCGGCACCGGTTCGGCGCGTGGGTCGAGCCCGGCCTTGGCGAGCGAGGCGAAGACGTTGGGGAAGCGGGCCGGGTCGATCTCGCGCAGGTCGAGCCGGACGGCGACCGCGCCGTCGGCATGGATGCGGTCGAGGATCGCGGCGGTGACCGCGTCGCGCGGCGCCAGCTCGTCGGTGAAGCGCGCGCCGGCGGCGTCGAGCAGCTTCGCGCCCTCGCCACGGATGGCCTCGGTTATGAGAGCGCCGTCGAAGGGCGAGCCGGGGAGGGCGACCGCGGTCGGGTGGAACTGGCAGAACTCGAGGTCGGCGAGGTCCGCGCCGGCGGCGGCGGCGAGGACCGGACCGGCGCCGATGGCGCCGCGCGGGTTGGTGGTGCGGCTCCACAGCGCCGCCGCGCCGCCGGTGGCGAGCACGGTCGCGGGCGCGCCGATCGGGCCGCCGTCGGTGAGGACCCCGTGGCAGCGCTCGCCGTCGCTCCACAGTGCCGTCGCCGAGGTGCGCTCGCGCACCGCGATGCGCTCGTTGGCGGCGACCATCCCCGCCAGCTTCGAGGTCAGCTCGTGCCCCGTCTGGCTGCCCCCCGAGTGGACGATCCGGCGGCTCGCGTGACCGCCCTCGAGACCGAGGGCGAGCCGGCCTTCGTGATCGAGGTCGAAGACGACCCCGCGCGCCAACAGGTCCCGGACCGCCTCCGGCGCCGCCTCGACCAGCACCTCGACGGCACTGGGGCGGCAGAGCCCGCGCCCGGCGGCGAGCGTGTCCTCGGCGTGGGCGGCGGCGGAGTCGCCGGGCTCCAGCGCCGCCGCCAGCCCACCCTGCGCCCAGAAGCTGGCGCTCTGGGAGAGCGGGGTGCGCGAGACCAGACAGACGCTGCCGCCCTGCTCGGCTGCCCGCAGTGCGGTCCACAGTCCGGCGGCGCCGCCGCCGACGACGGCGACGTCGAACTCCCCCGACGGGGCGGTTATCGCCCCTCAGCCTCTCGGCGAATCGAGTCGAGCTGCTCGCGCAGCCAGCCGGCGGCGCCTTCGCGGGCCCGCGCCTTCTCGTCTGCGACTTCGCCCTCGGCGGCTTCGGCCCGGCGCTCGGCCTCCTCGACCCGCTTCTCCGCGGCCTCCGCCTCGGCTTCGATCTCGCCGAGCCTCTCCTCCGCGGCGGCGATCGCCTTCTGCTTGGCCTCGCGCTCGCGTTCCAGCTCCTGCTCGTGGGCCAGGCGCAGTCGCTCGCGAACCTCCTCGGTGCCGGCGCGCTCGCGCTCCAGGTCGGCCTCCAGGGCCTCGATCTCGGCCGCGGCCCGGCGCTCGGCGACGGCGGCCACCTCGGCCGCCGCCTTCAGCTTGCGTTCGGCCTCCTCTATCTGCGCGCCGAGGCTCTCGCTGCCGGGACCTTCTGCTCGATCGGCGCTCATCGGCTCAATCTATTACCGGGGTGCGGGCGATGTCGCGGTAGGCCTCGATTACGCGTTCCGCCATGCGAGCCGCGGAGAGGGTGGAGGCGCGTCCGGAGCCGGCGACCCGCGGGTCGGGCGCGTCGAGGTGGGAGCGGGCGGCGGCGCTCCAGACCGCGGTCTCGAAGGGGGCGCAGAGGCAGCCGGCGACCCCGGTCAGGGCGTAGGGGGCGACCCCGACCGGGGTCGAGAGCACCGGCACCTCGCAGGACAGCGCCTCCACCGCCGTCATCCCGAAGCCCTCGTACTCGGAGGTGACGAGGACCGCGCTGGCGGCGTTGAACCAGAGCGGCATCCGCTCGGGCTCGATCGAGCCGCCGGTCAGGAGGTCGGCTCCGCAGGCGGTGGCCACCTCGGCGGCGCGGTCGTGCCGCTTCTCCGCGCGCGCCGGGTTGGCGGGGAAGAGGAGGTAGCGCCCGTCCGGGTCGAGCCCGAGCGCGCGGCGCGCCTCGGCTCTGGGGATCGGCCTGAAGCGGGCGAGGTCGGGCCCGCACGGCAGCACCGCCGAACCGGGGACCGCGGGCAGGCCCGGGCGGCCGTCCTCGGCGTCGAAGAGCGCCCGCGAGACCCCGGCGACCAGGTCGACCCGCCAGGCGAGCCGACGCGACAGCGCACCCACCACGGGGTGGCGGACGTCGGTGCCGTGGAAGGTGACGAGCAGCGGCCTTGCCCCCGCCAGCCGGGCGCACCACCCCGGCAGGCCGTAGTGGGCGTGGACGAGGTCGAAGCGCTCGCGGCGCAGCAATGCCCGCAGCCGGCGGGTGGCCGGAAGGTACTCGCCGCGGCCGGGAGGGAAGCTGAAGACGTCGACGTCGATCCCGCGCCGGCGCACCTCGTCGACCTGGTCGCGCACCCAGCGCCCGCGCTGGGGCGCCGCGGCGTCGGGCTCGAAGTTGGTGACGACCAGGACGCGCACGCGGCTGAGGGTATCCGCGGCCGGGGATCTCGGTTGGGGTTCCGGCGCGAACTCGTTGCGGACTTGGCGCGCCGCGGTCTGGATCGGTGCGCCTCGCGGCCCGAGCATTGGCCTCCAATCCGAGAGAGGAGGCTTCGATGATCTACGCGTTGTTGGGGTATCTGCACGCCACGGCCGCCCGGCGGGTGCTCGCGATTCGCCGGCTGGCGGCGATGGAGGCGGGGCAGGGCACGGTCGAGTACGTCGGCCTGATCCTGCTGGTCTCGCTGCTGATGGTGGGGATGGTGGCGGCGATGAAGGGATTCAACGGCAAGCAGGGCACCGAGTTGGCGGACGTGATCGTCAACAAGATCAAGGAGGCGGTGGACAAGGTCGCCTTCAAATAGGGAGAGGGGCGCCCACGGCCGCCCTTTCTCTGCTCGGCGGCGGAAAGGCGAGATGCGATGACGAGTGCACAGATCCCGGTCCCGACGATCCCGTCCTCGGTGCGGCGTATGCTGTATGACAGCATGAAGCACAGGACCCAGCTATATCTCGACGAGGCCCAGCACCGCTGGTTGCGTCAGCGCGCGGGCAAGAAGGGCAGCATCGCGGCGGTGGTGCGGCAGCTGATCGACGCGGAGCGGGCGCGGCGGCCGGACCCGACCGCCGATCCGCTGCTGCGATACCTCGTCGACGACGCCCCGGGCCGCGGCCGCGAGGGCACGAGCGTGACCACGCTGGACCGCGATCTCTACGGCCGATGAGGTCGGTCTTCGTCGACACCAGCGCCTTCGTGGCGCTTCGCAACTCGGCCGAGGCCGAGCACGAGAAGGCGCGGGCGGCGCTCTCGGCCCTGATCGAGGAAGGGGCGGCGCTCTTCACCTCCAACTACGTGTTCGCCGAGACCTACACGGCACTGCTGGTCCGACTCGGCCGGGCGGAGGCGATCGAGTGGGGGCGGCGCTTCCGCGCCGGTGGCGCGATCGAGCTGGTCCGTCTCGACGACGAGGTCGAGGGCGATGCCTGGGCGATCCTCGAGCGCCACGGCGACAAGCGGTGGAGCTACGTCGACGCCACCTCCTTTGCCCTGATCGCCCGCGAGGGCGGCGACGAGGCCTTCGCCTTCGACGCGCACTTCTCCCAGCGGGGCCTGCGAGTGCACCCGGGCGGCTGAGCCGCCGGCCGCGTGAAAGACTCTTTCGATGCCAGCTTCCCGCAGCTACGACCGCGCGCCCGCCGACATCCGACCGGTCGTCATCGACCCCGGCTTCGTCGCCAGCGCCGATGGCTCGGCTCTGATCTCGATCGGCAAGACCAGGGTCATCTGCACTGCCTCGGTGAACGAATCGGTGCCGCGCTGGATGCAAGGCCGAGGCAAGGGCTGGGTCACCGCCGAGTACGCGATGCTGCCGGCCTCGACCGGGGACCGCAAGCAACGTGACATCTCGAAGGGCAGGCAGGACGGTCGCGGGGTGGAGATCCAGCGGCTGATCGGCCGCTCGCTGCGGGTCGTCGTCGACTTCAAGGCGATGGGCGAACGCAGCGTCTACGTGGATTGCGACGTGCTCGAAGCCGACGGCGGCACCCGCTGCGCCGCGATCACCGGCGGCTACGTGGCCTTGCGCCAAGCCTTCCAGAAGCTGATCGACAAGAAAGCGCTGGATGCGATGCCCCTGAACGGCAGTGTCGCCGCGGTCAGCGTCGGCATGGTCGGGGGCCGCGCCCTCTGCGACCTCGACTACGTCGAGGACTCCAACGCCGAGGTCGACGCCAACGTGGTCATGACCGGCGACGGCGGCCTCGTCGAGGTGCAGGCGACGGCCGAGCGCACGCCGCTCTCCCGCGCGTCGCTCGACGATCTGCTGGCGCTCGCCGAGGGCGGCATCGCCCGCCTGCGGGAGGTGCAGGAGCGGGTCGGATGAGCGCCGGGCGGTTCATCCTCGCCACGGGCAACCGGCACAAGCTGGCGGAGATGGAGGAACTGCTGCCGGGGCTCGATCTGGAGCCGCTGCCGGCGGGCCTGCGGATGCCGCCCGAGGACGGCGACAGCTTCGAGGCGAACGCGCTGATCAAGGCCCGGGCGGCGCACCTCGCGACCGGGCGGCCCACGATCGCCGACGACTCGGGCATCGCCGCCGAGGATCTCGGCGGCGCCCCCGGCATCTATTCGGCCCGCTACGCGGGGGAGGGCGCCAGCGACGAGGTCAACCTCGACAAGCTGCTGCGCGAAGTCGACGCCGCCGCCGGCGATCGCCGCGCCGCCTACGTCTGCGCGCTGGCGCTGATCGAGGCCGACGGGACCGAGCATGTCTTCGAAGCGCGCTGCGAGGGCCGGCTGCTCGCCGAGCGCCGGGGCGAGGGCGGCTTTGGCTACGACCCGGCCTTCGTCCCCGACGCCACCGGCGAGTCCGACCGGCGCACCTACGCGGAGCTCAGCGCCGCCGAGAAGAACGCGATCAGCCACCGCGGCCGCGCGGCGGCGCTGCTCGGCCGCCATCTCGGCCTCGCGGCGGAGCCGGCGTGATCCGCACCAAGAGCGGCGCGGCGGCGCTGTCGATCGCCTCCAACGCCACCCTGATCGCGCTCAAGCTGGCGGCCGGTGCGCTCACCGGCTCGATCGCGATCCTGACCGAGGCGGTCCACTCGCTGATCGACCTGGTCGCCTCGGTGATCGCCTTCGTCTCTGTGCGCAAAGCCGACGAGCCGGCCGACGCGGAGCACCCCTACGGGCACGAGAAGGTGGAGAGCCTGGCGGCGGCGATCGAGGGGATGCTGATCCTGGTCGGGGCCGGGATCATCATCTACGAGGCCAGCCGCCGGCTCGCGGTCGGCTCCGAGGTCGAATCGCTCGGGGTCGGCATCGCGGTGATGGGCTTCTCGGTCGTCGCCAACATCGCCGTCTCGACGGTCCTCCTGCGGCGGGCGAAGGCGCTCGAATCGCCGGCGCTGGAAGGCGACGCGGCGCACCTGCGAACCGACGCGATGACCTCCGCCGGGGTGGTGCTCGGCCTGGCGCTCGTCGACATCACGGGCATCGCCGCCTTCGACTCGATCACGGCGCTCGTGGTCGCAATCGCGATCGTCGGTGCCGGGCTCTCGATCATCCGCCGCTCTTCCGGCGTCCTCGTCGACGAAACGGTGCCCGAGCCGGAGCTCGACCTGATCGAGGCGGCGATCGCCGCCGCCCGCACCCCCGAGGTCGCTGGCTACCACAAGCTGCGCGCGCGCCGGGCGGGCAGCCGCCGCCACATCGACCTCCACGTCCAGTACCGCTCCGGGACCAGCCTCGTGCGCGCGCACGAGCTCGCCCACCAGATGCGGGACTCGATCGAGGCCGAGATCCCGCAGGCCGAGGTGCTGATTCACGTCGAGCCGGAGACCTCCTTCCGCGAGCCCGACGACAGCGATTCGGGGCCGTTCCGCTCCGGCTAGGGCGGCGGCAGCAGGTTGACCGCGGCGGCCAGTCCGACCGCGATCAGGGTGATCGTGTAGCCGGTGTAGCCGCTGACCGCGAACAGCACCGCGGCGATGGCGCAGACGGCGACGACGATCATCCAGGAGGCTCGGGCAAGGGGCACGGTCGGTATTTTCACTCACATGGCCGACGTCGCCGCCAAAGAAGTCGCTCCGGGCGACGCCGCGGAGGCCGCGCTCGCCTTCCTCGCCGAGATGTCACCCGACCTGCGCGCGGCCGCGATCCTCGACTCCGAGGGCAAGGTGCTGGCCGCGGAGGAGGATCCCGAGCGCTGGGGCGAGGACGCGGCGGCGCTGTTCGCGATCGCCGATCGCGCCGGCGCCGAGCCGGCCGAGCAGGTCCACGTCGCCACCGAGCAGGGCGAGGTCTTCGCCCTCCGCCATGCCGGGCTGACCGCGGTCGCCGTCACCGACCGCTTCGCCCTCTCCTCGCTGATGTTCTTCGACATGCGCGCGACCCTGCGCGACCTCGCAACAGCCGGCCGACGGGCCGATAAGTCGACTGTGAGTCGACAAATCGGCCCGTCGGCCCCGGGGGCGGGTTGATGCCGCCTAAGCCGCACCGGGTCCTACTCGACCGGGTTTCGGGCTACGCGGATGAGGCGGCTGCCTACATGCGTCGCCGCCGCGTCTCCCGCCGTCCCTTTGCCCGCCTCTACTATCCGAACGGGCGCAGCGCCGACCACGCCGACGACACGGCTGTCGGGGCCGAGCTGTTCGTCGCCGCCGGGCGCCTGATCGAGGTCGCGGGGAAGCGGTCGAAGGCGTGAGCGAGCTGCTCGACGCGGCGGTCGCCGAGCGCGTCCTCACGCGCGCGCTCGCCAACGGCGGCCGTTTCGCCGAGGTCTTCGCCGAACGGCGCCAGGGGCTGGCGATGTCGATCGACGAGTCGCGGATCGAGGCGGTCCAGGCCGGCGCCGAGGAGGGTGCCGGGGTGCGGGTGGTCGAGGGGGGAACCACCTATTTCGCCCACGTCGACGGCCTCGACCCGGCCGACCTCGAGCGTGCCGCCGACGAGGTCGCGGCGGCGCTGCGGGGAGATCGACGCGAGCCGCGCCCGCTGCGGGCCGAGGCCCCTTCGCCGTTGCCGATCGAGCTCCGCCCCGAAGAGGTACCCGCCGAGCGCAAGGCGGCGCTGCTGCGCGAGCTCGACCAGCGCGCCCGCGGCGCCGGCGCCGAGATCGCCCAGTTCACCTCCTCCTACGCCGAGGCGCGGCGGCAGGTCGCCGTCGCCAACTCCGACGGCCTGCTGAGCGGCGACGACCGCACCCGCACCCGGATCGGCGCTCAGGCGGTGGCCCGCCGCGGCGCCGCGGTCGAGACCGGCGCCGAGACGCTCGGCGCCCACCGCGGCTTCGAGCTGCTCGAAGGCGACCCGGGGGCGATCGCCGAGCAGGCCGCCCGCAAGGCGCTGACCCTGCTCGACGCCGGCCCGGCCCCGTCCGGCTCGATGCCCGTGGTCGTCGGCGGCGGCTTCGGCGGCGTCCTCTTCCACGAGATGACCGGGCACGGCCTCGAGGCCGACCACGTCCAAAAGGGCGCCAGCGTCTACGTCGGCAAGCTCGGCGAGCGGGTCGCCCAGCCGCTGCTCAACGCCTACGACGACGGCCGCCTCCCGCACGAGTGGGGCAGCGACGCGATCGACGACGAGGGGGTGCCGACCCAGAAGACGCAGGTGATCGAGGAAGGGCGGCTGACCGGCTACCTCTACGACCGCCTTACCGCCGAGCGCGACGGCGTCGCCCCGACCGGCAACGGCCGCCGCGAGAGCTTCCGGCACCTGCCGATCCCGCGCATGACCAACACCTACATCGCCCCCGGCGACGCCAGCCCGGAGGCGATCATCGCCGCGGTCGAGAAAGGGTTCTACGCCGTCTCCTTCGCCGGCGGTCAGGTCGACCCGGCGACCGGCGACTTCGTCTTCGGCGTCTCCGAGGGCTACCTGATCGAGGGCGGCAAGGTGACGCGGCCGTGCCGCGGCGCGACCCTGATCGGCAACTGCCTGCAGGCGCTGATGGCGATCGACGCGGTCGGCGACGACTTCTTCATGAAGACCGGGATCTGCGGCAAGGGCGGGCAGAAAGCCCCGGTCGGCACCGGTCAGGGCCACGTCAGGGTCGGCGCGATGACGGTCGGGGGCACCGAGCTGTGACCGACTTGAGCGCGACCGCGGGGGGCGCCGTGGAGGCGGCGATCGCGGCTGGCGCCGGGGCCGCCGAGGCCTACGCCGCCCGCGACGCCTCCCGTGAGGTCCGGGCCCACGGCGGCGAGGTCGAGAGCTTCACGGCGGCGACCCAGAGCGGCGTCGGCGTCCGCGCCTGGATCGGCGGCCGGGTTGGCTACGCGTACGGCACCGACCTCACCGAGACCGGCGTCGCGGCGATCGCCGCCCGCGCCGCCGGGGCGGCGGCGGTGGCCGACGAGGACGAGTTCGCGGTCCCGCCCGAGCCGGCACGGCTCGAGGCCCTGCCGGGCCTCGGCGATCCCTCGGTCGAGACCTGGACGGCCACCGAAGTGGCGGACCTGGCGCTGGCGATCGAGCGCACGGCGCTGTCAGCCGATCCGCGGATCGCCGGGGTCGAGCAGGTCGTGTACGCGGACGCGGTCGAACGGGTCGCGATCTCCTCCTCGACCGGGATCGCCGGCGAGTACGAGCGCTCCGACTGCTTCGCCTACCTGCAGGCGCTGGCCGAGGGAGAGGGAGGACGGGAGACGGGGCTCGGCTTCGGCCTCGCCCGCGGCCCGGCCGGCCTCGACCCGGAGCGGATCGGGGCCGAAGGGGCCGAGCGGGCGACGGCGATGATCGGCGCCACCAAGCCGGCCTCCCGCTCCTGCCCGGTGGTGCTCGACCCGACCGTCGCGGCCAGCTTCGCCGGCCTGATCGGCGGCGGTCTCGGCGCCGCCGCGGTGCAGCGCGGGCGCTCCCCCTTCGCCGGCCGCCTCGGCGAGGAGCTCGCCAGCGAGGCGCTGGTCCTGCACGACGACGGCCGCGACCGCGAGGGGCCGGCCTCGGCTCCCTTCGACGCCGAGGGCGTGCCGCGCCGCCGCACCGCGCTGATCGAGGGCGGTCGCCTGCGCGCCTTCCTCTACGACACCTACACCGCCAACCGCGAGGGCGGTGCCTCGACCGGCAGCGCTTCCCGCCACGGCTACCGCTCGCTGCCGAGCGTGGCCGCCTCGAACCTCGTCGTCGGCGCCGGCGAGCTCTCCTTCGAGCAGCTGCTCGAGCAGGCCGGGGACGGGGTCCTCGTCACCGACGTGGCCGGGCTGCACTCGGGCGTCAACCCGGTCACCGGCGTCTTCTCGGTGGGTGCCTCGGGGCGCGCGATCCGGTCCGGCGAGCTTGCCGAGCCCCTGCGCGAGTTCACGATCGCCAGCGATCTGGTCTCGATGCTGAGCGGGGTCAGGGCGGCCGGATCGGAGTCCCGCTGGGTCCCGTTCGGGGGCTCGGTGAAGACGCCTCCGCTGCTGATCGGCGCCATGGCCGTCAGCGGTTCGTGACGCTTACGCCGAGCCCGCTGTTAGATTGGCGCCGTCTTCAACCCCCGAGGAGGATTTCCGACGTGACCAAGGCTGAGTTTCTGGATCAACTGGCAGGCGACGACCGGCTGGGCAGCAAGAAGGCCGCGAGCGACGCTGTCGACGCCGTGCTCGAGGCGATCACCGATGCGCTGAGCTCCGGCGGCGAGGTGAGCTTCACCGGCTTCGGCAAATTCCACGTCGCCGAGCGCGGGCCCCGTCAGGGCGTCAACCCGCGCACCGGCGAGCGGATCACGATTCCGGGCGGCAAGGTACCCCGCTTCTCCGCTGGCTCGGCCCTGAAGACCAAGGTCAAGGGCGGCTGATTCCCTGACGCTGTTCGCGGATCGGCTGGCGGCGCTCGTCGAAGAGCGCCGCAGTCAGATCTGTCTCGGTCTCGACCCCGACCCGGCGCAGCTGGCCGGGACGGGGGAGACGGCCACCGGCCCTGGCGCACCCGCCGCCGAGCTGGCTGCCGCGGCTGTGGCCCGCCACTGCCGCCGCTTGATCGACGAGGCCGGCCCGGCCTGTGTCGCGGTCAAGCCGCAGCTCGCCTGCTTCGAGCGCCTCGGCGCCCCCGGCTGGGCGGCCCTGTCCGAGGTCTGTGCCACCGCCCGCGAGGCCGGGCTGCTGACGATCGCCGACGGCAAGCGCGGCGACGTCCCCGTCACCGCCGCTGCCTACGCCCAGGCGCTGGTCGGCGAGACCCCGACTCCCTGGGGACCGGTCGCCGGTCTCGGCGCCGATGCCTTCACCGCCAACCCGCTGCTGGGCCTCGACGCGCTGGAGCCGCTGGTCGCCGCCGCCGAGGCCGCCGGGGCCGGAGTCTTCGCCCTCGTCCGCACCAGCAACCCCGGCGCCGCCGACGTCGAGGACCTGCCGGCGCCGGAGCGGCCGCTGCACGAGCATCTGGCCGGACTCGTCGACGGCCTTTCCCCGCGCCTGCTCGGTGAGGGCGGGCTGAGCGGGATGGGCGCCGTGGTAGGCGCCACCGAGCCCGGCCACATCGCCCGCCTGCGCGCGCTGATGCCGCGCTCGATCTTCCTCATCCCGGGCGTCGGGGCCCAGGGCGGCAAGCCGGAGCTGCTCGGCGCCGCCTTCGCGCCGGGGCCGGCCGCCGCCCTGGTCGCCGCCTCGCGTGGGATCGCCGCCGACCCCGAGCCGGCCGCGGCGGCCGAGCGGCTGCGCGCCGCGGTCTGGGACGTTTCAGGCGCCTGAGGCCGCCCCTCGCCGCTATACGATCCTTCCCGTACCGATATCTCCGTCAGTCATGGAAAAACGCACCAGCGCACCAGCTCGGGTCTTCGCCGCCATCGCACTGATCGGAGCGGTGGTGGTCGTCGTGGTGGCGATCGCCGGCTCGCTCGGCGATTCGGGCCCCTCGGGCAGGTCCCGCGGCGGCGGCGGTCAACAGGCGCAGAAGAACCGCCCGCAGACGAGCGCCAAGACCTACGTCGTCCAGAGCGGCGACACCCTCGTCTCGATCTCCCACCGGACCGGCATCCCCGTCGGCCACATCCTGGCGCTGAACCCCGAAGTCGATCCCCAGATCCTGATCGCCGGCCAGACGCTGAAGCTGAGATGAGCCGGCGCCGGCTCGCTGCCGCCCTCGCGGCGGCGGCCGTCGCGGCGCTGCTCTGCTTGCCGGCGGCGTCCCCGGCGGCACCGCCGGGGCCCGACCCGCAGGCGCGCGCCTGGACCGTCGTCGACGCCCGCACGGGTGCGGTCCTCGCCTCTCACGCCGCCGCGCGCCACCTGCCGATCGCCAGCACGACCAAGCTGATGACCGCCTACGTGGCGTTGCGGGAGCTGCCGCTCGGCAGGCTGGTCCGCGCCGCTCGCTACCGGCCGATCTACGGCGAGTCCCTGCTCGGCCTGCGGACCGGCCAGCGGATCAGCGTGCGCGACCTCCTCTACGGGTTGATCCTCCGCAGCGGCAACGACGCCGCCTACGACCTGGCCCTCGCCGCGGCGGGGTCTGAGCGTGCCTTCGTCGCCCAGATGAACCGGCGCGCCGCGGCCCTCGGCCTCGCCGACACCCACTACGCCAACCCGATCGGGCTCGACCAGCGCGGCAACTACTCCAGCGCCCGCGACCTGGCGACGCTGACCGGGCGCCTGCTGCGGATACCGGCCTTCGCGAAGATCGCCGACTCGCGCCGCGCCACCCTGCGCAGCGTGCGGCCGCCGCGGCGGATCGCGACCATCAACGAACTGCTGCTGATGGCGCCCTGGGTCACCGGGGTCAAGACCGGCCACACCTTCGACGCCGGCTACGTCCTCGTCGGCTCCGGCCGCCGCAAGGGAGTCGACCTGGTCTCGGTCGCGATCGGCGCCCCGACCGACGAAGCCCGCTACGCCGACAACCTCGAACTGCTCGAATACGGCTTCTCCCAGTACCGGCGCCGGCGGCCGATCCACCGTGGCGAGGACCTCGCCGATCCCGCGATCCGCTACGCCGGCGGCGAACTGCCGTTGCGGGCCGACCGCGGCGTCGCGGTCGGGCTGCGGCGCGGTCAGCGCCTGGCGGTCCGGGTCCGCGCCCCGGAGGAGGTCGAGGGGCCCGTGGAGCGGGGTTCGGCGCTCGGTCTGGCGACCGTCTTCGTCGACGGCCGGCCGGCCGCCACGGTGTCGTTGCGGGCGGGCCGCTCGATCCCGAAGGCGAGCCTCTTCGACCGCGTCCGGGCCAGGCTCGAAGACGACACGGTCCCTATCGCGATCGCGGTCTTCGTGATACTCATTGTCGCGCTACTGCTCTACCGGCGCCTATCCCGCCGAAACGACCAACGGGAGCGAGTCCGGGTGAAAGCGAAGTGATTCTCACCGTCACCCTCAACGCGGCGATCGACCGCACCGTCGCCGTGCCCAACTTCCGCCTCGCCCGGCGCCACCGCGCGGTCGAGAGCCGCACCGTCGCCGGCGGCAAGGGCATCAACGTCGCCCGGGCGCTGAGCCTGCTCGGCCGCCCCGTGATCGCCGCCGGCTTCGTCGGCGGCCCGACCGGGACCCGGGTGCTGGAAGGGCTGCGCGAAGAGTCGGTCCTCACCGACTTCACCCGGATCGCCGCCGAGACGCGGATCAACCTGGCCGTGATCGACCCCACCTCGGGCGATCAGACCGAGATCAACGAGCGCGGCCCCGCGGTCAGTCCCGAGGAGGTCAAGAAGCTCTTCGAACGGATCGGCTACCTCGCCAGCGGCGCCAAGATCTGCGTCCTCGCCGGCTCGCTGCCGCCGGGCGCGGGCGACGACCTCTACGCGCGCCTGATCGACGACCTCGGCCGCCGCGGCGTCGCCGTCGTGCTCGACGCCGAGGGCGAGGCGATGCTGGCCGGGGTGCGCGCCGGCGCCTCGATGGTGACCCCGAACGAGCGCGAGGCCGAGGAGCTGGTCGGGCAGGAGTTTGCCGACCGGAGCGACCTCGCCCAGGGCCTGCGCGAGCTGGTCCGGCTGGGGGCGGTCGAGGCGGCCATCACGCGGCCCGAAGGCTGCGTCGCCGCGGTCGGGGAAAACGCCGACCGCCGCCTGCTCGAGGTCCACACCGAACCGCTCGAGCCGGTCTCCACGGTCGGCTCCGGCGACGCCTTCCTCGCCGGCTACGTGGCCGCCCGCTACGAGTCCCGCTCGCCCGAGGAATGCCTCGCCTACGGCGTCGCCTGCGGCGCCGAGTCGACCCAGCACTTCGGCGCCGGCACCGTCGATCGCAACCAGGTCGAGCGCCTGCTCGGGGAGGTCGCGGTCCACGATTTGGAGGTCCCGGCCGAAGTGTAGTCTGGCTGTTTCAACGCCAGCCTTGGAGGAATCACTTGGAAATCGAAATCGGCCGCGGCAAGAAGGGGCGGCGCGCATACGGGTTCGACGACATCGCGATCGTCCCCTCGCGCCGCACCCGCGACCCCGACGACATAGACATCAGCTGGACCCTCGGTCCGTACCGCTTCGACCTGCCGCTCGTGGCCTCGGCCATGGACGGGGTGGTCAGCCCGGACACCGCGGTCCTCGTCAACGAGCTCGGCGGGCTGGGAGTTCTCAACCTGGAGGGGATCTGGGCCCGCTTCGAGGACGCCGAGGAGCGGCTGGAGCAGATCGCCGCCGCCCCCAAGCACGTGGCGACGCGGCTGATGCAGGAGATCTACGCCGAGCCGGTGAAGGCCGAGCTGATCGGCAAGCGGGTCGAGGAAATCAAGGCCCGCGGCGCCGTCGTCTGCGGCTCGCTGACGCCGCAGAAAGTGCGCGAGCACTACGAGGTGGCGGTCGAGGCCGGCCTCGACATCCTGGTCATCCAGGGCACCGTGATCTCCGCCGAACACGTCTCGACCACGGTCGAGCCGCTCAACCTGAAGGAGTTCATCGCCGAGGTGCCGGTGCCGACCGTGGTCGGCGGCTGCGCCTCCTACTCGACCGGGCTGCACCTGATGCGGACCGGCGCCGTCGGTGTCCTCGTCGGCGTCGGGCCCGGCGCCGCCTGCACCACCCGCGGCGTGCTCGGGATCGGCGTCCCGCAGGCGACCGCGATCGCCGACGTCGCCGCCGCCCGCTCCCAGCACATGCTGGAGACCGGCGAATACGTCAACGTGATCGCCGATGGCGGCATGCGCACCGGCGGCGACGTCTCCAAGGCAATCGCCTGCGGCGCCGACTCGGTCATGGTCGGCTCGCCGCTGGCCCGGGCCAAGGAGGCCCCCGGGCGCGGCTTCCACTGGGGCATGGCGACCTTCCACCCTTCGCTGCCGCGCGGGACCCGGGTCTCGACCAAGCAGGACGGGACGATGGAGGAGATCGTGCTCGGCCCGGCCCAGGAGAACGACGGCACCTTCAACCTGATGGGGGCGCTGAAAACCTCGATGGCCACCTGCGGCTACGAGGACATCCGCTCCTTCCAGCGGGCCGAGGTGATGGTCGCGCCGGCGCTGATGAGCGAGGGCAAGAAGCTCCAGAACGAGCAGGCGGTCGGCATGGGCTCCAACGGTCGCGCCGCCGTCTCGGCGGGGGTTGCCGTAAGCGATGACTGAGCAGATCGTCGCCGCCGCCTCCGAGCTGCCGGCGGAGGAGGTGCGCGCGGTCGAGGAGGTGCTGGTCCTCGACTTCGGGGGCCAGTACTCGCAGCTCATCGCCCGCCGCATCCGCGAATGCGGCGTCTTCGCCGAGCTGCTGCCGTCGACGACCTCGCTGGAGAAGATCCGCGAGCGGGCGCCGAAGGCGCTGGTGCTCTCCGGCGGCCCCGCCTCCGTCTACGAGGAGGGGGCGCCGCCGTTCCCGACCGAGCTGCTCGACCTCGAGATCCCGATGCTGGGCATCTGTTACGGGATGCAGGCGATGGTGCTGGCGCTGGGCGGCCGCGTCGAGTCGGCCGAGACGGGCGAGTTCGGCCGCACCGACCTGGTCCTGCGCGACGGCGGCGGCCGCCTGCTCGGCGGGCTGCCGGAGGAGCAGAGCTGCTGGATGAGCCACCGCGATGCCGTCTTCGAGGCGCCGGAAGGCTTCACCGCCCTCGCCTCCAGCCCGAGCTCGCCGGTGGCCGCCTGCGAGCTGCCCGACCGCGGCCTCTACGGCATCCAGTTCCACCCCGAGGTCGTCCACACCCCCTACGGGACCGAGATCCTCACCCGCTTCCTGCGCGACGTCGCCGGCTGCGAGCAGCAGTGGTCGCCGCAATCGGTGATCGCCGAGCAGGTGGAGAAGATCCAGCGGCAGGTCGGCGAGGGGCGGGTGATCTGCGGCCTCTCCGGCGGCGTCGATTCCTCGGTTGCGGCGCTGCTCGTCCACAGGGCGGTGGGGGAGCGGCTGACCTGCGTCTTCGTCGACCACGGGCTGATGCGGCTGAACGAGGCCGAGCAGGTGGTCGAGGCCTTCGAGCAGTTCGGGATCCCGCTCGTCCACGTCGAGGCCGAAGAGCGCTTCCTCGCCAAGCTCGCCGGAGTCGAGGACCCCGAGCGCAAGCGCAAGATCATCGGCGAGGAGTTCATCCGCGTCTTCGAGGAGGAGGCGGCGAAGCTCGAGGACGTCGGCTTCCTCGTCCAGGGCACGCTCTACTCCGACGTGATCGAGTCCGGCGGCTCCGACCACGCGGCGACGATCAAGTCCCACCACAACGTCGGCGGCCTCCCCGACGAGTTCGACTTCGATCTGGTCGAGCCGCTGCGGATGCTGTTCAAGGACGAGGTCCGCGCCGTCGGCGCCGAGCTCGGGATGCCGGAGCGGATGGTCTGGCGCCAGCCCTTCCCTGGGCCGGGCCTGGGGATCCGGATCGTCGGCGGCGAGGTCAACAAAGAGCGCCTCGACATCCTCCGCGGCGCCGACGCGATCCTGCAGGAGGAGATCCGCGCGGCCGAGCTCTACCGCCAGCTCTGGCAGTCCTTCTGCGTGCTGCCGGTGGTGCGCTCGGTCGGGGTCCAGGGCGACGGCCGCACCTACGCCTACCCGATCGTGATCCGCGCCGTCACCTCCGACGACGCGATGACGGCCGACTGGGCGCGGCTGCCCTACGAGCTGCTGGAGCGGGTCTCGAACCGGATCATCAACGAGATCCGCGACGTCAACCGCGTTGCCCTCGACATCTCCTCCAAGCCGCCGGCCACGATCGAGTGGGAGTAGCCGCCCTCGACTAGGTCGACCGGGACCCCGCGGTCTCGAATCCAGCCAGGGAGACCACCGCCGAGATCGCCCGCCGCCTCCGATCCGGGTCGGCGAGGCGCTCCTCGCAGCGCTCGTGGGCGGCGAGGATGCGGTCGTTCGCCTCTTCGAGGATCGCGACGACCTCCTCCCAGCCCAGCTCGTCGACCAGAAGCGGCATCCAGTTGAGGACGGCGTCGTCCCGGCCGTCGAGCGTGCCCGCTTCCAGGGCCGCGATCGCCTTGTCCATGAAGGTCTGCAGGGAAGCGCCGGAAACGCCGCCCAGGATCGAGTGGGGGACCCGGCGCCAGTCCCGGCTGCCGACGAACGAGCGCGGCGCGGCCTTGTAGAAGTGCTCGGTGGCGCCGCGCCGCTGGGCGGTGTCGACGAGGTTCAGGCACCCGCAGCGGTCGAGCGTGCGCGTGTGGTACGCGACGTGGCTCAGGTTTGCCCCGAGCTGCTCTGAGAGCAGGGTGGGGCTGGCTACGCGTTCGGTCAGCACCTCGAGGATGCGGACGCGAAGCGGGTGGGAGAGCGCTCGTACGAGGCGCTGATCGATGGTTTCCGGGGGGTTTGGCACGGGGGGTGGCTCCTTCGAGATGGGGGAGTACTGACACTGATACCCCTTTACATACTCGATACATGCTGAGTAATTGTTGGGACTTGATGGAGATGCGATGCCCCTTCAGGCCGGGTGGCCGATCAGCGTGATCGCGTAGATCCCGGCGAAGCCGGCGAGGGTCAGCAGCACTCGCAGCCAGGAACCGCCGCCCTCGCCCGCGTGTTCGTGAGCATGCGCGGTGGGGAGCAGGTCGGTTGCTCCCATGTAGAGGAAGAAGCCGGCGTAGAAGGCGAGGAAATGGCCGAGGCTGTCCTCCGAGATCGAGAGCAGGGAGCCGACGATCGCGCCGGCGAGAGGGGCGAAGGCGTCGATCCGCAGCCAGCGCATCGCCCGTCGCCGGTCGCCCGATTGGCTGAGCACGAAGCTGACCGTGTTGAGCCCGTCGGCGAAGCCGTGGCTGACCACGGCGAGCAGGACCAGGAGCCCGGTCTCGACGCTGACGCTGAAGGCGAGGCCGATCCCGAGCCCGTCGGTGAACGAGTGCAGGGAGAGCCCGATCGCCCCGAAGGACCCCACCCTGCCGTGGGAGCGAGCCTCCTCGGGGTCGTCGCGGTGGTGCAGGACGAGGACCCGCTCCATGAGGAAGAACGCGATGAAGCCGAGCGCGACGAGGGCGCCCACTTCGTGCCCGTCGCCAACGGCTTCGATCGCCTCGGGCAGGACGTCGAGCAGGGCGACGGCGACGACTATACCGCCGCTGAGCGCGATCACCGTCGGCAGCGTGTGCGCCAGTCGCAGGGCGATGGCCCCACCCGCGAAGATCGAGAGGACCGCGAGGCCGGCGAGGGGGATGGCGAGCTCAGGCACCGGCGGCCCTGCAGTCGGGGCAGGTCCCGCGAAGGACGACGTCGTGGCTGGCGACGGCGAAGCCGGAGCGGCGGCCGACCACCTCGATCGCTCCCTCCAGCTGCTCGCTCGTGAAGGGCGAGAGGCGGCCGCACTCCTCGCAGACCAGATGGTGGTGGTGGGTCTCCGGGTCGACCCGCTCGTAGCCCGCGGCGTCGCCCCCGACCTCGACTCGCTGGACCAGGTGCAGCTGCTCGAGCCGCTCGAGCGTCCGGTAGACGCTGGCGCGGCCGACCGAGGGGATGTGCTCGTCGATCTCCAGGGCGGTCAGCGCGCACTCGGCGCCGGCGAGCAGGTCAACGACCTGGCCGCGGGCGCTGCCGCGGCGGTATCCGGCTTCCTCGAGCTGTCTCGATGCGTGGGCGGACCAGTTCACGGGCCGCGGACGCTAGCAGAGAATGAGAACCATTCTCATTCTGCTCGAGACCATCTCAGCTGTAGGCGTCCCACTTTTCGAGGTAGGGAAGCGGGTCGAAGGGCGAGCCGCCCTCATACCAGCCGGGTGCGCCCCAGATCTCGAAGTGGAGGTGGCAGGCGCTGGCGTCGCCGGTGTCGCCGACGATGCCGATCGGCTGGCCGGTGCGGACGGTGTCGCCGGCCTGCAGCGGCGAGGGTTCGGCCAGGTGCGCGTACATGAAGTCGTTCGGCGTGCCCCTGCCGTCGATGACGACGTAGTTGCCGGCGTTGGCCTCGTACTCGGAGTACTGGACGGTGCCGCCGCGCGCGGCGACCAGGGGCGTGCCGCAGGCGGCCATCACGTCCTGCCCCTGATGGGTGTGGCCGGAGCGGGCGGCGCCGAAGCGGGCACCGGAATCGCCGAAGTCATGCTGGCCGAGAACCGGGAAGGCGTAGCCGAAGAAGGCGAAGCTGAGGGTCGGCGCGGCGGAGGCGGTCGCGCGCCGCGCCGGCGGCGCCGCGGTCTGCGGGCCGACCCGGAAGCTGTAGCGGCCGTTGCGGGCGGGCCTGCCCTCGTTCGTGGTCCCGTCCCAGCGGACGCTGTTGGGTACGTCGGGGGCGACGTCGTTGCGGTAGAACGTCTTGACGACTTCGCCGCCGCTGTCGACGACGTCGATCCGCAGGTCGTTCTGGGGCTGGCTGCTGCCGACGCTGTAGCTGAGACGCGGGTAGCGGAAGCCGAAGTAGAAGGAGCGGCGCGGGGTCGTTTCGGCGGAGAGCAGGCTGAGGGCCCCGGCGCTGGGAGCGGTCGACGGGGCGCCGGACGGGCTGCTCGGGGGCGGCGGGCTGCCGCTGGGCGTGGGGGCGCCGCCGGTGCTCGCCATGGCGCTGCCGGCGCCGAGCGCCAGGACTGCCAGGATGGCGCCTATGAAGATGCTCCCCGCCAGGCGAGGCCCGGCGAATCTGTCGCTGCGCACCGCTGCCCTCTCTTTCGATCGCCTACGGAGTTAGCTGTCGGGCTCGCGCTGAAAGAGATGCGCTACGGACCGATTCGTCCGATTCGCCCCGGAGACCTGCTTCGGCCTCTGCGGTTCCTCCGCCCCCGTTCGGCTGTCCGGACGGGATTCGGCATTGCTGGCGCGGCAGTATAGAGGCCGGGATGGCTATGATCCCCCGGCCGCGTCGGCGAGTCCGCGCGGCTTTTTCACGATGAAGACCTACGTAGCCAAGCCCACCGACCGCCAGCGCGACTGGTACGTCGTCGACGCCGAGGGCAAGACCCTGGGCCGTCTGGCCACGCAGATCGCCGACGCCCTGCGCGGCAAGCGCAAGCCGGAGTACACGCCGCACATCGACACCGGCGACTTCATCGTCGTCGTCAACGCGGAGAAGATCCGGGTCACGGGCAACAAGATGGAGCAGAAGACCTACTGGCGCCACAGCGGCTACCCCGGCGGGATCAAGTCGCGGACGCTGGGCGAGATGCTCGACCGGCGCCCCGAGGAAGTGATCCGCAAGGCCGTGAAGGGGATGCTGCCGCGCAACCGGCTCGCCCGCCAGCAGCTGACCAAGCTCAAGGTCTACGCCGGCCCGGACCACCCGCACGCGGCGCAGCAGCCCAAACCGATGGAGACGAACTGATGGCAGACGACGAGACGAAGCGCGACGACGAGACGACCGCCGAGGGGCAGGAGCCTCAGGACGCGGGTCCTGTCGCGGAGTCAGACTCCTCGTCCTCGCAAGCTGCGGGCGAGGAGCCCGACTCCGCGCCACCCGCGTCAGAGGCGCCCGGGGACGCGGCGCCCGAGGCGTCGGAGGCGGAGGACGCGTCGTCTGAGGAGTCCGTTGACGAGAGCGACGAAGGTTCGGAGGCCGTCGAGGAGACTCCGGCCGAGGAGCCCGTCGCCGAGGAGGCTCCCGTGGAGGAGCCGAAGGCTGAAAAGAAGAAAGACGCGATCCCCGGGGCCGACCTGGAGCCGATCGCGGTCGAGCCGGAGAAACAGCTCAGCGCCGAGGAGAAGGCCCGGCTCGAAGCCGAGGAAGAGGAGAAGGCGCGCCGCGAGGCGGCGCTGGTCGGCTCCGACGAGCCCGACGAGGGTGCCGCCAGCCGCGCCCCGGCGAAGATGGAGAGCGGTTCGCGCTTCCTCGCAACCGGCAAACGCAAGCGCTCGATCGCCCGCGTCACCCTGCTTCCCGGCGACGGCAAGATCGAAGTCAACAAGCGCAGCCTCGAGGAGTTCTTCCCGCGCCCGCTGCACCAGACGATCGCGCGCCAGCCGCTCACGGTCTCCGGCTACGAGGGCAACGTCGACGTCCGCGTCCGCGTCCACGGCGGCGGCATCAGCGGCCAGGCCGGCGCGGTCCGCCACGGCATCGCCCGGGCGCTGACCGAGATCGACCCCGAGCTGCGGGGCGACCTCAAGCGCCGCGGCTTCCTGACCCGCGACGCCCGCGTCAAGGAGCGTCGCAAGGCCGGGTTCAAGAAGGCCCGTAAGAAGCCTCAGTTCAGCAAGCGCTGACGGGGGCTTGGTGAGCACCGAGCGCAAGCTCTTCGGAACCGACGGGGTCCGAGGAGAGGCTGGGACGTTCCTCAGCGCCGAGCTGGCGACCGCGCTCGGCAGGGCCACGACCGCTTCCCTGGAGGCGGAGCGCCCGCAGGTCCTGATCGTCCGCGACACGCGCGAGTCGGGCCCGATGCTGGAGGCGGCGCTGGCGGCCGGGGTGGCCGCGGCCGGCGGCGACGCGCTGCTCGGCGGGGTGCTGCCGACTCCCGCCGCGGCGATCCTGGTCAAGCGGCTCGGCCTCGACCTCGCCGCCGTCGTCTCCGCTTCGCACAACCCCTACCGGGACAACGGCATCAAGTTCTTCTCCGGCGCCGGGACCAAGCTCGGCGACGAGCTCGAGGCGCGGATCGAGTCGCTGCTGGAGATGGGTGGTCGACCTTTGACCCGCATGGCGACACAAAGGTCGACCACCCACGAGCTGGGGCGCGTGCGCGAGCTCAACGGCGGCCTCGAGGACTACCTGCGCGAGCTGCAGGCGGCCTTCCAGCTCGACCTCGGCGGCCGCCGCGTCGTCCTCGACTGCGCCAACGGCGCCACCCACCGCGCCGCGCCGGCGATCTTCGAGCGCCTCGGCGCCACCCTCGAGACGATCGGGGCCGAGCCCGACGGCCGCAACATCAACGCCGGCTGCGGCTCCACCCACCTCGGGCCGCTGGCCGAGCGGGTCGCCGGCTCCGAGGCGGAGATCGGCTTCGCCTTCGACGGCGACGGCGACCGCATGCTGGCGGTCGACGCCACCGGCCGCGTCCACGACGGCGACGAGCTGATCGCGCTCGCCGCCCGTGGCCTGTCCCGGCGCGGCGAGCTGAACGGCGGCGTCGTCGTCACCGTGATGACCAACTACGGCTTCCACCGGGCGATGGAGGAGGCGGGGATCGAGGTCGCCATCACCCAGGTCGGCGACCGCTACGTGCTCGACGAGATGCAGCGCCGCGGCTGGTCGCTCGGCGGCGAGCAGTCGGGTCACATCATCGCCTCCGACTTCGTCGCCACCGGCGACGGCATCGCCGCCGCCCTGATGACCATGCGCGAGCTCGGCGGCGCCGCGCTCGCCGACGCGGTGCCGATGGAGAAGCTGCCGCAGACGCTGGTCAACGTCGAGGTCGCCGAGCGCGAGGCGATCGCCGGCGCCAGCGCCGTCTGGGAGGCGGTCGAGCGCGAGGCCGAGGCGCTGGAGGGACGCGGTCGCGTGCTCCTGCGCCCCTCCGGGACCGAGCCGCTGGTGCGGGTGATGGTCGAGGCGCCGAGCGCCGAGGAGGCCGAGACGGTCTGCAATCGCCTGGCCGCGCTGGTCCGCGAAGAGCTGGCCTGAGCGGGCCGGCCCTCTACCCTTACTCGCCCTTATGTGCGGAATCGTCGGATACGTGGGCGCTCGCCCCTGCGAGGAGCTGCTGCTCGCGGGGCTGGAAAAGCTCGAATACCGCGGCTATGACTCGGCCGGGCTCTCGGTGATCGAGAACGGCGAGGTCGACAGCGCCCACGCGGTCGGCAACATCGCCAACCTGCGGGCCGCCGTCTCCGAACGCGCCGCCGACGGGGCGGGTGCCATGGCCGTCTCCCACACCGGCATCGCCCACACCCGCTGGGCGACCCACGGCCGCGTCACCGAGGAGAACGCGCACCCGCACGACGACAGCTCCGGCAAGGTCCACATCGTCCTCAACGGGATCGTCGAGAACCACGCCGGCCTGCGCCGGCGGCTGCAGGCCGACGGCGAGGAGTTCACCTCCGAGACCGACGCCGAGGTCGTCGCCCACCTGATCGCCGCCCACTACGAGGGCGATCTCGCCGCCGCGGTGCGCGCCGCCTACGCCGAGCTGCGCGGCCACTACGCCTTCGTCGCCATGCACGCCGACGAGCCCCAGCGCCTGGTCGGCGCCCGCAAGGAGTGCCCGCTGGTCGCCGGCGTCGGCGAGGGCGAGACCTTCCTCGCCTCGGCGATCCCCGCCTTCCTCGCCGACACCCGCGTCGCGGTGCCGATCGAGAACGGCGAGATCGTCGAAATCGAAGCCGGCGAGGTGCGGATCACCGACACCGACGGAGGCCCCGTCGACCGCGCCTCCGAAGAGGTGACCTGGGACGCCGACGCCGCCGAGAAGGGCGGCTTCGAGACCTTCATGCTGAAGGAGATCCACGAACAGGCCGACGCCGTCGCCGAGACGCTGGCCGACCGCCTGCCCGGCGACGAAGGGGTCGACCTCTCCGACGTCGCCCTCGACGACGCCTACCTGCGCGACCTGAAGCGGGTCGTGATCGTCGCCTGCGGCACCTCCTACCACGCCGGTCTGATCGGCCGCTACGCGATCGAGGAGTGGGCCCGGGTCCCGGTCGAGATGGACATCGCCTCCGAGTACCGCTACCGCAACCCGGTGGTCGGGGCGGGCGACCTGGTGATCGGGATGACCCAGTCGGGCGAGACCGCCGACACCCTGGCGGCGATGCGGCTGGCCCGCGAGGCCGGGGCGAAGGTGCTGGCGGTGACCAACATCATGGGCAGCCAGGCGACCCGCGACGCCGACGCCGTCCTCTACACCCGCGCCGGCCTCGAGGTCAGCGTCGCCGCGACCAAGACCTTCGTCGCCCAGGTGGCGGCGATGTACCTGTTCGGCCTACGCCTGGCGGAGCTGCGCGGGTCGCTGCCGCCGGCCCGGATCGCCGAGCTGGTGACGGCGCTGAAGGCGCTGCCCTCGAAGATCGAGGAGACGCTGGCGGCGGTCGCAGAGCCGGTCCGTGCCGTCGCCGCCGCCCACAGCGAGCAGGACTTCTTCCTCTACCTCGGCCGCCACATCGGCCTGCCGGTCTGCCTCGAGGGGGCGCTGAAGCTGAAGGAGATCTCCTACATCCCCACCGACGCCTACGCGGCGGGGGAGATGAAGCACGGTCCGATCGCCCTGCTCGACGAGTCGACCCCGGTCGTCTGCATCGCCACCGAGAGCCCGGTGCTGGAGAAGGTCCTCTCCAACGTCGAGGAGGTCCGCGCCCGCGGCGCCCAGACGATCGCGATCGCGACCAAGGGCGGCGAGCGCGCGGCCGAGGTCGCCGACGAGACGGTCGCGGTGGCGGCGACCGACTGGATCCTGCAGCCGATCGTCGCGATCCTGCCGCTGCAGCTGCTGGCCTACGACATCGCCCGCGCCCGCGGCCTCAACGTCGACCAGCCCCGCAATCTGGCCAAGACCGTCACCGTCGAGTGACGCTCTCGCTAGCATGCGCCGTCCTGTGAAGGCCCGTCTCGCTCTCGTCCTCGCTTCCGTCCTGCCCGTCTTCGCGGTCGCCGGCTGCGGCGGCGGCGGCGATTCCAGCTCCGGCGAGAGCCCCGCGGCCCTGGCGCCGCCGACGGCTCCGGTCTACGTCGAAGCCTCGGTCCGTCCCGAAGGCGAGCTGAAGACGAACCTGGAAGCGCTGGCGCAGAGCATCGGCGGCATCGACGACCTCGGTGGCTTCGTGGTCGAAGAGCTCGAAAAGTCGGCGGCCGACTCCGGCGAGGAATTCGACTACGACAAGGAAGTCGCGCCGTGGCTCGGCGAAAAGGCCGGGATCTTCCTCGGCAAGTTCGACGGCGGCGACTTCACCCAGTACGGCATCGCGGTCCAGACCACCGACGTCGACGCCAGCCGGGAATTCGTCGACAAGCAGCCCAAGCCCGACGACGGTCAGGTCGCCGGCGTGATCGACGACTTCCTCGTCTTCGCCGAAGACGAGCAGACCTTCAAGGCGATGGAAGCAGCCTCCGGCGGCGACTCGCTGGCCGACGAGGAGAGCTTCGCCGACAGCTTCGACGCCGCCGCCGACGGCAGCTTCGCCGACGTCTTCGTCGACGTCGGCGGGCTGATCGAACAGTCGGGCGGCACGATCGACCCGGAAGCCCAGCAGTTCCTCGACAGCGCCGGGATCGAAGCAAAGGAAGCGACCGCCGTGGCCAGCCTGATCCCCGGCTCCGACCAGGTCGAGATCGCCGTCAGCAGCGACCTCGGCGGCCAGAACCCGCCCAGCGGCGACGCCTCGGCGCTGCTCGAATCGCTGCCGGCCGACTCCTTCGCCGCCTTCGCCTCGGCCGAATTCGGCAAGCGCTTCGAGGAAGCGATCGACCAGATCGAGGCCAACGGCATTCCCGGCGAGATCCCCAAGGGCAAGTTCAAGAGCGGCCTGAAGGAAGCCGGCATCGACCTCGAAAAGATCGCCGGCTCGATCGAGGACCTCGGCGTCTTCGCCACCGGCAGCAACGAGAGCAGCCTCGGCGGCGCCGCCGTCCTGACCACGAAGGACGCCACGGAAGCGACCAACACCGTCTCCAACATCGGCCTGCTGCTGCGCGGCAGCGGCGTCCCCGGCGTGACCGCGATCTCCGGCAAGGCGAGCGGCTTCTCGATCCGCGGCGAGGACCTCGGCCCGAAGCCGCTGGTGATCGCCGCCGAGGGCGAGCGGATCGCGATCGCCTACGGCCTGGCGGCCGCGAAGGAAGCCCTGGCCGCCGCTACCGGCCAGACCCTCGGCGACAGCGCCGCCTACGAGGAAGCCGTGAGCAGCCTCGGCGGCACCCCGATCGGCGGCTTCGTCGACGGTCCGGGGGCCCTGAAGCTGGCCGACGCCCTGATTCCGGCGGATGACAAGGAAGGCTTCCTCGAGGCAAAGCCCTATCTGGAGAAGATCGCCTACCTGGCGATCGGCGTCGGCTCCTCCGGCGACCAGGCGACGGCGAAGCTGATCGCCGGCATCGGCAGGTAGCGGCGGGGCCGTGCCCGGCGTCGGCATCGACCTGATCGAGATCGACCGCCTCGAGCGCGCCCTGCGACGCTATCCCCGTCTCGCCGCGCGGGTCTTCAGCGCCGCCGAGCGCGACTACGCGGCGGCCCGGGCCCGGCCCGGGCGCCACCTCGCCGCCCGCTTCGCCGCCAAGGAGGCGGTGGTCAAGGCGCTCGGCCTGCGCGGCTTCGGCCTCGCCGAGATCGAGGTCGTCGCCGGCGAGCCGCCTACCGTGCGGCTCGGCGGCCGCGCCGCCGAGGCCGCCGCGGGCCGGCGGATCGACATCTCGCTGACCCACTCGCGCGAGAGCGCCGCCGCGGTCGCGGTCATGCGCTAGCGATCAGGCGAGGCGCAGCTGGCGCCGATCGCGAACGACCTGGAAGGGGTCGTCGTGCGCTTTTTCCGGCCGCTCCGCCCGCACCTTCCGGCGCAGCTCGACGAGTGGGTCGCCGGCGAGGTAGTAGCGACCACGTCGCTCTCCGACCGCCTCGACCAGCTCGCTGTCGACCATCGCTCTCAGGTCCCTGGATGCTTTGAGGTCGCTGATCCCTTCGCCGAGGGCGGTCTCGATCGAGGATCGGTAGGTCCCCCGCCGCAGGCGCAGGCCGAAGGTCAGGTCCATCAGGCCGGCCGCGCATCGTTCCGGCAGTCCGCGGGCTTCGGCGAGGTCCACGCAGCCGAGCCAAACCTGCTCGATCTCCTTGCGGCGGCGCATCGTCGTGAGCCCCTGGAAGTGATGCGCGCGCAGGCAGAAACGCAGCCACGGGCGGGCGTCGCGCTCGGGGTGCCAGGCACCTGCGCCGACGTTCTCGAGAACCTGGTAATAGGCCTCGGTGTTACGGCCGAGGAACTCCTCGATGCTCGAGAACACCGGCGCGACGACTCGATCGCGGGCGAGGACGAGCGTCTGCAGGCAGCACGCCATCCGCCCGTTGCCGTCGCTGAAGGGGTGGACCATCGCCAGGTTGAGGTGGGCCATCGCGGCCTTGACGACGACCGGGCTGCCGTCCTCCTCGATGCTTTGCAGCATCTCGCCGATCAGCGCGGGGACGAGATCGCTCGCGGGCCCCTCGTAGACGATCTCGTCGGTCTGTTCGCGGTGGATGTGGATCGCCCCCGGTCGCCAGCGGCCGGGATGCTTCGAGAGGTCGTGCTTGAGCATCATGAAATGCAGGCTCTTGAGCAGGCCCTCGTCGACCTCGAGGGTGGTGTCGTCGGCGATCTGCAGCACATAGGTCATCGCGTCCCGGTAGCCGGTCAGGGCGAGCTGGGTCTCCTGCTCGGCGTCGAGGGTCGGCTCTCCCTCCACGGCCGCGACCACGTCGTCGAGCGAAGCGTTGTAGCCCTCGATGCTGTTCGATCCCTGGACGGCTCGGGCAAAGGCCATGCGACGGAGGCTTCCGTTCCAGCGGCGTGGCTCGGCGACGCGGTCGCGCAGCTGGGCCCGCTGTTCCTCGAGCAGCTCCAGCACCGCCAGCTCTTCGGCTCCGAGGGTGGGGGTGTCGAAGATCATGATATTTAAAAAGTATCAGCCTTTCGCCGGCTTTGATACTTAATAAATATCTATGAATCATCGTCGTTTCCCGCCCGGTTTAGGCTGGTCGGGATGGAACCCTGGCTCAGCCCCCTCTTCGACGCCGAGGGAATTCGCGCGGTCGACCGCTGGGCGATCGAGGAGCAGGGGGTGCCCTCGGCGCAGCTGATGGAGGCCGCCGGCACGGCGCTGGCCGAGGCGGTCGCCGGGCTCTCCCCGCAGGGGCCGGTGCGGGTGCTCTGCGGCAAGGGCAACAACGGCGGCGACGGCGAGATCGCCGCCCGGCGCCTGCGCGAGATGGGCTTCGAGGTGGAGACGGCGGCGATCTTCTCCGACCGGGTCCCGGACGACCTCGACGCCTGGCTCGCCGGCTCCGGCGCGGTCGTCGACGCGATCTTCGGCACCGGCTTCGCCGGGACGCCGCGCGCGCCGGCCGCGAGCGCGATCGACGCGATCAACCGCTGCGGCGCCCCGGTCGTCGCCTGCGACATCGCCTCCGGCGTCGACGCCTCCAGCGGCGAGGTCGAGGCCGCCGCCGTCGAGGCGGACCTGACCGTCAGCTTCCACGCCGCCAAGCTCGGGCAGCGGATCGCGCCCGGCAAGTGGCGCACGGGCGAGCTGCGGGTGGTGCCGATCGGGATCCCGGCCGGCGCGCCCGCGGAGCCGGCCGGCGGCACGATCGACCCCGCGGTGCTGGCGCTGGCGCCGCGCCGCGGCCCCCGCTCGACCAAGTTCAGCTCCGGCCAGGTGGCGATCGCCGGTGGCTCGCGCGGCCTCACCGGAGCGGTGCGGATGTCCTCGCTGGCGGCGATCCGGGCCGGCGCCGGCTACGCCACCGTCGCCGTGCCGGCGGAGCTGGAGCCGGTCTTCGAAGCCGGCGAGCCCGAGGTGATGTCGGTTGGCTGTCCCGGCGGCGACGGCTGCCTCTCCCCGGCCTCGGCGAAGGCGGTGCTGCGCACCTTCGAGCGCGCCGCCGCCGGCGTGCTCGGCCCCGGCATGGGCCGCGATCCCGGCGCGGTCGAGCTGGCGCGCGAGGTGGTGGGGGGGATCGCGGCGCCGCTGGTGATCGACGCCGACGGCCTCAATGCCTTCGCCGGCGAGCTCGGCCCGATCGCGGCGCGCGAAGCGCCGACGGTCCTTACCCCGCACGCGGGCGAGCTGGGCCGGCTGCTGCAGCGCGATCCCGAGCGGATCGGCGCCCACCGGCTCGCCGCCGCCCGCGAGGCGGCGCGCGCGACCGGGGCGGTGGTGGTGCTGAAGGGCGACGACACGATCGTCTGCGACGGCGAGCGGGTCGCGGTCAACGCGCTCTCGGCTCCGGCGCTGGCCACCGCGGGCAGCGGCGACGTGCTCTCGGGGATGACCGCGGCCCTGCTCGCCCGCGGCCTGGAGCCGTTCGCGGCCGCCTGCGCGGCGGTGCTCGCGCACGCCCGCGCCGGCCGCGACGCGGCGGCCCGCGTCGGCGCCGCCGAGTCGGTGATCGCCACCGACGTGATCGGCTCGATCGCGGTGGGCCTGCGTCCCGGCCAGCCGGTCGAATAATCTCGCCGGGCATGAAGACGGCCGCCGAGATCATGAACGCCGACGTGCCCGCCGTCTCGCCCGACGACGAGGCCCGGACCGCGGTCGACCTGCTGGCGCGGACCGACATGGGCGCGGTGGCGGTGGTCGACGCGGACAACCGGGTGGTCGGGATCGTCAGCGAGTCCGATCTCATCCTCAGCGACGAGGAGTCCGATCTCCACCTCCCGCACTACCTCAACATCATGGGCGGGGTCGTCTTCGTCGGCTCGATGAAGGGCTTCGAGAGGCGGCTCGACAAGGCTTTCGCGACCAAGGTCTCGGAGCTGATGAGCGCCGATCCGATCGTCGTCCACGACTACGAGGCGGCCAGCCGGGTCGCCAAGAAGATCGCCGACAAGCACCACAACCACCTTCCTGTTGTCGACGCCGACGGCCGCCTGGCGGGCATGGTCACGAGGGCCGACGCCCTCGCCGCGCTGGTCGACGACGAGTAGGCCGATGGAGCGGGCGCTCGCCCGGGTCGACCTCGGGGCGGTGCAGGCCAACTGCGCCAGGCTCGTGACCGAGCTGCGCGAGGGGGCCGAGCTCTGCGCCGTGATCAAGGCCGACGGCTACGGCCACGGCGCCGACGGCTGCGCCGAGGCGGCGCTGGCGGGCGGGGCGACGCGGCTGGCGGTCGCCACCGCCGCCGAGGCCGAACAGGTGGGCCGCCGCCTCCAGCACATCCCATTGCTGACGATGGGGGCGCTGAGCGCCGAGGAGGTCGACACGGTGCTCGACGCCGGCTCCGAGCTGGCGCTCTGGCGCGAGGGCTTCCGCGCCCTGCTCGCCGACCGCGCCCGCGCCCAGGGCCGTCCCGCCCGCGTCCACGTCAAGTTCGACAGCGGCATGGGCCGGCTCGGCACCGCCGACCCGGAGGAGGTCATCGCCCTGGCTCGTGCCTGCGACGCCGACCCGGACCTCGAGCTGGCCGGCGTCTGGACCCACTTCGCGACCGCCGACGAACCCGACTCCGCCTTCTTCGACGAGCAGCTGGCGCGCTTCGAGGCGGTCGCGGCCGCGGTCAAGACCGAGTTCCCGGGAGCCATCGCTCACGCCGCCAACAGCGCCGCCGTCTTCCGCGAGCCGCGCTCGCACTTCGACATGGCCCGCTGCGGGGTGGCCGTCTACGGGCTCGACCCCTTCCAGGGCGACCCGGCCGAGCGCGGCCTGGCGCCGGCGCTCTCGCTGCGCTCCTACGTCGCCGACGTCAAGCACTTCCCGGCCGGCGCCAGCGCCGGCTACGGCCAGCGCTGGAAGGCGCCGGAGGACACCTGGGTCGGGGTGATCCCGCTCGGCTACGGCGACGGCGTCCGCCGCGGCCTCACCAACAACGCCGAGGTGCTGGTGCGCGGGCGGCGCCAACCGCTGGTCGGCACCGTCTCGATGGACAACGTGACGATCGACCTCGGTCCCGAGACCGAGGTCGAGCCCGGCGACGAGGCGGTCCTGATCGGCGCCCAGGGCGAGGACGCGATCCTCGCCGAGGAGGTGGCGGCGCGGCTGGGGACGATCAACTACGAGGTCACCTGCGGGATCTCCTCCCGGGTGCCCCGGCGAACGGCATGAGCGTCGGCGAGCGGCTCGGCGCGGCGCCGCTGGCGAGCGCGGCCCGGCGCGCCCTGGCGGGCGGCGCGGATGCCTGGATCGTCGGCGGCGCCGTCCGCGACGCGGCGCTGGGGCGCGAGGTCGCCGACCTCGACCTCGCCGTCGCCGGCGATCCCGGCGCCGCGACGAAGGCGATCGCGGCCGAGCTCGGCGAGCACGCCTTCGAGCTCTCGGCCGAGTTCGGCACCTGGCGCATCGTCGCCCGCGAGCGCGGCTGGCAGGTCGACGCCACCGCGCTGCGGGGGGACGGGATCGAGGCGGACCTGGCCGCACGCGACTTCACCGTCGGCGCCGTCGCCGTCCCGCTCGCCGGCGGCGAGCCGATCGACCCCTACGGCGGCCTCGCGGATCTCGAGCGCGGGCTGCTGCGCGCGGTCGGCGAGGGCAGCTTCCTCGACGACCCGCTGCGGCTGTTGCGCGCCGCCCGCCTCGCCGCCGAGCTGGAGCTGGAGATCGACCCCGCTACCGCCAGCCTCGCCCGCGCCGGCGCCGCCCGGGCGGCCGATCCGGCCGGCGAGCGGCAGCTGACCGAGCTGCGGCTGCTGCTCGGCGGTCCCGATCCGCTGCGCGGCCTCGCCCTGCTCGACGAGCTGGGGCTGACCGCGGTCGTGCTGCCGGAGCTGGAGAACCTGCGCGAGGTCGAACAGGGACCCAACCACCACCTCGACGTCCACGGCCACACGCTGGCGGTGCTCGAGCACACGCTCGAGGTCGAGCGCGACCTCGAGCGCTTCGCCGGCGAGCGCGCGGCCGAGCTGGCGGAGCTGCTGGCGGAGCCGCTGGCCGACGAGATGACCCGCGGCACGGCGCTGCGCTTCGGCGCCCTCTTCCACGACATCGGCAAGCCCGCCACCCGGGCCGAGCGCGACGGCTTCGTCGGCTTCCGCGGCCACGACGCCGTCGGGGCCGAGATCGTCGGTGAGATCTGCGGCCGCCTGCGGGCCAGCCGCCGCCTCACCCAGCACCTGCGGGGGCTGACGCTGCACCACCTGCGGCTCGGCTTCCTGATCCCCGAGGCGCCGCTGCCGCCGCGCCGCGTGCACGAGTACCTGCGGGCGACCGAACCGGTCGCCGCCGACGTCACCCTGCTCACCGTCGCCGACCGGCTCTCCGCCCGTGGCATCGGCCCGCTGGCCAGCCCGGAGATGGTCGAGGCCCATCTGGCGCTGGCCCGGCAGATGATCGGCGCCGCGCTCGACTGGCGCCGCGACGGGCCGCCGGCACCGCTGCTGCGCGGCGACGAGCTCGCCGCCGCGCTCGGGATCGAGCCGGGGCCGGAGCTGGGAGGGCTGCTGTCCGAGCTGGAGGCGGCGCAGTACGCGGGCGAGGTCGCCGACCGGGCCGCCGCGCTCGAGCATGCTCGTCAGGTACGCTCCTCGCCGCATGGCTGAGGAAAAGATCGAAATGGAGGGGGAGATCACCGAGGCTCTCCCCAACACGATGTTCCGGGTCAAACTGGACAACGGCCACGACGTGCTGGGCCACATCTCGGGCAAGATGCGCCGCCACTACATCCGCATCCTGCCGGGGGATCGAGTCAAGATCGAGCTCTCCCCATACGACCTCGACCGCGGCCGCATCACCTACCGCTACAAATAGCTCGTCCCCGCGCCCTCGTCGGGCCCGTCCATCTCCGCGATCAGGGCTGACCAGGCGAAGTCTTTTGCCCCGAGGCCCTTGCCGGTGCGCGGGTCGTAGTACTCGCGCAGGCCTTCGCGGGCGACGGTGGCGATCAGGTTGTCGGCGAGCCGTTGCGCCTCCTCGTCGTAGCCGAGCCGCCGCAGCCCCAGCCAGGCCATCCAGGCGGAGTTGACCCAGGTCGGGCCGCGCCAGTAGCGGCGGATCGGGCCGCGGCCGCCGCCGGGCTCGTAGCTCGGCTCCGAGGCGGCGACCGAGGGCGGCGCCACCGGGGTCAGGAACTCGCGCTCGTTCAGCAGGTGCTCCTCGACGAGGCGGCGGCCGATCTGCTCCGGCAGGTCGGGCAGGGCCAGCGGCGCGAAGGCGGTCCAGGTGAGCGGGCCGGGCCGCAGCGACCCCGGCTGGGCCTCGTCGACGAAGACGCCGCGGCGCTCGTCCCAGAGGCGGTCGATCAGGGCCGGGGTGGCCGAGGGCCGGCCCAGCGCCTGCAGCGAGAGCGACCACATCGTGTTGACCAGGGTCTCGCAGAGCAGCGGGTGGCCGCGCTCGCGCAGCCGGCGCGCGTCGAAGCCGAGCCTGCGATTGCGCCGCACCAGCAGCGGGAAGCCGATGCGCCCGTTCGCCTGCCATCCCCAGACCGGTTCGAACTTGGGCGAGGCGTCGAGGCCGGACTCGTCCGGCTGCAGGATCCAGAGCAAGCCGTCCCCGTCGAGGTCGCGGTTGGCCGCTAGCCAGTCCATCTGGGCGCCGATCCGCGGCTCCGCCGCCGGGTCGCCGACGGCGATCCTCCAGGCCCAGGCCAGCAGCGGCGGCTGGATCGTCCCGGTCTGGAAGGAGTCGCGCGAGGCGACGTTGTAGAAGGCGTAGCGCAGCAGCGAGACCCGGTGGGTCCAGAAGATCGTGTGGCCGATGAAGCCGTCCTCGCGCTGGGCGGCGAGCAGGCTCTCCAGCTCGGCCCGGGCCCGCGAAGGCTCGAAGCGCCGCCAGACGATCGCCGCGAAGCACGAGTCCCAGTACCACTGCCACGGATAGCGCCCCGGACTCGGCTGCGTGTACCAGTAGCGCACCCCGTCCCGCGCCCCCTCCACCCACCCCCGCCGCAGCACCCGCTCCGCCTCGCCTACCACTGCCGATGGGCCGAAATGTCGAGCCATGGTCGACTTATCGGCCCATCGACCTGCTGTTCACTGGCCGGTGCGGCGCATTTCGCGCAGGGCGAGGGTGCCGAGCACCAGGAGCAGGCCGGTGAGGGCGAGCAGGCCGGGCCAGGTTTCGGTCCAGGTGACGCTGCCGACGAAGCCCTGCCGGGCCGCTTCGACCACCTGCGTGACCGGGTTGACCCGGGCGATGTCCTGGAGCCAGCCCTGCAGCAGCGCCAGCGGCGCGTAGGCGGTCGTGGTGAGGATCAGCCCCATCATCCCCGCCTGCATCAGCGGCGCCGCCGACTGGCTCTTGAAGCGCAGGGCCAGGAACGATCCCCAGCAGGCGGCGACGGCGGCCATCGCCGCGACCATGAAGAAGGTGACGAGCAGCCCGTCGACCCCGGGCCAGCCGGCGCCGAGCGCCAGCGCGATCGCCAGCACGAAGCTGGCCGGGATCAGCGAGCGGGCGCTGGCGGCGAGCACGGTGCCGGCGAGCAGGACCCAGCGCGGGGCGGGGGAGACGAGCAGGCGGTCGAGCCAGCCCTGTTCGATGTCGCGGGCGAGGTTGACCCCGGCGGCGGCGCCGGTGAAGCCGGCGCCTTGCAGCATGCTGATCGGGACGATGAAGCTCTCGTACGTCCCGGTTTCGAACCCCCGCAGCTGGGTCAGGGCGCCGAAGACGCCGTTGAGGCCGAGGAAGAAGATGGTCGGCGCCAGCACCCCGGGGATCGCCGCCCCCGGCACCCGCACCAGCTCGTTCTTGGCCCGCGCCATCAGGGCGCCGATCGTCGCCAGGTTGGCGCGCCAGGCGGGGATCGGGACGGCGGCTTCCATCAGCCGACCCGCAGCCGGTGGCGCAGCGCGCGGGCGCTGAGAAGGAGGCCGAGCAGGACGATGCCGAGGATCGCCAGCACCGCGTAGAGGGTGTCGGCGGCGTCGATCCCGGAGATGATCGGCTCGCGCACGCCTTCGACCACGAGGCTGAGCGGGTTGTATTCGGCGATCGTCCGCGCCGGCTCGATCATCAGGTCGACCGGGAAGAAGGCGGAGGAGAGGAAGAGGACCACCAGGACCAGCGGGAAGAGGCCCTGGACGACGCTGGCGCTGCCGGTCCGCAGCGCGATCGCGGCACCGATGCCGCCGACCGCCATTGCGCAGGCGGTGACGAGGACGATCGCCAGCAGCGCCCCGGCGACGCCGCTCTCGATCTCGGCCCCGAAGACGAGCCCGATCGCGAGGAACCAGAGCGAGGCGAAGAGGCCCAGCGCCGCCGTTCCCGCCAGCCGCCCGAGGACGATCGCGAAGCGCGGGATCGGGGCCGAGAAGAGGCGGTCGGTGAAGCCCATCTCGATGTCGACCGCGAGGGCGATGCCGCCGCTGTTGCCGGCCAGCATCAGCGACTGCATCATCGCTCCCGCCAGCATGAACTGGAGGAAGCTCTGGACCGGCGGGAAGCCGGGCAGTTCGACCGCGCCGCCGGCGCCGCCGGTCTGGATCGCCAGCAGGATGGTCGGGAAGACGACGATCGGGGCGATCAGCTGGGGCCGCCGGAAGGTCTGGCGGATCGAGCGCATCCCGAGCGCCCGCACGACGCGAACGTTGACGGCGAAGGCGCTCATGCCCCGACCGGCTCCTGCTCGGCGTTCTCCTCGCTCTCCTCCTCGAGGTGGTACCCCGTCTTGGCGACGAAGACGTCGTCGAGCGTCGGCCGTACCAGCTCCAGCGACTCGACCGCGATCCCGGCCTCGTCGAGGATGCGGACGACGCGGGGGATGTCGGCGGCGCCGTTCTCGACCTCGACCAGGACCTTCCTGCCGTCCTTAGGTGGCAGCAGCTTGCCGACCGGGGCCAGGATCGACTCCGCCTCGGCGACCGAGCCGGCGGCCAGCTGCAGTTGGATATGGGGGTTGCCGATTTCGGCCTTCAGCGACTCGGGCGTGCCTTCGGCGACGATCCGGCCGCTGTCGATGATGCCGACGTTGTCGGCGAGCTGATCGGCCTCCTCCAGGTACTGGGTGGTGAGGAAGACGGTGGTCCCGTCCGCGTTCAGTTCCCGCACCTCCTCCCAGATCGTCTTGCGGCTGACCGGGTCGAGGCCGGTGGTCGGCTCGTCGAGGAAGAGCACCCGCGGTTCGTGGACGAGGGCGGCGGCGAGATCGAGCCGGCGCTTCATCCCACCCGAGTAGCCGCCGACGCGGCGGTCGGCGGCGGCGACCAGGTCGACCCGCTCCAGCAGCGCGTCGGCGCGCTTGCGACCCTCGGCGGTCGGGATCCCCTGCAGGGTCGCCTGCAGCCGGATCAGCTCGCGGCCGGTCATCAGCGGGTCGAGCGCCGCTTCCTGCAGGGCGACGCCGATCGAGGCCCGCACCGCGCGCGCTTCGGCGACCACGTCGTGGCCGCCGACGGTGGCGCGACCGCCGGTCGGCAGCAGCAGCGTCGTCAGCATCCGCACCGTGGTCGTCTTGCCGGCGCCGTTGGGCCCGAGGAAGCCGTAGATCTCGCCGGCCTCGACCGCGATCTCGATGCCCCGCACCGCCAGCACCTCGCCGAAGGCGCGCTCCAGACCTTCGACCTCGATTGCCGGCATCGCCTGGAAACCTACAGAGCCGGCCTGGCCAGGATCGTGCAAGTGGGCTCCCGGGCGCGCATTCCTCCGCCGCGGAAGGCAGAATCCTGGCGCAACCGGGGTTCCGGCCCCGTGTTTGTCCAAGTTCAATGCCGATTTCCGAGACGAACAGCCGCAATCGCCGCGCCTGGACCCTGGTTGCCGCCGCCTGCTTCTTCGCCGCCCTGGTCGCGGTTGCCGCCCCCGGCGCCGCCGACTCGGCGCCGCTGCGCGTGGTGGTGCTCGGCCAGACCTCGGAAACGCCGCCCGCCTCCTGCCCGGGCAAGATCGTCAACAACGTCGAGATCACGCCCTGCCGGGTCGAGGGCCACGTGACCGGCTTCCAGGCGATCGCCGGCGGCGTCGCCCGTCCCTACGAGGCGCCTTTCGAAGGCAAGGTCGTCGCCTGGTCGATCACCCTGGCCAAGCCCTCGACCGTCGAATCGGAGACCACCTCGAACGAGGTCGGCTTCTTCGACGAATTCCTCGGCAAGCCCGCGCAGGCGCGGATCGGCATCCTGCGCCCGGTCGAAGGCTCCAAGCCGCCCCAGTACACGCTGGTCCGCCAGAGCCCGCTGGAGATCCTCAACCCCTACTTCGGCAGCACCCCGGTCTTCGCCCTCGAGCACCCGCTGACCGTGCTCAAGGGCCAGGTCGTCGCCCTCACGGTCCCCACCTGGGCGCCGATGTTCGCCTTCAACGTCGACGCCGACAACACCTGGCGCGGCAGCCGCCTCCCCGAGCACTGCGCCTCCAAGGAAGACATCCAGAGCGGCCACCCCCAGCAGGGCGTCGGCAAGAAGAAGACCTACGGCTGCTACTACAGCAACGCGCGGTTGCTCTACACCGCCACGCTGGTCAAGAAGCCGTAAGGGGCATTGGCGGGGTGGGGTCGGGTACCCCTCCTCACTCGCCTGACTGGCTGGATCGCTGACGGCCGTCCCGAGATGGCCTCTCGGCCAGCGGCGCAAAACGTTCGGAGGGGTACCCGACCCCACCTCACGAATCTCTCAGGGCGAGGCAACGTCCCTCGGAAGCTCAAGCGGGAGACGTCGGTGGCTATCCCTCTGTTCGCGCTGGGGTCGCCGCCTTTTTTTGGAGCTGGGTTTCGTGCGGGGGGGCGTCGGTGGGTCCTCCGAACGTTTTGCGCCGCTGGCCAACAATGAACCTCGGACGGCCGCCGGCAACCCAGCCAGTCAGGCGAGAGAGGAGGATCCACCGACGCCCCCCCGCCCTAAGGGCGTCCCTCTAAAGGGCCGACTGACGCAACCCGCAGTACGGGCAGTCGCTGACGTCCAGCCCGATCAGCTGGTCGCAGCGGCGGCACTCGCGAAGGTTCGCGGGAGTGCGTGGGAGGGACGAGGCGGAGGGGGCCAGGGGCAGCACCATCGCCACCGGCTCCATCTCCTCGCCGGTCTCGCGATCGACGTAGATCTGACCCGGCTCGGCGTGGGCCAGTGCCTCGCGGCCGGAGGCCGGGGCGCGCATCCGGTAGAGCTGACGGTCGTTCATCGCCGCGAAGACTAATAGCTTGGGCGGCAGCGATGCGCGTCCTCCTCTTTCACGGCTACATGCTGCGCGGGACCGGCAGCAACATCTACAACGTCAACCTCGCCCGGGCGCTGGCCCGGCTCGGCCACGAGGTCCATCTCCTCTGCCAGGACCGCGAGATGAAGATCGAGGGGGTCGAGATCCACAACCCCGACATCCACGGGCTGCTGCCGGTCTACGTCAAAGACCCCTACGAGGGTTTCGAGGTCAAGGCCTTCCCGGAGCTGACCGAGGCCGAGCTCGACCGCTACGTCGACGCCAACGTCGCCGCCGTGCGCGCGGTCTCCGCGCGGGTCGGCGGCTTCGACGCCGCCCTCGCCAACCACCTGGTGATGGGCCCGGCGATCCTCTCCCGCGCCGGCGTCGGGCCCTTCGCCGCCAAGATCCACGGCTCGGCGCTGGAGTACACGGTCAAACCGCACCCGCGGTTCCTGCCCTTCGCCGAAGAGGGGATGCGGGCCGCCGCCGGCGTCCTCGTCGGCTCGGGACATACGGCCCGGTCGCTGTGGGACGCCCTGCCGGAGGTCTCGGGTCTTCGCGAGAAGACGAGGTTGGGACCGCCGGGTGTCGACGTCGAGGAGTTTCGGGCGGCTGGGCGTGAGACCGACGGGGGGCCCCTGGTTGTCTTCGTCGGGAAGCTGATCGTCTCCAAGGGGGTCGATCTGCTGCTGACGGCGTGGCCGTTGGTGAGGGCCGCGCACCCCGGGGCCCAGCTGCGGATCGTCGGGTATGGCGAGTACGAGGATGGGCTGCGGAGGTTGCTGGCGGCGCTCGATCGTGGGGATCTCGACGATGCGCGGGAGGTGGCGCGGCTCGGGCGTGGGCTGGAGGGAGGGGAGGCGGAGCCGCTGGCGATCCTCTCGGCCTTCCTCGCCGACCCTCCATCCGGATACCTGGAGGCCGCCGAGGGCGTCGCCGACTCGATCGAGCTCGTCGGGCGTCTGGAGCACGAGGAGATCGCGGCGCTGCTGCCGCGGGCCGAGGCGCTGGTGATGCCGAGCACCTTCCCGGAGGCGTTCGGGATGGTCGCCGTCGAGGCCGCGGCCTGCGGGGCGCTGCCGGTCTCGGCCGGGCACTCGGGGATGCTCGAGGTCTCGCGACAGCTGGCCGCGGCGCTGCCGGAGGAGGTCGGTCGCCTCGTCTCCTTCCCGGTCGGGCCGGGCGCCGTCGAGGCGATCGCGGACCGGGTCGGCTCCTGGCTGGGCCTGCCCGAGGGCGAGCGGGAGAGTGCCCGCGAGGCCCTGGTCGAGACCGTGGGGCGGCTGTGGAGCTGGGAGGGCGTGGCCCGCGGGGTCCTTGCCGCATCGGCTGGAGAGCTGGACCGGCTGCCCCGTCCGGCCTAGCAAGTGCCAAGCGTCACCTGGGCCGCAAAACCTCCGGCCGCCGCTTCAATAGAATGCCCGCCGCCTCATGTACGGCCGCCTCCCGATAGTGAAGATGCTCGCCGCCACGGTCGCGCTCACCGCTGCGATCTGCGCGGTGATGGTCCCGATCAACTGGGACGGGCAGCAGGCCTCGACGGCGGCGCCGAAGATCGACGACCTGCTGACGGTGATGATCGTCCTCTCCTCGTTCGTCTTCTCGCTGGTGATGGTGATGCTCTTCTACGCGCTGTGGAAATTCAAAGCCAAGCCCGGCGACGAATCCGACGGCGAGCCGCTGCACGGCAACACCCGGCTCGAGGTCGCCTGGACCCTGATCCCGACCGTGATCGTCCTCTTCGCCGGCGGCTACAGCTGGAAGGTGCTGGACGAAATCGAAGAGCCCGCCAAGAACCCGCTCACGGTCGAGGTCTTCTCGCAGCAGTACGCCTGGAGCTTCGGCTACCCGGGCAAGGGAATGGCCTGGTCGGAGGGCGAGCTGCACGTCCCGCTCGATCGCCAGGTCCAGTTCAAGATGCACGCCCAGGACGTGATCCACTCCTTCTGGGTGCCGGAGTGGCGGATCAAGAAAGACAACGTCCCCGGGATCACGACGACCGCGATCGTCACCCCGGACAAGGTCGGGACCTATCAGCTGATCTGCACCGAGCTCTGCGGCTTCGGACACGCCTCGATGCGGGCCAAAGTCGTCGTCGAGCCGCCCTCCAAATTCCGCGAATGGGTCGCGAACCTGAAACAGAAAGTCCCGCAGCCGCTGGAGGAGTCGGTGACGCAGGACACCGAGACGAACCCGGTCCCGCTGGGCGCGGGCGGGGCATAATGGAGAGGAACCGATGACGGCTGCGATCAAGCGACCGGGGTGGATTCGAGGCGCTCTCGGCGCGCTCGTGGCGGCGGCATTCGGCTTCGGCCTGGTGATCGCCCTGCGCGCGATCTCCGACCTGCCGCTCTACCAGACCGAGCAGACCGGCTATCCGCACGTCGTCGTGCCGTTGATCCTCGCCCCGCTCGGCTTCCTCGCCGGCTTTGGCTGCTTCGACTACTGGCTGCGCTGGGCCGCGGGCATGCCGACGATCCCCGACGACCATTCCCAGCACGGCGCGACGAGCTGGAAGGACTACTTCCGCTTCAACACCGATCACAAGGTGATCGGCATCCAGTACATCTGCACCACCTTCTTCTTCTTCTTCGTCGGCGGCCTGATGGCGATGCTGATCCGCGCCGAGCTGGCCCAGCCAGGCACCCAGATCGTCGACGCGGCGACCTACAACAGCCTCTTCTCCACCCACGCGGTGCTGATGATCTTCGTCTTCGTGATCCCGGTCTTCGCCGGCATCGCCAACTACGTGCTGCCGCTGATGATCGGCGCCCCGGACATGGCCTTCCCGCGCCTCAACGCGCTCAGCTTCTGGATGCTGCCGCTGGCCGGCCTGCTCTTCATCGGCAGCTTCCTCGCCCCCGGCGGCGCCTTCGACGCCGGCTGGACCGGCTACGCGCCGCTCTCCACCGGGGCGCCGCTGGGGCAGTCGTTCTTCAACCTCGGCGTCCAGTTCGCCGGCGCCTCCTCGATCGCCACCGCGCTCAACTTCCTGGTCACGATCATCACCATGCGGGCGCCGGGGATGACCTTCTGGCGGATGCCGCTGCTGGTCTGGGCCAACCTCTCGACCTCGCTCTTGGTCGTCGCCGCGACGCCGTTCATCGCCGGCGCCCAGTTCATGGTCCTCTTCGACCGCATCCTCCACACCAACTTCTTCGACTTCGCGGCCGGCGGCGACGTCATCAGCTACCAGCACATCTTCTGGTTCTACTCGCACCCAGCCGTCTACATCATGATGCTGCCGGGCTTCGGGATCATCAGCGAGGTCATCTCGACCCATGCCCGCAAGCCGATCTTCGGCTACCGCCTGATGGCGCTGGCGCTGATCGGGATCGTCGTCCTCAGCTACTCGGTCTGGGCCCACCACATGTTCGTGGCCGGCATGTTCAGCTGGCTGCGGGTGCCGATGATGCTGACCACCCTGCTGATCGCGGTGCCGACCGGGATCAAGATCTTCTCCTGGCTGGGCACGCTCTATTTCGGCAAGATCCACACGTACTCGACCGCGATGCTGTTCGCGCTCGCCTTCATCGTCACCTTCACGATTGGCGGCATCAGCGGCGTCATGCTGGGCATGGTGCCGATCGACATCCACGTCTCCGACACCTACTTCATCGTCGCCCACATCCACTTCGTCCTCTTCGGCGGCTCCGTCTTCACGATCTTCGCCGGGATCTACCACTGGTTCCCGAAGATGACCGGCCGCATGTACGACGAGAAACTCGGTCGCGTCCACTTCTGGGGGACGCTGCTGGGCACCTGGGGCACCTTCATCCCGATGCACTGGGTGGGGATGGACGGGATGCCGCGTCGCGTCGCCGACTACGCGACCCAGTTCGGCAACTGGAACCTGCTGATCAGCTGCTTCGCCTTCATGCTCGGCGCCGTCCAGCTGGTCTTCCTCTACAACATGATCGTCAGCTGGCGCTTCGGACCGCGCGCGGAAGCCAACCCCTGGCGGGCCAACTCGATCGAGTGGCAGGTCTCCTCGCCGCCGCCGATCTTCAACTTCCCCGAGATCCCGCGTGTCGTCGGCGGACCGTACGAGTTCGGCGTCCCCGGCGCCAAGCACGCGATCATGGCCGGCGAAGGCAGCGAGGTCCCCGCCAAGGAGCCGAGCGTGGTGGGCAGCTCGTGAGCGCGGCTAACGCCGAGGGCCGGCCGCTGCTGATCTTCCTCAACGAGGTCGCCGGCGGCCGCAAGCTGCTGCAGGCCGTGCGCGAGCGGGCGGAGAAGGTCTCCAACGTGGTCGTCGCGGCGCCGCAGAACCAGCCGGCCGTGGGCCAGCTGATCGACACGGACGAGCTGCGCGAGGCCGCCCGGGCCCGGGTCGAGGTGACGATGTCGGTGCTGGCCGAGTTCGGCATCGACTCGGTCGGCGAGGTGATGGACCCCGAGCCCTGGCTGGCTCTCGACGACGCCGTCCGCGCTCACGAACCCGGCGAGGTGCTGCTCTCCTGCCTCCACGACACCCGCTTCGGCTTCACCCGCAAAGACCTGGTCGAGTGGGCGAGGGCCCGGATCGAGCCGGACACGGCGCTGACCCACATTCCCGTCCGCATCGAAGACGACGCGATCCGCTGGGACGTGATCCACACCCTCGTCGTCGCCACCCAGACGGTGTCGACGCCCGACCTGGTCGAGCGGCTGAAGGAGCGCGCCGCCGCGCAGCCCCACCGCTACACGATCATCTGCCCCCGCACCGACGAGGTCGGCGAGGCCGAGATCGTCCGCGACCTGGCCTCGACCCTGGCGCAGCTCTACCGCGCCGACGTCGACGCGACCGGTCAGCCGATGAGCCCCGACCCCTTCCAGGCCGTCAGGAACGCGATCGAGCACTACCGGATCGACGAGGTGCTGATCTCGACCTTCGCCGGGGAGGGCTCGCGCTGGCTGGAGGACGACCTGATCGGCCGCGTGCGCGAGATCACCGAGAAGCAGGTCGAGCACATCGAGGTCGGCCGGCCCGCGGCCGCCGTCGCCGCCGCCGTCGCCGAGGGAGGGGAGAGCTGAGATGGAGAGCGCGACCGTAGCCCTCGGGCATGCCGAGGAGCACCACCACGGGCCGCCGGAGGCCAACGAGAGCTCCCGGATCGACAAACAGACGCTGGGGATCCTGCTCTTCATCGTCTCCGAGGTCATGCTCTTCGGCGCCTTCTTCGCGTCGTACTTCTTCCTCCGGGTGGTTGTCAGCCCCTCGACCTGGCCGCCGGAACCGTACGAACTGCCGGTCGCCGTCGCCGGCGTCAACACCGCCATCCTCGTCTCCTCGAGCTTCACGATCCACTACGCGCTGGAGGCGATCCGCCGCGGCAACCGCGCCGGGATGAAACTGGGCCTGTTCCTGACCTGGATGCTGGGCGCGACCTTCCTCTTCATCCAGATCAACGAGTACGTGCACCTCGGTTTCAGCGCCCGCGACCTCGGCTTCGGTTCGATCTTCTACAGCCTCACCGGCCTGCACGGCGCCCACGTCTTCGTCGGCCTGCTGCTGCTCAGCTTCGCCACGATCCGCGCCTTCCGCGGCCATTTCGGCCCCGAGGCGAAGGACCACCTCGGCGTCGAGGTGCCAGGGATCTACTGGCACTTCGTCGACGTGATGTGGATCATCGTCTTCGTGACCGTGTACATCCTCTGAGGCGGCTGCGCTCCCCTCGTCTCGCTCCCTGCGTCCTACCCGACTTGATTTTCGCCGCCTCAGGTAGAAGGTGAAAGGTGAGGATTTCTGAGGCAGCTGTCTTTCGATGGGTCGTGATCGTCGCGGTCGCGGCGGCTTCGATCATCGCGTTGACGTTGCTGACGCGACCGTTGGTGGGGGCGATCTGGGGGTTGGTCCTGGTCCTGGTCGGCGCCCGGCATGGCTACCGGTGGGTTGCGCGCAAACGGCGCGAGAGTTGACTCGGCGTCGCAATACGTGTAGACAAATCGTTGCATCCGGATCGCTAGTCTGCCAGCATGGAGGCGGTGAGGGACAGCTGGACCGACGAGCGACTCGACGACCTGAACCACCGGGTCGACGACGGCTTCCGGCGCCTGGACGAGCGCTTTGTGCAGATCGACGCCCGCTTCGCGCAGGTCGACCTTCGCTTCGTTCAGATCGATGGCCGGTTCGCGCAGGTCGACGCCCGCTTCGCGCAGATGGACGCCCGCTTCGACGAATTCCAGCGGGAGATGAACCGGCGTTTCGATTCGCTCCAGCGGCAGATGCTGCAGGGGTTCTTCGCCCTCACCTCGGTGACGATCGCGGGGTTCGCGGCGATCTTCACCCAGCTCTGAGCCGGTGCGAGCGCGAGAGCTCGAGCGTGGCCAGCGCCAGGGCGATCGGCACCGTCGCCGGCAGCTGGTCGACGGCGAAGAAGAGCAGGTCGAATCCGAGGCCGATGGCGGCCGCGAGCGCGGCCCCGGTCAGTTGCAGGCGCCGGTCGTAGGCGAGTACGGCGCCCAGGGTGGCGGCGACGAAGAGGTCGCCGAAGCCCATCAGCGCCGAGCCGAAGGAGGCGAGCTGCAGGCGCGGGAGGCTCCCTGGCGAGGCGGCGTTGAGGATCGCGTTGGGCCCCTGCAGGAGATTGGAGCCGACCAGATAGGCGTCGATTGCCGCCATCGCGTAGATCCCGAGCTTCAGCCAGCGACCGGGGACGATGCAGGCGAGCAGCCAGCCGAGGCTGACGCAGGCCAGGGCTGAGAGCGCCAGGGCGGCCGTCTGACCGCTCAGCGAGCCCTTCGCGACCCAGGCGAGCGCGAAGAGCGGGATCGTCAGCAGCGCCAGGCGTGGGCGCCCGCGACAGACGATCCAGGCGAGCGCCAGGGCCGCGAGCGGGGGCACCGCGATCAGGGCCATATAGGTGAGGACCGTGGCGGTGGCGGAGTCGAGCGCGATGGCGGCGATCACGAGCGCGATCGAGAGCGGCGGCACCAGGGCCCAGGCACGGCCGCCGAGGTGGGAGAGGAGCGGCGCCGAAGCCGGGCGCGGTGCCGCCACCAGCAGCGCTTGGACGAGGCTGAGGACCGCGATCGAGAGCGCGAACGGGAGCATCTTCGTCCGCGCGGCCCGGCGGGGCCTAGGTGCGCGGCTCCAGTCGTCCCGCGGTCGCGACCGCCCAGAGCATCGCCAGCCAGTTGAGGGTGGCGATCGAGACGTGCACCCAGACGATCTCGCTGGGCAGTTCCAGATACCACTGCAGGCCTCCTACGAGGCCCTGGAGCGCCAGCAGGCCGAGGACGACGGTCAACGGCTTCACCGCCCTCCCATCGCCTCCTGGACGGCGCAGGAGCGACCAGACCGCGATCGCCGCGAGTCCGTAGACGGCGGCGATGGCCGCGTGGCGCTGGACCACCCACTCCAGCGTTTCGACCCCCTCGAAGCCGAAGCGGTGGACGAGCTGGCCGGCGTGAGCTCCGGCGTGGGGGCCCGAGGCGGTGGCGATCGTCCCGGCGAGGATCGTCAGCTGGCCGAGCGGGATCAGCGCCCGCACCGACCAGACGCCGAGGCGGTCGCCGGAGCGCCGCCGCTCCCACGGCTCGTAGCGCGAGCACCAGGCCAGCGCGAAGGCGGCGTCGAGCAGCATCATCGAGAGGATGAAGTGGGACATCACCAGCCCGGGCGCCAGGTGGTACTTGACGACGAGAGCGCCGAGGATTGCCTGGCCGATCACCCCCAGCGGCAGCAGGGCGCCGAACAGGGCCAGGTGCCAGCGGTAGGGGACGCGGAAGAAGGCCAGCGCGCTGGCGGCGATCACGGCGAAGCCGACGAATCCGGTCAGCAGCCGGTTCCCGTACTCGATCACCGCGTGGGTGTCGAGCGGCGGCACCGTCTGGCCGTAGCACTTGGGCCAGTCCGGGCAGCCGAGGCCGGAGCCGGTGAGGCGGACGCCGGCGCCGGTGAGGACGATCAGGGCCAGCGCGGCGAGCGCCACAGCCGTGACCTGGGCATACCGGTGCGGGGAGATCTCGAGCCGGTCTCGGAGGCGTTGCCGCATCGTCGGAGAAGGTGGCGGCGACGCGGCCGCCTCGGGCTCAGCCGCCCTTGGACGTGGAGCTCCCGCCACCGCTTCCCTTGCCGGCGGGGGAGTTTTCGATCAGGTATTCGACCAGCTGTTCGAGCTCCTTCGGCGAGAGCGTTTCGCCGAAGTTGGCCGGCATCACGTTGGCCGGGTAGCCCTTGACGATCTCCGCGTTGGGATCGACGATCATCGCTTCGATCGAGGCGGGGCTGTCGCCGGGCGCCAGGGCTTCGTCGAGGTTGGGACCGGTCACGCCGCCGGATTTGGCCGCCGCGAAGGTGTGGCAGCCGCCGCAGCCGTTGTTGGCGAACACCTGGGCGCCGGGGCCGCCCGGCACCTTGGGCGGCGCCGCGCCGGGAACGCCGGCGACGCTGCCCACGTAGGCGGCGACGTCGTCGAGGTCCTGGCCGCTGACGATCTCGGCCGGCATCGAGACGGCGGGGTTGCCGTTCTCGGGGCGGGGAAGCTCGACCTGAGCCTTGACGATCCCTTCGACCGTGTCGCTGTTCTGGCCGCTTTCGCGGGCGGAGGCGAAGGCGTCGTCGAGATTGGGGCCGATCTGAGCGGTGGTCCCGGCCTCCGCCAGCATGTGGCAGACGCCGCACTTCTGGATGAAGAGGACGCGGCCGCGGGTCTCGTCGGCGCTGGTCGTGCCGCAGCCCGAAGCCGCCAGGACGACGCCCGCGAGGGCGGCGAGGAGGAGCAGCGGGCGGATGAGTTGCGAAGGGTTCTTCATGCGGCGGCGGGGGCGGAAGTCTATATGTCGACGCCGCCTGAAAGAGTCCTGTGGGGCACGGCCGTTGGAGTAGTCTTGCGGCGATCCGCACTAACCTGGAGCCCGGCGAAAGGAGGCCGCAGATGCAGGTGAGGGATGGGATGTCGGAGGTGTCGGTGCAGGTCGGTCCCTCGCACACTCTGCGCGAAGCCGCGGCGATGATGATCGAGCGCAATACCGGTGCGGCGCTGGTCAGCGACGCCGAGTCGCCGACCCCGGGCATCGTCACCGAGCGCGACCTCCTGATCTCGATCGGCGGCGGCGAGGACCCCGACGTCGAGGTGGTCGCCGATCACATGAGCGAGCGGGTGATCGCGGCCGCCCCGGACTGGAGCCTCGAGCGCGCCGCCGCCGAGATGTCCCGCCGCGGCGTCCGCCACCTGGTCGTCTTCGAGGACGGCGACGCGGTCGGCGTGCTCTCGATGCGCGACATCGTCCGCGTCTGGACCTCGGCCGGGGCGACCTCGGGCATGACGCCCGACTAGCGAAGCGCCGAGACGCGCCGGTATCAGCGCTTCGGGGCGGTGATGGTCTCGACCGGCAGCGCGGCGCCGCGCACGTGCTGGCGGCGCGGCAGCAGGTAGTAGCCGCGGATCGCGCCGCGGACGAGATTGCGGAAGGCGGCGAGGACGAGGACCGCGCCGACGATCGCGTAGACGAAGGGCGAGAAGATGAAGCCCGCCGCGTAGGTGCCGGCGATCAGCCCGAGCGCGCCGAACGCGAAGAAGAGCGGCGCCCAGGAGGGCTTCGGGGCGTAGACCATCTCGCCGGGCTCGGGGATGTGTCGGTGCTCGGCCATCGGCTACTGGGCGATGTAGAGAAGGGCGACGACGAAGCAGAGCGCGAAGACGCCGGCGGCGACCCCTCCCGCGAGGAGGCCGGCGGCCATGTTCTTGCGTGCGGTCTCGCGATCCACGGTGGGATTTCTATCAGGGACGCCGGTCCGTCAGCGCGGCGGCTAGACGTTGGCGGCGACGGCCATCGAGAGGAAGAGCAGGGCCAGGTAGGCGAGCGAGAAGAGGTAGGTGCGGAGCGCCCAGCGGCGTTCCGCGGTGCGCAGCAGCTTCACCGCGAAGCCGATGAAGACGGCGCCGAGCAGCATCGAAGGCACCAGGTAGGCGACGCCGAGGCCGCCGGCGCAGAAGGGCAGCTGGGTGACCGCGTAGAGGAGGACGGTGTAGAGCAGGATCTGGCGCCGGGTCTCGTCCTCGCCGCGGACGACCGGCAGCATCGGGACACCGGCCTTGGCGTACTCGTCCTTCATCAGGATCGAGAGCGCCCAGAAGTGCGGCGGGGTCCAGAAGAAGACGATCGCGAAGAGGTAGAAGGCCATGCCGCTGAGGCCACCGGTGACGGCTGCCCAGGCGACCAGGGGCGGCACCGCGCCGGCGGCCCCGCCGATGACGATGTTCTGCGGCGTCGTGCGCTTGAGCCAGAGCGTGTAGACGAAGACGTAGCCGAGCAGGCCCGAGAGCGACAGCGCCGCCGCCAGCGGGTTGACCGCCAGCGCCAGCAGGGCAAAGGAGGCGCAGCCGAGCGCGACGCCGAAGGCGATCGCGGCGGCGGGGGAGACCCGACCGGAGGCGACAGGGCGGTCGATCGTCCGCGCCATCGTGCGGTCGATGTCACGGTCGACGGCATGGTTGATGGCGCCGGCGCCGCCGGCCGAGAGGGCGCCGCCGAGGCAGGTCAGCAGGATCAGGCCGGGCGCAGGGTCGCCGGCGACGTACATCGTCGTCACGGTCGTGAACAGCAGCAGCGACTGCACCTTCGGCTTGGTCAGCGTCAGGTAGTCGCGGACGACCGTCGCCGCGGCCGAGCGCGGGGCGGCCGCGGCCGCCGTCGGGGTGGGCGCGGTCTGCGCGCCGGCGCCGCCTTCCATGCCGGTCAGGCTACCGGCTGGCGCTCGCGAGCCGGTGCGTCGTCGCCGGCTGTGCGGTGGGCGATCGCGTCGCGGATGTCGCGCATCGGCCGGGCGCTGCGGACGTCGGGCAGGACGTCGAAGTTGTGCGGCTCCGGGGGGGAGAGCGCGAACCACTCGAGCGAGTCTCCGCCCCAGGGGTCGTGGCCGGCCGCGGGACCGTTCTCGCGGCTGAGAATCGCGTTGAGGAGGGTCATCGCGATGCCGGCGGCGAGGACCAGGGCGCCGACCGAGGCGATCAGGTTGTAGGCGCTGACCCCGGTGCCGCCGAAGTACTTGTAGGCGTCGATCACCTGCCCCTGCTCGCTGCCGGCGAGGAAGAGCGGCACGAAGGCGAGGAGGATGCCGACGCCCATCGTCCAGAAGGAGGCCCGGGCCAGGTTCTCGCCCATCGTGCGGCCGGTCATCTTCGGGAACCAGTAGTAGAGCGCCGCGAAGCCGCCGAAGACGGCGCCGCCGACCAAGGCGAAGTGGGTGGCGGCGGTGGCGTCGGTCGTGTTCTTCAACTCCCAGGCGGCGCCGACCATCGAGTGCTCGAGCTCGGCCCCGAGGCCGATCGAGATCGAGGAGATCGCGCCGAGCGCGAACAGCAGCGGGGCGCGCATCCGCAGCACGCCGCCGTTCATGGTCGAGATCAGGTTGAAGACGACGAGGCCGAAGGGCACGACCAGCGCCAGCGACATCAGCATCGCGAAGTACATCCAGCCGATCCCGATCGGGGCGGTCAGCATGTTCTGCATCCAGGCGAGGGTGCCGAGCACGGCGATCGCGACCAGCGAGGCCATGATCGTGGCGCGATTGACGAGCGGCCGACCGGAGAAGGCGGAGACGATTTCGGCGATCGCGCCGAAGGCGAAGATCAGGATCAGCATGTAGGCGCCGGAGTAGAAGATCCAGCTCAGGTGCTGCCAGAGCAGGGGCGCGCCGCCGGAGCCGTCGGCGAAGAAGATGCCGTCGTAGTTGCGGTCGATCATCAGCATCGTCAGCGCCGCGAGGAGAACCGGGCCGATCGTCAGCAGCAGCCAGGAGGCCACGGTGGCGGCCCAGGCGAAGACCGGTACCCGGCGCCAGGCCATCCCGGGCGCCCGCAGCACCCGCAGCGTGGTCAGCAGGTCGATCGCGAGGAAGACGAAGCCGAGGGTGGCGAGCCCGGTCGCCGTCGCCCAGGCGTCGACGCCGTTGTTGGAGAGGAAGGCGAGCTCGGTGAGTGGCGCCAGTGGGTTGACCCCGGCCTCCGACGGCGTGAACAGGAAGCCCGCGTAGAGGGCGGTGGCGCCGGCGACCCAGAGGCCGACGCCGATCTGTCCCAGGCGCGGCAGGGCGGTGCCGCGGGCGCCGATCTGCAGCGGCGCCGCGTAGTAGAAGAGCCCGAGCGCCAGCGGCAGGGCGAAGAGGAAGATCGCGGTGGCGCCGTAGAGCGAGAGCATGCGGTTGAAGGCGACCGGCGAGAGGAAGGTGTTCTCCGGGATCGCCAGCTGCAGCCGCATCAGCAGCATCTCCAGGAGGGCGATGAAGAGGAAGCCGAGGGCGCCGCAGACGAGGATGCGGCCGAGGTCCTTGTGGTCGGCGCTGGTCGCCAGCTCGACCCAGCGCGGCCGGCGCCGGCCCGGGAGGCCTTCGACGACGAGCTCTGGACGCGGCGTATCGCTCACGGGACTTCTCCGTTTTCGATCAGGCCGACGACCCGGTCCTGGGCGGCGTCGATGTCGGCTTTCTGCTGTTTGAGGAAGGCTTCGTAGGCCTCGGGGGAGACGACTTCGACGGCGGTCCGCATAGCCGCGTAGGCCTGGCCCGAGAGGGACGCCGATTGGCCCTCGTAGACGCCTTCCTCGTCGGCGCTGAAGACGACCTTGTTGGTCTTGCCGGGAACGGCGTCGCGCTTGCCGGAGAGGTCGGGGACGTCCCAGGTGTGGACGACGTCGGTGGAGAGCAGTTCCAGCTTGACCGCGGTGTCGACCGGGACCACCAGCTTGTAATAGGAGAAAGACCCGTTCGGGTAGTCGTAGCGCCACAGCCACTGCTGGCCGGTCGCCTTGATCGTCAGCAGGCCCGATTTCTCGCTGGCCAGGCCGGCGGGGCCGGTGACCGGGGCCTCGCGAGCCCTGTCGGTGAAGACGACGCTGACGACGAAGACGACGGCGGCGAAGACGGTGAGGACGGTGCCGACGCGCAACTGGCGGCGGCGGTCCGGCGCCACCGGGCGTGGCTCGGCCCCGCGTCGGGCGCGGTTGCGGCGCACGGCGGCGACCAGCGCCACGTTGACCGCGACCACGACGATCGCCGCGGCGAGGAAGCCGATCAGGAGCAGAGTGTCGATCTGGTCAGTGCCAGGAGAGTGCGGCGCCAAAGCGCGGCCATTCTAATCACGCGGGACGGCGCGCCGTTGTCCCCGTTCGCGGATGCCTACCTATACTCGCCGCCCTGATGAGGAGGCGCCCCAAGTCATCGCCCGCGCTTCGCAATCTGGTGCGGGGGGGCGCTGTCGCCGCCGTCGGGGCCGCCTTCGCGGTGCCGCTGCTGCGCCGCCGCCTGCGGATCCCCGCCCCGGTCACGGTCGCCGCCTGCGCCGGCGGCCCGCTGGCGCTGGCCGTCCTCTACCCCCGCTCGAAGAAGCGCGACGTCGCCCTCTACACGCTGCAGATGTGGGCCTTCATCATGGTCCACGAGATCCCCTACGACGATCCCGCTGCCCTGCGCGCCCGCCTCCGCAGCCGCTACCCGATCCTCAGCGACCGCGTCCTCGGCGGCGGCCGGCTGCCGAACGTCCGGCTCCAGCGCGCCCTCGGCCGGCTGCCGCGGGTCGGCGTCGTCGACCGCTTCCTCACCTGGACCCACTGGATCTGGTTCTTCGAGCCCTACCTGGCGCTGGCCCTAGTCCTGGCGCGCGACAGCGAGCGCTTCCCGCGCGCCGCCCGCCAGATGGCCGCCGTCTTCGACCTCGGCTGCGCCGTCTACTTCGCGGTCCCTACCGCTCCCCCCTGGTGGTCCTCGCAGGAGGGCCTGACCGGGGACGAAGAGGTGCGGCGGATCATGGTCGAGGTCGGCGAAGGGACCTGGGGCTCGGCCTGGCCGAAGATGTACGACGCGCTCGGCGGCAACCCCTGGGCGGCGATGCCCTCGCTGCACTTCGCGACCTCGATCGCGGCGGCGCTCTCCCTGGCCGAGGCCGGCCGGGTCGAGGGCGCGCTCGGCTGGGGCTATGCCGGCGCGCTCGGCTTCGCCCTCGTCTACCTCGGCGAGCACTACGTCACCGACCTCCTCGCCGGGGCCCTGCTGGTCGCGATCGTGCGGCGCGGCGAGCCGCTTGCCGAACCGCTCGTGCACGGCGTCACCAGCGGCCTGCGCCGGTTGGAGCGCCTGGCGAGCGGGTAGCGTCCACAGGGTGTCTGGAGAGGATTCGGCGAGCGGCAACGGCACCGTCGAAATACCGCTCTTCACCACGCGGCGCCTGGTGCAGACGGTCATCGTCGTCCTGCTGCTGCTGGGCTGCATCTACTTCCTCTTCCCGAAGCTGGTCGGCCTCGGCGACGCGCTCAGCCGGCTCGACGAGGCCGACCCGCTCTGGATCGCGATCGCGATCGGCTTCAACGTCGTCGCCTACGCCACCTACATCGCCCTCTTCAAGGCGGTGGTCGGGGGCGACGCCCTGCGCCTGAAGTGGGTCGAGACCTACGAGATAAACATGGCCGGGGTGGCGGCGACGCTGCTGTTCTCGGCCGGCGGCGCCGGCGGCATCGCCCTCACCTACTGGGCCCTGCGCAAGGCGGGGATGGGCCGCCGCGACGTCGCCCGGCGGATGGTCGCCTTCATCACCCTGCACTACGCCTTCTACCCGCTGGCGCTGATCGTCTTCGGGGTGCTGCTGCGGACCGGCGTCCTCAACGGCAAGGGCTCGGTCGAGCTGACGATCATCCCGGCCGCGGTCGCCGGGCTGCTGATCGTGGGCGGCGTCCTCATCGCCCTGATCCCGCCCGACCTCGAGCGGCGGCTGGCGCCCTTCGTCCACGGCGAGCGCGCCAGGTCCTTCCTCGAGTCGGCGGCAAAGGTGCCGGCGACGGTGGGGGAGGGGTTCCGCTTCGCGATCGGGCTCTTCGCCCACCCCTCGCGCGGCGGCCTCGCCGTGCTCGGCGCCGCCGGCTTCTGGGCCGCCAGCATCGGCGTGCTGTGGGCCTCCTTCCACGCCTTCGGCGTCCACGTGCCCCTGGCGGTGGTGGTCCAGGGCTTCTTCCTCGGCATGGTCGCCAACCTCTTCCCGCTGGCGCCGGCCGGGGTCGGCGCCGTCGACGCCGGCATGATCGGCGCCTTCGTCCTCTTCGGCATCCCGGAGACGACCGTCTTCCCGGCGGTGCTCGTGTTTCGCCTGGTCGCCTTCTGGATGCCGATCCCACCCGGCATAATCGCCTTCTTCCAGCTGCGCAAGACGGTCCAGCGCTGGGAAGCCGAGGGCCTGCCCGTCAGTCGCGGCGGCAGCGCCGAATCGGACCTCGAGCTACCGGTCGGGGGATTTGCGATGGGCCGGCGCGGGCACTACTATAAAAAGTAAAGTAATAGACTCCAGGCGGCGAAATAATGGCTGAGACGAAGAAAATCGAGAACGTGATCATCATCGGCGGCGGCCCCGCCGGCTACACCGCGGCCCTCTACACGGCCCGCGCCAATCTCGAGCCGCTGGTCTTCGAGGGCTTCCAGTGGGGCGGACAGCTGCAGAACACCACCGACGTCGAGAACTACCCGGGCTACCCCGACGGGATCATGGGCCCGGAGATGATGAGCCAGTTCCGCGCCCAGGCCGAGCGCTTCGGGACCCGCTTCGTCACCGACGACGTCGACCGCGTCGAGCTCTCCGACGGCGGCGTCCAGAAGGTCTTCCTCGGCGACGAGGAGCACCGCGCCAAGACCGTGATCCCGGCCATGGGGGCGGAGCCGAAACGGCTCGGGGTCCCCGGCGAGATGGAGCTCGGCGGCCGCGGCGTCTCCACCTGCGGCGTCTGCGACGGCGCCTTCTTCAAAGGCCACGACGTGATCGTGGTCGGCGGCGGCGACTCGGCGATGGAGGACTCGATCTTCATCTCCAAGTACGCCGAGCGGCTGACCGTCGTCAACCGCCGCGACGAGTTCCGCGCCTCGAAGATCATGTTCGACCGCGCCCGCGAGAAGGACAACATCGAGCTCAAGACCCCGTTCGTCCCGGAGGAGTTCGTCGCCGGCGCGGACGGCAAGCTGGAGAAGATCCGCCTTCGCAACGCCGAGACCGGCGAGCAGGAGGAGATCGCCGCCACCGGCGCCTTCGTCGCGATCGGCCATATCCCCAAATCGGAGATCGTGGTCGGCCAGGTCGAGACCGACGAGGATGGCTACATCGTCACCGAGGCGGGCTCGACTAGGACCAACCTGGCCGGCGTCCTCGCCGTCGGCGACGTCGTCGACCACATCTACCGCCAGGCGGTGACGGCGGCGGGGACCGGCTGCATGGGGGCGCTCGACGCCGAGCGCTACCTGCGCGACAGCCCGCCCCCGGTCGAGGCCCACTGGATGCCCGGCGGCGAGCCGGCCGAGATCGCCACCGGACCCTGAGCGGTCCTCAGGCTAGGCTGCGGCGATGGGCGAACGCGCCAGCAGCCTCTTCCCGTTCGGCATCGCCGTGGTGCTGCCGCCGGCCGGCGTCCTGCTCGGCCTGCTCAACATCCAGCAGGGGGAGCGGGACCTGGGGATGCGGCTGATCGCCGTCTCCCTGCTCGCCGCGATCGTCTGGGTCCTACTCTTCGTAGTCTGATGTCCGCCGAGTGCGCACACCTGGACTCGGTCGAGCTGCTCGAGCTGCCCGACGAGATCGCCGGCTGCGAGGAGTGCCTCGCCCAGGGCATGCACTGGGTCCACCTGCGGATGTGCCAGAGCTGCGGCCACATCGGCTGCTGCGACAACTCGATCGGCAAGCACGCCACCGCGCACTACGAGTCGACCGGGCATCCGATCGTCCGCTCGGCCGAGCCGGGCGAGAGCTGGAGCTGGTGCTACCCGGACGAATTGATGTTCGAGATCAGCAGCGGCGCCGGCGCGTAGGCGGCGCCCTTCTCCCGCTCCAGCTCTCGCAGCAGCTCCACGGCCGCGCCGGCGCCGATCAGCTTGGTGATGCCGAGGGGCCCCAGCGGCCAGTTGAGCCCGAGCCGCACGGCCGTGTCCATGTCCGCGGGCGAAGCCACCCCCGCTTCCAGGGCGAAGGCGGTCTCGTTCGCGATCTGGGCAAAGAGACGGCTGAGGACCGTCTCCGCGGCCGGGTCGATCGCCGCCAGCGCCTTCCGGTCCAGCGTCACCACCTCCCCGCTGTTCCTCGTTGGCGCCATGCCCGCACGAGGCGCAGCGGAGCGGGGGTTGCCGTGCTCGTCGTACTCGTAGAAGCCGCGCCCGTTCTTGCGCCCGAGCTTGCCTTCCTCGACCATCCGTTCCTGGATCGGGCTCGGCCGCCAGCGCTCGGGTTTGCCGCCCTGGGAGTAGAAGGAGCGCGCGATCGTCAGGTTGACGTCGAGCCCGATCAGGTCGATCAGCTCGAACGGGCCCATGCGGAAGCCGCCCCCGAGGCGGACGATGCGGTCGATCGTGGGCGGGTCGGCGACGCCGTCGGCGAGCATTCGCAGCGACTCCAGCGAGAACGGCCGGGCCAGCCGGTTGGCGACGAAGCCGGGGGTGTCGCGGGCGCGGATCGGCGTGCGCCGCATCGTCCGTGCGACCTCGGTCGTCGCCTCCAGCGCCCACTCGGCCGAGCGCTCGGCGGCCACGATCTCGACCAGCTTCATCAGCACCGGCGGGTTGAAGAAGTGCATCCCGACCACGCGCTCGGGCTCGGGCACCGGGGCGGCGATCTCGCCAATCCGCAGCGAGGAGGTGTTGGAGGCGAGGATCGTCTGCGGGCCGCAGGCGGCCGCGGCGGCGGCGAAGAGGCGCCGCTTCAGCTTCAGCTCCTCGGGCGCCGCCTCGATCAGCAGGTCGCAGCCCCCGAGCTCATCGATCGCGCCGGTGCCGTGGAGCCGTTCGACCGCCGCGGTCCCCTCCGCGTCGCTCCAGCGGCCGCGGCCGACGCCCTTGGCGAGCTCCTCGCCCAGCAGCAGCTGCCCGACTTCGAGCGCCTCGGGGTCGGGGTCGTAGACCTGCGTCTGGAAGCCACCGAGGGCGGCGACCTGGGCGATCCCCCGGCCCATCGTGCCGGCGCCGAGGATGCCGATGCGCGCGACCGTCACCGGCCCTTGAAGTCGGGCTCGCGTTTCTCGATGAAGGCCCGCATGCCCTCGACCCGGTCCTCGGTCGCCATCGCCTGCTCGAACATCTGGCGCTCCGCCGCGAGGCCGGCGGTGAGGCTCGTCTCCTCGGCGGCCAGGACCGCCTGCTTGGCGAGCCGGGTCGCGATCGGCGGTCGCTCGGCGACGGTCCGGGCCAGCTCCAGCGCCTCGTTCGTGCAGTGCCCGGTCTTCACGACTTTGTTGACGAGGCCCCACATGTAGGCGAGGCCGGCGTCGAAGTGGCGGCCGGTGAGGACGTACTCCATCGCCCGCTGCTTGCCGATCGCGCGGGTCAGGCGCTGGCTGCCGCCGCCGCCGGGGATGATCCCCAGGGTTATCTCCGGTTGGCCGAAGCGGACGGTTTCGTCGGCGACGATCATGTCGCAGGCCAGCGCCAGCTCGCAGCCGCCGCCGAGTGCGTAGCCGGAGACGGCGGCGACCAGCGGCGTCTGCACCGCCGCGATCCGTTGCCAGAATTCGGCCCCCCGCCGGTCGGCCGGCTCGCCCAGGCCCCGCGCCGCCAGCGCCCTGATGTCGGCTCCCGAGGCGAAGATCTTGTCGGAGCCGGCAACGACGATGCAGCGGACCTCCGGGTCGAGGTCGAATGCCTCCAGGGCCGCGAGGATCCCCTCGCGCATCTCGACCGAGAGCGAGTTGCGGGTCTCGGGGTGGTTGAGGCGCAGCAGGCCGACGTGGAAGTCGTCGACCGCGGTCTCGACGATCTCCGCCAAGGGGGCCTCAGCTCTCCTCGAAGGGCAGCATCGCGTTGATCCCGGTCGCGGCGCGGCCGATGATCAGCTTCTGGATCTGCGAGGTGCCCTCGTAGAGGGTGGTGACGCGGGCGTCGCGCAGGTAGCGCTCGACCGGGTAGTCGTCGACGTAGCCGGCGCCGCCGTGGACCTGGATCGCCAGGTTGGCGCACTCGACCGCCGACTCGGTCGCGTAGAGCTTGGCGACCGAGGTCTCCAGCGTGTTCGGCTTGCCTGCGTCCTTGAGCGCGCCGGCGCGGTAGACCAGCATCCGGCTGGCGTCGCGCTTGAGGATCATGTCGGCGATCATCTCCTGGACCAGCTGGAAGCGGGCGAGGGGGACGCCGAACTGCTTGCGCTCTTTCGCGTAGGCGACCGAGGCGTCGACGCAGCCGTCGCAGATCCCGACGCAGCCGGCGGCGACGCTGTAGCGGCCGTTGTCGAGGGCGCTCATCGCGACCTTGAAGCCCTCGCCTACGGCCCCCAGCATGGCGTCCTCGCCGACCTCGACCTCGTCCAGCGCCAGCGAGGCGGTGTCGGAGGAGCGCAGCCCGAGCTTGCCGTGGATCTCCTGGGTCGAGAAGCCCTCGCTGGCGGTCGGGACCAGGAAGCAGGCCAGCCCCTTGTGCTTCTTCTCCGGGTCGGTCTGGGCGAAGATCAATGCCACCTCGGAGAAGTTGCCGAGCGAGATCCACATCTTCTGGCCGCTGATCGACCAGCCGGAGTCGGTCCTGGTCGCGCGGGTGCGGAGGTTGGCGGCGTCGGAGCCGGTATCGGGCTCGGTCAGGCCGAAGCAGCCGAGCGACTCTCCCGAGCACAGTTTCGGCAGCCACTTCTGCTTCTGCTCCTCGCTCCCCCAGCGCTCGATCGAGCCGGCGACGAGCGAGGTCTGCACGGAGACGACGGTGCGGGCGGAGGAGTCGCCGCGGCCGACCTGCTCGACGATCAGCCCGTATCCGATGTAGTCGAGGCCGCGGCCGCCGTACGCTTCGGAGACCGGGGCGCCGAGGTAGCCGACCTCGCCCAGCTTGCTCGCCAGCTCGCGGTCGAAGCGGCCGGCGCGGTCGTTCTCCCTGACCCGCGGGATGATCTCCTTGTCGGCGAATTCGCGCGCCGTTTCGGAGATCAGTCGCTGCTCGTCGCTCAGCTGGAAGTCCATCTCACCTCAGCTTTCTCACGAACTGCATCAAATTTCGGGGCCACGAGCCCGGAAATTTGATGCAGTTCGGGTTGCGGGGGTTGCGGGGTTGCGGTTCATTGGAGTTCTCGCAGCTCTCGGCCCAGGGTCTCGGCGAAGGCCTTCTGGGCGGCTTCGGTGCGGGGGCCGGGGGCGGCGGCGAGGGGGCGGTCGTCGATCGCGGCGACGGCCTGGATCTCGCGCGTGGTCGAGGCGAGGAAGGCCTCGGAGGCGCCCCGCAGGTCCTCGACGCCCCAGGTCCCCTCGGCCACGTCCAGGGCCCTGACCAGGCGGTCGCGGGTGATCGACTCCAGCACCCCGTCGCTGAGCGCGGGGGTGCGCAGGACGCCGTCGGCGCCGACCCAGAAGATCGCCGAGGTCGGCGGCTCGAGCACGGTGCCGTCGGGGCGCACGAGCACGGCCTCGTCGGCGCCACTCGTTCTCGCCAGCCGGCTGGCCTGCATGTTGGCCGCGTAGGAGAGGGACTTGACGCCGTTGAGGATCACCGTCGGCTGGTAGGTGACGGTGGCCAGGCTGAGGGTCTCGCCGTGATCGGGGATCGGCTCGGTGGCGGCGATGCGGCGGCCGCCGCGGGTGACGATCAGGCGCAGCTGGCCATTGACGGGCCCCGCCTGCGCCAGCAGGGCGGCGATCTCCCGCTCCAGCGCGGCGCGATCGAGCTCGAGCTCGATCGCGGCGGCCGAGCGGCCGAGCCGGTCGAGGTGATCGACCAGCGCGAAGGGCTTGCCGTCGTAGAGGCGGATCACCTCGAAGGCGCCGTCGCCGCGGTAGAGGCCGTCGTCCTTCATCGGCACCGTCGCCTCGGCGGTCGGGGTGACGGCGCCGTCGACGCTGGCCAGCTCTTTGAAGCCCGGGTTCACCGCTGGCGAGGCTACCTGAGAAGCCGCGGCCGCTACCCGCGTCGGGTTTCGACCCGGCAGCGGCGCGGATGGGCGCCCTGGAGGCAGCGGATGCTGACCCGGCGGACCACGTAGCTGTTGTCCCAGGCGACGGTGTTCTGGCGCAGCGCGTAGAAGACGGTGACGCTGCCGAAGTAGATCTTCGGCCCGAAGCGCCAGAGGAGTTCGCATTTCATCCGCGCGGGCCCCAGTCGCCGGCAGCGCCCCCGCAGCCCGTCGCTGTTGGTGAAGAGCTCGCCGAAGCGGGCGATCAGGAGCCCGACCACGAGCCCCTGGGCGCTTTCCCTGGTCAGGCCGGGGAGGTGCGGCTCGAGCGCCGGCGGGGCGGCCCCGGCTTCGGTCGCCGCGATCCATTCCGCCGCCCAGGTGGAGACGGTGTCGGCGCGGGTGAAGATGTTCGGGAGCTTGGTGCTGCAGCGGGGGCCGCCGGTGCTGGTGATCCCGATCTCGACCGCGGTCCCGTCGGGGCGCTGGGCGATCGCGGGGCCGCCGCTGTCGCCGAAGCAGCCGCCGTTGCGGTGGTCGGGCGGATCGGTGGTGCACATCTCTACCGCGCTCGAGTAAGGCGGGTAGAAGGAGCGCGTCTGGCGTTTGCAGGCGGCCGGGTCGAGGACCACCGTCGAGGTGGTGCGCAAGCTCTCCGGCTCCGATCGGGCGTCGAAGCTGGTCAGGCCCCAACCGGCCAGATGCACGCCCGTACCGCTTTTGTAGAGGTCGGCGTCGGCGGCGGTCGCCAGCGGTATCGGCGGCGCCGTGGTCGGCGTCGAGAGGATCAGCAGGGCGGCGTCGCCATGGGTGTTGCCAGGGTCGAAACGGGGAAAGACATGGGTGGCGCTGACCTCGAGGACGTCACCGGTCTGGTCTCGTCGGGGGTTGGCGCGTCCGGTGGCGATCTTGTACTCGTGGGGCGGGGTGAAGCCGCCGACGTCGAGGTCCTGCACGCAGTGGGCGGCGGTGAGGATCACGCGCGGCGCGATCACGGTCCCGGTACAGGCGAAGCCGTCGTTCTTGCTGTGCTGGGCGACGATGAAGGCCAGCGAGGGGAACTCCTCGATCGCGGCGACGTCGCCGTGGATGATCGAGGCGTGCGCCTTCTTGGCCGCCTGTGCCGGAGCGGCGGCGATCGCGGCGACGGCGAGCGTGCAGAGGGCCGCGGCAATCGCCGCGCTTCGGGATCTCGAACTCCGCACCCTTCTCATCTCGACGAGGCTACCCACTCCTTGGGCGTTCGACCAGTCAGACGGCTTCGAAGACGGTCGCCAGCCCCTGGCCGACGCCGACGCACATGGTCGCGATCCCGTAGCTGCCGCCGCGGCGGCGCAGCTCGCGGACGAGGGTGCCGGCAAGGCGGGCGCCGGAGCAGCCGAGCGGGTGGCCGAGGGCGATCGCGCCGCCGTTGACGTTGAGGCGGGCCTCCTCGATCCCGAGCTCGCGGGCGCTGGCCAGCACCTGCGAGGCGAAGGCCTCGTTGAGCTCGATCAGGTCGATCTGGTCGAGGCTGAGCCCGGCGGCGGCGAGGGCGCGCGGGACCGCCTCGACCGGGCCGATCCCCATGTATGCGGGGTCGACCCCGGCGACGCCGAAGGAGACGACGCGGGCGAGCGGCTCGGCGCCGATCGCGGCCGCTCCCCGCTCGGAGCCGATCAGCAGGCAGGCGGCGCCGTCGTTGAGGGTCGAGGCGTTGCCGGCGGTCACGGTGCCGCCCTCGCGGAAGGCGGGCCGCAGCTTTGCCAGCTTCTCCGGCGAGGCGTCGGGGCGGGGCCCCTCGTCGGCCTCGACCAGCACCGTCGCGCGGCCCCGCGGCGCCTCGATCGGGGCGATCTCCTCGGCCAGCCAGCCGGCCTCGGCCGCGGCGACCGCGCGCAGGTGGCTGCGCAGGGCGAAGGCGTCTTGGTCCTCGCGGCTGACGCCGTAGCGCTCGGCGACGTTCTCGCCGGTCTCGCCCATCGACTCGGTGGAGACGCCGAGCTCGGCCATGCGCGGGTTGACCATGCGCCAGCCCAGGGTCGTGTCGTGCATCGTCTGGGCGCCGCGGGGGAGCGGGCGCTCGGGCTTCTCGACCACCCACGGCGCCCGGCTCATCGACTCGACGCCGCCGGCCAGGTAGAAGTCGCCCTCGTCGAGCCTGACCGCGCGGGCGGCGCAGTTGATCGCCTCCAGCCCGGAGGCGCAGAGGCGGTTGACGGTGGCGCCGGGGACGCTCCGCGGCAGGCCCGCCAGCAGCGCCGCCATCCGCGCCACGTCGCGGTTGTCCTCACCGGACTGGTTGGCGGCGCCGAGGTAGACGTCGGCGATGCGCTCCGGGTCGACGCCGCTGCGCTCGACCACGGCGCGGATCGTGTGCGCCGCGAGGTCGTCCGGGCGAACGCCGGAGAGGGCGCCCCGATAGGCCCCCATCGGGGTGCGGACCGCGTCCAGCACATAGGCCTCGGACATCGCCGGGAACCGTATCCTGGTGGGGTGCTGTACATCCTGGGGACCCTGGCGGTGCTGGCTTTCATGATCGGCGTGCTCGTGCTCGTCGGTCACTTCTACCCGGGCACGAGCGCCGACCTCGTCGACTGGAAGCCGACCCGCTCGCCCGAGGTCGAGGCCCAGAACGAAATCGACGACATCCGCCAGATGATGGAAGCGCAGAACGAGATGCGCCGCCGCCGCGGCGTTCCCGAGATGACCGAGGCCGAGCTCGAGGAAAGCGTGGCCGAGGACGAGCGCCTGCGCCTGCGCGGCCGCGGCCCGTTCGAGTCGGCGTAGGGCAAATGGCACGGGCGCTGATCGTCGGCTGCGGCTGTCGCGGCAGGTCGCTGGGGGAGCGCCTGCTGGGCGCGGGTTGGGCTGTGCGCGGGACCAGCCGCCGCGAGCAGGGGCTGGCGCCGATCGAGGCGGCCGGGATCGAGCCGGCGCTGGCCGACCTCGACCGGGTCGGAACGGTGCTCGAGTCGGTCGCGGACGTCGCCGTCGTCTACCTCCTGCTCGGCTCGGCGGAAGGCAGCGCCGAGGAGGTCGCCGCGATCCACGGGCCGCGCCTGGAGCGGCTGATGGAGAAGCTGGTCGACACGCCGGTGCGGGGCGTCGTCTACGAGGCGGTGGGGAGCGTCGACGCCGCCGTGCTCAGCGCTGGCGCTGGGATCGTCGAGGCGGCCGCGAGCACCTGGCGGATCCCGGTCGAGATCGTCTCGATGGAGCAAGACGACCCTGCCGCCTGGTCCCAGGAGATGGCGGAAACGGCTCTACGCCTGCTCTCGCGAGGCCGCTGACGCAAATAGCTAAACTCGGATGGGAATTTAGGTAAATCTGCACGAAGACGCGAGAGGAGCTGTTCCATGGCGCTGCAACTCGGTGACATAGCACCGGATTTCGAGGCTGACACGACCGAGGGCCGGATCAAGTTCCACGACTGGCTCGGCGACTCCTGGGCGGTCCTGTTCTCACACCCGAAGGACTTCACCCCGGTCTGCACGACGGAGCTCGGCTACATGGCGAGCATCGAGCCGGAGTTCGCCAAGCGCGGCGTGAAGATCGTCGGCCTCTCGGTCGACCCGCTCGACAAACACGAGGACTGGGCGAAGGACATCGAGGAGACCCAGGGCACGGCCCCGAACTACCCGATCATCAGCGACGCCGACTTCGAGATCTCCAAGGCCTACGGGATGCTGCCCGCCGACGTCTCCGGCGACCCGGGCGACCGCACCCCCGCCGACAACCAGACGGTCCGCAACGTCTTCGTCATCGGCCCCGACAAGAAAATCAAGCTCATCCTCGTCTACCCGATGACGACCGGGCGCAACTTCGACGAGGTGCTGCGGGTGATCGACTCGCTGCAGCTCACCGCCAACCACAAAGTCGCGACCCCGGCCCAGTGGAAGCAGGGCGACGACGTGATCATCGCCGGCTCGGTCTCCAACGACCAGGCGAAGGAGATCTACCCGGACGGGTGGGAGGAGCCCAAGCCCTACATCCGCATCGTCCCGCAGCCGGAGAAGGTCTCGAGCTAGCGCCGGCCGATCTGCGGCGCCTCAGTCGAGGCGCTGCAGCAGGTCGCCGAGGATCCGCGCGGTGGCTCCCCAGATCAGCTGACCCTCGACCTCGTAGGTGGGGGTGTGGATGGGGATGCCGCGGCGGACCAGGCGCCGCATCGCGTAGCCCTCGCGCAGCACCTCCAGCGAGAGGGTGAGCACGGTCTCGACCTCGGTCGGGTTGGGGGTCAGGCCCAGCTCGGCCGGATGGGCGACGAGGCCGACGAAGGGGTGGACGCGGTAGCCGGTGACGAAGGTCGAGGTCGGCGGCAGCGCCCCGACCACCTCGACCCGGGCCGGCGTCAGGGCGATCTCCTCCTCGGCCTCGCGCAGCGCCGTCGTCATCAGGTCGGCGTCGATCTCGTCGGTGCGGCCGCCCGGGAACGAGATCTCGCCGGCGTGCCGGCGTAGGTCGGCCCGGCGCTCGGTGAAGATCAGCCCCGGCTTCTCGGGCCAGCCGTAGAGCGCGAGCAGCACCGCCGCGTCGGTGTTCCCGTGCGCGTCCATCGCTCCCGCCTCCTCCGGGCTCAAAAGTCGACTGGCAAGCTCGCTCACCCCGCCATCATCCTCGACGCCCCTTGCTCCCCTTGCCTTTTGTCGCCCATAGGGCGACAAAAGGCAAGGGGAGCGTCGGGCGCGCTAGGTGGAGCGGGCGCGGAGCAGGGCGGGGGCGGCGCCGGCGGCGGTGAGCAGGCCGCCGGCCCCGGCGACGACGAAGGCGACCCGGGGCGAGGTTGCGTCGACGAGGAAGCCGCCCAGCGCCATCGCGATACCCGAGCCGACCGCGACCGCGGTCGAGCTGAGGCCGTAGAGGCGGCCGATCAGGGAGCGGGGGACGTCCTGCTGGAAGATCGTGTCGCTGGCGACGATCTCGATCGCGTTGCCGGCGCCGGCGACGAGCTGGGTCAGCGCCACGATCGCGAGCACCGGGGCGAGGCCGGTCAGCAGCGCCCCGACCGAGCTGAAGATCAGGGCGATCAGGTAGAGGACGGCCGGGGAGCGCCTGGTCCCGCGCATCACCGACAGCGAACCCACCAGCATGCCGACGCCGAACACGGCGGAGACGAGGCCGTAGGCGGCGGCGCTGCCGTCGAGGGTGTCGCGGACGAGGAAGACGAGGGCGACGTTGTCGATCGCGAGGAAGGCGAAGAGGAAGAAGATGGTGATCGTCACCGTCCTGGTCAGCGGGTTGGAGAGGGCGTAGCGCAGGCCGGTCCGGGCTGAGGTCAGGAACGGCTCCCGCTCCCGTCCCTCCTCGCGCTCCTCGGGCGGCAGCGGCGGCAGCTTGCGGGTCAGCAGGGCCGAGCCGAGGAAGGTGAAGGCGTTCAGCGCCATCACCGCGGCGGCGCCCCCGGCGGCGAAGACGAGGCCGCCGACCAGGGGGCCGACGGCGACGTAGAGGTTGGAGGCGAGCCCGGTCAGGCTGTTCGCCTGGAGCAGGTCGTCGCGTTCGACCAGGGCGGGCAGGGCGGCGGTGCGGGCCGGCCCGTAGGCGCACTGCAGGGTCGCGGTCAGCGCCGCCAGCGCCAGCAGCAGCCCGAACGGGGGCAGCAGCGCCAGCAGCGCGAAGAAGGCCATCTGCCCGAGGTCGGCGCCGATCATCATCCGCCGCAGGTCGACGCGGTCGGCGAGGCTGCCGGCCAGCGGCCCGAGCAGGCGCGGGCCGGTCTCGGCGATCAGCAGCGCCGCCACCGCGGCGCCGGTGCCGCGGGTCTGTTGGACGTAGAGGGTCAGCGCCGTGATCGCGGCGCCGGAGCCGGTGTAGGAGAGGGCCAGTGCCGCCCAGAGGGCCCGGAAGCGAGGGCGGTCGCGCAGGAGCGCGAGCGCGCCCGGCATCAGATGATTACTTGGACCGTGCCGCCGTCGACCGACCAGGCGGCGCCGCTGACGTAGGAGGCGCGGGCGGAGCAGAGGAAGACGATCGCCGAGGCGATCTCGGCGGCCTCGGCGAGACGGCCGATCGGGCGCTTGGCGCCGGCCGCGGCCAGGGCCTCCTCGCGGCTGGCGCCGCCGCTCAGCTGGCGCGACTGGTCGAGCAGGCCGCCCGGGTCCATCCACATCTCCGATTCGACCGGGCCGGGGCAGATCGCGTTGACGAGGACGCCGCTCTTCGCGTAGCGGTCGGCGAACAGGCGCGAGAGCGAGAGCTCGGCCGCCTTCGCCACCGAGTACTCCGGCATCGCCGCCGAGGGGCGCTTGCCGGCGGTCGAGCAGACGTTGACGATGCGGCCCCAGCCGCGCTCGGCCATCGCCGGGGCGGCGGCGCGCATCGCCCGCAGCGGCGCCATCACGTTGAGCTCGTACTGGGCGCGCCAGTCCTCGTCCGGGATGTCGTCGAGGTCACGCCAGGCGGCCGCACCGGCGTTGTTGACGAGCACGTCGAGGCGGCCGAAGCGGTCGGTCGCGGTGTTCAGCATGCGCTCGCCGGCGTCAGCGTCGGTGATGTCGAGGGCGAGGGGC